>Ga0335071_10005895_pt1 | contig 12699 bp, 8 predicted proteins | sample Lox_Sample_15_FD_206724 | JGI IMG/M metagenome (GOLD analysis project Ga0335071, IMG submission 206724) | Soil microbial communities from Loxahatchee National Wildlife Refuge, Florida, United States - Lox_Sample_1.5 | ecosystem: Environmental > Terrestrial > Soil > Wetlands | place: USA: Florida...
TGAAGGCGCTTTCAGCAAGACATCGAGGCTTGGATTGGACACCAATCAAGCTCACATATAATGGGTGTCCACGCACGCACACACGCATACATACACGCATAATAATGGGTGTCCACACAATTCCACGTATCCCAAACAATGGGTGTCCACTTTTCCACTTTTGTCTGCGCGTTCATCAGAAATTATTGGAAGCTGCAAACGTCGATTCCAAAAGCGAAATACAGCCTATTCAATCTACCGCCACCTGTCTTTGATGGTTGGTTCACGCTTGCGAATCTTCTGGACTGCTTTGTTCCGGCAACCCCCGACTGAGGGCTTGTCGGACGACGTCCCGAAAAAATTGGATCTCACCATGCCTGAATTCACCAAGAATGACATAGCCGGCCAGAACCAGGATGACAGCTATCACTATTTCAGCAACGGTTGCGGCGCCATGCACCGGCCAAAAGTGGACCGCTGGATACACGATTCCCGAAAGCAGGAGAGCGCGAAGGAAAGTGGCAACAGGCAAATCGACCTTGAAAAACTTCTTCACCGTAACTGCGCCGGCCAACGCTCCCAGACTCGTTACCGCTGCCGTCACTGCAGCAGCTCCGACGGCACCGAACCTCGGAATCGCAAAAAGATGACCTGCGATTGCAATGGGAAGGAGTGGTGCCGCGAGCCATAGAGTCCAGGAGGGCTTCCCGCATGAAATCAGAATTGCGTTGATTAAGTTTGCAAGCAACAGCGAAAGACCGGCGAAGATTAGGATTGCTATCAGTGGGCCCGCACCGGCGAATTGACGACCGAATAGCAGAACGGCTATTTCATTAGAAGCAGCGGAGGCAATGGCTGCCAATGGAAACATGGCTATTACCGTACGCATTGCATTGCGGATCAGGACCCTGGCTGCAGGCAGGTTTCCTTCCCGCAAGACTCGATTTACCGTGGACAACAAAAGAGGAGAAAGCGAGATGGCAATGGTGCCCGGCATAATAAAGGATACATTCTGGGCGGCTCCATAGAAGCCCGCCTGAGCAGCAGAGGCACCCATCATTTTAAGCAAAAACAGGCCCAGTCCCAGGGAGCGCAGGATTATCGTCGCCAGAAAGATAGGGACGGCATAATCCAGCAGAGCAAGGGGAGCGATCGTTCGTTTTGGCCATGATGGGCGAATGAAATATCGGGCGATTGCCAGCTCTATAAGCGAAGCGCCAATATTTCCAAGAATTGCACCGGTAAGCGAGAAGCCCATTCCCACCAGCAACAGGATGAGCACCAGACGGGCAATCCACCGGCCGGCGCTAATGATCGCCCGCTCTGTGTATTTTCCCCTGCCTATGATGAGACTGATGTGGCAGTTGGACGGTGCAAAAAAAAGAAGGTCCAGGGAAAAGAGCGCAATGTATGCCGCCAAACGCGGCTCGCCCAGCAGCAAAGCACACGGTTTTGCCAGGATCCAAAACAGTGCCATTGCACACAGCCCGACATAACAGTGCAGTCTTAAAACCGTTGCTCCTATAGGACGCCAGTCTTCGGCATCGCCCACGAGCTTGACCGTTGCCCGGGCAAAGAAAGAACTGATCGCCAGTTCAATCCAGGAGATCAGAGTCGCGGCAAGCGTGAGATAACCGTAATACTCCGCGCCCAGATTTCGGGTCAGATATGCCGCCGTGATGATTCCCGTCAGAGGGAACAGCGCATCTGCCATAAAGACAAGGGCTGTTCCGTGCACCAGGTGATGTCCCGGCGACATGGATGGCAACTGCCTTTGACTTCCTTGATCCTCCAAATTCGACTCCTGCTCGCGTATCCGGATGGTTGCCACGCATTATTCATGAAGCATTTGCTGCGGCGACCCCGGCTTCGCGCCCTGCAGCCATGCCTGTCGGCACCGGCTCGCTACAAACCCTCATGAATAATTGGGTTAAGGGATTTGCTCCGACTACAAAGCCCAAACACCTCGTCGAGCCTTTCCCCGCGCCGGAGAAAGCGTGAGTTGACGCCTTCTCCCATCGGGGATAATGATAGATGTGTCAACAGCGTTGATTGGCCGCAGAATACCATGGCATACTGGCCTTCCTTGATCAGCAGGTAGCTAAATCTAAGCCGACGGCAGTGGGCCGGATTTGCCTTGTATGGGAAATTACTACTGCGCCCTTACGCTGCTGCTGAACACTGCTATTTCATTATCAGGGCATTGCATAAGATGTTGGCAATGACAGCCCTGGAATGTTTATTCTAATGCGAGGGATGCTGGAATACATCATTTGTTTGAATATCGGATTCCGAATCTCCCGGCGCGAAGATTGCAAACTTGCCATGCATACTTCGGCAAATAGGCTTGCCCCTATACGATGAGATTGTTGCGGTGAAGGGCTCGATTCACTCGCACAATGATCGACAGGAACCGGATCGAAAAATTCGCCGGTTTCGGGAATAATTCTGATGAGCTTTTCCGGCCAGGACGTGGATCGCAGGCAACCGGTCGTCATTATTGGCGCCGGTCCGGCAGGACTTACCGCCGCATGGGAGCTGCAAAACGCCCATGTGCCGTGCATCGTTCTGGAACAGGACGCGATGGTCGGAGGAATTGCCAGAACGGTCTGCTACCAAGGGTATCGGTTCGATATCGGAGGCCACCGCTTTTTCACGAAAGTCGCCGCTGTGAACCAGATGTGGCGCGACATCCTCGGCGGCGATCTGCTGGAACGATCGCGATTGTCCAGGATCTACTTTGACGGAAAGTACTTTGACTATCCCCTCAATATCCGGAACGTTGTTCTCGGCCTTGGTCTCATGCGTTCCGCACTGGCTTTCCTGAGTTATGTGAAAGCCAATCTCAACCCGAGGCGTCCGGAAGTCAGCCTCGAGGATTGGATCGTCAACCGCTTTGGCAGGGTCCTGTATGAGATTTTTTTCAAGACCTATACCGAAAAAGTGTGGGGAATACCCTGCGCTGAAATCGGGTCCGATTGGGCGGAACAGAGAATCCGCGGCCTTTCATTTTATCGCGCCGTCATGGCCGCGCTTTGGGGAGATCGTTCCAAAAAGATCAAAACACTGACCAAGGTCTTCTACTACCCGAGGCTCGGTCCGGGACAGATCTGGGAAGAGGTGCAGACGCGTTTAAACGCAGCCGGCAACAGGGTTGAAACGGAAGCGGAAGTGGTCTCCATCGAGCATGACGGGAAGCGCGTCACTGAAATTGCGGCCAAAAAGGGTGAATCATTGCTGCGTTTTCCGGCGTCAGAAATAATTTCCAGCATGCCTCTTCGGGAGCTGGTCGAGAGATTGAACCCCTCGGCGCCTGCGGATGTGCTGGAAGCCGCGCGTTCTCTACGCTACCGGGACTTCTTGACTGTGGCGCTCATAATCAACAAACCGAATTTATTCGCAGACAACTGGATCTATATCCATGATCCGAACGTGAAAGTCGGAAGGATTCAAAACTTTGGCAACTGGTCGCCCGACATGGTTCCCGAACCGGGACACAGCTGCCTCGGTCTCGAATATTTCTGCTTCGAAGGCGATGAGCTCTGGACCACGAGCGATGAACATCTTCTGGCGTTGGCAGCTCGAGAAGTTTCCGCCCTCGGATTTGTCTCCGACGCCGCGATCACCGGTGGGACGGTTGTGCGAATGAAAAAGGCTTACCCGGTCTATGCCGGAGATTACAAATCCAGGCTGAACACCGTCCGTGAATACCTGGATACATTCCGCAATCTTCATCCGGTCGGCCGAAACGGCCTGCACAAATATAACAACCAGGACCATTCTATGCTCACGGCCATGCTCGCCGTTCGGAATATACTGGGGGAGAAACACGACGTCTGGTCTGTGAATGCGGACTGCGAGTATCACGAAGAAGTGAAGTATGATCATTCCTAATGTAAGCGTCATTATCCCGGGCCACAATGCAGCCGAAATGCTGAAGTCCTCCCTTCCCTCGTTGCAGTCCCAGGACTGGCCGAAAGATCATTTGCAGATCATCTTCGTCGACGATGCGTCGACGGATGGGTCCGCCGAAGTTGCATCCGGATGGGTGGATCGCATCGTTCGGCTGGAAGGATTTCGCGGCGGCCCCGCAGGAGGCAGGAACGCAGGCGCCCGGGAGGCGACGGGGCAGATCCTGATATTTTTGGACGCCGATGTTCTCGCACCTCCCGGAACGATCCACGCCCTGGTTGATCCGCTGATGCGAGACGACACGCTGGATGCCATTTTCGGGTCCTACGATTCCGAACCGCTGGAACCGGCACTGGTATCCCAATATCGCAACCTGCTTCACCACTTCGTCCACCAGACCAGCCGCCAGGATGCGTCCACTTTCTGGGCGGGTTGCGGCGCCATCCGCAAAACTTCTTTTGATAAAGTCGGAGGTTTTGACGCCGGGCGCTATCGGGGCGCGATGATTGAGGACATTGAACTCGGACACCGGATGCGCGCATCGGGGATGCGCATCCGCCTGCAACCTTCCGTCCAGGTGAAGCATTTGAAGCGGTGGACGCTTTTTCAGATGGTACGGGCAGACATATTCTCGCGGGGCATACCCTGGATGAGACTGTTGTTTCAGGATAATCGCGCATCCGGGGAAATCGGCGATCTGAACCTCAAGGTCTCCGGCATTCTGAGCGTGGTGCTTTCCTGGGTGGGGGTCGGATCGCTGCTGCTTTCCTTATGGTTTCCGAAGTGCGTGTACGCGCTATTTCCGGCGCTCGCGCTGCTATTCACCCTGAATTGGTCCGTATATCGATTTTTTTTCCGGATGCGGGGAATTCGATTCGCGCTAATGATTGTTCCGCTCCATGTGCTGTATCACGTTTACAACGGCGCTTCGGTTATCGGCGGCCTGTTCTACCGCTGCCTCATCGATAATCCTCTCCCCGGCCTGAAACCCATCGGGAACAACCTGCGAAAACTGCGCTCCAGCTACCGCGAGCTACGGCATGAGATGGAAAGGAATTCTCTCGCCGGGAAGCAGAAATAGACGTCAAGCTGCGCGACAGGAAGCCCAGCCATCCATTTGCCGTTTTGGTTCGCGTAAATCGTGCCAATTCGTGGCTTGATTTTTCGGGCGATCGGAATGGATTGGAATCCGTGACTAGCGGAGGGGAGGCCGAACGTCGTCTTTGGGCTGGAGTTTGAGCCAATTGGCCGCGTCCTGCAGGAACTGGTCGAAACGCGGATCTTTTCGAATGTAGTCGAAGTCGGGATTTTTCTTGATCTCTTGGATATTGGTAAACCCGTTGTTAAATGCCAGCTTCAGGTTCTCGAGAGTCGCCTCCAGGTTGCCCGCGGTCGCCATGAGGCGGGCGACGAAAAAATAGCGCTCCATCAGGGAACTGCCGCTGGTCGACAAACTGGCGATGCTTCGCTTGGAAAAAATTCCCGGATCGAGATTGAAGCTGATGCGCCACTCTGCCAGCGCACGGTCTCTTTTCTTTTTTTCGAGGTACAGCGATCCGAGGTTCATATGGAACGAGGCCTCTTTCCCGTTCAGGCTGATGGCCTTCTTGAAATATTTCGCGGCCTTTCCGTAGTTTTTCTGCGCGAAATAAACGGATCCCATGTTGTTGTAAGGATATGGATATTTTTTGTTGAGCGTGATCGCGCGACGAAAAGCCTGGATCGCATCGCTATACAGGTTCAGCTGAGAATAGGCAATGCCCAGGCGATTGCATATATATTCGCTGTTGGGATTGAGACGGGACGCCTCGAGATATTTGATCAGCGCGGCATAAAACTCCTTGCGCTCAAATAATGCATCCCCTTCATTGGCAACATTGGTCGCCTTCGGGATGTTCTCCGAAGAAACGGCCACACGTGCCTGTGCGGAAAAGGAATCGCTCGAAAAAAAACAAATGAGAGCCAGGAAAAGGCTTGCCGAAAAACTTTTCCGGAACAAATTTCGTTTCGATGCCCGCGCTTCGGGATGGTGTCCTTCGTACGCGACGCTCATAAAGGAATACTAGACTTGCACCGGGTTGCGATCAAGGGACTTGACCGTAAAGCTGCCGCCAGCCCGCATTATTCATGAAGCTTCTACTGCGGCGGCGGATCTGGACATGTCTGCTGCGTTGCGCTCCGTCGGGCTCCTCGCTACGAACCTTCATGAATAATGCGGGCTAGAGTGTACCGATAAAACTTGAAGCACTGATCTCAAAACTCAAATCACGGTTGATAACTATGAAATCAACGGGCACGGAATAGCTCACTTTGATATGTACTTGTCCTGCGAATCGATCGATCAGGATGTTTTCTCTTTTGATTCGGATGTCTTCTCTCTTGGCCAGATCCAGGATTTCGTTAATGATCTGTTCATCGCTGAAAGAATGGGCTCCGGCCCGGCTGGCCGTGGTTTTTACTCCATTTTCCAGGTCGAAATTCGAATAGTAGATCGGGCCAAGGGTGATCCCCAGATAGACCGCCACGGCGAACACGACGAGCGCCGCCAGGCATCCAACAAGTCCTTTGCCTTCGGGACTGCGAAAATCTATGGATTTCATTTTTCTAATTCTCCCGGGGGACATTTTTCTATTCGGCCACAGAGCCGATTCCCGTGATAGCGGGATTGAACTATCAAGCACGGAATCGGTTTTAACTGCGCCGGCAAGTGCCTAAGGTAACACAAAGCGCAGTCAATTCTCAAAAGAGAAGTCGCCGCAATGCCTGATGCCGCATAGTTTTCGCTCGGAGGGTGCCTTGGGTGCGGCCGCTTGCTGCCGCTTTTAAGAACAGCCCGATTTTCAAGGATTCCGCGAAAAGCGCAAGCAGGCTTGCGCACTCCGAAAGATTTGCACAAGAAAATTATGCGGCATTAACCGATGATGGCGGCGCGATCCGCTGGATGAGCCGGGACCGCTATTCGACCTTGAGGATGGCAAGGAATGCTTCCTGAGGGATCTCCACTTTCCCGATGCTCTTCATCCTCCGTTTGCCTTCCTTCTGTTTTTCCAGCAGCTTCCTCTTCCTCGTGATGTCTCCCCCGTAACACTTCGCGAGGACGTTCTTTCGCATGGCGCGCACGACTTCGCGCGCGATGATCTTGCTGCCGATTGCCGCCTGGATGACGACTTCGAACATTTGCCGCGGGATCAGCTCCTTCATTTTTACGGCCAGCGCTCTGCCTCGAATCACCGCCGTATCCTGGTGCACGATCAGAGACAGCGCATCCACCGGTTCTCCGGCCACCAGGATGTCCAGCCGGGCAAGGCGCGACTCCTTGTATCCGCAAAAATGGTAGTCCAGGGAAGCGTATCCCCGGGATGCGGATTTCATCCGGTCGTAAAAGTCGAGCACAATTTCATTCAGCGGGAGTTCATAGGTAATAAGAACTCTGTTCCGGGTGATATACTCGAATCCTTTCTGGACTCCGCGTTTATCTTCCGCCAGCTTGAGAATCGGCCCGACATATTCGTCATTGGTGAGGATCATCGCAGTGATCATGGGCTCTTCGAATTTGGCTATTTCGCCGACGGGGGGAAGCTTGGAGGGGTTGTGAATTTCCAGGACCTCGCCTTTCTGGGTTGTGATGCGGTAGCGCACTCCCGGAGCCGTCGTGATGAGGGAGAGGTCGAATTCGCGCTCCAGGCGCTCCTGGACGATTTCCATGTGCAGCAGACCCAGGTATCCGCAGCGGAAACCGAAACCGAGAGCGCTCGACGTATCCGGCTCGTAGAAAAACGCGGAATCGTTCAACTGCAGCTTTCCCAGCGCATCCCGCAGCGCTTCGTAATCCGCGTTATTTGTCGGGTATAAGCCTGCGAACACCATGGGCTTGATTTCCTGGAATCCCGGAAAAGGCTCATCGGTAGGCCGGGCGTCTTCGGTAATGGTGTCCCCGATTTTGGTGTCGGCGACACGCTTGATATTGGCGATGACATATCCCACTTCGCCCACCGTCAGATCTTCCACGTCCTGGTACTTGGGAGTGATCACCCCCACCTGCTCGACAGTAAACACCTGCTGCGTGTTCACCATTCGGATCTGTTGTCCTTTATGCAGCGTCCCGTCGATGACGCGAACCAGCACGATGACTCCGCGATAGGAATCGAACCAGGAATCGAAGATCAGCGCCTTCAACGGGCGATCGTATTCTCCCCGGGGTGGCGGCAACCGGTGCACGATGGCCTCGAGGATTTCTTCCGTGCCGACGCCTTCCTTGGCGCTGGCCAGGATGGCGTCCTTCGGGTCCAGGCCGATAATGTTTTCGATCTGGTCCTGGATGCGCGGAATTTCCGCGCTTGGAAGGTCGATCTTGTTGATGACGGGAATGATTTCGAGGTGGTGGTCCAAAGCGAGGTAGGTGTTGGCGAGGGTTTGCGCTTCCACTCCCTGCGCGGCATCGACGACCAGTAGAGCCCCTTCACAGGCGGAAAGGCTTCGGGAGACTTCGTAAGAAAAATCGACGTGTCCGGGTGTGTCGATCAGGTTCAGGACATAGTCCTCTCCGTTTTGGGCGCGGTAGTTCAGCCGCACCGAATGCGCCTTGATCGTGATGCCCCGTTCCCGCTCCAGGTCCATCGCATCCAGAACCTGATCGGACATTTCGCGCTTGGTCAGCGCCCCGGTCCGCTCCAGCAGGCGGTCGGCCAGGGTCGACTTGCCGTGGTCGATATGCGCGATAATAGAAAAATTCCGGATATGACTTTTGTCGTTCAACACTATCCAAACCTCGATTCGTTCCCACCGCTGGAGCCTTTAGCCCGCATTATTCATGAGGGTTTGTAGCGAGGCGGCGCGGACGAGCATGGTTGCAAGGCGCGCGACCCAGGACCCCGCAGGCGTACTCGAAAAGGAGTCCGGGGGAGCGCAACACAGCAGGCACGCCCGAATCCGCCGCTGTAAAAGCTTCATGAATCCAGCGGGTTTAACTATACCGCGAAGATTCCAATACTCGAAGACTCATAGATACAAGGTATAATAAATATTTTATTCGTTGTGCACATGACCAGAAAACCGGACGCCGATAAAGATCTCACCTATTCGGATATTTCCTACGGGAAAGCTCTGATCCATTCTTCCAAATTTCAAATCAGCACGCCTTTTCAGCCTCAAGGCAACCAGGCGGACGCGATTGAGAGCCTGGTCCGCGGCGTGGAGGAAGGAGAAAAGCACCAGGTCCTGCTCGGCGTCACTGGATCCGGCAAAACGTTCACCATGGCCAAGACGATTGAAGCGCTTCAGCGTCCGGCCCTGGTATTGGCGCACAACAAAACTCTGGCCGCGCAGCTATACCGCGAGTTCAAAGCGTTTTTCCCCGCGAATGCCGTCGAATATTTCGTTTCATATTACGACTACTATCAGCCGGAAGCGTACATCGCCGCCACGGATACTTACATAGAAAAGGATGCGTTAATCAACGACGAGATCGACCGGCTGCGTCACTCCGCGACGCGATCGCTGTTCGAGCGCCGGGACTGCATCATCGTCGCCAGCGTTTCGTGCATCTACGGTCTGGGTTCCCCGGAGGCGTATTACGGGATGCTCCTATTTCTCGAAAAGGGGCAGCAGATCCAACGCGACGAGATCCTGCGGCGCCTCGTGGACATGCAGTTCTCCCGCCAGGACTATGGCCTCGAGCGGGGGTTCTTCCGCGCGCGCGGCGACGTGATCGAGGTGTTTCCGACCTACGAGGATTATGCGGTGCGCATCGAAATGTTCGGCGATGAAATCGATTCGATTGCCCAGATCGACCCGATTACCGGGCGCACGCTGAAGAAACACGACCGGATGCCCATCTATCCGAAATCCCATTACGTTCAGCCCCGGGAACAGCTCCTGAACGCGATGGATACCATCAAAGCGGAACTGGAAGAATGTCGGGCACGCTTTGAACAGGAAAACAAACTCCTGGAAGCGCGCCGTCTGCACCAGCGGACCATGTTCGACCTCGAGATGATGAAAGAACTGGGATATTGCCGCGGGATTGAAAATTACTCCCGCCATCTGACCGGACGAAATCCGGGAGATCCTCCCCCGACGCTTCTGGACTACATCCCGCGGGAATGGGTGCTCTTCGTGGATGAAAGCCACGCAACGATCCCGCAGGTGCGCGGGATGTATTTCGGCGACCGGTCGCGCAAGGAAATTCTCGTCAAATACGGCTTCCGGCTCCCCTCGGCACTGGACAATCGCCCGTTGAATTTCCCCGAATTCGAAAGCCGGGTGAATCAGGCGATCTATGTCTCCGCCACTCCCGGGCCCTATGAATTGACCAAGGCCGCAGGCGTGGTCGTGGAGCAGCTCGTTCGGCCCACGGGACTCACCGATCCGCAAATAGAAGTGCGCCCCGTCGCCGGCCAGGTCGACAACCTCATGGGGGAGATCCGTCAGCGCGCGGAGCGCAACGAACGCGTCCTGGTGACGACACTGACGAAGCGCATGGCAGAAGATCTTGCCGAGTACTATACGGAACTCGGGTTGCGCGTCCGTTACCTTCATTCGGAAATAGAAACACTGGATCGCATCAAAGTCCTGCGCTCGCTGCGGGCCGGTGAATTCGACGCGCTCATCGGCATTAACCTTCTCCGGGAAGGACTCGACCTGCCCGAAGTCTCGCTCGTGGCGATCCTCGATGCGGATAAGGAAGGTTTCCTGCGATCCACGACCTCGCTGATTCAGACCATCGGCCGCGCCGCGCGGCACATCAACGGCAAAGCGATTCTTTACGCGGATGTGATCACAGGCTCCATGCACGCCGCCATCGACGAGACCAACCGGCGGCGCGCGGAACAGCAGCGCTTCAACGAGGAAAACAACATCACTCCGCAGTCCATTATCAAGCCTCTCGATCCGGATCTGGTCCGCATCTACGAGGGGGATTATTATGAAATGCCGGCTATAGCCGAAGAAGTCAAAAACTATCACTCCGCCGAGGAACTGGAACTGGAAATTCAGCGCCTAGAACGTGAGATGCGCCAAGCGGCCAAGGAATTTGAATTCGAAAGGGCCGCCGCGCTTCGCGACCAGGCGAGAAAACTGAAAAAGACAGCGATGGAATTCCTGGCTCAATCCGGGTTGCCTGATGACTCAAACGCTTAGCCCTGCAGCTTCTCTTTCCGGGACGGTGCTGCTGCCTGGAGACAAATCGATTTCCCACCGCTACGCGATGCTGGCGGCAATCGCCGAAGGGACATCCGTAGTCGAAAATTTTGCGGCCAGCCGCGATTGTCACAGCACGCTCGAGTGCATGCAATCGCTCGGAGCAGAAGTGCAGGAAAGCAATCAAACCGTAACCGTCCGGGGCCGGGGGTTGCGCGGCCTGACGGCCCCGGGGCGAGTTCTGGACGCGGGCAATTCCGGCACCACGATCCGCCTTTTATCCGGCATCCTGGCGGGGCATCCGTTCGAATCCTCGATCACGGGTGATGAATCGCTGTCGAACCGGCCCATGGGCAGGGTGATCCGGCCTCTGCGGATGATGGGCGCGGAAATAGAATCTCGCGAGCGGGACCTGCCGCCGCTCCGCATACGCGGTGGATCTTTAAAAGGAATACGCTATTCGCTTCCCGTCGCCAGCGCGCAAGTGAAGTCGTGCGTTTTGTTCGCCGGCCTTTATGGAGATGCGCCGACGGCGGTCGAAGCAACGATTCCAACCCGGGACCACACCGAAATCGCGCTCAGGGAATTCGGCGCTACCCTTCGGGTTCAAGGGAATTGGATCGAGGTCGAGCCGGGACCAAGGCTGCAGGGCCGCCATCTGGTTGTTCCCGGAGATCTGTCCGGCGCGGCGTTCTTCCTTGTCGCCGCAGCCCTGGTGCCCAATTCGGAACTTGCGCTGCCGGGTGTGGGATTGAATGGAAGACGCCGCGAATTGCTGGATTATCTCTTGCGCGCGGGCATGGATCTGAAGGTTGAAAATGAGACCGTGATTGCGGGAGAACCTCGAGGAGATCTCCGGGTCCGCTATAGCTCGGAATTATTGGATCGGGCGCTCCCGCCCATCCAGGGGGAGGAAGTGGCGAGCCTGATCGACGAGATTCCGGTGCTCGCCGTGCTCGGCTCGCAAGCCGCCGGCGGCCTGACGATATCCGATGCCCGCGAATTGCGCGTCAAAGAGAGCGACAGGATTTCCGCCATCGTCTCAAACCTGCGCGCAATGGGAATCGACGTGGATGAAAAACCGGACGGCCTTTCCATGCCGGGTGGCCAGCAATTGAAAGGAGCGGAGATCGTCACGCGCAACGATCATCGCATTGCGATGGCGTTTGCCATCGCGGCGCTGGCAGCCAGGGGAGAGACGCACATTCACAATCCGGAATGCGCCGACGTCAGCTTCCCGGGATTCTGGACGGCGTTAACCCGCATTATTCATGCGGGTTAAGGATCGATAGACTTCGCATTTACGGCAGGTATTCATCTTACTTTTCCATGTGCTTCGCGCGCGACCTTCACAAAACGTTCCATTGATGAACCAGCACAGTTGACCGGCATGAAACTGCCACGCAGGGCAATTTTGCCTCTTTTCAGCGGGGCAGTCTTGTATCACCCAACATGATTTGCCTTTTTGAATTGCGCGATTTTTCAGCGCAAAAAGCAGCAGGACTTGCCGTTCAATGTGAACGGGGACACTGCGCCATCCCTGCTCAAAACTCTGAACAGCTTTGGAGGACACTCCGAGGATTTGTGCCAGCTGCTTTTGCGTTTTTTCCAAATTCTGCCGGATTTCTGCAAACGCCTTTGGCTCCATGTCAGACTCCCCAGTCCGCCTTC
>Ga0335071_10005897_pt1 | contig 12698 bp, 12 predicted proteins | sample Lox_Sample_15_FD_206724 | JGI IMG/M metagenome (GOLD analysis project Ga0335071, IMG submission 206724) | Soil microbial communities from Loxahatchee National Wildlife Refuge, Florida, United States - Lox_Sample_1.5 | ecosystem: Environmental > Terrestrial > Soil > Wetlands | place: USA...
AAAGAAGTGGATCTGGTCCGCGTGTGTCCGTAACGACTCGAAAATTCCGTTAATTCCGTCCCCCGGGAAGCCGAAGATAACTTCGACCCCCCAGTCGATGAGCGTTTCAACCAGGATGTCTGCTGCAGTCATTTGATTTTCCTTCCGGACTCGATAGGATGCCGCAGCGTCATGGTTCGTTGGCGGCTACTTCAGAGGGCGAGGGAGGAAAACAGGGACAGACTCGGCGTGAAAGACTCCGATGCGGGATGGGTGGCCCGGAATTCCGGGTCTTGTCTTCCCGTTCCGAAACGGTGGGTGCCTCGTCCTTGCGTTTTTTGCAAGGGCGGTATTACGAATGCATGGACCAGGTGTTTTGGCGTCTGCAGCTCACGCCACCCGGTCGCGAAACGAAATTTTGCTCCAACCGACATTGACCCCTACCGGTCCGGCTTCGCCAAGAAAGTAGAAACGGTAGCTGCTCCACCGCCATTGTTCCGGCCACTCCACCAGTCCGCGCTTGACCGGATTGCGATGCATGTACCGCAGTTTCTCCACTCGCTTTCTCGTGCTCCACACGTTGAAGTCGTAGAAGCGTGCCTGCCAAAAGGCTCTCGGCCGGAATTCGTTCCCAAAGAGGCTGGCTTGGCGCGGGTCTTTGCGCCCGCGCCAAGGAAGCAGGGCGCGCGCCGTGCGCTGCTTGAGAACCTGCATGACCTTGGAAGGATCTCCCATCTCCGGTTCGCTGACGAGCAGATGGATATGCTCGGGCATCACTATATATCCGACCACCACGAAGCGGTGGCGCTGGCGCACCTCCTCAAGAATCGAGAGGAAACGGTCGCGGTGCGAGGCTCGATGGAGAAACGGCAAACGTCGATAGCAGGAACAAGTGATAAAGTGCAGGTGATGTGCGCCGTAAGTGCGATGCAGTCCGCTGGGCATGACAAAGCTCATGGTATGGGCAGCATCGCGCCCGCCCTTGCAAAAAACGCAAGGACGGGGCACCCGCAGTTCTGAAATGGGAAGAAAAAAGGCGGAACTCCGGGCCCGTCCCGGTTGTACTCTAGCTTCTGGCAGGGGGCGGGTTATTTAGGAGGTTGCCTACGGATATCACTTTTAAGGGTGAGGAAAGGGTTGAGAAGGGGGCGTAAATGAATGGAAAGGTTGCTGCAGGAGAAAGCACGTCGGAGCGCGATAGTTGGGGAAATGTGTTTTGGTTTTTGGCAATAGCGGGCACGATGATCATGCTCTCTTATGAGTACGTATGGTCTCGGTTCGCGTTCCACAATTTGGTCTCATTCGGCGGATGGTTTTGGACTGGCCTTGCAGTCACGAGTCCGTGGACTTTTTGTCTTATCTGTGTGAGAGAGCTGAGAAAAGCTGTGAGAGAAAGGAGGATGGGACGCGACGTTTGTATGGAAGTTTCGGTGTGGATTGAGTTGGCCATGCTTGCTGCCTACTTATTCCTCGCACCCGCGGTTCACCGCTTCCCAAGCTTAGCGCCCTAACGCCTTCTCGAAACTACCCCGCATGAATTTGAGTTGAATCGGGTGAGAGATATTTCCTTCGTGCTGTTTCTGAACCCGAGCCAAAGTGAATCTCATCCCTATGCAAATCTGATCTCACAGCAGGGGGTGGCTCTGGAGAGGCTTACTTCCCTCCTCCCCTCGCGCGGTTTGACGCTTCTCTTCTCTTGTCTTTAAACTCGACGTTACGGGCGTATGAATTTGGAGTCGGGTCTTTGGGCTTGTGGACTGCGTCTCTTCCCGCGTTTGGACGATAAATACGCGGGCCGCGCTCATAACTGCATCGCCAGAGAGCAGCAAGCCGAGAGGAATTCTTGTGAGTCCTACAGAGACGGTCGACGCAAAACAAGACGGCGTCAAACGCGAGATTTCGGTCGAGATCCCGGCGGAAGAAGTTGCGCGGGAAACCGAGACGCTGATCGCGAAATATCAGAAGATGGCGCGGCTGCCCGGGTTCCGGCGGGGGCATGTGCCGGCGTCGATTATCCGGCAGCGGTTTAAAGAAGATCTGAAGAGCGATGTGGTCGAGGCGCTCATTCCGCGCTACTTCCGCAAAGAGACGGAGAGGCTGGGGATGATCCCGGTCTCGCAGCCGCGGGTGAGCGACCTGCATATTCACGACGGCGAGCCGCTCAAGTTCAAGGCCACCTTCGAGGTGCTGCCCGAGATCAAGGTCGAGGGCTACAAGGAGTTGCGGGCGGAGCATCCGGAGGTCGTCGTAAAGGACGAGGAAGTGGAAGAAGCATTAAACAATGTCCGGGAGCAGCACGCGACTTTTGCTTCGGTGGAGGGGCGTTCTTTGCAGGATGGGGATTTTGCGCAGGCCTCGATGGACGGACGCCCGGAAGGCGACGGCGATGCAAAGCCCGTGCACATGGATGAGGTACTCATCGAGATCGCCGGAAAAAATACCGTTCCCGAGTTCACGGAGAATCTGCGCGGGGCCAACGCGGGGGAAGAGCGGGAGTTCAAGGTGGCCTATCCCGAGGACGTCAACGACAAGAGACTTGCCGGAAAAACTTTCATCTATAAAGTAAAGATTCAGGCCATCAAGCAAAAGACCTTGCCCGAACTCAACGACGAGTTCGCCAAAGAGCTGGGAGAATTCTCGAGTTTGGATCAGGTGCGCAAGCAGATCCGCGAGAACATGGAAGCGGAGCGCAAGCACACGGCCGAGCGCGAAGCGAAGGACAAGCTCGTGGCGGAACTGGTGAAGCGTAATGACTTTGAAGTTCCCGAGGCACTGGTCGATCGGCAGATTGATCTCCGGCTCGAACGCGGCTTGCGCGCGCTGGCGGCGCAGGGCATGAAGATGGAAGACATTAAGAAGATGGACCTGCCCCGGTTGCGGGCGGGCCAGCGGGACCAGGCTGTGCAGGATGTGAAGTCGTCGTTGTTACTGGATCGCATTGCGGAGCTGGAAGCAATTTCTGTCGGGGACGAGGAAGTCAATCATGAGCTGGACATCCTCGCACGGCAGACGAAACAGACGCCGGAAGCGGTCCGCGCTCGTTTGACACAGGATGGGGGCCTCGATAGAATCCGGAACAGAATCCGCAGCGAAAAGACCCTCGAATTTCTGTATCACCAGTCCGCCTAGTTCCCAAGAATTGACGGACATTTTCAGCCATCCCATACAAATGACAGTCGTGTGGGGGTGGAGTGTGGCAGGTGAACGTGAAACCGAATGATCCACAAATGATGCTGGTACCAATGGTCATCGAGCAGACCGGGCGGGGCGAACGCGCCTACGACATTTATTCCCGGCTGCTGCGCGACAACATTATCTTTATCGGCACGCCGATTGACGACAATATCGCCAACCTGGTGATCGCCCAGATGTTGTTTCTGGCTCAGGAAGATCCGGAGAAAGATATCCAGCTCTACATTAACTCTCCGGGCGGTTCGATCACGGCCGGCATGGCGATCTACGACACCATGCAGTACGTGAAGAACGACGTGATGACGTTGTGCGTGGGCCAGGCGGCATCGATGGCCGCGTTACTTTTGGCATCAGGGGAACCGAAAAAGAGATTGGCACTGCCAAATTCACGGATTCTAATACATCAGCCGTCCATGGGCGGATTGTCGGGGCAGGCGACCGACATTGATATTCACGCGCGAGAGATTCTGCGCATGCGCGAGATAACGAACCAGTTACTCTCGAAGCACAGCGGCCAGAAGCTGGACAAGGTGGAGAAAGATGTGGAGCGCGACTTCATCATGAATGCCCAGCAGGCTAAGGAATATGGAATCATCGACGATATCATCTACCAGACGGTAAAGGCGGTATGATCGGCCAGTGTCGGAGGGGTCAGAGGTCAGGCACCAGGGGTCAGAGAGACTGCAAATAACTGGAACCCAGCCCCTAACCCTTGGATTCAAGGAGTAGAACCGAGTGAAAAACAAGTCGGGAACGGATGAGATCCTGCGTTGTTCGTTTTGCCATAAGTCGCAGGATGCGGTTGCAAAACTGATCTCTTCGCCCAGCGACTATCCCCGGGCTTATATATGTGACGAGTGCGTTGCGGTGTGCAATTCCATTCTGGAAGATGACCGCACGGCCGCGCCTCCCAGCAGTACCCCGAACCAACTCCCGAAGCCTCAAGAGGTTAAGGCCTTTCTCGATGAGTATGTCATCGGGCAGGAGCAGACCAAGAAGAAGCTGGCGGTCGCGGTCTACAACCACTACAAACGCATCTTCATGAACCGGCAGAAGGCCGGCGATGGCATTGAGCTCTCCAAGTCGAACATCATGCTGATCGGGCCTACGGGAACGGGAAAGACCCTGCTGGCGCAGACTTTAGCTCGGATGCTCGATGTACCGTTCGCGATCGTCGATGCCACCACGCTGACCGAAGCAGGATACGTTGGCGAAGACGTAGAGAACATTATTCTGAAGCTGCTGCAGGCGGCCGATGGAGACGTAAGCCGCACTCAGACCGGTATCATCTACATCGATGAAGTCGACAAGATCGGGCGGAAGGATGAGAATCCGTCGATCACGCGCGATGTTTCAGGCGAGGGCGTGCAGCAGGCGCTGTTGAAAATCCTCGAAGGCACGATTGCCAATGTTCCGCCGCAAGGTGGACGGAAGCATCCCCACCAGGAATTCACGCCCGTAGATACCACCAATATTCTGTTTATCTGCGGTGGAGCTTTCGTCGGGTTGGACAAGATCATCTCCCGGCGTATCGGCAAGAAATCATTAGGGTTCCGCTCTTCCGAAGATGCTGCCAAAGAAGACGTTGGCGTTACGCGGAAGCAGAATTACGAACTCCTGAACGAAATCCAGCCGGAAGACCTGATCAAGTTCGGGCTCATTCCGGAATTTGTCGGCCGGCTTCCGGTTGTGGGCATGCTGGAAGATCTGGACGAATTCGCGTTAATCGAGATACTGACCCGTCCGAAAAACGCGATTGTGAAGCAGTATCAGCGATTGTTCGAATTTGAGAATGTCCGGCTGAAGTTTTCCGATGACGCTCTGCGGGCCATTGCGCGCCAGGCGATGACTCGCAAGGTGGGAGCTCGGGGACTGCGCATGATCCTGGAAGAGCTCATGCTGGACTTGATGTTTAACCTGCCTAGCCAGAAGAAAGTAAAGGAGTTCGAAGTGACCCGCGAAATGGTGGAGAAGCGCAGCGCAAGCTTCGCAACCATCATGGAGAAGGCAGGGTAGGGAAGCCGGGTTGCTGGTGTTCAGTTGTCGGTGAAAAATAAGGAACCGTATTTGCCGACGGCTATCGACGAACGACCAACGACTCAGTAAAATCCAATTAGGACGTTCAGGCCAAGCTGTCGGCCTGTTTTTCTTGGCCGTTTTGCTGTTCATCCCAGGGAGATCGCGTGACCACATCCAAAGAGAAATTTGAATCCAGGAAGTTGCCCATGATGCCCATCCGGGACGTGGTCATCTTCCCGTTCATGATGACGCCGTTCGTGGTGGGCCGCGAATCGAGCGTGCGAGCCCTCGAAGAAGCTCTGGCTGCGGACAAGAAAATCTTTCTGGCCACCCAGCACGATGCATCGATCGACGAACCTAAAGCGACTGAGATCTACCAGATCGGCACAATCGTCAACATTGTTCAGAGCCTCAAGCTGCCGGACGGAAACATTAAAGTGCTGGTTGAAGGCATTGAGCGCGGGAAAATCCTCCAGGTGACCGATACCGAAGGCTACATGCAGGCCACCGTCCGGGTGGCCCGGTACGCGCTGGAGTCGACCCCGGCCAGCGAAGCCGCCATGCAGCGGGTGACTTCTCTGTTCGAGCAGTACGTGAAACTTTGCCAATCGCTGCAGTACGAAACCATGATCTCGGCCGTGAGGATGGAAGATCCGGCCAAGCTCACGGACGTGATCGCCGCGAACCTGCAGCTTTCCATTGAAGAGAAGCAGGAACTGCTGGAGATCTTCGATCCCGCCGAGCGGTTGACCCGCATCGCCGACGTACTCGACATCGAGATTGAAAAGTTGAACGTCGACCGCACCATCCAGTCGCGCGTGAAGCGCCAGATGGAGAAGGCGCAAAAAGAGTACTACCTCAACGAGAAGATTAAGGCCATCCAGAAGGAGTTGGGACGCGGCGAAAAAAGCGAGTTCGATGAACTGAAGAAGAAGATCGAATCCGCCGGCATGCCTAAGGAAGTTAAGGACAAGGCGCTCCAAGAACTTAAAAAGCTCGAAGCCATGCCGCCGATGTCGGCGGAGTCGACCGTGTCCCGCAACTACCTGGACTGGCTGCTAGCAGTGCCATGGAAAAAGCGCTCGAAGGAAATCCGGAACATCTCGCGCGCCGAGAAGGTTCTGAACGAAGATCATTATGGGCTGGAGAAGATCAAGGAGCGCATCCTTGAATTCCTGGCCGTGCGGCAGTTGGTGAAGAATCCTAAGGGATCGATCCTCTGTTTCGTCGGACCTCCGGGCGTGGGCAAGACCTCGCTGGGAATGTCGATCGCGAAGGCTACGGGACGGAAATTCGTCCGCATGTCGCTGGGCGGCGTACGGGATGAAGCTGAAATTCGTGGTCACCGACGCACCTATATCGGCGCTCTGCCGGGCCAGATCATCCAGATGATGAAGAAGGCAGGCACCAAAAATCCGGTGTTCATGCTGGATGAAGTCGACAAGATGTCGATGGATTTCCGCGGCGATCCGTCAGCGGCGCTGCTCGAAGTGCTCGATCCTGAACAGAACTTCATGTTCGTGGATCATTACCTCGACGTGGAGTACGACCTGTCCCAGGTCTTCTTCATCGCCACAGCCAACGTGATGCATACCATTCCTCCGGCGCTGCAGGACCGCATGGAAGTGTTGCGGCTGCATGGGTACACCGAGCAGGAAAAGGTGGAGATCGCGAAGCAGTTTCTGGTGAAGAAGCAGATGGCGGCCGCCGGGCTTTCGGAGAAGAACATCACCTTCACCGATGAGGCGATCACCTCGCTGATTCGGTCCTATACGCGGGAAGCGGGTGTGCGCAATCTGGAGCGGGAAGTTGGGAATGTCTGCCGTAAGGTAGCGCGCAAGGTCGTGAAAGAAGGCGAGAACTACAGCGTCACGATCACCGGCCAGAATGTGAATGATTTCCTCGGCGTGATCAAGTTCCGCGACACGCTGGCGCACGAAAAGTCTGAAATTGGTTTGGTAACCGGCCTGGCCTGGACCGAAGTCGGCGGATCGATCCTCAGTACCGAAGCGACCGTCGTCGACGGCAAAGGCAAGCTGACGCTCACCGGTAAGCTCGGGGATGTGATGCAGGAGTCGGCACAGGCGGCGATGTCTTACGTGAGATCGCGAGCAAACCGGCTGGGGCTGCCGCGCGATTTTTACCGCAATCTTGATCTGCACGTCCACGTGCCCGAAGGCGCCATTCCGAAGGATGGGCCCTCAGCGGGCATTACGATTGCGACCGCAATTTCAAGTGCGCTGAGCAAGATTCCGGTCCGGCGAGACATTGCCATGACGGGAGAGATCACGCTGCGAGGCAAGGTTCTTGCGATTGGCGGATTGAAAGAGAAGCTGCTGGCCGCTCATCGTGCTGGACTCTTTGAAGTGATCTTGCCGAAGGATAACGAGAAGGATCTGGCGGAAGTTCCCGAGAACCTGCGGAACGCGATGAAGCTGCACTTTGTCGATACGATGGACCAGGTTCTGCAGATTGCCCTGGAGTCGGCTCCGCCGCAAATCGAGGAACTCGCGAACCAGCCGATTGCGGCACAACTGGCGAATACTCCACCGGACGCTCCGACTGCTCATCAGTAAGTTTGTTAAGAGTAAAGAGGCGCAGCTATGCTGCGTCTCTTTTTTTGTTTTGGAGCGTTTATCGATGTACGGAGCTGCGCGTAGACAAATGTAAGGCTGCCATTCCTCTACGCACACCGGAGCCGTTCACACAACTCGGCCAGGGAACGCTCGACGCACTCCGTGAGCCAGGACTCGAAGGGAGCGCTTTCGCTCTCCGGAATGAAAGAGAAGCGGACCCCTGCTTTGTCGGGAGTGGTCCAGACGACTCTGCCCGAGGCGTGGAGTATGACCGCGGCCCCCGGCAGCGCGAAGTGCAGATCGATCTCCTCGCCAGCGGTGAGATGGGCTTGCGGCCCCTCGAGATCTGCCCCGCGAACGCGCAGGCCGGCGCCACCCTCGCTGAGGTTGGTGACGATCACCTCGGCCAGGCGGCTGTGGCGCCCGCTGATCGACGCCAGGATATCTACCGGCTCGCGATGTTGTTTGCGGCGACGGGCCACCCGCGCGCAGTACGCGGCGCGCAGGCAGCGTTCAATCTGGAGCGTGGATGGCGGTTTGTGAATCAGGAAGTGAACGCCCGCGGCGAAGGCCTGCCGCAAGTCCAGCAAGTCACGGACGATAGCCACCAACACACATTCGTGATTCAGCTTGGAGAGCCGTAACGCGCTCAGAAACTCTCCCAGGTGATCAATCTCTCTCCAGTCGACGACGATGACATCGAATTCCTGGTCATGAATCAGGGCCAAGGCATTATCACAGTTACCGACGATCTTGGGGGAAACCTGGAGTTCATTCAGCACGCTCCGAGTAGCTCCCAGAAATTGCACGTCGGAGCAAAGCATCAACGTATGCATGGCGATCGTGGTGGTTGGTGCATTCATGGTCTTCTCGGGACCTCGTTCTAGCCTCTGAAAAGCCAAACCCACTGCTTTTGGTATTAACCCCGTGATATGGCTATCTATCGGCACGATTGGGCGTGAACTGAGGCGAAGTGCACGCCGAGGGCTCGAGAGGGCGTTACTTCGGTTTGCACGAAAATTGAAGGTTTTTTGCGGAGGCGCTTGTGCGTGTTCCGCATCTCGAACTGAGGGCTGTAAAGCAACGCAACTTGCGTTGCCACGGCACCAGTCGCACACTAACCAGAGGCTCTTTTTATGGTGATCCCGGTTCGAGGTACGGCCGCTCTCATTTGTGCGGCGATCGTGGTTGTCGTCGCTGTGGTCTGGCTGCCGGCTTACCGATTATTTTTCGCCATCAGTATTGGTATCGGCGTGGTCGTTGCGGGCGCATTGTATTTATGGCACCGGTTCCGTCCCGTGAAGGAAGAAGACGTCGAGAACAAGCGTCCATTAGGGCTTTAGGTGGTCAGTTCTCCGGTGCCAGCACAATCCGCCAGGCCACCTTCAGGCTTTGTTGCGTCTCCCATCTGCAGGCCGCGTAAAGCGCATTTTCGGAGCAAAGGTCATTCTCGAAGGCCGGCCTTGCCAACCAGCGCTTGACCATTGCAAACTGGAGCGTGAGAGTCCTGGCACGATTCCTGGCGGCGGCAACCGATATCGCTCATTTCCCAGCGCCCAGCGTGCCCGAGATTGCCTTTCTTGGCCGTTCCAATGTCGGCAAGTCCAGCGTCATTAATAGCCTGGTTGGCACGAAACTGGCGCGCACCAGTTCGACTCCGGGGCGCACCCGGAGCATCAATTTCTTCGAGATTCGCTGGCCCGGGAAGCCCCATCCGGAGTTGATCTTCGCCGATCTGCCTGGCTACGGGTACGCGAAGATCTCGCGAGAGATCTCGGGGGAATGGCCGAAGTTCATTGAGCCCTACCTTACCCAGCGCCCAACGCTGGCCCTGTGCGTCGCGCTCATTGATGCGACCGTGCCACCGCAAGCCAGCGATCAACAACTTCTCACCTTCCTTAGTTCTCTTGGCCGCGAATACCTGGTGGTTGCAACCAAGAGCGATCGATTGTCGAACAACCAGTTGCATCGTGCGGCCCAGACGTTGACTGAAGAACATCGGGCCGCGCGTCTGCTCGCCTACTCCGCGAAAACGGGAAGGGGACGGGACGAACTCTGGAAACAGATCCGGCAGGCGGTGGAAGCCATGTCCACGGCGGGGAATGGATCAAGCTTGCATACCTCCGATTAACGGTCCAAGCGCCTCCTAAACCTCTGGCGCCTTTATCCCGATATAGCTATTTAGCCGTCTCCCGACGCTCGCCGGTGGTTCTGGGCGGGGTCATGGTGAGCAGCGGCTATCCGCGCTTGGTCCAAACTCATGCCCGATGAGTCCACTGGCATTGCTTACTTGATGGCGTTGAAGCGAGGAACCAGCGCAGCACCGGCAGCAGCGCGGGAAAATGTGATCGAGCCCAAACCGGATGCGGCCTCGAAACCGACGAATTCCCATCAAGGAGCAGAGAAGCGCCGCAGCCCACGCTACAAGTGTGAAGGCAGTGCCCAACTGAACGAATTGCACACTGACGTGCGCACGTGGGCTACGTTCACGGATATCAGCCTGCACGGATGCTATCTGGAAGCACAAGCCACATATCCGGTTGGAACTGTGCTGGGGCTGAAGCTCGAGGCGAAAGGGCATCGGATCGAAGCCAGTGGCAATGTGCGCGTCAGCTATCCTTATCTCGGAATGGGCATCGCATTCATAGAGATGACTCCGGAAAACCAGTCCAGGTTGAAGGACCTGCTGCTCTCGCTTTCATCAGGATCCCCGGTCGTAGGCTCCGGCAACACCTCCAACTCGGCGCCCGGCGCACGGCCAGAGTCGCCCCCGCAAGTTTCTGATTCCGGTGCTGCGGTTCAGGCCCTGTTGCGCTTCTTCGCTGATCACCAATGGATGACGCGGGAAGACTTCCTGCAAGTCTTACGCAAAAGCCAGTCGGGAAAGTAGGTCCGTCGATTGGACGCGCATTGTCGCACGCAGGCCCAGGTTCCGCATTTTGATGCGCGCTTTACTTTACTTTGAGCTGATCTTTATCCGCTATCATGATCGGTCATGTCTCTCTACCTGGTTACCGGAGTTGGCGGTTTCATCGGATCCTCGTTGGCGCGGGCAGTGCTCGAACGCGGGCATCAATTGCGCGGTGTCGACAATTTTTCCACCGGAAAACGCGAAAATTTGTCCGAGATTGTGGATCAGATCGATCTTCGAGAAGCTGACATTCTCGACCTTGGGGCCATGCGCCAGGCCTGTGATGGTGTCGATTTCGTTTTGCATCAGGCAGCGATCCCCTCGGTTCCAAAATCTGTCCTCGATCCTTTAGGCAGCAATCGGGCCAACATCGACGGCACGGTGAACGTGCTGGTTGCGGCGCGGGACGCTAAGGTGAAGCGCGTTGTCTATGCCGCCTCCTCGTCTGCATACGGGGACACACCGACGCTGCCGAAGCGGGAAGATATGCGGCCGGATCCCATCTCACCCTATGCCGTCGCAAAATTAGCGAGTGAGCACTACATGAGTTCGTTTTATCGCTGCTATGGGCTGGAAACCGTGTCACTCCGGTACTTCAACATCTTCGGGCCGCGGCAGGATCCATCCTCGCCCTATTCCGGAGTGCTCGCCAAGTTCATCACCCAGATGCTGCGCCGAGAGCAGCCCACGATCTTCGGTGATGGCGAGCAGAGCCGGGACTTCACCTACATCGAGAATGCGGTCCAGGCGAATCTGCTGGCGTGCAACGCTCCGGCGGAACAGGCAGCGGGAAAGATGTTCAATGTGGCCACGGGCCGCCGCGTTTCACTCAATGAAACCTTTCGCGTGCTACAGACCCTCACGGGTTATGACGGTGAGCCGAAGTACGGACCGGAGCGTGGTGGCGATGTGAAGCATTCGCTCGCCGACATCTCACGCGCCGAAACTGCTCTGGGCTATAAGCCCAGTGTAGATTTCGAAGAGGGGCTCCGTCGCACCGTGGTTTGGTATCGTCCGTGATGAGGTTCACCTCCGAGGGGACCGATTGTCGCGGTTATGCGATCAGCTTGACTCCTTTCAGACGTTCGGCGACCTTTCCGGCAAATGGTCGCGCCAGGGTCCCGATTGATTTTTCATGGCCATTGCTCATGAATGTCTGGCGGATCATGTCGGTGTGTTCGAAAATCCTCTTGCCGCCCTTGTCGGTGAGCCAGTAGTGAATTTTGGCGTTCTCGCGTCCCGCGACGGAACCCATGGCAATCAGCATCCGCTCGGCGTTGCCCTTGTGCCACTCGATCACTTCCCCGTCAGGATGTAGACATGGCTCTCATTCGCGGGAGGTTTGGAAACTATGTCGAACTGGGATCCATCTTTTGATTTGAGTTCGTCCACGGCTTGAATCTGCAGTTCGCTCATGTCAGAAGGAAAGTTCACGCCGGAAGCGACGGTGAATGGATGAACAACGAGCACAGGTTTTTCTTGGGCACGTGCCAAGACACCGCTGATGACAATTAAGAATGCCGCAATGATGATCTTTCTGAACATGGCTTTCATTTCTCCTCGGCTGGATTTCGTGGATCGAAAAAAGCCAGAGGTCAGCGCGGACCGCCAGCCCGAACCTAACCTCCCCCTGACTGTTTGCGCGACGGTTGCACGCAAAACGCGGCAGGGCTCAATGAATCGGGCCCTGCCGCAATTTCGTTTTAGAAGGCGAACGACGAAGACAAGATCAAGATCGCGGGATACGCGTGCCTTTGCTGGCCAGTGAGCAAGATTTCCGAACCAAAGATGATGACCCCGCAGTGACTCCAGCATTGTCAGAAGTGCTGAAAGTCCCGTCGGAGTTCACCGTCATCGTCTCGGCCACCGGCTGATCTGCCTGCTGCGGTGAACTGAGCGACGTAACATCAGCGGTGCCCGTGCCGCCACCGGCCCGTGATAGTGACCATGCCAGTTTCGATTACTTGGGATTGGCTGACCGCCTCGGGGCTCCCAAGGTAGACGGCGCTTGAGGTAAGCGT
>Ga0335071_10005898_pt1 | contig 12693 bp, 14 predicted proteins | sample Lox_Sample_15_FD_206724 | JGI IMG/M metagenome (GOLD analysis project Ga0335071, IMG submission 206724) | Soil microbial communities from Loxahatchee National Wildlife Refuge, Florida, United States - Lox_Sample_1.5 | ecosystem: Environmental > Terrestrial > Soil > Wetlands | place: USA...
AGAAAACTGATGGCATCCTCGGCCAACGGTACAATCTTGTGCCCCAACGAGCGCAAAACTTGATGGGCTTCGCGGCGGGCAGCGACAATAAGTTTCAAGTCTTCGGTGCATCGAGCGAAAGCGTGCAGGTCACAATGGTGTTTCATGGTCAGTTTTCCGACGATGGCCACTCCAGCCGCGTGGGTCATTTGGAAATCGATCATGTTCTTCGAGGCAGTTGCCTTGATGCCGGCGCCGTTCAGGAGCCCTACAAGTCGTTTCAACCTGGGAGTGATCGAACCGTCGATTTCTCCGAAGGGTGAAGGGAACGAGGTGGAGATGAATGCCCGGATGATGTCCCCGTCGCGCTTCCCGCCGGCGATGACGGTCCCCAGCAGGATGCGGGTCCCATCAATCGCCTTGATGATTTCGCCCGGTCCCAACAGGTTGTTGCCCATCAAGACGATGTTCGCAGATTTGTTTTGGGTCAGCACCGGCAAAAGGTCGGCGATTTGGTTTTTACGGACGACGACAAGAATGAAGTCGTAGACGTCGTCCGGATCAAGGTGGTTGATAACCTGAACTTTGGTTATGGTTTGCTTATGGTTAAACGGGTCTTCGATGATAATCCCCTCGTTCTTTATATCTTCGTAACGTTTGCCGCGCGCCAAGAGGGTCGCATCCAGACCCGCCCTGACCAGTTTTGTGATGACCGCCGAGCCGTTCACTCCGGCTCCGATGACAAGGAATTTTGCATCAACTGCGCTCATTCAGGCCTCCGCAAGTGAATTTCCATTCATCCCACCCTCTCAATATTATAATTCAAGCGATAATCTCATTTTGCCGAATTTCCCTGAAGGAGATATTGCCCATGCCTCAATCCGACCAAGGCATTACCCGCGACCGATACATGTTGATCCCGCGCACGCTCATCTTCCTGCAAGACAGCGATGCCTACCTGTTGATCAAGGGTGTGCCGACCAAGCGTCTGTGGGCGGGAAAATACAACGGCATCGGCGGACACGTGGAACGCGGCGAAGATGTCCTATCGGCGGCGAAACGCGAGTTGAGGGAAGAAACCGGCCTCGAGGCGGAGTTATGGCTGTGCGGCACGGTGATGGTCGATGTGGATCAGATTGGAATCTGTTTGTTTGTATATTGCGGGGAACAGGTGGCGGGCGAGCTGAAGCCTTCAGACGAGGGTGCCAGTCAATGGGTCCGGTACGAGGCGATAGAAGGGCTGCCGGTGGTCGAAGACCTGCCGATGCTGTTAGCTAAAATCCACACCATGAAGCGCGGTGACCCGCCGTTCTCGGCACGGTCCTACTATGATGGGGAGGGTAAATTGAAGGTGGTGTTTGGAAACCAGACGGGTAAATGATATCCAGGTTGTCCCATGAATCAAATTGACGGAAGAATCGCCTGAATGGGAAGAGGGGATTGCTTCGTCGGGCTGGGTTTCGATACGGCAGAAATACGCTGCCTACTCAACCACCGGCCCTCCTCGCAATGACATGGTCCGAAAGAGGGGATTGCTTCGTCGCTCCGCTCCTCGCAACAACATGGTCAGAAAGAGGGGGTTGCTTCGTCGTTTCACGCCTCGCAACGACACTATTGGTTTCCGGATGCCAGCGGCAACTCCATGACGAATTTGCTGCCCTTCCCCAATTTGCTTTCGACGTTCAACTTTCCATGATGCTGCTCGATGACCTGGCGTGCTATGGCCAGCCCGATGCCCAACCCGCCGAAGAGATCATCCCCGCTTTTTTCGAGGTGATAAAAGCGGTCGAAGATGCGAGGCAACTGGTCGATGGCGATGCCGATGCCGTGGTCTTCCATCGAAATCGTCAGGCGGTCCTTCTGTCTTTCAAAATCGATTTCCACATCGCCGCCATGCGGGCTGAATTTGATGGCATTGTCCAGCAGGGCGGTGACGGCGCGTTCAAGCGACTTGGAATCGCCACTGACCTCAGGCACATTCCGTTCGTTCCTGACCTTTAGATGGACAGCATGTTGAGTGGCCTTCTTTTCGTGATTCCTGACGACCCCTTGAACAATCTCCGCCATATTCACAGGTTGAAATGCCGGAAGGACGAGCTCGATTTCCTGCAAGAACAGGATGTCGTTGACCAACGATACAATTTGACCAACGTTGCGCGAGACGGTTTCAAGGGCGTCGTTGAGCTGGTTTCCCTGAAGCCTGCCCTTTTGTAATATCTGCAGATAGCCGCTGGCCGCCATCAGCGGAGTGCGGAGCTCGTGTGCCACGTTGGTCAAAAATTCACGGCGTGCCAGGTCCTGCTCGGCAAGTCTTTGATAGGCCTGTGCCAGTTCGCCGGCGCGGATGCGCAAATCCTCAATGGCCATCTCATCGTTTTGACGGAGCCGTTCGCTGATCTCCTTGACCATCGCCATGGCCACGCTGCTGGAATGTTGAAGGACGCGGTCGAAGCTCTGCTTGTCCAATTCCAGGACAACCACGTCTGTTTTCGCGGTGACGGTGGCCGCGCGAGGTGCATTATGAATCAGCGCCATCTCGCCGAAGAAATCACCCGCACCCAGAGTCTTGAGTACACGTGATTCAGTCCGGTTGATCAACTTGGTGACTTCGAATTCGCCCTCCAGGACCATATAAAAAATGGATTCAAGGGCGTTCTCGTGACACAATACGGTTTTAGGGGGATAGGATTGAACCTTGCTGTTGGCGATCAACTCCTCCACTTCGCCGGGCTTGATGCCGGGGAAGGCACGCGGAATGATTTTGCCGGGAGCACGGTTGGAGGTCATACCCTTTTATCCTACCAATAATTCTAAACTAATCGCGCCAATCATGCACATCGACCTTTTGGACCCGAACCATTCCCCTGTTCCGGACGGCATCCCCGCGGCCGGCAGCGCTGTGCGTCATTTTCGAGACGGCGGCGTGAGTTGTGAAGTGGAGTTAGAACTTGTACCCGATCTTTCTCAAAAAATCCTTGCGCCAGGAGATATCTTCGATGCCTTCGATCCCTTTGGGAGAGGAGCCATCGACCACGCCCAGGATGGCGCGTCCCTGTTCGGTCTGTGCGACGAGCACCTCCGCCGGGTTGGCGGTGGCGCAGAAAATGCGGGCCACTTCGGGCAAGGCCTTGACGGTGTTCAAAACGTTGATGGGAAAATAGCCTTCGGCCAGAAACAGGATGAAGGAGTGCCCGGCACCGACGGCGGTTGCGTTTTTCCTAGCCAGTTCAATCATGGCCTCGTCCGTACCGCTCCATCGCACCAGGCACTTGCCGGAAGCCTCACAAAACGCCAACCCGAATTTGATACCCGGAACGGTGGCCACCAGGGCTTCATGAACGTCCTCGACGGTTTTGATGAAATGCGACTGTCCAAGGATAAAGTTCACTTCCTCAGGTTTTTCAATTCTGACGGTTTTGATTTCCATAGGCCTCGCTCCTTTGCATCCTTGGGGAAATATCGTGTTCGTGATCGATATTTGCGGATTGATTTCTTTTATGATACAACAAACAGGAATATCCAGGATGACAAAAGGATTACGAATGCCGAAATTTCATCACATCATATCGGGCGTCCTGCTGGCGGGGTTATGCCTGAATGCCTGCACGCCTTTCATTCCCGCCACGCCATCCCCCACTGCGACGGCTCCGGCGATCCCATCGGCGACTTCCACCTTGAAGCCCCCGCCGACCGCAACCTCAACTGCCACTCCCGCACCGCTGGTGCCCGACTTTGCACACATCGTGGTCATTTTCTTTGAAAACAAAGAATTCGGGAGCGTGATCGGAAATACCAGGATGCCCTACTTCAACACCCTTGCAAAATCCTATACCCTGCTGACACAGTTCTATGCCGAGACCCATCCCAGCCTACCCAACTATATCGCCCTGATCGGCGGTGATACCTATGGAATCACCTTTGACTGCAACAGTTGCCCGATCCCCCCTGACAAGAAATCGCTGCCCGATCAGATCGAGGCAAGCGGGCGCACCTGGAAGACCTATCAGGAAGACATGCCCTCGCCCTGTTTTACAGGCGCCGAGTCGGGCAACTATGCGATGAAACACAACCCGTTCATCTATTTCATGTCCATCCGATTGAACAACGAGCGATGTGCCCGCAGCATTGTGCCATTAACGCAGCTTTCCTCCGATATCGCAGCGGGTGCGCTGCCGAATTTCATTTTCGTCACCCCGAACATGTGCAACGATGCCCATGATTGCGGGATATCGATTGCAGATGCCTGGTTGCAGAATTTTATGAAAGGCCTCATGCCGCCCCTGGATCAGAGCGGCAAGCCGTACCTGATCGTCATCACGTGGGATGAGGGCCAGGGAGATCACTCCTGCTGCGGTTTGCCGGCTTCAGCAGGGGGACGAATTGCGACGCTCCTGATATCCCCCCAGGCGAAAAACGGCTTTGAGGACAGCACACCCTACGATCATTACGCGTTATTAAAGACCATCGAGATGGCCTGGGGACTTGCGTACCTCGGGCATTCCGCGGACGCAGAGTCCTCGCTTATCACTGCGCCGTGGAAGTGAATGTCCATGGCTTTACCAAGTTAATGTCTGACAAGAATTCTGAACCGCAAAGCTCGCGACACTTGCACCGCACTGCGTTTGGTGCAGTGCGGTGAGACCGCAAAGAAAATCAAAAGCTTGGCGCTCTCACCTGCACTTGCATGCAGGTGCAAGTGTAGCGTTCTTAGCGGTTAAATTCGTCAAACTTGGAAACACATCCACGACTTTGGTAAGGCCATGAGTGAATGTCGAACCCGTCTTTTCATAAAAGAAGAAGGCAGATATAATAGTCAAGCTAAAGTAATTCACCAAAGGAGAGATTTCAATGACTCATATCATTACGAGTTTATGTGTACGCGACCGCGGCTGCATCGAGGTTTGTCCGGTGGAATGCATGGTCCCGGGTTATCCAGTGGACCAATGGCCGTGGATTTACATCGACCCTGACACCTGCATCGATTGCGGTGCCTGCATTCCCGAGTGCCCCTTCGCCGCCATTTTCCCGGAGGATGAGGTTCCCGCAGCCTATACCGCAAAGGGCAGCGAGTACATCAGCAAAGCCGGACTCACCGGTCATTACGAGGGCACGAATCACTTTGGAAAACAGGTGTCCCTGGAAACCACGAGACAATTAAAGGCCGGCGAGGTGGTTGACTTGACTCCGGACATCAAACCGAATTATGATTTCTTCAAAGGCGGACCCGGTTATGGCGCCAAGGATCAGGATAACGGCCTGTAATCCCAAGACAAACTTGAAAGCCAGGTCCAACGACCTGGCTTTTGTGTTAATAAATTCGTTTCGGTGAGTGTATGGTTTTACGTCCCTTCAAATTAATGCATTGGCTGGTCCTGGTGGTCTTAACGCTTTCCATTTTTGCCTGCGGTCTGACAACGCAAACGTCAAATGCAGGGAATACGCCGAGGGCAACCGTCCCGCCGGTGGTCGAAGCCACGGCGACAGCGATTCAGAGTACCTTGATACCCACCATCGCCGGCCCCCTGATCCAGCCAACCATTCCGGCAAGCGCGACTTCGATGACCGCATCGGTCACGATCACAGCGATCAATGGAAATCTTTATATCCGGCGCGGCTCCGGTTCGGACTTCAACCCGGTGGGCGCACTTTTAAAAGGCGAATCTGCGATCGCATCCGGCCGCGATATCCTGGATGAATGGCTTTACATACCAATCCCTTCAGAGGCGGGAAAGTCCGGCTGGGTCTCGATGCAGACAATTTATTCGTCGATCAACGGCCGACCCATGGACCTGCCCGTGGTTGACAGCGACCTGGCCGTACCGGCTTTTATTCAAAATTGCAGCACCCACAACATGATCGTCTGGCCGTCGGGCGTGATCATTCCACCCGTATACCAGTTCCCAGACAATATCATCCAATTTGACCCAGGCGATTATTCGGTCCAGGATTACGACAATGGGAAGAGCAACCCCAATAGCGACCAGGGTATCGCAGTCGATTTGAGAGAAGGCGAACAATATCGGATCACTGCGATGGGGACGGCCGCTCAACATAAATGTCCAGAAGGGCAATAAATTGATTTATGGCGTGATGGCCCTCTGCAAGACATGGATCCCCACGCTTCCTGCACTGACGGGATCATAGCCCTCGAGCAATACAACGACAACCAGTGGGGGGCCATTCCAGCCGGGTAAGGTTCCACCCAGGTACCATGTGGTAAAGTCCGTTCCCGTATTTCCGGTTCCAATCCATTCCCAAAACGGCTGATTTTGAATTGCAAGCTGACTGGCAATGTGATCTGCGGTCGTCGATCCAAGGATTTGGGCGGGCTGACCCGGCGCGGGCAGGACAACCCAGCCCTGCTGCGAAGTCTTAACTGCAAGGGCAATCCGCGGGGCTATCCTCATTCCATGGTTGCTCAATACACCTGCAGCGATGCTCATTTGCAAGGGACTGATTCGCAAATGGGTGATTTCGCCCGGTTGTGCCGCCAAGGACACCGGGATGCGAATTTGGGGGGATGTGTAAAAACCCAGGGCATTAAACAAAGAAATTTTTCGCCGGTCACTCATTGCGGCGCCCTGGGCGTCACCGTTATAGAACGGTGCCAGGGCCGATCCCGGTGGATAGGTCTGCTGGGCGGCGCGATTTAGGAGCGGGGAATCCGGATCTTGAGCGAGCGATATTCCAATCTCATCCAATCTATTTGGATCATAGGCCGGGTGGGAAGCCATGACCAGAAGCTCGCCGGTTTGGGCGTTCATCAAGATGACCGCACCTTTATTGTTTCCCAACAATTGATCGGCATGTTTTTCCAGCCCAAGGTCCAGGCTCAACCTGACGTCCAGACCCGGTGGCGGTGTGCCGTAAATAAGATGGTCCCACCAGATCAGGCTGGCCGGATTTCCCTGGAGACCGCGCAGGTAATCATCGAGGCTTGATTCGAGTCCAGCCTGGCCGTAGGTGGGGTGGGTATACCCTGTGATCGGCGACAAATCGGGATAAAGATAAACCCGATGATAGCTGCCGCTCAGACCCTCGGTCATATCGATGGGCAGGTTGTTGCGGTCGAGGATATTTCCACGCGGCACATACCGATCAGAGATGGCCAGGCGTGGATTGTCAGTGCGCGTTAACAGATCGGGACCGCGCAACACAGCCCACCACGAATCAACCAGCAACATGGCAATCACCCCGAGGCCGAAGAATCCCGCCACGAGGTAATATGTGCGAGGCCTCGGCAGCGCGGCGGGTTGTTCCTCGGCTTGATTGCTGATCACGAGCAACAAGCCAAGGGCGATGAATGCGGTTAATAACGATGAACCGCCGTAGGCCACAAAAGGCAGCGTGACGCCTGTCAGAGGCAGCAGGCGCAGGTTGCCGGCGACGATCAAGAGGGTTTGAATTCCCAAATACGAGGAGAGGCCGGCGGCGAGGAAGCGGCGGAATTGGTCCGGTGCGCGAAATGCGATCCGAAAGCCACGCGCCAGGATCAAGGCAAAAATGATGATGAGGGCAGTGGTCCCCAAGAGACCGGTTTCTTCGGCAATGGCCGTAAAGATGAAATCGGAGTGTGCGATCGGAACCAGGGTCGGGCTACCCAGGCCGGGGCCCCGTCCGATCATGCCGCCATTGGCAATAGCCAACAGGGATTGAACAATTTGATAGCCGCGACCGCTCGGATCCGCCCAGGGATTAAGCCAGGCCAGGATGCGTTCGCGCACCACGTCAACAAAAAAATACCCGGTTATGCCTGCGAGAGTGAGCGTCAGGACCGTGGCGCCCAATACCCGCCGCCGGCCCGTGGCCGTGTACAGGACGAGGGTGTAGATCAAAATAAATATGGAGGCAGTCCCCAAATCGCGCTGAACCAGCAGCAACAGAAGTGCCAGACCTGTGACAAACAGAGTGGGGATAAGCAAGGGAAAAAATTGCAGGCGGATGAGCAAATGATCGCTCAGATACGCTGCGAGATATACAACGAGCAAAAGCTTGAGCGGTTCAGAGGGTTGAAGGTAGACGCCGCAACATCCGAGCCATAAACGCGGTCCGACCCCTTCGGGATTGGTGCCGAATAAAAGGGTGAGAGCGGTCAACAGGAGACCACTTGTGAGGAGGATGTATTTGTAGCGGCGAAGAATGGATAAATCGGACGGCAGATACGAGAGGGAGATCAGGACAATCACCCCGACGGTCAACCAGACGGCCTGTCGAATTCCAAATGCAGAATCGAGCCGCCAAATAGTCAGCAAGCCCCAGCCGCACAAGAGAGCGGCCATGGGCAGAAAAAATGGATCCCGATAAGGAAGCTTTTTCCGGGTCAGGCGATCGGCCTGGAAGAAGAGGGCGGCCCAACCCGCGAAACCGAGCCAATGCGACCAGCGGTACGAGACGCTCCAGGATTGTTCCCTGACGGCCGGGGACAAGGTGAGAATCGCCGAGTATAGAAAAAGAAAAACAGCCGCCACAATCAAGAGGCGGCTTTGACCTTGATCAATTGAGGAAGTGGAACTTGAAGGCACGATAGGCGGTTTAAATATATTTCTTGATGAGCAGATCTATTTTCTTTAAGGCGTCTTTTGAAATGCTCTCACGTCTTGTAATGATTGAGCTGGAGAGGGCGCGACCGCAATCGCAGGTACGCTGCGACTTCAGGCTGCGCACAAGGTTGCGGATGGATTCCTGGGCAATGGCCGTATTCTTATTCAGAGTTTGGACCACCATTTCAACGGTCACAGGTGTTTCATTCACGTGCCAGACATCATAATCGGTGACATGTGCCATTACGGCGTAACAAATCTCAGCCTCGCGCGCCAAAAAAGCCTCCGGCGCGGCCGTCATGCCGATGATGGACATGCCCCACGAGCGGAAGGTGTTCGATTCGGCCTTTGTGGAAAAGCGCGGTCCTTCGATGGTGATGAATGTGCCGCCGGTGTGGACGGTGGCATGCGCGGCGCGGGCGGCCTCTTCGAGTTCCATGGAAAGGTCGTTGCAAAACGGATCGGCCACTCCAACGTGGGCGACCAGTCCCTCGCCGAAAAAGGTGCGGGCACGATTCCTGGTGTTGTCGTACAACTGGTCGGGGATGACAATATGACCGGGGGCGTAATCCTCGCGCAGGGAACCACAGGCACTGATGCTGACGATGCGTTGAACGCCCAGCGATTTCAGCGCATAAATATTGGCGCGATACGGAACTTCGCCCGGCATGAGGTGATGACCGGTGCCATGCCTGGCAAGGAAGGCCACCGGCTGGCCTTCCAGGGTTCCAACAATGATCGGTGCGCTCGGCGCGCCAAACGGGGTTTCGGGCTTGTACTCTTTTGCGGCTTTAAGGCCTTCCATATTGTAGAGTCCCGAGCCGCCGATAATTGCAAGTTTAATTGAGTCTTCCATTCGACTTTTCTCACAATCCTTGAATTGGCGAGCTTTCTTCTCCGGCCCCCATAATCACGGTTACCCTGGTTTTGCCGCATTGGATTTCATCGTCCGAAGTAAGAACGGTCGGCAGGGTCAGTTTTTCCCTGTTCAATTTTGTTCCATTCGTGGAGTGCAAATCCTCCACCCACCATTGGCGGTGATGATAACTCACCCTGGCATGTTGGGCCGAGGCGGTATCATCGTGGATGGGAAACTCACATGCAGGGCTTCGTCCGAGAATGATTTCGGGTTTGGAAAACGTTTGGGAAACGAGAATGCGGTTCCGGGATCGGACTTCTAGGCGAATGGCCGGGAACCGGTGCAGCGAGGCCTTTTGTCCCTCCTGTCTCACATCCTGCCAAATTGTCCATAAGGCCCAGCCCAGAAAAACATAGACGGCTGCAGCCATCAACAGCCGAAGAGTCAATACCACGACCCCGCTCATTCGTTTTTCTTTTTAATCGGAGAGGTACGGATGACCGCTGTTGGACGCTCTCCCTTGGGGGGTTCAAATGGGGAGGTGGGAGCCAGATCGGGGCGCGGAGGAGGATTATCCTGGCCAAAGATGAGGGCGACACCGGCCAGAGAAACAACATCCCCCGGGTAAAGGACGCTCTGACTGGCACGTTGTCCATTGATGAAAGTCCCACCGGTTGAGTTCAAATCGAAAATTACATATCGGCCCTTGATGGCACGTAATTGGGCATGATTGCGGGAAACGCGCGGATCGTCAATCACCAGGGTATTGTCCAACCGACGGCCAATGTTGACGACCGGTGTTCTGAGCGGAAATACCTTTACGCCTTCAATGATCAGAAAGGCGTTTTCAGGCATGGTATTATCTTCTGCGATGTTTTCATCCGGATCAGCGGTTGTGTTTTGTGTGTCTTCCATAGTGTCCTTGACCTGATTCGATGCCAAGAGGTTTAATTGCTCGGATGAAAGGCTGGCATCTGTAGTAATTGTAATGATGGGTGAAGATTCAAATTTCAATCCGGCATCTATTCCAAGGGTTTTGATGATCTCGACAAGCTTATCCAGTAAATGCGGCTGCTGCCAGTGTCCTGCCGTGGAAGGCGCCACCACAAGAGTGTAAACATTGGGGGCAAGCCGAATCCCGTTCGATTTTGTGATAGTGTTCTCTTTGATGGCTGTGGCGAGCTTTTGAACGATCAAATCCTCTGTGCTTTTTCCTATCAACGCACCCGCCAAGTGGACTTCGATCAAGGATTTTAACCGCGCTTCTATATCTTCGAGGTTCATATTCGTATGTTATCAGATGCACCACAATTATTATAGAGGCTATGAGAAGTTTGTGCAAGTGCTAATTTGAGCACCCACGAGTTCCACCCCGATTTTGTCAGAAATTGACAGCTGCTCCACAGTTGGGGCATTTTATTTCATTTGGCGCCATAACAAAACCACAATTAGAACAAGTCCGTGGCTGTGACTTGCCCAAAGGGGCGCCACATGCGGCGCAATTGCCTTCACCGACCGGATTTGCCGTGCCGCAGTATTCGCAGACCACGCGATTCAAACGGTCAGAGAGTTGATGGCTGGCACCAGCCGCCTGGATTGCCTGGCTGATGACCGTCCAAACCCGTTCGTTGAGCTGCAGGTTTTCCACATCCTGGGCAATATCGTCAAGTCGGCCGATCAGGCTGAGTGGATTCTGCAATGCCGCGACCACCGTCCAACCGAGTGAAGTTGCAGTGCCGAACCATTCCTGCTGCCCAATCTGGACCATGATTCCATCTGCCACTTTTTGTATGGAAACCGTCAGTGCAGTCTGGCCGCCGGATGACACACCCGGACGCGTACCGATCTGGACTGCCAGATGATCCGCCTGACCGAGGGTTTGTGCGCGCAGATTGCCCCGATTGAACTCTCCCAACAATGCCTGTGCAAGATCCGATGGATTTATATCGCCGTGGTAAATTTGTCGATCCATATTTTCGATTATAATCTCGAAACGATTTTTCCTTTCAGGTAATATAACGAAATGAGCCAATTTTGGTTTCGACTCTCCCTGTGGATCACAATGCTCGTGTCTGTTCCCGGGCTTGCAATGACCTTGCCGGCGGTTCATACCGCCCAGGCTCAGGCGGCATCCACACCCACGCCCAGCGGCAACTACATCACCAACACTTATAAAACGGAGCCGTTTGTTAATGTTCGCGCCGGTCCAAGTTCGGTTTATTATGGAAACCCGATAGGCCAGCTGCCGGTAGGTGCAACCGCTCCAGCATTGGCGATCACACCCGGCCATGATTGGATCGAAATTTCCTTTCCTTCGGGTCCGAATGGCATGGGGTGGGTTTATGCTCCGTATGTGACCCTGACCGGCAGTCCGCCCATCATCGAACCCCCGCCCACGTTTACGCCGATGGTGGTCGCAACCCTCGACCCGGCCCTGCTTGCCACGCTCCACGTGAAGCCGACCGAAACGCGCCTGCCGACATTTACACCGCCACCCCCGTTGGCCATCCCGACTTTTTCGAACACGCCCGTCGATAGTTCGCCCCATTTTCCCTTTGGAGTGATCATCATCAGCCTGGGCGTTGTGGGGTTATTAGGGATCGTGATATCAGTTTTGAGCCGCCGTTAATGCGTTTACGCAAGCTGCCTGTTTTCTGCATTCTTTTTTTAGCGGCTATCTTGTATGCAACCCTCAATCTCTCCGCGCCAATCTATGTCCATGCTCAACAGCCCACGGGTTCCATTCCGACCGTGACCGGCACGCCACTCGGCCCCATGGTCACGGTTTATCAGAACTTTGACCAGGTGGATGTCTACGCCGGGCCCAGTAGTTATGATTATCCTGCCATCGGGGTCATGCTGGCAGGAGAACAGGCGCCAGCGCTGGCACAAGCGGAGGGCTTGGATTGGATCGAAATTCGATATCTGGGTGTACCTGATTCCATTGCCTGGATTTATGCGCCGTACGTGTCGCTGACCAGCGGATCCAACCTGCCAAAAATAGCCGTTCCTCCGACGCCGACACCGGCTTCCACACCCACCATTAATCCAACGCTGGTTGCGGCATTAATTCCAGCGGTGACATCGACACGCTTATCCACATTCACACCGCCGGCGCCCATTTCGGTGCCGACTTTTGTGGATGTGACGCATCGCACAAGCTCGGTCCCCATCGGCCTGGTGATCGTGGGTTTTCTGTTTATCGGCGGATTAGGCGCAATTATTTCTTTTCTGCGGGGGCGTTAGCTCCGTTGCTTTTCAAATAAAACATGGTTAAACCCGAACTTATGAAATACCCATCGAAGTGGGACCAAC
>Ga0335071_10005899_pt1 | contig 12693 bp, 10 predicted proteins | sample Lox_Sample_15_FD_206724 | JGI IMG/M metagenome (GOLD analysis project Ga0335071, IMG submission 206724) | Soil microbial communities from Loxahatchee National Wildlife Refuge, Florida, United States - Lox_Sample_1.5 | ecosystem: Environmental > Terrestrial > Soil > Wetlands | place: USA...
ATGGCGGCCTCGCCGGTCACCTGCGGGACGCGGAGCGGTGTGGACCTCGTGGTCGAGTTCCGCGACGAAGGCGAGGTCATCGTCGGCGTGCGCCTGACGGGCGACGCGCGCGAGATCTACCGCGGCGAGCTCCTGCCGGAGGCCTGGAAGCCGTGACGCGGCGGATCGCCTTCGGTTCGGGGGAGGCCCCGCCCCTGCCGTCGAAGATCGTCGCCGTCGGCAAGAACTACCGCGAGCACGCCGCGGAGTTCGGCGGCACCGCGCCCGAAGACGAGCCCCTGCTGTTCCTGAAGGCGCCGAGCGCGCTCGTGCTGCCCGGCGGCGAGATCGTCCTGCCGCCCGAATCGCAGCGCGTGGACTACGAGGGCGAGCTCGCGCTCGTCGTGGGGAAGAAGATCAAGCGCTGGCCGCAGGAGCGGTGGCTCGAGGCGCTGGCGGGAGTCTGCTGCGCCAACGACGTCACCGCGCGCGACCTGCAGAAGAAGGACAAGCAGTTCGCGCGCGCGAAGTCCTTCGACACGTTCTGCCCGATCGGCCCCGACATCGTCGCCGGCTACGACCCGTCGCAGGCGGCGATCGCGACGCGCGTCAACGGAGCATTGCGCCAATCGGCGCGCGTGTCGGACATGGTGTTCTCGCCGGCGTTTCTCCTCGCGTACGTCTCGCGGATGATGACGCTGCTGCCCGGGGACCTGATCCTGACCGGCACGCCCGCGGGCGTCGGGCCGCTGTCGCCCGGCGACGTCGTCGAGGTCGAGATCGAAGGAATCGGGATCCTGACGAACCGGGTCACGGATGGACAAGGCTAGGCGCTTTTCCGCCGTTCTCGCTCTCCTCGTTCTTGCCGCCTCGATTGCCTCGCCCTTGTCGTTCGAAGAGACGGGAGAGCGCCTGTCGCGCCTCGCGGCGGCGCTGACGGGCGCCGAGGGATACGACCCGGAGGCGGCGAGCTTCTGGTTCGACCCGGAATACGCGTCGTTTCTCGAGGACGTCGCTCGCCGCACGCCGGAGAACGCGACCGTCGCGGTGCTCGTCCCGGAGTCGCCCGACCTCTATTTCTACCAGGCCGTCTACCGGCTCGCGCCGCGGCGCGTCGTCGGGCCCGGCCGCCGGGGCGAGGCGGGGTTCGTCGCGGCCTACGGCCCCTCGATCGGGCAGGCGCCGGACGGTCAGCCCGTCACCCACGGGCGGCTCGAGACGCGATGAGCCTGCCGCCGCTCTGGGCTGCGCTCGCGGGCGTCCTGCTGGGGCTCGGCGTCGCGACGCTCTGCGGCTGGACGATCGGGCGGATGTTCATGGCCGGCTTGACGGGCCGCGAGAAGTTCGCGTGGAGCTTCGCGATCGGGTTGATGGTCCAGGCGCTCGCGCTGCTCGTCGTCGTCGCCGTCGGGGCCCGGCCGACCACCGCCGCGCTTTTGGGCATCGAGGCGGGCATCGGGATCGCGGCTCTTCTCGCCGGGATCCTCCGGCGGCGCGCCGCCCCGGGCTGGTTTCCGGCCGGCCGGAAGTTCGACGCGCTGGCTTTCGCGCTCGCCGCCGTCGCGGGAGCGGCGTGGGCTCTCTTCCTGCTGACGGCGATCGCCGACGCCCCCTGGGCCACGGACTTCTTCGCGGTCTGGGGCTACAAGGCGAAGATCGTCTACGGGGCCGGTTCGGTGCCGCGGCGTCTCTTCGCCGACCCGGCGCTCGACTTCGCGCATCCGGAATACCCGCTGCTGGTGCCGCTGTCGCTGTCCGCGCTCGGGGTCGCCGCGGGGCGCTGGAACGAGCCCGCGCTCGCGCTCTTCTATCCCGCGTGCGCCCTGGCGACGCTTCTCGCCCTCTGGGGATTTCTCGCCCGGCGCGTTTCGCGACCGGCCGGCGCACTCGCCGCGGCGCTCTCGGCGCTTTGCTTCTTTCTCTACCGGCCGTCGAACGTCGGCACGGCGGAGATTCCCTTCGCGCTCGCCGCCGTCCTCGCGGCGGTCGCGGCGTCGGATTTCGTGCTCGAGGCCTCCGCGGGCGAAACGGCGCGCCTGGCGGCGGCCGCGCTCTTCGCGGCATCGGTCAAGCAGGAGGGGGCGCTGCTCTCGGTGCTGCTCGCGGCGGCGGTGTGGGGGAAGCTGCGAACCACGGAGGCGCGGCGCGCCCGAAACGGCGCGCTCGCGCTCGTGCTTCCGGTCGCGCTCCACGGCCTGCTCCAAGTCGTGCTCCGCGGGCACCGGCCCTCGCGGGACTTCGACCTCGCGCTGCTTTCGCCCGGGCGCTGGGGCGAGCTGCCCGCGCGTTTCGGGACGGCGCTTGCGCGTCTGCTGTCGGCCGACGTGCTGCCGGCGTCCGTTCCCCTTCTCGCGATCGTGGTCCTGCTGATCGCGACCGAGCGCGGCGCGGTGGACTGGCTCCTCGGCGTGCTGGCCCTGCAGCTTCTCGGCTACGTCGCCGCGTTCACGCTCTCGGCCTACGGGCCGGCGTACGCGGTCGACGCCGCGTTCTCGCGGATCGCGACGACGCTCTTTCCGGCCCTGACGCTCGTGCTCGCGGCGCGGCTGATGTCGTCCGAGCCTGCATGGGCCCACCAGACGAGCCCTCCGGCCGGGATGTCCGACTCCGGCGAAAGCTCCGGGGAGTCGGCGCGGCGCGCGCCACGCCTCCACGGCGTCGGCACGACGGGAAACAGCAGGAACGAAAAAGGTCCGTAGACTCCGTCCGAAACCAGGCGGAGCGTCAGCGGGCCGGCCGAATCCGCCGCGAGATCTTCGGCGGTCAGCGGGATGGTCAGAACGGGACGGCGGCGAATCTCGCCCGGCGCGCTCCGATACCGCACGCGACCGCCGAGCTCGATGGCGAGTCCGGCGTCCATGTGAGGCTCCGGCGGGGCGATGCGCACGTGGAGGGTGGCCGGCGCCGCGGAAGGCAGCGCGCGCCGGGGGATGCGCTCCTCGATGACGACGCCCGCTCTTTCGATCACGCCCCACTCCAGGCTGGCCGCCTGTGGCCAGATCGCCACGGCGCCGACGAAGACGAGAAAGAGAGCGATCGCCCGCGGGCGAAGGCCGCGGCCTTCGCGAGCAAAGAGCTGGATCGCCGCGAGCGACAGGAAGACCGGCAGAATCGGAACGGCATAACGGGGTCCGGAGCCGACGGCCAGGTCCTGCAGGACCAGCGCGGCGAGGCCGAGCCATCCGAGCAGCCGTGCCTCGCGATCGGCCGCGGTCAGGAGAATGGCGAACGCGGCGAGAACGAGCAGTGGGGCGAGAACGCGGCCCGCGTGATCGAAGAGCCGCCACGCCGCGGACCAGCGCGGGTCGTCGTACTCCAGCCCCAGGATTCCGTGAAACATCCGCCAGACGAGCTCGCGGTCGCGGTCGGTCGGAGGCGAGTGCCACCATCGCGACCAATTCTCGGCGGCGCCCTCGAGCTTCGAGATCCCTTTCGGGGAGGCGCCCGCGACCCAACCGTCGAGCGTGGGCGTCCAGGAGTACTCGGCGCTGCCGAAGAGCACGGCATCCGGAAGCGCGCGAGCCGCGTCGGGGCCGGCGACGCTGCGCGTCGCGAGCCACGTCGCGGTGATGGCTCCGAGCGCGACGCCGGCGAACACGAAGGCTGTGCGTGCCTCTCGTCGGGTCAGCCACCGGACGAGGAGGACGAGTCCGACGATTCCCGCGGAGTTGGGCCGGATCCAGAAGAGAAGTGTCAGCAGCAAGGCCGTCGTCGCGGCGACGGGCGTGGTCGGCTTGCCGTCGCTCACGACGAAGACGAGCACGAGGACGACCGCGGAGGCGATCGCCTCGGGCAGGACGTTCGCGGCCGCGATGTGCAGCGGAAGGAAGGACAGCAGAACCAGCCATACGGAAATCCCCGCCGGGCCTCCGTGGCGCCGCGCGACGGCGAGGGCGGCTCCGGCGACGGCGAGCCAGAGAAGCAGCGTCTGAACGACGACGACGGCGCGCGGTTCTCCCACCGCCGGGAGCGCCGCCGTCGCGAGTCGGAGAAACAGCAGATACCCCGGTTTGAGGGCATGCGGCGCTTCTCCCGGGGCGATCTGCAGAGGCTTCCAGAGGCCGGTGCCCTCCCGGGCCCAGCCGAGATCGGTTCGGCCGTCGGCTCCCAGCACGACAGGGGCGCGAAGGGCGGGACCGAGACAGAGCAGAAGGCCGATCGAAACCAGGGTCGCCCGGAGGAGGATCCGAACCGGAGATCCACCCGGCTCTTCGCTCACGGGTCCGTCCCCGGATGCGCCCACCAGTCGAAGCCGCCGCGGGTGACCCCCGAATCGGGCGAGATCTCGCGGCTTCCTTCGCGGCGGGCCGCCGCGCCCCACGGCGGGGGCACCACGGGAAAGAGCAGAAAGTGCGCGGGGTCGTAGGAGCCAACGGCCTCGATCGTGAGAACGACGGGCTCACTCCGGCCGCGGTCGAGAAGCGTCTGGGGCAGCGGCACGGTGAGGAAGGGCCGGCGTTTCTCGGAGGACGGGGTCGACTCGTAGAGCAACGCGCCGTCCGGCCCGCGCACGGAAACGCCGGCGCCCGTCGGCAGCTCGGGCGCGGCGATCCGCAGGTGGAGCGTGGCCGGCGCCGTCTCGGGCAGCGCGCCGCGGGGAATCGGCTGCACGAGGCGGACTCCGAGGCCTTCGACTTTGCCCCACTCCCAGTCGAGGACGTCGCGCTGCGCGACGAGCAGCGCGGTCAGGGCTCCGAACACCGCGGCGGCGATTGCCAGCCGTCCCGTTCCCAACGCGCCTTTCGCCGGCGGCGCGGCGAACGCGAACAGGAGGAGCGCCGGCAGCATCGGCAGCGCGAAGCGGGGCAGCGCCCCGAGCACGAAGCTCTGGGCCACGAGAATCGCGGCGAGGCCGAGGCCGAGAAGGCGCGCGGGGCTCGCCGGGTTCCTTGGCGCCGCGGCGAGCGCCGCGATCGCCCCGAGCACGAGCCACGGCGTCAGCAGGCGCGACAGCTCGCTCGCCGCACGGTATGCCGGCGACCAGCGCGCGTCGTAGAACTCGGTGCCGAACACGCCATGGAGCGCCCGCCACAGCAGCTCGCGCCGCGCGTCGGCGGCCACGGCCGGGGAGGGCAGTCCTTCCGCCGGCGTCCAGCCGTAGTCGGCTTCGGCGGCCCGGAAGGCCGGGGACAGGCCGCGCCAGAAGTCCCCTTTCGGGGCCGTCGCCAGCCAGATCGGCAGGACCAGAGCGGCAAAGACGACGACGCTGACCGCCGCCGCCCGCCCGCGACGGCAAGTGGCCCACGTGAGCATCGCGAGCGCTACGGCCGCGGCGCCCTCGTTGGGCCGGACGAGGAAGAGAACGCCCGCGCCGAGGCCGAAGACCGCCGGGCCCGCGATTCCCTCGGGCGGGTCGAGCAGCGCGGCGGCGAGCACCAGGAAGAGCGCGGTGGCCGGCGCCTCGGACATGACCGCGCTCGAGGCGTCGCGCACGCGCAGCAGCAGGAGCAGCACGACGTAGAGCAGCGCGCCGCGTCCGGGCGAGACCCTGCGGGCGACGGCGAGCGCGGCGAGGCCGAGCGCGAGCCAGACGAGAACGGATTGAACGACGACGATCGCGCGCCCGGATTTCTCCCCGGGGGCGGCCTTCGCCACGGTCTGGAGAAACAGGATGTAGAAGGGCTTGGCGGGATGGGGAACGGCGGGAATCGGCGCGGGCGAGAGGATGCCGATGCCGGCGCGCGCCCACTCGAGATCGCGCAGGCTGTCGGACCACAGCACGACGGGCGCCCGAAGCGCCGGAAGGAGGTAGACGACGAGGCCGAGCGCGGCGAGGAAGGCGTACCCGGCGCGTCGATTCACAAGGCATCGAGCAGGGACTCGGGCAGTCCGCCGAAGGCGCCCGAGGACATCAGCAGCAGGACGTCGCCGGGACGCGCCTGGCGGCGCAGGATCGCGGGGATCTCGGCGATCGTGTCGGGGGCGAAGGCCGGGCGCGCGCTGCCGTCCGCGAAGCGGCGGACGAGCGCGGCGCGGTCGATCTGGTTGTCGGGCGAAAGGCGCCGCGCGTGGAACACCGGCGCGACGACGAGCGCGTCGGCGGCGGCGAACGCGTCGGCGTACTCCTCCTCGAACATCTTGCGCCCGGCCGTGTTCGAGCGCGGCTCGAAGAGCGCCCAGAGGCGGCGGCCGGGAAACCGAGCGCGCGCCGCCTGGAGCGTGCTGCGGACGGCAGTCGGATGATGCGCGAAATCGTCGACGACGAGGATGCCGTTCTTCTCGCCGCGCACGTCGAGCCGCCGCCGGACGCCCTCGAAGCGGGGGAGACTCCGCGCGATTTCGCTCGTCGAGAGCCCGAGGCCGCGGACGAGAGCGATCGCGCCGAGGGCGTTGCGCACGTTGTGCGCACCGGGCAGCGGCGAGGACAGCCGCGCCGCGGGCAGCCCCGCTTCGAGGAGCGTGAACGTGGTGCCTTCGGGACCGAAGACGACGTCCCGCGCGGAGAAATCGGCGCCGGGATCGTCAAGCGAGACGCGCACGACCGTGGCGTCGGCGTCGGCGGCGAGCGCCGCGACGCGGGGATCGTCGGCGTTGATCACGATGACGCCGTCCTTCGGGACGAGCCGGACCACGGCGCGGAAAGCGGCGATGACCGCGTCGAGATCCGGATAGAGGTCCGCGTGGTCGAATTCGATGTTGCCGACGAAGAGGTGCCTGGGCTCGTAGTGGAGAAACTTCGGGCCGCGGTCGAAGAACGCCGCGTTGTACTCGTCGCCCTCGAGAACGAAGTGAGGACCGCGCCCCCGGCGATAGCCGCGCCCGAGGTTCTTCATCTCGCCGCCGACGAGGAAGCCCGGATCGCGCCCCGAATCCAGCAGCAGCCACGCGGTCAGCGCCGAGGTCGTCGTCTTGCCGTGCGTCCCCGCAATGACGATCGACCGCTTGCCGGGCAGCAGGTGCTGGCGCACCGCCTGCGGGAGCGAGAGGACGGGCAACCCGCGGCGCGCCGCCTCGGCGGCCTCGACGTTGTCCTTCAACGCGGCGTTGCCGACGATCACCGCGTCGCAGTCGGCCGGCACGTGCTCGGGCGCGAATCCTTCGGCGACCGGGATGCCGAGCTTCTCGAGCAGCGTCGACATGGGCGGATAGAGCGGTCCGTCGCTGCCCGTGACTCGGTGTCCCTCCTCGAGCAGCAGCGCTGCCAGCGGCACCATGGCGGTCCCCCCGACGGGCACGAGGTGAAAACGCCGGATTTCGCTCATCTTTCGCTCGGGAGTTTGGTCTAATGGAGTCGTTTTCGGAAATAGGCCTCGTTTTCCGAGGGTTTACCGCATTTGATTCGTCTATTAGGAGGAAACCGAAGATGCGTCATGTCCTGAAAATCGGCCGGTTGTCGGCCGCCGCCCTCCTCGTCGCGGGCGCCGCGCTGGCTCAGAAGCCGGCGGAGACCAAGCCCGCCGCGTCGGCTGCGCCGGGGCAGGCCGCCAAGTCCCAGGCCGGCAAGGTCGCCGCGCCCAAGATCGACATCAGCCAGGAAACCAAGGACATGGGGACGGTCCCTAAGGGACAGGTCATCGAGACCGACTTCATCATCCACAACGCGGGCGGGTCGGACCTCGTCATCACCGACGCCCGTCCCTCCTGCGGCTGCACGGTCTCTTCCTTCGACAAGGTGATCAAGGCCGGCGCCGACGGCAAGGTCCACGCGAGCGTCGACACCAAGAGCTTCTCGGGCCCGATCTCGAAGTCGGTCCTGGTGGTCTCGAACGACCCCGACCGTCCGCAGATGAACCTCTTCGTCAAGGCGGTGGTCAAGCCGTTCGTCGACGTGGCGCCGCAGGCGTACGTCCGCTTCTCGGTCGTCAAGGGCGACGCGGCGACGCAGGACGTGATCCTGATCTCCGAGGAGAAGGGCTTCAAGCCGACGGTCGCGGAGGTCTCGCAGCCGTACGTGAAGGCCGAGATCTCCCCGGCCGGCGACAAGGACAAGATCGCGGGACGTCCGGGCGAGCAGTTCAAGCTCGCGGTCAACGTCACCGGCGACGCGCCCGAGGGACTGTTGAACGCGCCCATCCGGGTCAACACCGGCGTCACCCAGCAGCCGACGCTCGAGGTTCCGGTCTCCGGGATCGTCCGGCCGCGCATCTCGGTCACGCCGATCACCGTCAACTTCGGCAACTTCACCCCGGGCAAGGATCCCATCACCCGCAACATCGTCGTGACCAACAACAAACCGGCCACGCCGATCAAGGTCACCAAGGCCGAGGTCAACGTGCCGGGCTTCGTCACCGACGTCGTGCCGACGCAGGAAGGCGTTTCCTACACGGTCGTCGTCAAGGCCAACGACAAGGTCAAGAAGGGCGCGGTGGACGGGAAAGTCACGCTCTACACCTCCGACAAGGAGAAAGAGAAGATCGAGATTCCGCTGAAGGGCGAGGCCTTGTAACGTCCGTCACATCGATCGTCGAAACGCCCCGGGAAACCGGGGCGTTTTTCTTTTTGGGCGCGCGTGCACCTTTCCCCGGCAGACGGCGTCTGTGGAAGAGGGTTTAGTCTAGAGTCCTTCCCCGAGGAGCCACCGGCATGTCGTCCCGGCGCCCCGCTTCTCTGGCCGCGCCCGCGGCGCTGATCGTCGTCTACTTCGTCGCCGGCAAACTCGGCCTCGCCCTCGCGTTCTTCAACGCCAGCGCCACGCCCGTGTGGCCGCCGACCGGCATCGCGCTCGCGGCGCTCCTGATCCTCGGCCTCCGCGCGTGGCCCGCCGTTCTCGTCGGCGCCTTCCTCGTCAACGTGACGACGACCGGCCACGTCCCGTCGTCGATCGGCATCGCCGCCGGCAACGCGCTCGAGGCCGTCGCCGGCGCCTGGCTCGTCGGGCATTTCGCCGGCGGACGCCGCGCGTTCGACCGCGCGCGCGACGTGTTCAAGTTCGCGCTTTTCGGCGCGGTCATCGCGACGGCGCTCAGCGCGACGATCGGCGTCGCGTGCCTCTCTTTCGCGCACCTGGCGCGGCCCGACGACGTCGGCTCGATCTGGCTGACCTGGTGGTTCGGGGACGCCGTGGGCGCGCTGGTCGTGACACCCGTGCTGCTTCTCTGGACCGCGAAGCCGCTGCGTCCCTGGAAGGAACGGCGCGCGCTCGAAGGCGCGTTTCTCTTCGCGCTGCTGCTCGGCGTCGGCGGCGTCGTTTTCGGCGGACTCCTGCCGGCGCTGTCGCAGAACTATCCCCTCGAGTTCGTCTGCCTGCCCCTGCTGCTCTGGGCCGCTTTTCGCCTCGGGCGGCGCGACGCCGCGCTCGCGAGCCTCCTCCTGTCGGCGGTCGCGATCTGGGGCACGCTCGCGGGCCTGGGGCCTTTCAAGCGAGACTCGCGCAACGAGTCGCTGCTGCTCCTCCAGGCCTTCATCGGCGTCGTGGCGCTGACGACGACCGCGCTCGCCGCCGTCGTCGCCGAGCGCCGCCGGATCCAGGAGTCGCTCGCGCTGCTCGAGTCGGCCGTGGACACCGCGGCCGAAGGCATCTTTATCCTCACGCCGGACCGTTCGCGCGGGATGCCGCGGGTCACGTTCGTCAACGAAGGCTTTCGGCGGATCACCGGGCTTTCGGCCGAGGACGTTCTCGGCGAGCCGGCCACCGTCCTGCCGCTCGCGGAGGACGATGCCGAAAAGGTCGCCCGGCTGCGCCGGGCGCTGTACGCCGGCGAGCGGTTCCAGTCCGAGAGTGTCCGCATGCGGCGGGCGGACGGGACGCCGGCCGTCCTCGAGATGCAGCTGATGCCGGTGCCGGAAGGCGCAGCGACGCCGAGCCACTGGGTGGGCGTCGTGCGCGACGTGACGGTTCGCGCGGCGCACCTCGAGGTCCTCGAGCACCAGGCCCTCTACGACGCGCTGACCGGCCTGCCCAACCGGTCGCTGCTGCGCGACCGACTCGACCAGGCGATCCGGAGCGTCGGCCGCGAGCGCGCCTCGCTGGCGCTGGCGGTGATGGACATCGACCGGTTCAAGGAAATCAACGACACGTTCGGTCACCAGTTCGGCGACGTCCTCCTGAAGGAGTTCGGCGAGCGCCTGCGTGGGGCGCTCCGGGCCGTCGACACCGTGGCGCGCCTGGGCGGCGACGAGTTCGCGGTGCTGATGCCTTCGGCGGGCGCGGCCGAGGACGCGGCGCTCCTGGCCGAGAAGATCCTGGCGGCCCTCGCCCGGCCTTTCGTCGTCGAGGGTCAGAACCTCGACGTCTCGGCGTCGATCGGCATCGCGCTCTGCCCGCAGGACGGCGACGACTGGACGACGCTGCTGCGCTGCGCCGACGTCGCGATGTACGCGGCCAAGCAGTCGAGCGAGGGCTACGTCATCTACTCGGCCGGCCGGGACGCGTTCGGCGAGACCGGCCTGACGCTCATCCGCGAGCTCCGGTCCGGGGTCGACGGCGAGCAGCTCCGCCTCGACTACGAGCCGCAGGTGGACCTGCGCAGCCGCCGCGCGGCCTCCTTCGAGGCGCTCGTGCGCTGGCAGCACCCGCGCCGCGGCCTCCTGATGCCGGGCCAGTTCCTGCCGGCTGCCGAGCGCACGGGCGCGATCAAGCCGGTCTGCGACTGGGCGCTCGAGACGGCGCTCGGGCATTGCCGCGGCTGGCACGAGGCGGGCCGGCCCGTCCGCGTGGCGGTCAACGTGTCGGGAAGGAACCTGCGCGACCCGCTGATGCTCGAGCGGCTCTCGCGCCTTCTCGGCGAATCGCGCGTCGACCCCGCGTACCTGAAGCTCGAGATCTCGGAGGACAGTCTCGTCGGCGATCCGCACGGGGCGATCGCGGCGCTGCAGCGGATCAAGGGCGCCGGCGTGCGGCTCGCGGTCGACGACTTCGGCGGCGGCGAGTCGTCGCTGCTGTCGCTCAAGCGGCTCCCGGTCGACGAGATCAAGATCGCGGGCGCCTTCGTCCGCGGGATGGGGCGCGACGCGCAGGACGCGGCCATCGTGCGCAGCCTGATCGAGCTCGGCCACCGGCTCGGCCGCGACGTCGTGGCGCAGGACGTCGAGGACGAGGCCGCCTGGCAGATGCTCGCCGAGTACGGCTGCGACCTCGCGCAGGGGCGCTACGTCGCTCCGGCGCTGCCGCGCGGCGAGCTCGGCCGGTGGCTGGAAGGGGCGGGGTCCGTCAGACCCGCGTGATCTTCTCGAGAAGGTCGCCGTTCCAGGCGTACTTCAGGCGCTTGCGCCCTCGGGCGGCGTTCTTCTGGAGCGCGTAGCCGTAGATCATCGGCAGGGCTACGGAGGTCTCGACGAAAGCCATCTCGTGGGTCGCCTTCTTGGACACCTTGCCCCACGAAGTGGCCTCGGAGAGTGTCGAGCCGCCGAGCCCGCCCCAGTGCGGCGCGTCCGTCGTGACCTGCAGCGCGTACTTGTGGCCGCCGGTGTCGATCCCGAAGATGTACGACATCACGATCGAGTCGTTGATGTAGTTCTTCGGGACGCCGCCGGAGACGTAGACGGCCGCCGTCGCCGGACTCTGCACGACGATCTGGGTGAGCTCGTAGTTGTCGCGGATCGAGGAAATCTCGAACGGCTTCTTCCCGGCCTTGCGCGCGCGGTGGTAGTGCTCGGTCAGCCCGATGCCGATCGACGAGTCGTTCAGCGCCGGGACGAAGAGCGGCACGCCGCGCCGCGCGCACGCGCCGAGGATCGAGCCCCTGTCGTGCCTGCAGCCCTGGGCGAGCAGCGCCAGAAACGCGCGCGAGGAAAGGCTCGTGCCCCCGAGCGCGTCGGCGAACCGCGACACGGCGAGGTCGGTCTCCCAGTATTTCTCCTCGTCGATGAACGTGTCGTAGAGCCGGTCGATGTAGAGGTCGCGAAGCTCCTTGTCGTCGGCCTCCGGGTGCCCGTGGTAATGGCGCCCGCCGCGGACCTGGTAGTAGTCCTGCGAAATGATGGCGCCCGTCGAGACGACGACGTCGACCATGTTGTTCTCGATCAGGTCGACGATGACCTGGCGCATCCCCGCCGCGATGAGCGAGCCCGCCATGCCGAGCATGATCGTCGGCCGCTGCCGGTCGCGGATCATGGCGTCGAAGACGCGGGCTGCCTTGGCGAGCGCGCGCGCCTGGAAGGAAGCCTCGCGATAGGCGTCGAGGAGCTCGGAGACCGTGGTCCGCTTGCCGACCTTTACCGGCGTCGTCGGCTTGCCGAGGAGCGCCCTCTTCCTCTTGCGGTCGACGCCGACCGCCGCGGCGTGGACGTACTCGTCGGCGGTGTGGGGCGAGCGCTTTCCTTTCGATCCCATCGGCGGGGTCCTCCTGAAAGAATGCGGTAGGCCGCCATCGCGGCGGCGTACCCGGAGTCGATGTTGACCGCCGTCACCCCGTTGGCGCACGAGTTGACCGCGGAGAGGAGCGACGCGAGACCGGAAAACGCCGCGCCGTAGCCGCGCGAGGTCGGCACGGCGACGATCGGCCGGCCGACGAGGCCGCCGAGGACCGAGAAGAGCGAGCCCTCCATCCCGGCGCAGGCGATGAGGACGTCGGCGCGCTCGATCTCCTCGAGCCGCGAGAGCAGGCGCAGCAGCCCCGCGACCCCCACGTCCGGCACGAGCGTCGAGGCGACGCCGAGGTACTCGAGCGTGCGCCGCGCCTCCTCGGCGATGGCGGTGTCGGCCGTGCCCGCCGTGACGACCACGACCGAGGCGTCCACCCGCGGCATGGGCTTGCCGACCGAGACGTGCAGCGTCCCCGAGCGCGGGTCGTAGTCGGCGCGGCCCGGGAGCGGCGAGAGCGCGACTTCCTCCCA
>Ga0335071_10005900_pt1 | contig 12692 bp, 9 predicted proteins | sample Lox_Sample_15_FD_206724 | JGI IMG/M metagenome (GOLD analysis project Ga0335071, IMG submission 206724) | Soil microbial communities from Loxahatchee National Wildlife Refuge, Florida, United States - Lox_Sample_1.5 | ecosystem: Environmental > Terrestrial > Soil > Wetlands | place: USA: Florida...
GAGCAAAAGCTCAGGGCTGCCATCGAAGGGCTTTTGGCCGGTCACAAGGCGACGTTGAATGACGCATATTTCACCACCGATAAAGCCAAGAACCCTCACCAGCAGTAGAGCGATTCGTTTCTGGGGATACGGAATGAATTGTGTACTGCGAAGCTCGAAAAGGGGGAGGTCATCGCATGGTGACGAATGAAGTAAATACGAAGAAGGGGTTCAGCCCTACGCAATCAATCGCGATGGCGGTGATCTGCCTCGTTGTGGTGCTGGCATTGGGGTACGTAATTCGCCGATCTCATATGGCAAAAAACGTTGCACCTGCGGCCATACAAAGCGCACCGATGGCGGGATTGCCCAAGGATGTGCCAATCCCTCCCGCGGAACTGAAGCGCATGGCCGACGAGGAGTCCAAACCACTCCTCGACAAACTCAAGTCTGATCCGAAGAACGCTGCTGCGCTGGCCCAACTCGGCGATCTTCGGTTTGACGCAGGCCAGTACAAGGAAGCGATTACGTATTACGAACAGTCGCTTGCGCTCGATCCTAAGAACACAAGGGTTCGCGCAGACATGGCGAACGCCTATGCATACACAGGAGCTCCAGACCGCGCAATTTCGGAGTACCAAACTGCGTTGAAGTACGACCCAAAGCATGGTCTGAGTTTGCTGAACATGGGAATGGTTCAATGGCACGACAAAGGCGATGCAAACGCTGCCATCGCGACTTGGGAGAAATTGCTAAAGGTGAATCCACAATTCGCTCAGCAGGTCCAAGTCGATAAGCTAATTGCCAAGGCGAAAGAGCACCTCAACATGCCTGCGCCTACCCAAAGCAAGTGAGAATAATCTGAGCCCATCACATGCGTGGGCTCAGATCAGTATTTCGGACGGAGTGTTGTATGGCAGCTTTGAATCGGTGGTCGATTTGGGTTCTCGGTACCGTGAGCCTTCTGTCTCTGAACGCGAATGCCGTGGCACAGAATCCCGCGTCACCGTTCGGAGCACCGCAGCAGGCCATATCCGCTCACCGACTGGGTCAGCAGCCCCAATCAGATCCGGCGCCAACAATTTCGCAGGGCCTGGCCACAGCAGCACCGTTGACTTTGCTGCAGAAACCACCGGTGCCCCCTTCCGTCAGCTTTCAGAACGGACTGCTTTCTATAGACGCGCCGAATTCGAATCTAGCCGATGTTCTGTCCGCTGTGCGGCGAGCAACTGGAGCCGTCATCGAGGGCGGCGGAGGGCAGGAGCGCGTTGTGGTTCACCTCGGGCCGGGACGCCCCAGTGACGTACTTTCAACGCTGCTCAGCGGCTCTCACTATAACTACGTTCTGCTTGGAACACCGCAAACTCCAGGTGCGGTTACCCGTATCATGCTTACCTTGCGCGAGGGTGGAGACCAGCTTCCCGCACCGGTTGCAGTCGCAAATTCTGCCCCTGTTGATGATAGTGATGACGACTCTCGCGAGGAAGCTGAACGGCAAAATCGCCGAAGAGCAGCGCAGGAAGAAGCGGGCCAGGGCAATGCACCTCAACCCGCACCATTCACACAACCGCCCGTGCAACCCACGGCCCAGCAACAGCCAAATCAGCAGCAGGAACAAGAATAGCGGGACAACGGTGACCCCGCTCTAGACAGCGCCGGTGTAGGAAGAGTTGAACGGCATACCGCAAATGAACGCCCATCAAGGATTGATGGGCGTTCCTGCTTTGCTCCTCGTCTCTTGCGGTGACTGATCCTGACTACGTCTTCTTCAAATCACCCCTGCTCGCAAATGGAAAATCGCGGGCCTGCCCGGGCAATACTTGGTCACGCAAAGGATCGACTGAACACCATCGCGGCGAAGTACGCGAACTGGGTTATACTTCGCGCAATCAAACGGATCCTGATCATGCATCGTTGTGATTGCCAGCCTTACTGCATCCGTTCCCGCCAACATGCGGCTACAGTGCTCGTTCTGATCGTCATGGCGTGCAGCAGCCTTGTCGTTTGCGAGGAGGTCCATTCCGCTGCCGGGAGTGGCGACTTAGCAAGGGTCAAAGCGCTTCTTGAATCCAGTCCGGACCTGGTTTTCAGTCGGGACAACCTTGGCCATACTCCCCTGCACTGGGCAGCGTATAAAGGCCATGCGGACGTGGTGCAATTGCTGCTTGCCAATAAAGCCGAAGTCGACGCTAAAGCCAACGATGGCCACACTCCCCTGCACGCGGCGGCGATGCAGGGCCACATCGATGTTTTGGAATTGCTTCTGGCTAGCAAAGCCGACGTTAACGCCACGTACAACAAGGGTGTGACCCCTTTGCATTTGGCTGCGACGTATGGCCATGGGCACGCTGCCGAACTTCTGCTGGCTGCCAAAGCTGACGTCAACGCAACTACGGCCGCGGGTCTTACTCCATTGCACTGCGCAGCGGCCGAGGGACAAAAGGAGGTTGTGGAACTGCTGCTCGCCCACGGAGCTGATGTGAATGCGAAGGCGAATGACAGCGCAACTCCTTTACATTGGGCAGTGTTTCGAGGCCGCAAAAATGTGGCGGAAGCATTACTTGCCCATGGCGCAAACGTCAACGCAAAGAACAACAGCGGCAAGACGCCCCTGCACTGGGCGGCTTCAAACAACTCAAAGGAGCTGTTGGAACTGCTCCTGGCCAACAAAGCTGATCCCAACGTAAGGGACAGTGACAATCAGACTCCGCTGCAGTTGGCAAGCACAAAGGAGTCAAAGGAAGCTGTGGAATTGTTGACGGCCGCTATGGCGAGCATCAGCGCGAAAAACGCCAAATCCCCGGCACTCCATACGAATACGACGCTGTCGGCCAACAAAGACAAACCATTCGTAACGCCTGCGTCTGCGGATCGCACGAATGCATCACAACCGCTTCCTCCTACCGGTGACGATGTCAATGCGCGGGACAAAAACGGAGAAACGCCTCTACAACGTGCCGCTGCGATGGGGTCGACGAGCTTGGTGGTGATGCTGCTCGCCAATAACGCCGATGTGAACGCAAGAGGAAAAAACGGCAAAACACCTCTGCACGCAGCCGCATTCGCCGGACACAAGCAGATCGCCGAATTGCTGCTGAAAAATAACGCCGAAGTAAACGCCAAGAACAGTTTCGGATCAACACCGTTGCACGCAGCAGCAGCTGAGGGCCACAAAGATTTAGTCGAGCTGCTGCTGGCCCACGGCGCCGATGTCAATGCCAGAGCCAAGAACCGCAAAACGCCTCTCCATTTGGCAGCTTCGAGCGGCCGTCACGAAGTGGTCGAGTTGCTGCTGTCCCACGGTGCCGAGGTCAACGCAAAGGCTAACGATGGCGATACGGCTCTGTCTTGCGCAGTCGCAGCAGGACACAAGGATGTAGCAGATTTGTTGCGCGAACACGGCGGACACGAATAACCGGCGCGTGAAATGAAGGAAACGAACCACCCGGAACAATTGGTTCGTCGCAAAACTGAGCGCATCATGAAGTTGATGGGCTCTTTGATTTGCGCGATCACATCGTGAATGGATGAGCAAGAGAGATTCCAAGGTGTTCAGGTTCAATTCCCGCCGTATCCCAGACGCGAACGAAAAATAAGTTGCGGATCCTTTCGCGGCAAGATGGATACAGAATGGCGCCGTAGTGCTCCATGAGGAAGTTCGTAACTGAGAATGAAGCACTCCCGCATGTCCTGCAGCACCAAAGCCAGTGAGACCGTAATGCTGGATTGCATCGGCAATAGAAATCCGCCGCTCAACTCGGCCAGCGGTGAAAACGAGTTATTTCCGTCCAAACCAAGTCGTTCATCCTCTACGCCCAGCATATAAATCGGAGCACCGATAGCCTGGACGGCCGCTAGGCTGCTGCTTGACGTGTTCAAGCTTATGTTATCCATTCCGTCCGTGATGACTAGGATCCCAAGACGATATTGTGGATCGCGTGTTTGCTCGAGCAATTTAGCTGCACTTACGACTGCATCGAACAGAGGGCTGGCGCGGGTTCCACCTATTCCTTGAAGCACCCTCGATCCTTCGCGTTGACAATCCTGTAGACATATAGATACGACCCGTGTGTCTTTGAAGGCGAGGACTGACACACGATCATTCTTGCCCCAAATGTCGCTTGTTAGGATTTTAGACACTCCGTCCAAAGTGCGGGCGAGTCGCTTCGCCATCGAGTCGCTGTTATCTATGATTATCACCAGGTGGACAGGCAATTCCTGAGCACTTCTGAAGCTACGAAAATGTCGAATGACCTCGCCGTTATCAACTACAGCGATATCTTCTTCAGTAAGATGAAGTACCCGGTGACCCGACCTGTCAGTCACAGAGAATTCTAGTTGTACCTCAGTAGTCTTCGTGCGGATTGTGTAATCAGGAGTTTGGGCAGTACAAGGCAGAGCGGCACATAGAACGATCGAGAGTGCTGTCAATGCAGACATGCTCATGCCAGACACTCGTCCTGCCATGTCTCATTCCTCGGCGGTTTGGAACAAATCGCCTTGCTGACCCGCACCAGAACAGGGTGACACCTTGTGGATTCGTACAACGCGCTCCCAGTCCGCGCGCAAAATCATGCGGCGCAGCTTGAAATGAGAAGGGTTCTTCCCGCCCTGATATGACACCGTGACATCTCCGTCGTTGATAAAGAATGTGACATCTTCCGCAAGCGGCATGAATTGGTTTGTCTTGAGACCTACGACAATGTATGCGACTTTGTCAGTCATGACCGTGTACTCAGGACACGCTCGGGAAGTCACTACTTTTTGGCCTGACATGGCAGAGACGAATCCGTGATCCTGAGTACATTGACTCATCTCCATGTAGACCACAGTGCCACGGAATGAATTGGTTTGGGTGTCGCCGAATTCGCTGCACAACATGAACATCGCAATCAGGCAGGCTGTCTTTAGCATGTAGCCTCCAGTACGAACATCCATGGTCGCGGACGGTTTCATACTTAAAGACTGTTTCCGATGCCTCAACTAATTGACTGTTTCGTATCGGAGTCCTGAAAAATCACAGTCGCGAACTGCGCTCGGATTTTCTGGCAGAATGTCTCCGCGAGCGCGCATGCACCGTCCCAGAAATACCGGAACTTCTGTGAGCCCGTTACGACAATCCTAGAGTGAAACTCTGCAGAGGAACGGCTTCACTCCGGCACTCAGGCAGGCAAGCTGCAGCTTGGGGGAGAACTGCTGTCGGGGTAACTATTAACCTAACCCAATCGAAAAGTACAGCGATTTTAGTACTAAAGGACACTACCCAGAACGGACGCTAGCCCAATGTTTAACGGAAATGGATGGAGAGGGAGAGGTGAACCCTACGACGTTTTGCTTTCTATAACAGAACCCGCGGATCGCTCCGCGGGTTCTGTATTTCAGATGAGTCTGAGGAAAAGGCTACATCGCTGGTTTATCGCTCTTCTGACCGGGCTTGATGTTCATGTGTTTTTGGGCCTGGGCGATGTACATCTTGACCTTCTCGGCGCCTTCCCAATTTGGATTCGTTTTGAGCAACTTCTGCCAATCTTCAATCGCGCCCTTGGCATCCATCTTGGCCTGCCACTTCACGATTCCGCGATCGAACAGTGCATTCGCATGATCCGGATGATCCTTGACCACCTTGTCGAGCTCTTCGATCGCCTTGTCCGGCTGATTGGCGTAGAAGTAGCTGGTTCCGAGATCGGTGCGCACATTGGCATCGCTCGGGTTCGCGGCGAGTGATTTGGTGTAGTACTCGATGGACGTGGGGAACTGCTGCGCGTCGTAGTACATATTTCCGATCTGCGCCAGCAGTGCCGGGTCATTCGGCTTCGATTTCAACTGCTCGAGAAGCGGAGCGGCCTGTTTGTCAGCCATCGCCTTCAACTGTTCGGGGGTGGGCATCTGTTGCTGGCCCATGCCGCCTCCCATGCCGCCGCCCATCCCACCCATTCCGGCGGGTGCTTGCTGAGCCTGCTGCGTGGGTGCGGGCGCGCTGGTGGCGGAGCCGCGCAGGAGATAACCCACCGCGCATCCAACCAGCAAGCTGATTACGGCCATGATGTAGGCCTGTGTGCTTGTCCAATTTTGAGAAGTAGTATTGGTCCCGTTCGACTGTGCCATTCGTTCCATCCTTGATGTTTCTGAAGCGGGCACCGTGTGGGTCGTCTGAGTGCGCCTAATCTCCAGCGTGCTTATCATAATTGCCATTGACACTCTGTTGTGTGATGAGAATCACAGAATTGATCAAAATCGAAAGTACCTTGCGCCCCCGACCCATCTAGAAGCACCGAAGTTAGGCCTGTTCTGGTATAAAAGAGAGCAGCAGATCAGGGGTACACAACGCTAATCTCGACTTCTCAGGCTGGGTTGCGTCAAAAACCGGCGTGCTTCGCGCGCGTTACGGTCGTACCGTACCCAGGCCCTAATGAGATTGCCAGCTTCGCCCGTCGAACATATATTGTTCATTCGTTCCAGATAGCTGGAGGTCGTTTAGCATGAGCCGCTTGCGGTTGAATTGGCGCATGAAAGCCATACTGCCAGTGGCGGCAGTGTTGCTGAACGGACTCCTGCTTTTCGGCCTGGTAACGCTGACCATCAGCGAACCGGGTAACCTCGTCTTGGTGATCGCCATTGCGGGCGCATTCTGCATTTGCGCGGTCATGTTGATGGTTCTGGCAGTCATGGTCCACCGCCCCATGCTGGAACTGCAAAAGAAGATGGCGTTGGTCCGCGAGGGCGACTGGAACGCCACCGTCACGTTCGCCGACCGGAACGACGAAATTGGCGATTTGGGACATGGATTCAATGACATGGTGCGGCAGTTACGGGAAAGCCGCGAAGAGATCCAGCGCCTGCACCGCACGCAAATGTCGCGCGCTGAGCACCTTGCGACCATGGGCGAGTTGGCTGCGGGTTTGGCGCATGAGATTCGTAATCCGCTGGCTGGCATCGCGGGCGTAATTGAGATCGTTGGACGCGACCTACCGGCCAACAGCCCTGCGCGCAGCGTGCTCGGCGATGTTCGCCACGAGGTCTTGCATATCAACCGCATCGTCACCGAGTTGCTGGAGATCGCACGGCCAAAGGCTCCGAATTTTGGACTTGGCGATTTGTGTTCAGCAGTACATCATGCTGTTCTGTTCGCACGTGAGCAGGCGGTTTCAAAAGGCGTGGACATTGTGTGGGAGGACACCACACTGCCCAAGATTGAAATGGACTCCGGCCAGATCCACCAAGTGCTGTTGAACCTCTTGCTTAACGCCGTGCAGGCCTGCGAACAGGGCGGTTCTGTGATGGTCGAATGTGGGGAACAGGACGACACTGTTTCGGTAACCGTCACCGATAGCGGCAAAGGGATTGCGCCGGAGATTCTAGCAAACATCTTCCGTCCGTTCTTCACAACAAAAGGAAACGGCACGGGTTTAGGTCTTTCGCTGGCGCGCCGCATCGTTGAGGACCACGGTGGACACATTGATGTTCAGAGCTGGCCAGGCAAGGGCAGCCGCTTCGGGGTAGTTCTGCCGAAGAGGCGCACAATTGAAGTTAACGGTGAAACAACTGGACTAAGCCGAACCGGAGCGAATTAAGCAGTTTTCCCCTGTGCCATTCAGGCCCAATCGGGTCATTTTTCGGTGCGCCGCAGGGCGGCCCAAATTGGGATTTGAGAGTACATTAGAAAGATAAATGCCCGCAGAAAAAGTACTCATCGTCGATGACGAGAAACTCGTTCGCTGGTCGCTCCGGCAAAAGTGCGAAGACTGGGGCTTTCAGGTGCTGGAAGCCGACCATGGTGCTGCCGGATTGCGTCTGGCCCAGAACGAGACCCCCGACTTGCTGCTGCTGGACGTGCGCCTGCCGGATATGAACGGCATCCAGGTTCTGGAACAGATGAAGGCCGCCAACTCAGCTCCAAGAGCGGTCATCATGATTACGGCCGATCCTCAGCTTGAAGACGTGAAGCACGCGCTCAAGCTCGGCGCATACGACTTCGTCGGCAAGCCGCTGAACTTCGACGAACTCGCAGTCACGGTCAAGAACGCGCTCGAAGCGACACGCCTGCGCGCGGAAAATGAAACCCTGCGCGGAGAAGTCCGCCGCCGCGCCGGATACCACGAGGTCATCGGCGTGAGCCAGCGCATGACCGAGTTGATGGGCTTTGTGAACAAGGTTGCCGCCAGCGAAGCCACAACGATTCTGGTTCAGGGCGAGAGCGGCACCGGTAAAGACCTCATTGCGAAAGCGATTCACTACCAGAGCAACCGGCAGAATAGTCCGTTCGTGGCCATCAACTGCTCGGCCATTCCCGAAACGCTGATGGAAGCCGAACTGTTCGGTCACGAGCGCGGCGCGTTCACTGACGCGAAGGCGATGAAGAAGGGACTGTTCGAAGTCGCCGACGGAGGCACCCTTTTTCTCGACGAAATTGGCGAGCTTTCGCCGCTGCTCCAGGCGAAACTGCTGCGCGTACTTGAAGATCAGATGATTCGTCGCGTTGGTGGCGTTCGCGACATGCAGGTGGACGTACGCGTCATTGCTGCCAGCAATCGCGACCTTGAGCGCGCGGTCCGCGAAGGCCAGTTCCGCCAGGATTTGTATTATCGCCTCGCCATCATCAGCGTGTTCTTGCCCCCTTTGCGGGAACGCAAGGAAGATATTTTCCCACTCGTCGAATACTTCATCGAGCGCTACAACCGCAAGTTCCGCAAAAACGTTCAGGGACTGACGGAGCCGACCCGCAAGCTGCTGATGAAGCACGATTGGCCGGGCAACGTTCGCGAACTGAAGAACGCCATTGAGCGGGCCATGATTTTGGAGGACGAGGAACACTTGCGTCCCGATTACCTGCCATTCTCGGTTGGCGCGCAGAACACTCCTTTCACCGCCTTCGAGCTGACGTCCATGGGGACGAGTGCGCCTTCATTCACCACGAACACGGCAACGGCGACTTCTTCGCTCGCCGGCACACAGCTTTCAAACGGTCGCAGCCTGCCGCGCCTCAGCATTCCAGAGGGCGGAACGTCGCTGGAAGAAGTGGAACGCGCATTGGTCGATATGGCTCTGCAGCAGGCAAACGGCAATCAGACCCAGGCAGCGCGACTGCTGGACATCAGCCGCGATGCGCTACGCTACAAATTGAAGAAATACGGCTTGATGCACGCCGAAGAAGGCGACGAAGTCAGCTCGCAACAACAGTAAATTACATCTTTGAAACGTTAAAAGGCCGCTGTCACGTGACAGCGGCCTTTGTGTTTACGGGCACGATTACATGGGGAGGGTGCCCGTGTAGTAGAAGACAACGTAGGCCTTCACGGTTCCGTCCGGAGCGGGAACTCCGAACACTTTCACGTCTGTGCCGACGACGAGTGCCTGCTGTACTGTCTGCAGGTCAGTCGCATTGGTCAGGTCTTTCCCGGTGACTGTGACGACGCCCGCGCTGCTGCGATCGACCTGGTAAACGAGTGTCGCACTGCCAGAGACAGTGCTCAGATCGACGGTCACAGACTGCGCACCGCCCGGGACGCTCAGACCGAAGCTACCGCCGTTCGTAATGTTCGTCCACGCGCTGCTTACGGTGCCGCGAGGCAGGGAAACCGGCGCGAGGATTGTCCAGTTGGCAGACCATCCGGTCGTATCCGACGGATCGCCCCAGAAAGCGTTGCTCATGCCCCAGGCCGGCACTGCGCCAACTGTCCCTCCGAAATTAGCGGAACCGGAGGTTGCGCTCACGAAGTCATTAATCACGCTCGTGCCGTTTGCGTTCCTGCCGTCGCCCGTGGTGCTGTAATCCATCTTGGTTGGGAACAGCAGGTACCACCACTTGTAACCGGTGATGGCGTTGCCGCTGTCGTCTGTGCCGTTTGCGGTGGTGTTGGAGATGTAGTCGAGAGTGACCGTGTAGTCGTCGCCCACTGTCGGAAACGCACGAGTGTAGGTGAAGTCGGTGCCGGTGGCCGCGGAGATCTTTCCGCTGAAGCGTGCATCTTCGATGTCGACAGAATCCGCAACCCAAGGCTGCGCCGCTGTCACGTCTCTCACCGCAACGTGCACCTTGAACCCGCGGACTACGTTGGCCTCAAACCACGCTGTACCAGTGCCGATCGGCGTGGAATCACTCTGAGCCTTCTCCGGCACGCGGAAAAAGAACTGCGTGTTGTCGTCAATCTGGATCGGCATCGATGAGCCATCTTCGGTCGCCACGCGCATGATGTCGGTCAGCTTGTTTACGTGCAGTACGTGACCTTCGGGACTGATCCAGACTTTGTTGAACGTACTGCTGGCATAGACCCGAGCTGCCACCAGCTTTCCGTTCTGCTGATAACGGGCGACCACACGCACGTATTTGTTCGGCAGAGTGCTGACCACGCTCGAGAAGTCTGTCACCGTGGTTTTGGTCTTCGCATCGACGTCATAGAACAACGTTCCGTTCGCGCTATCGGCATAGATATTGATCTGCGCCGAACCGGTCACAGCCGTCTCTGGAGAGACGATGGGATACGTTGGATGCACGCGCGTCATGGTGAAGTAGGTATTGTCGTTCGAAACCGTATTCACCAGCCCATATGGATCGCGCAGGATCAACTTGCGAATGTCTGCGAACACGTGACGGCGCACCGGGCCATTGAAGTTCACCGCCCAAATGGTGTTCCCGGTCACAGGCGTGTGCTGCACGATGAATGCCGGGTGGCTGAGATCAAACTCGAGATCGAGCGCGTTGCTGCTGCCCTGCGTGACTACGAGAGGACTTGAGAAGTTGATGTTAAGCGGCACCGTGAGACTTCCGCTCGAGCCCTGCCCACCCACGATTTGGATTTGGCCGGCGGGAACGGCTGTGCTCGCCGCAAGCGGGAACCCAGCCGATGGATCACCGGAAACCGTGAGGTTCACATCACCAGGGTTTGCGCTGAGCGTCAGCTTGGCTGAAACGTATGTGCCCGGATCAACTCCAGCCTGTCCGAGAAGCTCGCCGATTTGATCGAGTTGCACAAGGTTAATGACCGGAGGCGTTGCGGGAGCGGTATAAATGGTGACATTGGAACCTCCGCCCTGCGGCACTAATTCAACCTTCAAGACCTTCACGCCGACTACTGACCAGTCGTCAGTAGAGTCGTCGCTTAGAACAACAGAAACGTTTCCGGTTTGAGCTGCTGGAGGTGTAGAAGAACTGGAAGAACCGCCACCGCCGCATCCTACTAATGACAGCAGCAGAGCGAGTGCAAACAGCCCGAGAACGAGACGAGGAAACTTGCATGCTTTCACGTTGATGCTCCTTGTGATTTCCGGAGCAAGGAGCGTGCGACCAGGGGTTCGCAGCAGTAACGAGCGACTGCCGCGTATGCCGGACTCAGTACGCCGGCTATATGTCTCATATACCCAAGAGTTTCCCGGTCGCCAGTCCTCTGCCCGTCGTGAACTTCAAATCTGTAGTTAGGTCCGTACGCCCGCCGCGAACGAGCCTGAGTTGCTGGCCACCTCTTCGAACACATAATCGTGAAACAAAGTTTCGAAGAAATATCAGAATTCTTGACTCCGGGTGGGCATGTACAGAGGTACTCGGCACGAAAGCGCCGGAGATGGCGGGAGAAATTACTTCTTGAGTGCGGTTCCGGTCTGGCGAATTTCGAGTTGGAAGAGTTCTTCGAGCGCGCTAGCGAGTGGATCTGACTCGGCCCGCTCGGGGAGTTCTTTCAATTGGCGTGCCAGTGTTCCCGAAATTCTCTGCGTGATGTGTGCACTGAGAGCGCGAAGCGACGCCGTCTGGTCCTCTGTGAACGGACCAAATTCGTCGGTCAGCTTTTCCATTTCCTCGTCGCAAATCTGTTCCAGACGCGAGCGCAGCGCCGCCAATGTAGGCAATACGTTTTCTGAAAGCAGCTTGCGGCGGAACCCAGCTACCTCCTGGCGGACGACATGATCAGCGGCTTCGATGCTCGGCAGACGATCGGAGTGCTGTTCGGCAACTTCGCAGAGATCGTCGAGGTCGTACACAATGGTGGACTGCACGGCGCGAACCGCGGGATCAACGTTGCGCGGCACTCCCTGATCGACAATCAGCAGCTGCCTGTCTCCACGGACGCGCAGTACTGCATCAAGTTCGGCGCGTGTGATCAGCAGCCGTCCTGAAGTTGCGCACACAAGCAAGTCTGAGTCGATGACGTGTTGCCAGAGCTCTTCAAAGTGAGCGGCGCGGACACCAACCTTCATTGCCAGACGCGAAGCGTGATCGTACGTGCGATTAACGACGATGATGTCGCCGAAACGATTCTCGTACAGAGCGCGGACGGTCGCTTCCGCCATGCATCCAGCGCCGACGACGAGCGCCTTTGGTTTGCGCACATCTTGCAGCGCCTCCTGTGCGGCGTGCAAAGTGGAGTGGGCGACGGTGGTGACAGTCGAAGCCGGAGGGCAGTACTGTTTTACGCGCGCAGCGACGGTGAGGGCCTTCTTCATCACTGCGTTCAAGAAGCGTCCCGTAGTGCCGGCTTTTTGCGCGTGACTCCAGGCATGGGCGATGGAAGCGGTGACTTCTGGTTCGCCGAATACCTCGGCATCTTGTCCGCTTGCCACGCGGACGACGTGCTCCATTGCGGCATCATCGAGCAGTCGGTAGAAGCTCGACCACTCACTCAGCTTGAGGTCGTACGCGCGGGTGAGGAAGCGCAGAACGCTGCTGGCGGCTTCGCCGGCATTCTGTGTCCAGACGTAGAACTCAGTCCGGTTGCAGTTTGAAA
>Ga0335071_10005902_pt1 | contig 12692 bp, 12 predicted proteins | sample Lox_Sample_15_FD_206724 | JGI IMG/M metagenome (GOLD analysis project Ga0335071, IMG submission 206724) | Soil microbial communities from Loxahatchee National Wildlife Refuge, Florida, United States - Lox_Sample_1.5 | ecosystem: Environmental > Terrestrial > Soil > Wetlands | place: USA...
GGTGATCGCCGAGACCGAGACGGTAGCCTAGGCGCTGCCCCACACCTCGCGCGCGATGTCGACGACGAGCTCGAGCTTGCGCTTCTCGTCGTCGACCGTGAGCTTGTTGCCGCCGATCGTGCTGGCGAAGCCGCATTGCGGGCTCAAGGCCAGGCGATCGAGCGGCACGAGCTTCGCGGCTTCGTCGATCCGGCGCTTGATGTCGCCCTTGTCTTCGAGCGCGGGCCGCTTCGTGGTGATCAGGCCGAGGACAGCGACCTTATTCTTGCCGAGATAGCGCAGCGGCGCGAACGTGCCCGCGCGCGGGCTGTCGTATTCGAGGAAGAACCCGTCAACATTGACCGAGCTGAACACCTCTTCGGCGATCGGGTCGTAGCCGCCATCGGCCATCCACGAGCTCTCGTGGTTGCCGCGGCACATGTGGATGCAGACCGTGAGGTCGGCGGGCTTTCCGGCCAGCACGTCGTTCAGCATGCGCACGTAGAGCTTGGGCAGGGTCGCGGGGTCCTCGCCGATCGCCTTCGCGTTGTCGCGCAGCTTGGGATCGCACAGGAACGGCAGGTTGGTCTCGTCGATCTGCAGGTATCGGCAGCCGGCGGCGTAGAGATCGCGGATCTCCTCGCGATAGACCTGCGCGAGGTCGGCCAGGAACGGCTCGAGGTCGGCGTAGACGCCCTTGTCGATCGCCGCACGGCCGCCGCGGAAATGGACGATCGTCGGCGACGGGATCGGCTGCTTGGGCATCAGCCCCGCCGCTTTGGCAATCGGCAGCAGGCCCTTGAAATCGTCGACCGCCAGGCCGCGCGTGCGCTTCAGGCGGCCATGCACCTCGAAGCGCGGCGGGGCGAACTCGATCTCGCCCTGCTCGTTGTGGAATCTGGTCGCCATGCCGCCCTTGACCACGACGCCCTCGATCTTCTCGAGGAAGTCGAGGAACCAGTGGCGGCGGTGAAACTCGCCGTCGGTGCAGACCTTCAGGCCCGCCGCCTTCTGCAGCGCCACCGCATCGCGGACCGCGGCCGTCTCGATCTCCCAGCGCTTCTCCGCCGGCACGTTCTTGGCCCGCGCCTCGTGAATCTCCTGCGGACGCAGCAGACTGCCCACCACGTCGGCTTTGAAGGGCGGCTTCGCCGATGCCATCGCTTCCTCCCGTTCCGGCCGCTGATCTCGGGTCAGCGGATGGATTCGATCCGGTCGACCATGAAGTTCAGGATCGCCGTCTTGCCGCTCTTGAGTGCGGCGAGCGCCTCCTGGATGGCCGGCTTCACCTCGGCCGGCTTCTCCACCTTGCGGCCGAAGCCGCCGAAGGGCTTCGCCAGCTCGGCATAGTCGAAGTCGGTGATCGGCCGGCCGTAGAAGAGGTCGTTCTTGGCGGCCACGCCATCCGGGTACCAGGCCTGGTGCTCCTTGCCCATCGAATCGTAGCCCGTGTTGTTGAGCACGACGATCAGGATCGGCAGGTTGCGGTGCTTGGCGAGGCCGAGCGATTGCGGCAGCGGGTTGTAGAGGAACGCGCCGTCGCCCACGACCCAGGCCACCGTGCGCTGCGGGGCGGCGAATTTGAGCCCGATCGCGGTGCCGAAGCCCTGGCCGAGACCGCCGCCGATACGGAAGCAGCTCTGCGGCCCGCGCCAGTTGAGGTGCTGGATCGTCGACCGGCGATAGGTGATCGTCTCGTCCACGAAGATCGTGTCCTGCGGCAGCATTTCATTGAGCACATGACACAGCCACACCGAGCTGATCGTCGGCTTGGTCGCGGCCTCGGCGTCGTGGCGGCGGTTGTCGTCCAGGCGCTTGGCGTGGACCGCCTCGCACTTGTCACGGCGCGCCTTGACCTTCGCGGCGTCGGACTTGCCGGCCTTGGCCGCCGCCGTGAGCATCTTCAGCGAATGCACGACGTCGCCTTCCAGCGTGATGTCGGCCGGAATGTTCTGGTAGACCATGGTGTCGCGCACCGGGGTCTCGTCGAGGACCACGATCGTGGCGCGCGGCGGCTTGTTGCGCGGCGGATACCACGGCACGCGGCTGCGCACGACCAGCACCAGATCCGCCTGGTCGGCCATCGGCTGGATGGTCGGCCCCTGGTGCAGCGGATGGTCCTTGGGGAAGTTCGCGACTTCGGTCGGGAACGGCTCGACGACCGGGATCGCGAGCGTCTCGGCGAGCTCGACCAGCGCCCGGTAGCCCTCGGCCTGGCGCCCCGCCCCTTCGGTCACGATCACCGGCAGCTCGGCCGCGAGCAGCAGCTTCGCCACGCGCTCGATCTCGGAGGCCGGCGCCTGCGGCGGGACCGCCTTCACGACCTTGCGCGGCGTCTTGGGCGGGGTCCATTCGTGCAACGTCGTCTCGATCGGCACGTTGATGTAGACCGGCCCCATCGGCGTCTGCTGCGCGAGCTCGCCCGCGCGCACGATCATCTCGTAGAGATTGTCGGTCGTGATCGCCGGGCTCGCCCATTTGACGATCGGCTCGACCAGGCGCTGCGGGCCGCCGACGGTGTTGAGCGTCGACACCCATTGCTGGCCCGGATCGAAGCCCGGCTTCTCGCCGTAGGTCAGCGCCTCGCTCGAGAAAATGATCATCGGCAGTCCGAGCTTGCGCGCCGCGTCGATGCCGAGCGAGCCCTGCAGCAGCCCCACGCCGGTGTGCAGCACCACCGCCTGCATGCGGCCGGTGAAGAAGGTGTGCCCCATGGCGAGATTGACCGCCAAGGTCTCGTGCCCGCAGGAGACGTATTCCGGTCCCGGCGTGTTGTTCACCTTCTGGCGGGCGAATGCCTCCCACAAGGCGCCCCAGTCCGAGCCCGGCGAGGAAAACACGTAGTCCACTTTGAGGGCGCGCAGCGCTTCGACGATCGCTTCGCCGCCATCGAGCATGTTCTTCATCTTCCACTCCTCAGCACCGGATCGGTGGGCTTCAGTTGACGGCCCATCTTTGAAGGTCACGGGGCCGTGATTCAACCCCTAAAATGCCATGGCCCCCAATCTGCCGGGACGCCGGTCCACCGCTTGCACGTGCCGCGCTGTGTCCCGCACGCTATGCTGGCTCAGAGACATCGGGGAGCGCCATGACCAAGCACGAGACGACGCGGCTCAGGACGGGGCAGGACTTCCTCGCCGACCTGCGGAAGACCCCGCGCGCGATCTATGTCGAGGGCGACAGGGTGACCGATCCCACGGCGCATCCGGCCTTCCGCGAGGGGGCACGCAGCATCGCGCGCCTGTTCGACCACGCAGCGTCTCCCGCGAACCGCGACGTCATGACCTATCCCTCGCCGGAGACCGGCGCGCCCGTGTGGCGGTGCTGGCAGATTCCGCGTTCGCACGCTGATCTGCGCGCCAAGCGGATCGCGGCCGAGCGATGGGCGGAGCTGAGCTTCGGGCTCATGGGCCGCTCGCCCGATCACGTCTCGAACTTCCTGGCCGGGTTCGCCGCCAAGCCCCAGTTCTTCGAGCCGCGCTTTGCGGACAACGTGCTCAGGTTCTATCGGCACGTGCGCGACACGCATGCATATGTGAGCTACGCCATCGTGCCGCCGCAGATCGACCGCAGCAAACCCGCGCACCGGCAGAAGGATCCGACGCTCTACGCCGGCGTGGTCAAGGAAACCGACGCCGGGATCGTTCTATCGGGCGGCCAGCAGCTGGCGACGGGTGCCGTCTATTCCGATCACGTCGCCCTCACCTGCATCCACGCGCTGCAGCCCGGCGACGACGCCTATGCGTTCAGCGTCGCGATCCCGACCGGCGATCCGGCCTTGCGGCTCTACGTGCGGCGCCCCTATGCGTCGGGCGTACCCGATACCCGCGATTATCCGCTCTCCAGCCGGTTCGACGAGACCGACTGCTTCGTCGTGCTCGACAACTGCTTCGTGCCCTGGGAGCGGGTGTTCATCTATCGCGATGTCGAGCGCGTGCGCGATCAATGGAGGAAGACGCCGGCGCATCTTTACGGCAACCACCAGGCCCAGGCGCGCTATGCGACGAAGCTGCGCTTCCTCGTGGGGCTGGCGAAGCGCATCAACGAAGCGACCGGCAACGATTCCGCTCCGCCGGTGATGGTCGAGATGGGCGAGCTGTGCGCCTACGCGTCGATCGTCGACAACATGCTCTGCTCGCAAGAGACGGTCGCGACCATCGACGACGAGGGCGTGCTGTGGCCAAGCCAGACCGCCCTCTATTCGGTCATGGCGCTGCAGGCGCAGATCAACCCGCGCGTCATCGATATCGTGCGCGAGCTGTCCGGGGCCGCGATGATCAGCCTGCCATCCTCGGCCAGGGACCTGGACAACGCTCAGGCCGCGCGCGACATCGACCGGTACTTTCAGTCGGCGGCGATGACGGCCCGCGAGCGCATCGCCGTGCTCCGCCTGGCGTGGGATTTCATCGGCAGCGAGTTCGGCAGCCGTCACCAGCAGTACGAGAAGTTCTACGGCGGCTCGTCCTACGTCGTGAAAATGAACGTGTTCCGCAACTACGACTTCAAGCGCGCCACCGCCCTCGTTGACGCGGCCCTGGCGCTGCCGCCCGTCCAGGACTGAGCCGCGCACCCTCTCGGCGCGGACCAGCACAGCGGGTGAGCCATCGGCGGCCCGGCTGCTCGATCAGCCGGTACGACAGGTCGGAGGCGGCAAACAGGGCCACGTAGATCGCAAGGCTCGTGATCACGTAGCTCCAGGATGCGGGCATCCATGCCTGCAGCGCCGCATCCATGCCTCGGCGCGGCAGGATCAGAAACGGATGCAGGAGGTAGAGCGAGTACGACACCGAGCCGAGCCAATAAAAGAACCGGCAGCCCACCGCCTGCCCGCAGCGCCCGCGGTTCGCGTACAGGCCGAGAACGAGCACCGCGAACAACGGATAGATCAACAGGTCGTGCGCGCCCGAGACAAAGCCGATCGCGAGCAGCGCCAGGACCGCGCCGACCAAATCATCGCGCGCTGCGAGCTCGCGAACCCTGCGCGCCTGAGCGAGACGGAACATCAGGAGACCGAGCAGGAACCCCGCGAGGCAGCGCAGGACCGGCTCGATCGTGGCGCCGTCATACGCATCGAGCGGACCGCTGTGGTATGCCCCGTCGCCGCTCGTCAGGATCGCGGTTCCGGCAGCACCCGCAAGGGCGACCAGGCCGACGCTCGCGGCGATGCGCGGGGAGCTGAACAGCGTTGCCGCCACGAGCAACGGGAACAGCAGATAGGCAGCCCATTCGGCACTGAGGGACCAGGCCGTGCCATCGATGCTGGGTCCGATCCCCCAGGATTGGATCATCAGGAGATTGACCGTCGCGTCGAGCACCGGGCGGTGAAGCGGCGGCCTGGGCAGGAGGTCGGCAAGTGTTGAGGCATGTGTGGCCGCCAGCCAGCCGGCAAAGCCGGCCAGCACCAGGACGCAATAAAGCGGATAGACACGCGCCAGCCGGCGGACCAGAAAGTCGCGCCAGCCGGCCAGCGACCATCCGTGCCGGAACACGTGCCCGTAATTGAGCGCCAGCACGAAGCCGCTCAAGACGAAGAACAGATCGACCCACAGGTAGCCCTTGCCGATCACGACCCCGAGCCCGACCCCGGTGTGCGCGATCAGCTCGGGATTGATGTGGTAGATCGCAACCATCAGGGCAGCCAGGCCGCGCAGGCCGGTGATGGCGGCGATCTCGTCGCGCGCGCCGCCGTATGGTCGCGACACGGTGCTGGCGGGCTGTCGTGCGGTGATGGCGACTTCGGTCATCGTGGAAGCGACGCGGTGCGCAAGCGCGGGCATACCGGGATCAAACGCGCATCGCGGCGCGACGAACGTGAGCGTTTCGTGGCAAGCAGTGTGTGCGGTGCTTCAGTGGGGTCTGGCGCCGCCGCCGATTGGCGCTCAGCAATCCTCGAGGACGCGGGGCGGACCGCCGCCATCGGACGCCGGGCCGGCCACCGGCGATCGCGCCGGAAGCGCTTCGAAATACATCGAACAGATCAGGATCATGTCGACCTTCTCGCCGTTTTCGGCGAGAGGCAGCCGAAGCACCTCGAATTCCCGCGGCTTGCCATCGATCACCCGCTCGTTGATCGACCGGCTCGGCTCGCCGGTCGCGACCATCTGGCGATAGGTGTCGATGAGATAATCCCGATAGGCCGGGTTCGGATACTCGTCGAGCAGGCGGTTGGTCATGTCGTTGCCCAGGCGCTGAACCAGCAGCGAGCCGACCAAACGCCAGCGGAAGCGGGGCGGTGTGTCGTCGACGACCTCGATAAGCGACACGTTCCCGAGCGCAAATTTGAGCTCGACGGGATCGATGTCCAGGCGCCCGGGATAGCGCCGGCCGCTGCGTCGCGCGCTCCAATAATCATAGAGGCGGCGCAGCTCGGGATGCCGGATCCGGTCGCGGAACGACTCAGCAGAATTGTCTAAATTGTCGCTCATCGATTGCGGTCCCCTGCGCGGTTGCGCGCCGCAGCCTGCCAGAGCAATCCTTGACAACGCATTAACCGCGCGCGTCGGTCAAAAGCATCGCTTCCCGGGCCCGCCTCCGGCATGATCGGAGCGGGCCCTATTTTTTGGCGGATCGAAAATCCATGGCATGGCTGGAACCCGTGACCCTGCGCGGCGCGCACGTCACCCTCGAACCACTCGACCAGAGGCACTGCGCCGACCTCATCGAGGCCGTGAAGGACGGCCAACTGTGGGAGCTCTGGTACACCCAGATCCCCCGGCCCGAGGGCATGGCCAAGGAGATAGACCGCCGGCTGGGCTTGCAGAGATCAGGCTCGATGCTGCCGTTCGCGGTGATCGACGGGGGCCGCGCCGTCGGCATGACGACCTACATGAACGTCGACCAGGTGCATCACCGCGTGGAGATCGGCTCGACCTGGTATCGCAAGAGCGTCCAGCGCAGCAGCCTCAACACCCAGTGCAAGCTGCTCCTCCTCACGCATGCCTTCGAAATCCTGGCCTGCATCGCGGTCGAGTTCCGCACGCATTTCTTCAACCCTCAGAGCCGGGCGGCGATCGAGCGGCTGGGCGCCAAGCTGGACGGCATCCTGCGCAGCCACCAGGTGGCGCCGAATGGCACCCTGCGCGACACCTGCGTCTACAGCATCGTGGCCGGCGAGTGGCCGACCGTTAAGGCGCACCTGACGTACCAATTGAGCCGCCCCAGGAGTTGAGCCCCCGGCTGGCACTCCTGGTCCGGATATTGCAGAATCCCGCGCGACTTCCAGCGAGGAGTACGCGGGATGGCTTCGGACGACGTGCTGATCCTGAAGGGCGCGCATGTGATCGATCCAGCATTGGGGATCGACCGGGTCACCGACGTGACCGTCAGCGGCGGCCGGATCGAAGCCGTGGGCGACGCCCAGCCGCGCGCCGGCGCCCAGGTCGTCGAGCTCGGGGGCCAGTACCTAAGCCCGGGCTGGATCGACATCCATGTCCACGTCTATGGCGCTCTCGGGTTTGCCGATCCCGACAGCATCGGGATCTGGCAGGGCGTCACCAGCTACGTCGAGGCCGGCGGCACCAGTATCGGCACTCTGGACGAGTGCGTGGCCATGTGGGACGGCCGCCTTGACACGCGGCTCTATATCGGCCCGCTGCTGACGCCGTTCGGGCTCATCGGGTTCAACTACCAGGAGGGCGATGCGCGCGACCTGCGCGACATCCCGGTCGGACGCTGGCTCGATTTCGTGCAGGAGCATCCCGGGCTGTTGCGCTATCTCAAGCTCAACGGGCACGGCTACAGCAACCCGGGCATGCTGAAGATCGGCAAGGGCCTTGCCCAGATCCTTGGCATTCCGACCTACACGCATATCGGCGAATTCCAGCAGACGACGCCCGAGCCGCCGCTCGCCTACGAGGCGTTCCGCGTCGCCGAGGCCGGCGACATCATCACGCACATCTTTCACAACAATCTCGGCCGCATCCTCGACGACGACGGCAAGGTGCGGCCCGAGGTGCATGCGGCGAATAAGCGCGGAGTGCTCTTCGATATCGGGTTCGGCGGCTACAACTTCGCCTGGGACGTGGCCGAGAAGGCGATGGCGCAAGGCATCGTGCCGCACGTCATCAGCTCGGACCTGCAGCAGTTCAACGTGACCGGGCCGGTCTACTCTCTGGCCAACGTCATGTCGGTGTTCCTGCGGCTGGGCCTGAGCCTCTCCGAGGTCGTCGACCGCGTGACCGCCAAGGCGGCCGCGTCCATATCCCTTGGCGATCGCGCCGGCAGCCTGCGACCGGGCCTGCCCGCCGACATCACGGTGTTCCACATCGAGAGCGGCGCGTTCGAGCTTGCCGATGCCGTCCGGCAGACGCGCAAGGCGGACGCCCGGATCGTGCCCGTGATGGCATTCAAGGACGGCCGGCGCTTCGACAGCGATCTCGCGCGCTGCCTCGATGAGCGCAGCTGGTTCATGCAGGTGGTGGAGGATCGCATCCCGGAGCGCGCGGCACGCCTGGCGCCGCCGCAGCTCAGATTCCTGTCGGCCCTCGCCGGCGCGCTGTCCGCGATCGACTGGCAGTTGACCGCACCTCAGGTCGATCTCGACAAGGCCGTCGAGCTGCAGGAGTGCTTCCATCGCACGCGCCGCGAGCTCGGCCTGCCGCTGCGTGACGCGCTGACCGCGGTCTACGACTGCTTCCTGGATGAGACGTTCACGATGCAGATCGGGCTGTTCCTGCTGCGGCTCGACCGCTCCTTTGCGTTGCAGCGGTTGCGCGACGTGACCGGTCCGCGCTCGCTGGCCGCCTGAGTCATGTCCGACTGGCAGGTCCTGGAGGGACTGCACCCGGAGACCTCGGTCTTCCCGGCGCGCGCGCGCGTGGACGGCGAAGGCATCCTCATCTTCAAGACCGCCGCGGGCTTCCGCGGCGTGCAGCGCGCGTGTCCGCACCTGCAGGCCTCGTTCCTCGAGGCGCAAATCGTCGGCAACGGCACGATGCTGCGCTGCACGCAGCACAATTACACGTTCCGCTTCTCCGACGGCAAAGGCATCAACTGCCCGGGGGTCAACGTGCGCGTGTTCGAGGTCAAGCGCGACGGCGATACGTTGTCCGCGCGCGCCGTCTAGAGCATCGGCAGGCCGCGCGAGCGCCCGCGCGGGAACGCCTCGTCGATGCGCGCGATCTCGGCCTCGCTCAGCCGCAAGCCTCCAGCTGCCGCGTTCTCGGCTGCATGCTCGACACTCGACGCCTTCGGAATCGTAAACAGCGCGGGCCGGCGCACCAGGAACGCGAGCGCCACCTGACGCGCCGTCGCCTGGTGCGCCGCGGCGATCTCCTCGAGCACGCGCCCGCCGGACGTTCGCGCGCTGGGGAAGTCGTCATGCCCGAACGGGGAGTAGCCGACCACGGCCACGCCGTGCGCCTCGCACCACGGCAGCACCTCGTGCTCGATCGCCCGCTCCTTCAGATGATAGAGGACCTGGTTGCACGCGATCCGCCCGTCGCCCGCGATGGCCAGCGCCTCCTCGAGGTCGGGAACATCGAAATTGCTGACGCCCCAGGACAGGATCTTGCCGGCCTTCCGCAGCTCGCCGAACGCCGCAATCGTGTCTTTCAGCGGCTCGCCGCCGCGCCAATGCAGCAGGTAGCAGTCCAGGCGGTCGGTCCTCAGGCGCTTGAGCGATTGCTCGCAGGCCGCGACCGTGCCACGGCGCGAGGCGTTGTCGGGCAGGACTTTGGACACGAGGAACACCCCGTCCCGGCGCCCGGCGATCGCCTCGCCCACGATCTCCTCCGCCCGGCCCGAACCATACATCTCAGCGGTATCGATATGGGTCATGCCGAGGTCGAGGCCCTTGCGCAGAGCTGCAACCGCCTCCTTGCGCTCCGCGCGCTCGATGTTCCAGGTCCCCTGGCCGATGACCGAGGTCGGACGTCCTGACGCTCCAAACCGATGCAGCTCCATGACTACTTCGCCCGCTCGATGAGATCGTTCGTATAGAACTCGGCCGGCGTGTGCTCATGCGTCAGCATGTGCGCATCCTTGATATAGGCGATCTGGTCTGCCCACTCTTGCGGCGATTGCCAGCCGATCGGCTTGCCGTCGGCCGGGTGCCCCAGGAACGCCTTGAACATGTCGACCTGCATCTTCAGATGCTCGAGCGGCAGCTTGGTGTTCGGCCGCTGCTTGCGGATCGCCTCCGCCGCCTCGTCGGGGTGGCCGCCGGCATACGTGTAGGTGAGCGCATCGCCGCACACCTTGAGGAATCGCCGCAGCACCTCGGGACGCTTTGCCAGCGTCTCCTCCGTCACGTAAAGCCCGTTGCCGGGGAGCTTCACGCCATAGTCGACGGCCCGCAGGCTGCGCGACGGCCGCAGCGGATCGGCCTCGGAGAACGCAAGGTCGACGGTCATCAGCGCGTCGACCTGGCCCGATGCGTAGATCGTGAACAGCGCGGTGGAATCGACGTACACGAGCGACAGGTCGCTTTTCGTGAGACCGAATGGCTTGAGGAAGGGATCGATCAGCGGCGGCCATGGCCCGGCCGCGGTCAGGAGCACCTTCTTGCCCTTGAGGTCTTTCGGCGTCTGGATCGGGGAGTCCTTCGGCACGATGATGGTCGGCCCTTCATGCACGTACCATTCGGCGACCACCTTGATCGGCATTCCGGCGTCGCGTGCGAACACCAGCGGCAGCAACTCGCCCTCGCCCACGTCGGCATGGCCGCTGCTCAGCACCTGCACCGAATAATTGGAGCCGCGGCCGTCCAGGATCTCGACCTGCAGCCCGGCCTTTTCGAACCAGCCCTTTTCCTGGGCAAGGAACAGATAGGCCTGCGGGCCTTGCGGGTAGAACGCCGTCTGGACGTTCAGGTGGTCGAGCGCCCGCGCATCGCCGCTCCACGCGAGCGCCACCGCCAGCGCATAAAGCCAGCTACGGACCCTCACATCGGAACCGCGACGTTGCCCGGCATGATGCGGGCGGTGCTGCGCGCCTTGAACTCGCCATAGAGGAACGGCTTGTCGCGCGGCATCGACGTGTGAAGGTTCTCCGGCGCTACGTTGGACGGGTCCGGGTTCTTCATCAGCGGCTGGATCAGCGCGTCATAGCTCGGATACATGAAGAAGGGGATCGAATAGCGCTCCTTGCCTGAGCGGTTGATCACCCGGTGCACGGTCGACGAGAAGATGCCGTCGGTCCATACCTTCAGCACCTCGCCCACGTTCAGCACGAACGTTCCCGGCAGCGGCGGCACGGCGACCCACTCACCATCGCGGTTGCGGATCTCGAGGCCGCCATTCGCGTCCTGGATCAGGATCGTGAAGGCGTTCGTATCCGTGTGAGCGCGGGCGCCGAGGTGCTCGCCCGCGTCGTCCGGCGCCTGCGGGGGATAGTGCAGCAGGCGGAGCGAGTTCATGTCCTTCTTGAAGTACTGCTTGAGCGTGCCCTCGGGCAGATCGAGGCTCAGCTCGAACAGCTTCAGGAGCTCGTAGCCCAGCGCGTTGGCCTTCTCGTAGTAGGCCATCATGCGCGGCTTGAGGTCGGGCATCGCCGACGGCCACGGGATGCGCCCGTGCAGCGGCTTGCCGGCCAGGAGGTCGGGATCGTCGTCGGCCAGCGGCCGGCGGATCTGGAAGGCCTCCTGAAGGTTCTCCTTGAGCTCCTTGCCGTTCCCCTTGGTCATGCCGTGCAGGTAACCCTGCGCGTGATCGTTCTTGGTGATCGAGACTTCCATCTTGGCCGCCAGCGGCAGGCTGTGGAAGTCGACCGAAGTCCGGAAGATCGCATCCATGTCGCGCTGCGCGATCCCATGGTTCTTGAGATACATGAAGCCGACCCGGCCGCAGGCCTCCCCGATGGCTTCGGCAAGCGCCCGGCGCGCGGCCCCATCGCCCGACCACGCCGGGGCCAGGTCGATCACAGGCACGTCGCTGAAGGCGAGCTTGCGGGCGGTCGGCAGCATCGAAGTCTCCGTGTGCGAGACCCCGATCTTTCAGGCCCGCGCCAGCCTTGTCAATGCAACGGCGTTGTCAGCGCGCGGTCACGCTTCGGTTCCGCGCACGAAACACAGCACGCCGAGTGCCGGCGTGTAGCAGACCACGGCGCGGCCGACCGGGTTGTCCTTGCCGTCGAGAACCTTGTCCGCCGGCACCTTGTGCCAGGAGTTTTCGATCCAGACCTCGTACCCGCCCGGACCGCCGCGATAGTCGACCGGCCGGCAATCGGCGATCGAGCAGCACGACACGCCGGTGCCGGGCTGGCGCAGAGAATTGAACCAGGGTGCGAGGGTCGGATCGGCGTGTTCGGGTGGAGCGCTCCACCCGGTATCAGACGCAACGAACGGAAGCACGGCCAGAACCGCAACACTCGCAAGGCCGGAGAGGAAGCATCGCATGTGGCCTCCAATGCAGCCGCCACAGCGGCTGCGGTGATTGCGAGACACGCTCTCGTGCCAGATGTAAGGAAGCAGCTTGCACGGATAATGCCAATTCGACCTTAGTGTCATCTGTTGGTCGTCGACTCGGTCTCGCGTGGCGCGCGACTCGGGTGGAGCGCGGCGCGCGGCGGCGTCCCGGCGCGCCAGCGCGCCATCCCGATGCCGAATAATTTTGCAGACGTGCCGCGCGTGCAGCAGATCAGCCGTCGGCGAACGCTTTATGGACCGGCCGCACCATCGGCATTATCGTGGGCGCCGCATGATCGTCGGCGACGTGCCGCCAGAACTGCGCGGCGCGCCCAGGGGAGTTCTATGGACGCGGTATTTCTGGACTTGG
>Ga0335071_10005903_pt1 | contig 12691 bp, 13 predicted proteins | sample Lox_Sample_15_FD_206724 | JGI IMG/M metagenome (GOLD analysis project Ga0335071, IMG submission 206724) | Soil microbial communities from Loxahatchee National Wildlife Refuge, Florida, United States - Lox_Sample_1.5 | ecosystem: Environmental > Terrestrial > Soil > Wetlands | place: USA...
GGTCCTTGAGCTCCTGGATCTTCTTCTCCGGGGCGCTGCTCTTCACCTCGAGGGTGATGCGGTACTCCTCCACCAGGGGATCCTTTCCCAGGTCGAACTGGGCGAGGTAGTTGAGGTCCGCCTCCACGCGGGTCTTCACCTGGTCGATCTTCACCTGCTGCTGCGCCGCCTCGGTCATGAAGGTGCTCGTAAAGCAGGCGGCGAACCAGAAGAGCCCGAATGCCATGGGGCCGGGGAATTTCCGGGGCCCCGAGAAGTTCGGGTGCGAGGCCTCCATGGTGTACGTGCCGTCCTTCACGGGCACCGTCGCCCGGAACTGGGGGCCGTCTGCATCAAAGACCCATTCACCCTGGATCTTCGCCGTGAACTTCGCTTCCTCCGGGTCTTTCTTCATCTCGTCCCGGTACTCGATGACCTGCGCGAGGTCGATGTTGTTGAGGGGCATGGTTGAATACCTCTCAAGCATGTGCCGGGCTGGTTCATAAAATTGAGTGAACCAGGTCAATTTATTATGAATAAGTAGTTAACTCAAGATTAAACAGGTATGTTTTAACTTCGTGGAAAAGCAATGGTTCATGTGGAAACCGCAGGGGGCCGGGACAAGGAGGATCCCCGACCCGTTGACAGCCTTCGGAGTATCCCATGCCAAAGCGGTACCTTACCCTCACGTCCCTTGACGAAGCCCTCCGGATAGTCCGTACCTCCTTCACGCCACCAGAAGGGACCGGGACGGTCCCGCTCGGTGACTCCGTCGGACGGGTCGTGGCCTCCCCGGTCTATGCGACGTACCCGGTCCCCGAGGTGAGCATTGCCGCAATGGACGGGATCGCGGTGGCGAGCCGGGAGACCCGCGGGGCGACCGAGCAGGCGCCCGTGACCCTCGACCATATACTTCGGGTGAACACGGGGAACATCGTCCCCCCCGGGTTCGATGCCGTCGTCATGATCGAGGAGACCTGGGAGCGGGAGGGGCGGTTCCAGGTGAGGAGGGCCGTCGCGCCTGGCCAGCACGTCCGGATGGCCGGCGAGGACATACGGAAGGGCCAGCTCGTGCTCCCCCGGGGTCACCAGGTGCGGTCCTTTGACATCGGTGCCCTTGCGACCTACGGGATCACCGGCCTGGAAGTCCGATCGGTGAAGGTCGGGATTATCCCTACCGGGAGCGAGCTTGTCCCCCTCGGGATCCGCCCCGGCCCGGGGCAGGTCGTGGAGAGCAATACCATCATGGCCGGGGTGTTCCTCGGGGAGATGGGGGCCACGTGCACGAAGTACCCGATCATCCCCGATGACCCGGACCTCATCCGGGCGGCCCTCGCCTCCGCCGTGGAGGCAAATGATCTCGTGATCATTTCGGCCGGTTCGTCGGCGGGAACCCGGGACTTCACCGCCGGGGTCATCGGGTCGCTCGGGCAGCTCCTGTTCCATGGCGTGGCTATGAAGCCGGGGAAGCCTGCCATGCTCGGCATGATCGGGGGAAAGCCGGTCCTCGGGCTCCCGGGGTACCCTCTCGCCGCCCAGACGGTCCTCCGGGAGCTGGCTGCCCCGCTCCTCGAGTCCTGGGGCCTCCGGGGAGCTCCCCGGTGCACCATGCAGGCGCGGCTTTCACAGTCCCTCGGCTCGGACCTCGGGTTCGACGAGTTCGTCCCGGTCACGGTGGGGCGGGTGGGGGAGACTGCCTGGGGCATCCCCCATTCCCGGGGGTCGGCCGTCCAGATGGCGACGGTCCGGGCCAACGGGTACATCCACATCCCCGCCCCGGTCGAGGGCCTCGAGGCCGGGGAGGCCGTCGAGGTGTTCCTGACCACGGATCCGGCGACCATCGACCGGACCGTCCTCCTCGTCGGCACCATCGATCCGGCACTCGTTGAACTCGCCGATACCGCCTCGGGCCGCGGCCTTATCCTCCATGCAGCCGGAAACGGAACGCCCGGGGCCCTCCTTGCCCTCGAACGTGGCGCCTGCCACGCGGTCCCGCTGTTCCTCCCTGACGGGGGGCATTCGCAGAGGCTCGTGAAGGGGGGCCTCACTTTCCTCCACCTCGCTACCGTTGGGCATGATGAGTACGGCCTCGTGATCCCATCCGCCATGCGCGAGGACCCGAAGATCCGGTCCCTGCAGGATCTCGCAGGCCTGGCGGAGCTGAAAGCCAGGGTCGGCTGCCTTGAAGGCTACGACGCATCGCGGACCGGCGAGGTGCGGGACCTGTCGTGACCGGGATACTCCGGTACGATCCCCGCACGGGCTGAACGCCCGGTTATCCTTTCCCGTGCGTCCAAACCGTTATGCCGAGACTTCCCGAAGAGCTGGGTATGGTCACCGATGACGACCCCGGGAAACACCGGCATCATGATGTCTTCTCCCCGTCGCGGGCCGCCCACCTGGATTCCCGCCTGCGCCGGTTCCTCTACCGGCCGGACCGGCTCGCGCGACGGTATGTGAAGCCCGGCGACCGGGTCCTCGACTTCGGTTGCGGCCCGGGGTTCTTCACCCGGGAGTTCGCGAAGGCGGCAGGGGACACCGGGCAGGTCATCGCCGCAGACCTGCAGGAGGAGATGCTCGGGATCCTGCGGCAGAAGCTGGGGGCAGAGGGGCTCCTGCCCCGGGTCAGGATACACAAGTGCAAGCCGGATTCAATCGGCCTCTCCCCGGAGCTGGACGGGCAGATCAACGCCGCGTTTACCATCTTCGTCGTCCACGAGGTACCGGACCCGGACCGGCTGTTCCGGGAAATTGCCATGCTCCTCGTCCCGGGCGGCCTCCTCTTCATCTCGGAACCCCCCTTCGTCGTTTCAGGGAGGGAGTTCCGCGACACCATATCGCGGGCAGAACGTTCGGGCCTCCGGCTCGCGGAGCAGAGGCTCTTTTTCCTGAACCGTGCTGCGGTGCTGCGGAAAAATTAACGCGACCCGCCGCGGAATCGGAAAAAAGGGAGGGTGAACTGATCAGCTCTTGAATATATCGTAGATCTGGTCGGTCCCGGTCGAGGCAAGCCGGCCGCGCTCGGTGGGCTCCTCGACGAGGGCGAGGACGGGGAGCGACATGTCGACGCCCGGCACGTGGCCGAACATCTTCTCGAGGTCCTGCTGGATGGCATGCATGTAGAGGGAGTTCCTTATCTCCATGGGGCATGCCTCTTCGCACTGTCCGCAGTTCACGCAGGAGTCCGAAATGTGGACGAACCGGATCATGTGGAACATGAACGGGACTGGCAGGACCCCCGGTGGGACCAGGTAGGGCTTCTTCGTGCTGCACTCGACGCAGTAGCAGATGGGGCACTGTTCGATGCACTGGTAGCACTTGATGCACCGGGAGGTATCCTCCATGATCTTCTTCAGCCGCTCGTTTCCCTGCCCGAGGCCCTTGAAGTCCTTCTCCCGCCACTTGTCGGCGAGCTTGAACATGGCCTTCTCGACCTTGCTCCGGATCGCGATGGCCGGCTCGGGGGGCTTCTCGGCCTTGAGTGCCCCTGCGGCAACCGCCTTGTTGAAGAGGTCGGCGCCCTTGTCGCTGCATATCTCGACGAAGGTGGCCTTCCCGGCCTTGTCGCCGATGACGCCCCAGTTCCCGCAGGCGAGGTCCGCCTGCCGGGTGACCTTCAGCTTGCATCGGCGGCAGTTGGTCCGCCGGCCGAAGCCGTGCTCCTCGAGCTCGTCCACGGAGATCCCCTTGTGGCCTCCCTCGTACTCGATGATGAACTGGCCCTTGTCGATCTCCTCCTTGTGGACCTTGTCCGGGTCGACGCCGTACTTCTCGGTGATCATCTTCCTCGCCATGACGGGCGAGACCGAGCCGCCGCAGTTCACCCCGATCATGACGAGGTTGTCCAGGTTCACCTGCTTGCGCTTGGCGAGCTCGTACAGGCCCATCATGTCGCAGCCCTTGATGGTGATCCCGAGTTTCATGTCGTTCGCCCCGTTGAAGTACTTCTTCACGAGCTTCGACATGAGCAGGGTCCCGCAGTGGAGCGAGCCTGCCGTCGTGCCGATCTCCTTCGGGTCGGTGATGATGGTCGGGACCGCGTCATAGAGGTCCTTCCCCTTCTTCACGGCGAGGACCGCGTCCACGATCTTGTTCTCGAGGGCAAACTTCATGAGGCCGGTCACGGCACCCCCGCACTCGGCCTTGTCCGCGAGGTCCTTGTTCGTGGTCCAGGCGTAGAACATGTCGCCCTTTGCAGCCATTTACTTCGCCTCCGTTATCTTCTCGACGGCAACAGCGCTGTGCTTCAGCTCCGGCATCTTGGACAGCGGGTCGAGGGCGGTGTTCGTGAGGGCATTTGCGCCCTGCGGGAAGTGCATTGCCATGAAGAGCACGCCGGGCGCCACCTCGTCGGTGATCCGGGCAACGGGGAACGATTCCCCGCGCCGGCTGCGCACCCTGACATGCTCCCCGTTCTGTATCCCGAGCCGGGCCGCGTCCTCGGTGTTGATCTGGACATAGCCTTCCGGCACCTCGTAGTCGAGGACCTTTGACCGCCCGGTCTGGGTCCTCGTGTGGTAATGGAAGATGAGCCTCCCGGTCATCAGGGTGAACGGGTACTCCTTGTCCGCAACCTCGGCGGGTGGCCGGTACTCGAGGCCGAAGAAGGTGCCGAGCCCGTCGGGGGCCGAGAACTTCTCCTTGTGGAGGATGGGGGTCCCCGGGTGCTCCTCGGTGGGGCACGGCCAGTGGACCGACTCGGGCTTCTCCATTTTCCCGTAGGTGGCCCCGAACATCGACGGGGTGCAGGCCCGCATGTCGTTCCAGACGTCCTCGGCGGACTTGAACTCGAAGCCCTTCAGGCCCATCTTCTTTGCAAGGGCCACGAAGATCTCCCAGTCTGCCTTTGCCTCGCCGGGCGGCTCGACGGCCTTCCGGACCCGGTTGATCCGCCGCTCGCCCGAGGTAAAGGTCCCGTCCTTCTCGGCAAAGCAGGCGCCGGGCAGGACAACGTGGGCGTACTGGCAGGTCTCGTTCCAGAAGATATCCTGGACGACGAGGAAGTCCAGCTTCGGGAGCTGCTTCATGACGTTGTTCGAGTCCGGGTACGAGACCACCGGGTTCAGCCCGAGCATGTACATGGCCTTGATCGGCTCCCCGCACTGGTTGATCTGCTCGGTGAGGGTGACCCCGTACCAGTCGGGCAGGGAACCGGCCGTCATGCCCCAGGCCTTCTCCATCTTCGCCCGGTTGTCGGGAACTTCGCACTTCTGGTACCCGGAATAGACGTTCGGGTACGCACCCATGTCGCAGGCGCCCTGCACGTTGTTCTGGCCCCGGAGCGGGTTCACGCCCACGCCGGGCCTCCCGATGTTCCCGCAGAGCATGGAGAGGTTCCCCAGGGACCGGACGTTGTCCGTGCCGGTGGTGAGCTCGGTGATGCCGAGGCAGTAGATGATCACCGCGTTCTTCGCAGCGGCGTACTTCTTCGCCATATCCTTCACGGTGTCGAGCTTCACCCCGTGGATGGCTTCAGCGTCGGCGTACTTCTCCACGACCTTCATCATGTCCTGGAAGCCCTTGGTCCGCTTCTCGATGAACTCCTTGTCCTGTCCGCCCTCCTTGACGATCCAGTACATCATCGAGTTGATGAGCGCGATGTGGGTCGAGGGGTTGAACCGGACATAGGTATCGGCGAGCCTCGCCGTCGGGGAGTACCTCGGGTCCACGACCATGATCGGGATCCCCTTCTTCTTCGCCTGGACGATGCGCCGTCCCGCGAGGGGGTGGGCCTCGACGGCGTTGCTCCCCCAGATGAGGATGAAGTCCGAGTTGAGGACGTCCTCGAAGGGGTTCGTGGCCGCGCCCGACCCGAAGGAGAGCGAGAGGCCGGCGACCGAGGGGCCGTGGCAGATCCGGGCGCAGTTGTCGACGTTGTTCGTCTTGAACGCGACCCGGGCCCACTTCTGCATGATGTAGCAGTCCTCGTTCGGGGTCCGGCAGGAGACCTGGAACCCGAGGGACTTCGGGCCGCTTTTGTCGCTGATCTCCTTGAACTTCTTCGCGATGAGGCCGAGGGCCTCGTCCCAGCTCGCCTCCTCGAATTTCCCGTTCTTTTTGATCAGGGGCTTCGTGAGCCGGTCAGGGCTGTGGATGAACTCCCAGCAGGTGACCCCCTTGGGGCAGAGCTTTCCCTCGTTGACGGGGGTCCGGCGGTAGGGCTCCACCCCGACCACCTTCTGGTCCTTCACGACCAGGTTCAGGCCGCACCCGACCCCGCAGTAGGGGCAGGTGGTGGGCACGTACTTCAAGCTTGGTACCTTGGCATCTCCCATGGAAACACTCCTTTCATCGCTCCGGCAGGGGTGCCGGTAGCTCGATCTGTTGTTTTTGCAACACCTCAGCTTAACAACATTCCAGCTATAAAAAAAGGATCAATTGACTTACGTCTGAAGTTCAGGTTTTCCCTGAAAATTCCACCACTAATAATCATATTTGGTACCGGCAGGCCCGGGACCTGCCGTCGGAGCCTTCTGAGGTGCGCGCCTCCTGCCGGCCTGCCAGTCGGACGAAAATGAAAATGATTAACCCGTAGCCCGATCCACTCCTCCGGCATGCCTTCGGATCCCCTCGGCCCGACCATCAGGAAGATGACCATGCTTATGAAACGGCTGGACATCGACCCGCGGATCCAGGACTGGGTGGCCCGGTCAATCCGGTTCCACACCCATGCCGCCCCGGGGGTGATCATCTCGGTCTTCATGGTGGACCTCGCCCTCGAGCTCCTGGGCGCCCGGCCAGGCGAGCGCCTGTACTCCGTGTGCGAGACGAAGAAGTGCGCCCCCGACCCCCTCCAGGTGATCCTCGGCTGCACCACGGGGAACAAGCGGCTCCAGGTGGTCCCCATCGGCCGGTTCGCCCTCACCCTGAACCGTGCGTCCGACAAACCCGTCACCGAGGGGGTCCGGGTCTTTGTCGATCCGGAGAAGCTCGCTGCATTCCCCGTCATCCAGGCATGGTATTCCCATGTGAAGGGGTTCGACAAGAAGGGACAGGAGGATGCGTTGTACGAGGAGATCATCCGGGCCGGGAAGGGGATCCTCTCCCACGAGAGGGTGCGGCTGAAGGTGTCACTGAAAGGGGAGTGGGACTCCGCGACATGCGCGTGCTGCGGCGAGATGGTGCCTGCCGACCTCCTCGAGGGGGATGTATGCCGGGCCTGCGGGTCCATGGCGTACTACGAAGAGATCTGAAGGATCCTTCTTCTCAGGCGTCCCCCGGCAGGATGATCCTTCCGGGGCAGCTGTAGAGGGTGACCCTCGGGGGCCGGGTGAAACCGGCGAGGGTCATGTTCACCTGCCGGGCAAGGCAGATTCCCGTCGAGAAAGGTGCGGTGTTGCTCGCGAGGATGGTGATCCCCGCCCGGTAGACCTTCGCGACCATCCCCGCGGCGAGCCGCCCGGTGAGGACCATGAAGCACCGGGACAGGTCGACCCCGTCGAGGAGCGCCCTGCCCACCGCCTTGTCCACGGAGTTGTGCCGCCCGATGTCCTCGATGGCTGATACCACCCTTCCCTGGCCGTCCAGGATGATGCTGCAGTGGGTCCCCCCGGTGACCTTCCAGAGAGGTGCCAGCTCGTTGATCTTCTTCATGCCCTCGAACAGCGTCGGGAGATCGATGGTGATCCCCTCGCCGAGGGGCTCGGTCAGCGAGGCCCATGTCGTCCTGATCCCGACGCAGCCCGAGCTGCGGATCTCGGTCGCCTCCGGGGTGATGCCGGGGGAGATGGACGATACCGTGGTATGGATATCGGGGTACTCGATCCGGACTTCGTCGATGGAACCCATGCCCGGCACGATCCCTTCGCAGACCAGGTACCCGTACGCGAATGCCTCGAGGTCCCGGGGGGTGATGGTGAGGCTCGCGAGCCGGGTCCCGTTTACGAACAGGTTCACCGACTCCTCGACGCAGACATCCGCCCGGGTCTCGGCGATGTTCTCACCGTCGACATCAATGATGTCATAGTCCTGGGTCACGGGAGGGACGGGGAGGCCTTTTCCGGTGCCGGCTTCGTCAGGTGGAACAGGCATGGGATTGCTCGCTCGGGTCAATTGCTGGAGGTTGATTTGCATCCAAGGTACATATGCCATTGGATTTTACGCCCACGAAATCCCGGGCAGGACAGCCCGAAGGCCTCCGGAGCTCTCTCGCGGAACGGTCCTCGTCCTTCCATCCCGGGAGAAATCCCTATCCCCTCCCGGGGCCAGGTTCCCCCATGAAACTCCTGAAACTCCTCTCGCAGGGCATCATCGTTGCCGTGATCGTCATCCTTGCCATCCTGTTCTCAGGCCTGTCAACGTCGAGCGTCCAGGCTTCCGACGGGACCTACCGGACCTTTACCACCCTTGCACTCGGGGGAACCGAGTTCATCGTCCTCATGGTGGCGGTTGCCTTCTTCTCGGTGGTTGCCTCGGGGTACCTCCTCGTTTCGCTGGGAAGGAAGAAACCCTGAACCGGGCCGGATCACCCGAGCCCGTCGAGGAATAACCGGTGCAGCCGGCTGTCGCCCGAGAGTTCCGGGTGGAAACAGAGCCCGAGGTGCTTTCCCTGCCTGACGGCAACAGGTTTCCCATCAACCTCGGCGAGCACCTCGACCCCCTTCCCCACCCGGGATATGACGGGTGCCCGGATGAAGACCGCGTGAAACGGCGAATCGAATCCCTTCACGGCGAGGTCTGCCTCGAAGGAGTCCTTCTGCCTGCCGAAGGCGTTCCGCTCCACGTCGATATCGAGGAGCCCGAGCGGCTTCACCCGGGGGTCGGGGACGGCCTTCGCAAGGAGGATGAGCCCCGCGCAGGTGGCAAAGATCCCGCCCCGGAACTCCGTGACGGGATCCCGCATCCCGTTTTTATCGATGAGCTTCGAGATGGTGGTGGACTCCCCGCCCGGGATGGCGAGCCCGTCGAGAGAGGGGATCTGGCCGGCCTTCCTGACCGCACAGACCTCGGAGCCACGGGAAAGCCCGGCCTCGGAGAGAGCTCTCCGGAATGCCTCGATATGTTCCGACACATCCCCCTGGAGGTCGAGGACGCCGATCCTAACGCCCACGGGTCTGGAGCACCTCGTCGGGCTTCAGCAGGTGGACATCGAGGCCCCGCATCGCCTCGCCCAGGTTCCGGGAGACGTCGGCGATGGTGCGGGGATCGTCGTAGTGGTTCACCGCTTCCACGATGGCCTTTGCCATCCTCGCCGGGTTCTGGGAGAGGAAGATCCCCGACCCGACAAAGACCCCGTCGGCCCCGAGCTGCATCATCATCGCGGCATCGGAAGGGGTCGCGATCCCGCCTGCCGAGAAGTTGACGACCGGCAGCCGGCCGCGCTTTGCGGTCTCGAGGACGAGTCCCGCCGGGGCCTCGATCTCCCGGGCCCTGTCCATCATCTCCTGCGTGGACTTGCCCTGCATGGCGCGGATCTCCCCCATGATGTTCCGCATGTGGCGCACCGCCTCGACGACGTTTCCCGTCCCGGCCTCACCCTTCGTCCGGATCATGGCCGCGCCCTCGTCGATCCGGCGGAGGGCCTCCCCGAGGTCCCGGGCGCCGCAGACGAAGGGCACCGAGAAGAGGGTCTTGTCGACGTGGAACTGCTCGTCGGCGGGGGTGAGCACCTCGCTCTCGTCGATCATGTCCACCCCGAGGGTCTCGAGCACCTGGGCCTCCACGAAATGGCCGATACGCACCTTGGCCATGACAGGGATGGAGACCGCCTCCATGATCTCCGTGACCCGGGCCGGGTCGGCCATCCGGGCCACCCCTCCCGCCTTCCTGATATCGGCCGGCACCCGCTCAAGGGCCATCACGGCGACCGCGCCGGCCTCTTCGGCGATCGAGGCCTGCTCGGCGTTCACCACGTCCATGATCACCCCGCCCTTCTGCATGGACGCAAAGCCACGCTTGAGGAGCTCGGTGCCGAACCTCAGTTCCTCCAGCTTCATAGCAACATACGTACGCGGGTCAAGCCCATAAAAATAGCGCGCATACCAGGAGGGCGGCGAGGACGAGCGTGACTACCCGGACCGCCCTGATGATCGCCCGTCCCCCCACGGCGAGGCTCTTCTCCCCCGGGCCCATGGTGTAGACCCCGGGCTTTTCGAACCTGACCCCCGTTCCCCCGGCGAGAATGGCCATGGGTATCCCCCCGTTCAGCCCCGGACGCTTCCGGGCGTCGGTCCGGAGTGCCTCGTATGCAGGCCGGAACCTGCCGGCGGCCGCGAAATACCCGAGCAGGAGGAGCCCGGTCACCCGGGCAGGGATCCAGGTGAGCAGGTCGTCCATCCTCGCGGGGAACCACCCGATCCGGGCCCGGTGGTCCCGGTAGCCGAGCATCGCATCCATGGTGTTGCTCGCCCGGTAGAATGCGGCGGCTGCAAGCCCGAGTCCGAGGAACGAGAAGGCGGCGAAGAAGAGGAGCGGGGCGGCGATGCTGTCCACCAGGTTCTCGGAGAGTGATTCGTATGCCCCGGACAGGGCCTGTTCGCGGGTGAGGCCCCCAGTGTCCCGGCTCACCATCCTTCCCACAGCCGTCCGTCCCTTCCCGAGATCCTCTTTGACCGCAGCTTCAACCACAAGGGCGTGCTCCTCGAGGGCCCGCCAGGCAAGGGTGACCTTCAGAAGGAAGGGGCCTGCGAGAAGGAAGGCCCACCAGGGTGCGAAACGGTCGACGAGGAGGAATGGGAACGCGAAAAGGCAGGCGGTCCCCAGCCCGCAGATCACCCCGGCAGCCCTCTGGACACCGGGCCCCCAGCGACCCGGTTCACCCCACCAGCCGATGAGGCGCCCGAGGAGCGCGACCGGGTGGTACCGGCTCTGCGGGTCGCCGGTTATGCGGTCAACCACGAGGGACGCGGCGAGGACTATCCCTTCTGCAGCCATGGGAGGAGAGAAGCGGCGAGGAGGACGAGGAAGGCGAGATCCTTGAGAATACCGAGCCCGGGGAGGAACGATGCCACGTAGAGGAGGATCCCGAGCACGACGGGGCCGGCCTTCACCCAGGGGACCCGGATGCCCGCGGGTTTCTCCACCGGCTTCTCGGCCGGCGCCTCGGGGAGAGGCTTCCTGACGAAGACCTTCATCTCGCCCTTCGTCCTGCCGTAGCCGGTGACGACCTCGAGGGTGAATACCCCCTCATCCGCGTCGGCGAGGATGGGAATCTCGTACTCCGTCTCGCCCTGGACGAACAGGTTCTCGTGGGTGAAGCTTGTGAACCGGGCAGGGTTCATCGCCGAGAGGCTCACGTGGAGCGGGTGGCCGTGGTTGTTGAAGCTGAGCACCAGGCTCATCCCTGCCTCGACCTGCGCCTGCGCGGGGAGCTCAATTGAGTTGATCGCCTTCCGGTTCAGGTGGATCTCGCAGCCCGCCATGACTTACCCCTCCCCGCATTCCTGCGGGATCAGGTCCGGGATGCCATCGGCGATCGGGTACTCGATCCTGCAGGTCCCGCAGAAGAGGCCTCCTTCCACGATCTCCTCCCCTCCCTCCCCGGTTATCCGGAGGACGAGGTCGCCCTTGCAGACCGGGCAGCAGAGGATGGCAAGGAGGGATCTCCTCATAGCTCCTTCCTGAGGTCGATGATGTGGGAGATGTCGGGACCCGTCGAGATGAGGGTGACGGGGGCACCGATGTCCTCCTCGGCCTTCGAGAGGAAGTCCTTTGCGGCCTTCGAGAGTTTCTTGTAATCAGTGCAGCCGTAGCAGTCGGCATCGATCCGGTCGATGCCCGTGATGGCCGCCTGGGTGCAGCCGTTGATCATCGCGGAGTACCGCGCCATATCGCTGTCCCACTCCCCGATCCGCCGCTTCCGGTGGGTCACGGTCCCGAACTCCTCGATCCCGTGCTCGTCCGCCTCTTCCTCGGTCATCTCGGTGGAGAAGGGGCCCGCCCCCACCCGGGTCGGGTAGGCCTTGAAGACCACGATCACGTCGTCGATCCTGGTCGGACCCACGCCGTTGTCGGCAGCCATCTGGGAGGCCGAGGTGTCCTTCGAGGTCACGTAGGGGTAGGTGCCGAAATAGAGGGAGATCCCGAACCCCTGGGTCCCCTCGATGAGGACGAAGTCATCGTCGTCCAGCGTCTCGTTGATCTCGGTCGGGACATCCATCAGGTACTCGGCGAGCTCGGGGACCTCCTTCGCCTGCCTGATGACCCGCATGGCCCGGTCGGCGTTCGCCGGCCCGCAGCCGGTCCCCGTTGAACCGACCTTCTTTGCCAGGTGGTCGCTCCCCCGGTCCCGGTCGATATGGGCCTGGTCGATGATCCCGCAGCGCTCGTCGACGAATGCCCTGCCCTTCACCTTGAGAAGGTCCACCTCGTGGAGGAAGACCCGCGGGTCCACGAGGACCCCGGTCCCGATGCAGAGGAGGGCATCCTCGTACACGAAGCCCGAGGGCACCATCCGCACTCCGTAGGTCTTTTCGCCAACTTTCACCGTGTGGCCGGCGTTCGGGCCCACGCCCCCCCGGGAGATGATGGCCGGCCGGTCCCGTTCGGCGATGTGTGCCACGATCTTCCCCTTTCCCTCGTCGCCGAAGAACCCACCCACGATGATTGTACAGGGCATTTTCCGATCATACAGAATACGGGTGGATGGGATTTATGGTTTATGATGAGCGAGGGTCCGAGAGGACCCGAGCTGGAGCGACCGCTATCAGGCGGGTGCGACCAGAGGGTCCGAGAGGACCCGAGCTGGAGCGACCGCTATCAGGCGGGTGCGACC
>Ga0335071_10005904_pt1 | contig 12690 bp, 10 predicted proteins | sample Lox_Sample_15_FD_206724 | JGI IMG/M metagenome (GOLD analysis project Ga0335071, IMG submission 206724) | Soil microbial communities from Loxahatchee National Wildlife Refuge, Florida, United States - Lox_Sample_1.5 | ecosystem: Environmental > Terrestrial > Soil > Wetlands | place: USA...
GAGTAGTCCCTGTCGCACTGTGAACACCTGCATGGTCGAGGTGGTGGGGCGCCGCCGCTTTCGCTTCTCGTGCGGCTGCCCCTGAGCCGAAACGGGGAGCGGCTCCTTGCGGAGCCGCCCCCCCGTCCGGACGGCTTGATCAGGCTACGATCAAGGAACCGTGAAGTCGACGCCGTTGGACGTGTGACCGACCAAACGGAAGGTGTTGCTGGCGGGGATCGTATAGGTGTAGTCACCCTGCGCAGTGCTGTCCTTCATGGCCACGTTCGTGAACGGGTTCTTCGGCCAGTTGTCGACGTACGACTTGCCGCTCGAGTCGACCAAGTTGGCGCTGGTCGCGATGCCCGCCGGGTACGTGTCGTTGTTGTCGACCGCGTAGCTCTGGACGCCCACCTGGATGCTGTGGATGCCCTCCTTGACCGCGGCGTCCTTGGCCTTGCTCCTCTGGTTGAGGAACATCGGGATAGCGATGGCGGCCAGGATTCCGATAATGATGATAACGATCAGGAGTTCGATGAGCGTGAAACCGCTTTGACCCTTGTTGAAGCGCTTCATGTGAATTGTCACCTCCTTCCCAACCGTCTTGAGATCTTGCAAACCTTGCTTGAGGACCACGAAAAACGGACCGTGGCGCCTCGCTTCCGGCTAGCCACAGGTCCGTCGGTGTCGTGCTCGCTGCGGCGGCAACCCAGCCGACTCTGTCTGACCTTGAGTCCTGTGGCTTTGCGCCCCGTCCTCGCGGACGGTTTGCCTTTATCGCCTTCGTAACTCAGGTTGCCCCACCGCCGAGACGCTAGACACTTTTCTTTCGGGCCCGGCTTTCCGGTTCGCAGACCATATCGGCCGGCGCCCGGCAACCCTTTAGGGAGAGCGTGCCGTTCGTCTCCCGGCCGCTAGAAGACGCGGCGCGTCATCACCTGCTTGAGGCGCGCCAGGGCCTTGATCGACTCGCGCGACACCTTCTTCTGCGTGAGGCCCAGGGCGGCCGCCACCTCGTGCTGGGTGAACTCGCGGAAGAAGAGCAGGTAGATGAGCTTGCGCTCGAAGGCCGACAGGCGGTCGAGCGCGTCGTAGAGCGTGATGCGGTCTTCGATCGGCAGCGAGAACGAGGCGAGGTGCAGCGAGTGCACCTCGGCGGCGTCGACCACCGGCCTGTCACCGCCGTCCGTGTAGCTGCCCGGCAGACCTTGCAGGTCGATGCGCGCGTAGACGTTGAGGACCTCGAGGATGCCGGCCTCGCTGATGTTGAGCTCGGCCGCGATCTCGGAGAGCTGCGGCGGCCGGTCGAGCCGCCGCGTGAGGACGCCGACCGCCTCTTCGATCTCGCGGTAGACCCTCTTGACCCAGCGCGGCTGGCGCAGGAGCAGCGAATCGCGCAGGTGGTGGCGCACCTCGCCCTCGATCAGGGGCACGGCGTAGGTCGAGAAGCGCACGCCCTTCGAGGGGTCGAAACGCTGGACCGCCTTGATGAGCCCGAGGTTCGCGACCTGCAGCAGGTCCTCGTAGGGCTCGTCGGCCGTCGCGAAGCGCTTGAGCACGTGGTGCAGCAGCCGCTGGTTGTCGCGGACGATCTGGTCGAGGCTTGCCGGCGAGCGGGTAACCGCGTAGTCGGCTACCAGCTGCTCGTTGTTCACGGCGGCCTCGGGGTGGCGCGAACTACTGCTTGACGATGTTCATCATGTTGAAGATCGGGAGGTACATCGAGATGACGACCACACCGACCAGGGCGCCGACGCCGAGCATCATGACCGGCTCGAGGATCGAGGTCAGCGACTTGACCGCCGCGTTGACCTCGTCTTCGTAGAAGTCGGCCACCTTCTGCAACATGCTGTCGAGTGAGCCCGTCTCTTCGCCCACGGAGATCATCTGCACGACCATGTCGGGGAACACCTTCACGTCTTTGAGCGGCCCCGAGATGGTCTGCCCTTCCTTGACCGAGACCTGCACCGCCTCCATGGCGTGCTCGATCACGACGTTGCCCGCGGACTTGCCGGTGATGTCGATGGCCTGGAGGATCGGCACGCCGCTCGATACAAGGGTGCCGAGCGTGCGCGAGAAGCGCGCCACGGCGATCTTGCGCACGACCTCGCCGATGCCCATGGGCACGCGCAGCTTGAAGCGGTCCCATGCTTCGGAGCCGCGCTCCGTGTGCTTGAGCTTGCGCAGGCCGACCACGAGGCCGACGATCGCCACAAAGACGATCACGCCGTACCAGCTCTTGAGCGTGTCGGAGACTGTGACCATCACCCGGGTCAGCATGGGCAGCTTGGCATTGCCGAGCTGCTTGTACATGCCGGCGAAGACCGGGATCAGGAAGAAGACCATGCCGAGCAGCACGATCACGGCGAACGAGCCGATCATCGTCGGATAGACGAGGGCCGACTTGACCGCGCGCCTGATGCTGTCGTCCTTTTCGAGCTGGGTGGCGAGGCGGTTCAGGACGTCGTCGAGGATACCGCCGATCTCACCGGCTCGGACCATGTTGATGTAGAGGGGCGAGAACACCTTGGGATGCTTCTCGAGCGCATCGGACAGCGAGATGCCGGCCTCGACGTCGCCCCGCACCTCTCCGAGCACGGCGGCGAACTTCTTGTTCTCGGTCTGCTCCTCGAGCACCGTGAGCGCCCGCAGCATGGCGAGACCCGAGTTGATCATGGTCGCGAACTGGCGCGAGAAGACCGTGAGGTCCTTGGCCTTGATGCGCTGCAGGCCGGCGAAGATGTCGGTCTGCGCCAGGCCGGTCTTGACCTCGTTGATGTCGACGACGGTGAGCCCCTTGTTGCGCAGGCTGGCCGCTACCGCGGCCTTGGTGTCGCCGTCGATCTGGCCTGACGCCGAGGCGCCCCTGGTGTCGAGAGCCTTGTAGGTGTACGTGGCCATGAGTCCTCCGTCACTCGCCGGCGGCGCGGGACCCGGGCTGCCTATCGCCCCGGCTGCCTTCGACGCTTGTCGAGACTGTTCTCGTCATGCTCGGGCAAACCTTTAGCCGACGCGGGCGGCCTGGCCGGGCGCCCCCATCAGGCGGTTCAGGTCTTCGGGGGTGCTCGAGCGGCGTTGGGCGAGCTCGCGCGAGATCATGCCGCGGCGCACGAGGTCGGCCAGCGACGAGTCCATCGTCACCATGCCGTACTGCGTGCCGGTCTGCATGACCGAGTAGATCTGGTGGGTCTTGCCCTCGCGGATCAGGTTGCGCACCGCCGGCGTCGGGATGAGCAGCTCGCAGGCCACGACCCGGCCGCGCCCGTCGCGGGTCGGCAGGAGCTGCTGCGTGCACACGCCGACCAGTGTGGTCGAGAGCTGCACGCGGATCTGCTCCTGCTGGTGGGGCGGGAAGACGTCGATGATGCGGTCGATCGTCTGCGGGGCGTCCTGGGTGTGCAGCGTGGCGAACACCAGATGGCCGGTCTCGGCCGCCGTCAGCGCCGTCGCCATGGTCTCGGTGTCGCGCATCTCGCCGACGAGGATCACATCGGGGTCCTGCCGCAGGACGCTCTTCAGGGCGCGGTTGAACGACTGCGTGTCGGCGCCCACCTCGCGCTGGTTGATCATGCACTTCTTGTGGCGGTGCAGGAACTCGATCGGGTCTTCGATCGTCATGATGTGCTCTTCGCGGGTCTCGTTGATCTCGTCGATCATGGCCGCCAGGCTGGTCGATTTGCCGCAGCCGGTCGGTCCGGTGACGATCACGAAGCCACGCGGCTTGGTGGTGAGCTGATGCAGGGCCTTGGGCAGCCCGAGCTCGTCGAGCTTGCGGATCTGGATCGGGATCAGCCGGAAGGCCGCGCCCAGACTGTTGCGCTGGAAATAGGCGTTGACGCGGAAGCGCGCCCGGCCGGGCACCGAGTAGGAGAAGTCCATCTCCCAGTCGTTCTCGAGGCGCTGGCGCTGGTCCTGGGAAAGGATGCTGTAGATCAGCTCGCGGGTGTCGTTGGCGCCGAGCCGTGGGTAGTCGAGCCGCTCCAGCACGCCGTTCACCCGGATGATCGGCGGCGCCCCGACCGACAGGTGCAGGTCGCTGGCGTCGCGCTCCAGGACCTCAAGCAGGATGTCGACTAGATCCATCGTTCTCGTCCCCTTATCAGATGATGACCCGGGCGATCTCTTCGATCGACGTCAGGCCCTGAAGCACCTTGTCGATGCCGTCCTCGCGCAGGTTGCGCATGCCCTCTGCCTGCGCCACGCGGCTGATCTCGTCGGCGCTCTTGCGCTCGACGGTCAGACGGCGAATGGCCTCGCTCACGATCATGACCTCGTAGATGCCGAGCCGGCCCTTGTAGCCGGTGTTGTTGCACCGCGAACAGCCCTTGGGCCGGTACAGCGTCACCGTGTCCATGTCGAAGACCTCGGGCGGAAAGTCGTTTTTCTTGAGCATCTCTTCGGAGGGCTCGTAGGGCTCCTTGCATTCCTTGCAGAGCCGACGCGCCAGGCGCTGAGCGAGAACGCAGTCCACGGCCGACGAGGTGAGGAAGGGTTCGATGCCCATCTCGGTGAGTCGAGACAGCGCGCCTGGCGCGTCGTTGGTGTGGAGCGTGGAGAGCACGAGGTGGCCGGTCAGGGCCGACTCGATGGCGATGCTCGCCGTCTCGCGGTCGCGGACCTCGCCGACCATCACGATGTCGGGGTCGCAGCGCAGGATCGAGCGCAGCGCGGCGGCGAAGGTCATGCCGGCCTTGGTGTTCACCTGCACCTGGTTGATGCCCGAGAGGCGGTACTCGACCGGGTCCTCGACCGTGATCACGTTCTTCTCGGGCGAGTTGATGATGTTGAGCGTGGCGTAGAGGGTCGTCGACTTGCCGGAACCGGTCGGGCCGGTCACGAGGATCGCGCCGTACGGCCGGGTGAACGAGCGCTGGAAGCGCTTGAGCGCCTTCGTCGAGAACCCGAGATCGGTCAGGTCGAGCATGACGTTGCTCTTGTCGAGCAGGCGCATGACGATCTTCTCGCCGTAAACGGTCGGCAGGGTGGCGACGCGCATGTCGATCGGCTTGCCGCCGACCACGAGGCCGATGCGCCCGTCCTGCGGCACGCGGCGCTCGGCGATGTCGAGGTCGGCCATGACCTTGAGGCGGCTGATCACCCCGTTCTGCATGCGCCGTGGCACCGACATGATCTCGTGCAGCACGCCGTCGAGCCGGAAGCGCACGACGAGCTCCTTGGCCTGCGGCTCGAAGTGGATGTCGCTCGCCGCGTCGTCGACCGACTGCGCGATCACCGAGTTCACCAGCTTGACGATCGGCGGTTCCTCGGTCATCTCGCGGATGTCGGTGATCTCGTCGTCGCCGGACACCTGCGTGTCGGAGCTCTCGGTGACCTGGTCGTCGAGGCGGTTCAGCTTGCCGATCGCCCCCATGATGTCTTCTTCGCTCGCGATGGCCGGCACGATGGTGCAGCCGGTCATGATGCGGAGGTCGTCGGCCACCAGCACGTTGGCCGGGTCGACCATGGCGACCTGGAGGGTCGTGTCGTCGATGAAGCGCACCGGGATCGCGCCGTAGCGTCGGCAGAGACGCTCGGACAGCAGGCCCGCTGCCGACATGTCGAGCTGGAAGTTGGTGAGGTCGAGGTATTCGATGCCGAACTTGGTGGCCAGGGCCTTGGTGAGATCGAGCTCGGTGACCACCTTGTCCTCGAGCAGGAGCTGGCCGAGCCGCTGGTGGGTGTCCTTCTGGCGCGCGAGGCACTGCTCGACCTGCTCCTCGGTGGCCAGGTTCATGTCGACCAGGATCTCGCCGAGGCGCTTCTTGCTCGCCCGCAGCGGCGCGCTAACGCCCATGGCGGCGGCCTCGTCGGCGGCCTGCAGACGCTCGAGCACGGCGTTGACGCCGCTCGGTCGCGGCTCGCCGTCGTCGTCGGGCTGATCGCTGTCGTCGGGCTCGTCGGCCTGCGCCGGCTCGCCTTCGTCGGTCGGCTCGTCGCCGGCCGGGGGGATCTGCTCGTCGTCGTCGGGGATCTCGATCGGCTGGACGGTCGCCAGGATGTCGACCTCCTGGAGGTCGTCGAGCGAGCCGAAGTCGTCGTCGGGGAAGAAGATCTGGTCGCGATCGGTGCTCACGAAGCCGTCGGCCCCCTTGTCGCCGGTCGGTCTGAAGTCGGTCCAGTCGTCGGATTCCTGCAGCTCGTCGTCGTCACGCGCGACGATGTCGACCTCGGGCAGCTCGTGGTCACGAGCCGTCAGGCGGCCCGCGAGCCGACTCTTATCGTCGTGCGGCACTCCGCATCACTTCCAGTGGCGCAGCCCGGCCGGTCCAGAGCTCGAACGACAGCGCGGCCTGGCAAACGAGCATGGCCAAGCCGTCGATCGCCCGCGCCCCCAGTGCGCGAGCCCGTTCGAGAGGCATCGTCGGCCGCTGTCCGTAGACCACGTCGTACACGATGTGGTCACGCAGGATGTTATCGACCAAAACGCGCGGCACTTTAAGCGACTCGTCCATGCCCAGCGGGGTGGCGTTCACCAGGATGTCCGCCTCGCGCACCGGGGTGGCCTCGAGCTCGTCGAGCGCGAGCGCCGTCAAGCTGGTACGACCGGCCATGGGCTGCAGCAGGCGCACGAGCTCCTCGCCCCGAGCCGGCGTGCGGGCCACCACGGTGCAGCGCGCAAGGCCCAGGCGCGCGAGTCCGAGGACCGCCGCGCGCGCGACTCCGCCGGTGCCCAGGACGAGGCCGCCGGCGCCTGCGAGCGGCTCCGCCACCACCTCACGCAGCGCCGCGACGAACCCGTCGACGTCCGTGTTGTAGCCGCGCAGCTCACCACCCTCGACCACGATCGTGTTCACAGCCTCGATGCCGCGAGCGTCGTCGGTCACCCGATCGAGGAGCGGCAGCACGGCCGCCTTGTGCGGCATCGTCACGTTGACCCCGCGAAAGCCGAGGGCGGAGAGGCCCCCGACCGCCGCCGCGAGCCGCGCGGGGGCGACCGGAAGCGGCACGTAGGCCATGTCGAGCCCCTCCGCCGCGAAGGCGGCATTGTGCATGGCGGGCGAGAGCGAGTGGCTCACCGGCCAGCCGATGATGCCGGTCAGGGTGGTCGTACCTGCGATCGTCGTCACGTCTGCCGCCCCCAGCGAAGTGGCCAATGGGACACGCGACCCGCCGCAAGGAAGCACGTGGGCCGCCACGGCACCCTTTTGCACGCCGACGGCCGCATTTCCTGCCGGGCCGCCACCAAGAGGCCGCCGCATGCGCCTGCAAGCAGGCGCATGCGCCTCGGGACCGATGCCGCGGAAGGCGCTGCGGCCACGCCCGCCACCGCAGCGCCCGCCATCGCGGGAACGCCCTCCACGCCTACTGGGCGGCGCGCGCCTTGTCCTTGAGGAACTGGGCGTAGCTGGCCGACCAGAAGTGCCGGCCGCTGCCGTCGCCGCGCGCGACGTAGTAGAGGTAGTCGACCGCCGCCGGGTGTGCCGCCGCCCTCAGCGAGGCGAGGCCGGGATTGGCGATGGGCGTGGGCGGCAGCCCGTCATGCAGGTAGGTGTTGTAGGGCGACTTTGTCTGCAGGTCGCGGTACGACAGGACGGGCTTGTAGACGGGCAGGGCGTACTCGACGGTCGCGTCGATCTGCAGCGGTATGCGCAGGTGCAGCCGGTTCCACACGACGGCCGCCGCCAGGACGCGCTCGGACGGCACCTCGATCTCGCGCTCGATCATGGAGCCGATGATCGTGACGTCGTAGGCGGTCAGGTTCTTGGCGTTGGCGCGGGCCAGTCCGACCTTCGCCATGGCCCCCCGGAAGGTGGCGAGCTGCTGCTCGATCATGGCGCGTGGTGTGACGGACGGGGAGACCTCATAGGTCGCCGGGAAGAGGAGCCCCTCGAGCGGCTGGCCGCTGTGGAACCCGGGCAGGCTGAAGGGCAGCGGGTGGATCAGCGTCAAGTCGACGTACTGCCGGGCGCTGAAGCCCGGCACCCGCTGCGCGATAAGCGCGGCCGTCTGGCGCGCCGTGTAGCCCTCGGGGATGGTCACGCGGATGAGCGGCGGACCGTGGCGCAGGGCCGCGACCAAGGTGTCGTACCGCTCGTATCTGTGCAAGCGATAGACCCCGGGCCGGAAGTCGCCCGAATAGCCGTCGGTCTGCGCCCGGATCGAGAAGGCCCCGGCGTGCTTGACGACGCCGGCGTTCTCGAGGATCTGGGAGATCTGCGAGAGGCTCGCCCCCTGCGGCACGGTCACGGTCACGACCGGGCCCGGCCGGCCGGTCTCGAAATACGACCGCACGTAGAGACCCACGGCGAGCGCGGCGACCAGGAGCACGGCGACGGCGATGAGCAGCAGCCGGAGGGGCCGGAGCGGGCGGCGCCGGGGCCGGCGTGGCCCAGGGCGATCCGTTCTGGCCTCGCGCTCGGTCTCGCGCCGCTCGCGCTCGGCGGCCTCGTACCAGCCCTGGTCGGCCCGGCTGTGGTACCCGTGGCTCACCTGGAGCTCAGGTAGTCCTCGAGGATCAGCGCCGCCGCCCGGGCGTCGAGCGCGCTGGTGCCGCCGCGTCGGCGAGCCAGCGCGGTGGTGAAACGCTCGTCGTAGAGCGCGACCGGCACGTCGATGGTCTGCCGCAGGCGACCGACGAACGAACGCACCTCGCGGGCCTGCCGATGCTCACCGCCGTCGAGCGAGACCGGCAACCCCACCACGACGAGGCCGGCGCCCTCGGCGCTCACGAGCTCCTTGACGGCCTGAAGCCCGGCAGCCGAGCCGGCGTGCGCGACCACGGTCAGCGGACGGGCGATGCTACCCGTCTCGTCGGAGATGGCGACCCCGGTGCGCGCGAGACCGTAGTCGAGCGCCAGCACCCGCACCTCAGCCCCCGAGGAGCTCTTCGGCCTTCCGCAGCCCGGCCTCGACGGCAGCGTCGATGCCAGCGACGTTGGCGCCGCCCCCGCGGGCGAGGGTGGGCTTGCCGCCACCCTTGCCGTCGACGGCGGGCAGCATCGCCTTGAGGATCTCCTGGGCGTGGGCGCCGCGGCCGACCGCGCCGTCGCCGACGGCGACGACGACCGCGACCCGGCCGTCGACCTGGGACGCCAGGATGACGACGGCGTCGGACTCGCGCTCGTGGACCTGGTCGGCGAGGCTGAGCAGCTCGTTGGCCGCATCGACGGCGGGGCTGGCCGCGACCACGGGCACACCGGCGAGCGCGCGCGACGCCGCGAGGATGGCCTCGAGCCTGCCGTGCTCCTCCCCGCTCTCGAGCGCCCTCACCTTGGCGTGCAGGGTGTCGAGCTCGCCACGCAGCTTCTGAACGGCCACCTCGACGCGGTCGGGGGCCACCCCGAGCTCGCTTGCCAGGGCGTCTTCGCGGGCCTCGACGTCGCGATAGTGCTCGATCGCGGCGGCCGAGGTGATGGCCTCGATGCGGCGCGTGTTGGCGCCGACCGAGGTGCTCGCCGTGACCTTGCAGAGGCCGATCTGCGAGGTCGACGACACGTGGGTGCCACCGCACAGCTCGCGGCTGAACTCGTCGATCTCGAGGACGCGCACGAACTCGCCGTACTTCTCCTCGAAGAAGGCGAGCGCACCTATCTCGGCGGCGTACTCGCGGGTGGTGACGAAGGGCCGCACCGGGTGGTTCTCGACGATGCGCCGGTTGACGAGGTCTTCGATCTGATGCAGCTCCGCGGCGCTCGGCGCACGGCGTGTCTTGTAGTCGAAGCGCAGCTTGTCGGGGCTCACGAGCGAGCCTGCCTGTCGCACGTCGTCGCCCAGGACGATGCGCAACGCGTTGTGGAGCAGGTGGGTCGCCGTGTGGTTGCAGGCGGTCTGGTGGCGACGCACGGCGTTGACCATGGCCTTGGCGCGCTCGCCGACCGTCGCCGCGCCCTCGACCAGCGAGGCGACGATGACCTGGTCGCTCTCGAACCGCACGACGTCGACGACGTCGAGCTTGCCACCGTCGGTGTGGATCCAGCCGCTGTCGGCGACCTGACCCCCGCCCTCGGCGTAGAAAGGCGACTCCTCGAGCTTGAGCGCGAAGCGCCCGTCGTCGAGCTGGCGCAGGGCCCGGACCATAGTGTAGACCTCGAGCCGCTCGTAACCGACGAACGTAGTCTCGAGCCCGGCCGTGTCGCGCTGGAAGGCCTCGATCTCGCCGGGGCCGGTCTCGCCGGCCCGCTGGGCCGCGCGGGCGCGCTCGCGCTGCGCGGCCATGAGCCGTTCGAAGCCCTCCTCGTCGACGCCCATGCCGCGGTCCTGCGCGATCTCGCGGGTGAGGTCGAACGGGAACCCGTACGTGTCGTGCAGCTCGAAGGCGACCTCGGGCGGCAGCTCGCCGCCGGAGTCGCGGGCGCGCCGCATGGCCTCGTCGAGGATGCCGAGGCCCTGGTCGAGGGTGCGGCGGAAGCGCATCTCCTCGGCGCCGACCACCTCGAGGATGCCATCGCGACTGGCGGCGAGGGGCGGATAGGCCTCGCCCATGATGGCGACGACCTGGTCGCAGAGGCGCGCGACGAACGGTTCGTCGAGGCCGATCGACACCCCCTGCAGGACGGCGCGCCGGATGATGCGCCGCAGCACGTAGTCGCGACCCTCGTTGCCGGGCAGCACCCCGTCCATGACCAGGAACGCGATGCCCCGGGCGTGGTCGGCCATGGTGCGCAACGCCCGGGTGACGGACTCGCTCGAGCCGTATCGCTGGCCGGACAGCTGCTCGCCGAGCGCGATGAGCGGCCGGAAGAGATCGGTCTCGTAGACCGTGGTCACGCCCTGGTTGATGGCCGCGATGCGCTCGAGTCCCATGCCGGTGTCGATGCTCTGGTTGGCGAGCGGCGTGAGCCCGCCCTTCTCGTCCATCTCGTACTGCACGAAGACGAGGTTCCAGTACTCGAGCCAGCGGTCGCAGTCGCAGCCCGGCCCGCAGTCGGGCCGTCCGCAGCCGAGCTCCTCGCCCATGTCGATGTAGAGCTCGGAGCACGGCCCGCACGGGCCGGTGGGCCCGGCCGGGCCCCAGAAGTTGTCGCTGCGGCCGAGACGGACGATACGGTCGTCGCTGAAGCCGTGGGACTTCCACAGCTCCACCGCCTCGTCGTCGGCCGGCACCTGGTCGTCGCCGCCGAAGACGCTCACCTTGACCCTGTCGAGGTCGACGTCGAGCTCGCGCGACAGCTCGAGGGCCCAGGCGATGGCATCGGCCTTGAAGTAGTCGCCGATCGAGAAGTTGCCCAGCATCTCGAAGAAGGTGAGGTGGCGAGCGGTGCGCCCTACATTCTCGATGTCCGAGGTGCGGAAGCTGCGCTGGCAGGTGGTCAACCGCGGCGAGGGCGGAGTGTCGACTCCCAGGTAGTAGGGCTTGAACTGCTGCATGCCGGCGGTGGTGAACAGCACGCTGGGATCGCCGGCCGGCACCAACGAGGCCGGCGGCGGCGACGCGTGGCCGCGCGCGGTGAAGAACTCGCTGAACGCGCGGCGGATCGCCGCCGCCGACAGCGGATGCTGGTTCCCTCGTGGGGTCATGCCTACCTCGTCTGCAGGTCGTGGTTCAGGGTTCGAGGGTCACAGGGCGCCCTCGCCGATGTTCGCCCGCAGCTTCTCGAGGGCGCGCCGGATGAGCCGCGAGACGTGCATCTGCGAGATGCCGACGCGGGCGGCGATCTGCGACTGCGTGAGCCCCTCGAAGAAGCGCAGGTGCAGGATGTAGCGCTCGCGGGCGTCGAGCTTGGCGAAGCCGGGGGCCAGCATGGTGCGGTCCTCCATGGTGTCGTAGGCCTCTTCTTCGGTGCCCATGTAGTCGATGAGGCCGGTGTCGTCGTCGCCGCCCTCGCTGTTGGGCGAGGCCTGCAGCGACACCGAGTTGTAGGCCTGGCTCGTCTCGAGCGCCTCGAGGACCTCTTCGGGCGTGGCCCCGGCGGCCTCGGCGATCTCGTTGATGGTGGGCGAGCGCTGCAGCTTGGGAACCAGCTCGTCTATCACCTTGTTCAGGCGGATGTTGAGCTCCTGAAGGCCGCGGGGCACCCGTACCGACCAGCCCTTGTCGCGGAAGTAGCGCTTGATCTCGCCGATGATGTTGGGCGTCGCGTACGTCGTGAGCTCGACACCGCGAGACAGGTCGAAGCGGTCGATGGCCTTGATCAGGCCGATCGAGCCGACCTGCACCAGGTCGTCGAAGTGCTCGCCGCGCGACGAGTAGCGACGCGCCAGGGAGCGCACCAGCGGCAGGTACATGGTGATGAGCTGGTCGCGGGCGCGGCGGTCGCCGTACAGGTGATAGCGGCGCAGGAGGTACTGGTCGAGCTTCTCGGACTCGTCCTTTCCGCGACCCGCCTGCGCCCGCCGTGGCTCGGCGGGCTGTTCGGACTGGTCGCCAGCCTCGTCGGTCTCGCTCATCTCGTCGTCGGTGGAGACGTCGTCCCAGCTGCGGCCGTCGTCACGGCTGGTGCCCCGCTTGAGGTCGTCGTCGAACCGTTCGTTGTCGGGTAGTTCTCGCATGGCGCGGTCAGGCCACTCCTCGGCGTTTGGCAAAGACGACGCGATAGCAGTCGTCGGGCGCCCGACAGATCTCGACCGACTGCACGACGCTGTCCATGACGGCACGCAGCCCCAGCTCGCCGGCGACCTGGTCGGCGGTCAGTCGCGCCCTGAGCCCCGACGTGTGGAAGGGGCCGGCGTCGATCGTGAGGCCGCCGTCGCCCACCTCGATGACCAGCTCGTGCTCGGGCCCCTCGCCAAGGCCGTCGGCCGTGGACAGCAGCTCCTCGACGGCCATGTAGA
>Ga0335071_10005905_pt1 | contig 12690 bp, 10 predicted proteins | sample Lox_Sample_15_FD_206724 | JGI IMG/M metagenome (GOLD analysis project Ga0335071, IMG submission 206724) | Soil microbial communities from Loxahatchee National Wildlife Refuge, Florida, United States - Lox_Sample_1.5 | ecosystem: Environmental > Terrestrial > Soil > Wetlands | place: USA...
GAGGACGATCAATCGTTTCATGGCGAATCTCCTCCGAACTATTTGACTGCCGGATAGGCCAGCTGCTCGAGGCCCAACTGCGCCAGGTCGCTTGCCTGCTTCGCGTAGCGGATTGTCGCGCCGTTGTCCCCTGCAGCCGACGCCTGGCGCGCCGAGAGGAGGTCCTCCCAGGCCTTCAGCCAGAGCGCACGTTTTGCACGAGCGCGTTGCACGTCCGTTTCCGCCTGCGCGAGCAGTGCTTTCGCTTCTTCCGCGAGGGCCGCATCGTCCTTCGCCGGCTTCACGGCGACGGCCGCGGGCGGCGCCGCGGGTGCTTCCACGACCTGCGGCGCGGGGCTCGTGCATCCCACCACAAGCGCCCCAAACACTACCCGCCAAAGCCGTGAAGTTTCAAGCATTTACAATACCTTATCGAGAAATCACTCTAGCGTCAATGAAGCCCGTCACAGGGCCGGCTCGGTTGAAGGGGGTAGGACCGGTCTGTATAATCTCCTTTTGCAGCGAAGGGTTTGCGAATGCGCGTCATCCAAAAAGCTCTCACGTTCGACGACGTTCTGCTTCTTCCCGCCCACTCGACTGTCCTGCCCCGCGAAGTCCGCCTCGAAACCCGCCTCACCCGCACCATCAGCCTGAAGATTCCGCTGCTGTCCGCCGCCATGGACACGGTGACGGAATCGCGCCTCGCGATCGCGCTCGCGCAGGAAGGCGGCATCGGCATCGTCCACAAGAACATGTCCCCGCGCGCCCAGGCCGCGGAAGTCGCGAAGGTCAAGCGCTTCGAAAGCGGCGTGGTGAAGGATCCGATCACAATTGCGCCCACCATGAGCGTGCGCGAAGTGATGGAGCTCACGCGCAAGCACCGCATCTCGGGGCTTCCCGTGCTCGAGGGCAAGCGCGTGGTCGGCATCGTCACCAACCGGGACCTCAGGTTCGAGGACAACCTCGACCAGCCGGTGAAGAACATCATGACGCCGCGCGAACGGCTCATCACCGTGAAGGAGGGCGCGAGCCCCGACGAGGCGCGTGCGCTCATGCACCGCCACCGCCTCGAGCGCGTGCTCGTGATCAACGGCGACTGGGAGCTGCGCGGCCTCATGACGGTGAAGGACATCCTCAAGTCCTCCGAGCACCCGGACGCCTGCAAGGATCAGCTGGGACGCCTGCGCGTCGGCGCGGCGGTCGGCGTGGGCGAGGACACCGCGGAGCGCGTCGAAGCGCTCGTCGAGGCCGGCGCGGACGTGATCGTCGTCGATACGGCCCACGGGCACGCGCAGGGCGTGCTCGATCGCGTGAAGTGGGTCAAGAAGAAATTCCCGGACCTCCAGGTGATCGGCGGCAACATCGCCACGAAGGAGGCGGCCAAGGCGCTCATCGACCACGGCGCCGACGGCGTGAAGGTCGGCATCGGTCCCGGCTCCATCTGCACCACGCGCATCGTGGCCGGCGTGGGCGTTCCCCAGATCACGGCGATCCAGAGCGTGGCCGCAGCGCTCGAAGGCTCGGGCATCCCGTGCATCGCCGACGGCGGCATCCGCTTCTCGGGCGACATCGCCAAGGCCGTGGCCGCGGGGGCCTCCAGCGTGATGCTGGGCAGCCTCTTTGCGGGAAGCGAGGAGGCACCGGGAGACATCGAGCTCTTCCAGGGGCGCTCCTACAAGGCCTATCGCGGCATGGGCTCCATCGGCGCGATGCAGAAGGGCTCGAGCGACCGCTACTTCCAGGACGCCGAGATGAACGCCGACAAGCTCGTGCCCGAAGGCGTCGAGGGCCGCATTCCCTACAAGGGCCCCGTCACCGCGATCATCCAGCAACTCATGGGCGGGCTTCGCGCGAGCATGGGCTACACGGGTTGCGCCACGATCGAGGCGATGCGCACCAAGGGAGAGTTCGTCGAGATCACCTCGGCGGGCATGCGCGAGTCGCACGTGCACGACGTGCAGATCACCAAGGAAGCGCCCAATTACCACATCGAATAGCGGGGCGCAGGCGTTGGACCGGATCCTCATCCTCGATTTCGGCTCGCAAGTCACGCAGCTCATCGCGCGCCGCATCCGCGAAGCGGGCGTCTATTGCGAGCTGCATCCCTACGACGTGGACGCGGAATTCGTCCGCTCGTTCAATCCGCGCGGCATCATCCTTTCGGGAAGCCACGCCTCCGTCACCGAAGAGGAAACGGCGCGAGCCCCCCAGGTGGTGTTCGAGCTGGGCGTGCCCGTGATGGGCATCTGCTACGGCATGCAGACCATGGCGGCGCAACTGGGCGGCGCGGTGCAGCCCGGGAAGGTGCGCGAGTTCGGATTCGCGGAGGTGCGCGCGCGCGGACACTCGAAGCTCCTCGAGGGTATCCAGGACCGTAGCGGGCCCAACGGCGAGGGATTCCTCGAAGTGTGGATGAGCCACGGCGACAAGGTGACGGAGCTTCCGCCGGGCTTCAAGGTGATCGCGTCCAACGAGGCATGCCCGATCGCCGGCATGGCCGACGAAACGCGCCGCTTCTACGCGGTGCAGTTCCATCCGGAAGTCACGCACACCAGGCAGGGCCGCGCGATCTACACGCGCTTCGTGCACGAGATCTGCGGCGCCGGTGCCTCGTGGAACATGCCGCAGTTCGTGCCGCAGGCGATCGAGCGCATCCGCAAGCAGGTGGGCAAGGACGAGGTGATCCTGGGTCTGTCGGGCGGCGTCGATTCCGCGGTGGCCGCGGCGCTCATCCACAAGGCCATCGGCGAGCAGCTCACCTGCATCTTCGTGGACACGGGGCTGCTCCGCCTCGATGAAGGCGACCAGGTGATGCAGACCTTCGCGAAGCACCTGGGCGTGAAGGTGCTGCGCGTGAATGCGGCGGACGAATATTTCCGCGAGCTCGCCGGCGTGGCCGACCCGGAGCAGAAACGCAAGATCATCGGCCGGCTCTTCGTCGAGATCTTCCAGCGCGAGGCGAAGAAGATGCCCGGCGCCAAGTGGCTCGCGCAGGGCACGATCTATCCCGACGTGATCGAGAGCGCGGGCGCCAAGACCAAGAAAGCGGTCACGATCAAGTCGCACCACAACGTGGGCGGGCTACCCGAGTCGCTGCACCTCAAGCTGCTGGAGCCGCTGCGCGAGCTCTTCAAGGACGAGGTCCGGCTGCTGGGCGTCGAGCTCGGGCTTCCGCGCGAGATGGTCTATCGGCATCCCTTCCCCGGCCCGGGCCTGGGCGTGCGCATCCTCGGCGAAGTGAAGCGCGAGTACGCCGACCTGCTGCGCCGCGCCGACGCCATCTTCATCGAAGAGCTGCGCAGGGCGACGAACGAAGACGGCGTGACCTGGTACGACCAGACGGCGCAGGCCTTCGCGGTGTTCCTGCCGGTGCGCTCCGTCGGCGTGATGGGCGACGGCCGCACCTACGAGCACGTCGTGGCGCTGCGCGCCGTGGCCACGAGCGACTTCATGACGGCCGACTGGGCCGAGCTTCCCCATGCCCTGCTCGGCAAGGTATCGAGCCGCATCATCAACGAGGTGCGCGGCATCAACCGCGTGACCTACGACATCTCCTCCAAGCCGCCCGCCACCATCGAGTGGGAGTAGTATCGGCGGCATGTCCGAGCATCGTCCCGTCGCGCCGCCGGATCGCCGTGTAGCGGCGCTCGAAGCCGCGTTCGAAGCGCGTGGCCTCGACGCGAGAGCCTTCGTGGACAAGCAGGTGCGCGTCTCCGAGGAAGACTGGGTGCCGCAAAACGGCGCGCGCGTGGTCGCGAAGGCGTGGACCGATCCAGCATTCCGCGAGCGGCTGCTTCGCGACGGAAGATCCGCCGTGGCCGAGCTGGGCCTCACGATGCCCGCGCATCATCGCCATCTCGTCGTGCTGGAGAACTCGCCCACGCTGCACAACGTGATCTGCTGCACGCAATGCTCGTGCACCGCGTACACGATCATCGGGTTGCCGCCGGACTGGTACAAGGACTTCGAATATCGCGCGCGCGTCGTTCGCGAATCGCGCACCGTGCTTCGCGAAATGGGGCTCGACCTTGCGCCCGAGATCGAGATCCGCGTGTGGGACACCTCCGCCGACACGCGCTACATGGTGCTGCCGGTGCGTCCGGCGGGCACCGAGGGATGGAGCGAGGAGCGCCTCGCCGCCATCGTCACCAAGGACGCCATGATCGGCGTGGCGAGGTTGTAGTGGACGGCATGCACGACCTGGGCGGCAAGCAGGGCTTCGGCCCGGTGCGCCACTCGCCGCGAGCGAACGTCTTCCACGAGGAATGGGAAAAGCGGGGCAACGCCTTGCTCGCGCTCGCGGTCAAGAGCGGCTTCCTCAACATGGACGAGTACCGCCACGCCATCGAGCGCATGGAGCCGCGCCACTATCTCGCGGCGGGCTACTACGAGCGCGCCCTCACGGGGCTGCTCACGATGCTCGTGGAGAAGGGCGTGGTTTCGCGCGACGAGCTGGAGCGCCTGGCCGGCGGAGCGATTCCGCTTGCGCGCCCGAGCGCGCCGGGCCGTCCCAATGCCGCAGTGCGCGAGCGTTTCGCAAAAGGCGACCGCGTGCGCGTGAAGGAAGACTTCATCCCGGGCCACATCCGCATGCCCGCCTACATCCGCGGCAAGACAGGCGTCGTCGTCGCAGAGTCGCCGGCCTATCCGTTTCCCGATGCGCACGCGCACGGCGTGCATGCCGACGACGAGCCGACCTATGACGTCGCCTTCCGGGCCGAGGACCTCTGGCCCCACGGCGCCGATCCCGCGCTCGTCCACGTGGGCGTCTTCCAGAGCTACCTCGAACGCGCGTAGGCCGTGGCGGTCCAACGGGGGATAGCCGCCGCCTATTTGATCGATAAAAACAATCAAATTGCGGGTTTCGATTGGCAGGGAATAGACTTTTTCCCGGATCCAGCCCGAGGAGAACCACATGCCCGATGATGCCAAGTGCCCGTTCAACCACATCGCCGGCGCCGGCCGGACCAACCGCGACTGGTGGCCGAGGCAGCTGCGGCTGGAGTTGCTGCACCAGCACTCCGCGAAGTCCGACCCGATGGGCAAGGGCTTCGACTACGCCAGGCAATTCAAGAGCCTCGACTACAAGGCGCTCAAGAAGGACCTGGTCAAGCTGATGACCGACTCGCAGGACTGGTGGCCGGCGGACTTCGGCCACTACGGACCGCAATTCATCCGCATGGCCTGGCATGCGGCCGGGACCTACCGGATCACCGACGGCCGCGGCGGCGCGGGCCGGGGCCAGCAGCGCTTCGCCCCTCTCGACAGTTGGCCCGACAACGTCAACATCGACAAGTCGCGCCGGCTGCTGTGGCCGATCAAGCAGAAATACGGCGACAGGATCTCCTGGGCCGACCTGCTGGTCCTTGCGGGCAACGTGGCGCTGGAATCGATGGGCTTCCGGACCTTCGGCTTCGGCGGCGGCCGCCCGGACGTCTGGGAACCGGACGAGGACGTGAACTGGGGCGAGGAGATCGCATGGCTCGGCGTCGACAAGCGCTTCTCCGGCGACCGCGACCTGCTTGCGCCGTTCGGCGCCACGCACATGGGCCTCATCTACGTGAACCCGGAAGGCCCGAACGCGAGCGGCGACTACATGGCGGCCGCCAAGGACATCCGCGCCACGTTCGGCCGCATGGCGATGAACGACGAGGAGACGGTCGCGCTGATCGCCGGTGGCCACACCTTCGGCAAGGCCCACGGTGCGGCGCCGGAATCGCACAAGGGTCCGGATCCGGAAGGCGCGCCGCTGGAAGCGCAGGGCCTGGGCTGGATGAGCGACTACGGCACGGGGCACGGCGCCGACACGATCTCGAGCGGCATCGAGGTGACCTGGACGAAGACCCCGGCGCTGTGGAGCAACAACTTCTTCGAGAACCTGTTCCGGTACGAATGGGAGCTCACCAAGTCGCCCGCCGGCGCCAAGCAGTGGGTGGCGAAGAATGCCCCGGAGATCATTCCCGACGCGCACATCCGCGGCAAATTCCACAAGCCGACCATGCTGACCACGGACCTCACGCTGCGCTTCGATCCCGAGTTCGGCAAGATCTCGCGCCGCTTCCACGACGATCCGCAGGCTTTCGCCGATGCCTTCGCACGGGCCTGGTTCAAGCTCACGCACCGTGATATGGGCCCGCGCGCCCGCTACCTGGGGCCGGAAGTGCCGAAGGAAGAGCTGATCTGGCAAGACCCGATTCCCGCGGTGAACCACAAGCTGATCGGCGAGAAGGAGATCGCCGACCTCAAGAAGAAGGTCCTCGCCTCGAAGCTCACGGTGGCGCAGCTCGTGTCCACGGCGTGGGCGTCCGCCTCCACCTTCCGCGGCTCCGACAAGCGCGGCGGCGCGAACGGCGCGCGCATCCGCCTGGCGCCGATGAAGGATTGGGAAGTCAACCAGCCGGCGAGGCTCGCGAAAGTGCTGAGGACGCTCGAGGGCATCCAGTCCGACTTCAACAAGAAGGCCAAGGGCGGCAGGAAAGTCTCGCTCGCCGACCTGATCGTGCTCGCCGGTTGCGCGGGCGTGGAGCAGGCGGCGAAGAAGGCCGGCGTCGCCGTGAAGGTGCCGTTCAGGCCCGGACGCATGGACGCGAGGCCGGACCAGACCGACGTCGGATCCTTCGCGGTGCTCGAGCCGATCGCCGACGGCTTCCGCAACTACCTGAAGGGCAAGTTCGAGGTGTCCGCCGAGCACCTGCTGGTCGACCGGGCGCAGCTGCTCACTCTCACGGCCCCGGAGATGACGGTCCTCGTCGGCGGCCTGCGCGTGCTGGGCGCCAACGCCGGCGGCACGAAGCACGGCATCTTCACCGCGAAGCCGGAGACGCTGTCCAACGACTTCTTCGTCAACCTGCTCGACATGCGCACGGAGTGGAAGCCGGTCTCCGACGCCAAGGACGTGTTCGAGGGCCGCGACCGCAAGACGGGCAAGGTGAGATGGACCGGTACGCGCGTCGATCTCGTATTCGGCTCGAACTCGCAACTGCGCGCGCTCGCCGAGGTCTATGCAAGCGCCGACGCGAAGAAGAAGTTCGTCGATGATTTCGTCGCGGCGTGGAACAAGGTCATGAATCTCGATCGCTTCGACATCTAAGGAGAACACGCGTGGATGCCATCAAACCCCTTTTCACCGCCTCGGCCACCTGCACGGGCGGCCGCAACGGCCACACGCAGGCCGACGACGGCAGCGTGGGCGCGGATCTCTCGGTGCCCAAGGCCATGGGCGGCCCGGGCAAGCCCAATACCACCACGCCCGAGCATCTCTTCGCGGCGGGCTATGCGGCCTGTTTCGGCGGCGCCCTGGATTTCGTGGGCAAGCAGCAGAAGAAGAACGCGGCGGGGGCGACAATCACGTGCGCCGTGTCCATCGGGCCGCGCGACCTGGGCGGATTCGGCCTCGCGGTGAAGCTGAAGGTCGTGGACAAGAGCCTGCCGCAGGCCGAGCTCGCGGCGCTCGCGAAGGAAGCCCACGAGAAGATCTGCCCGTACTCGCACGCCACGCGCAACAACGTGGACGTGCAGCTCGAGGTGGTGGGCGCTTAGCCGACTGCTACTTCTTCGGCTGGGGGAATTCCTTCTCGAGCCAGTCGTCGAGCATCACCTTCTCGTAGCGCAGGTTGTCGCCGCCGTAGCCCATGCTCGGTCCCGTCATGAATCCGGTGTCGCGGATGCTTCGCGTGCCTTCCTTGATGACGGTGCCGTCGGGGCCGAGCAGCTTGAAGCTGAAGTCCATGCGCGGCGGGTAGCGTTCCTTCACGATGCGGACCTCGCGCGAGTAGAGCTGCCACGGCTCGAAATCGCCCGCGAGGTCCACGTCGGTCACGGTCACGACGAGCTTCTCGTTCGCGGGCAGCATCGCAGCGGCCTGCTTCACGATGTGGGCCTTGAGGTTGGCGAGGTTCGTGTCGCGGTCGATGTACTGGCGCGGCGTGCCGGCGTCGGTGAACTTCTCGGGATGCACGAACTCGACCTCGGCGGTGGCGGCGAAAGCCGCGCGGCCGATGAAGAGGGCCGCGGCGAGGGCGGCGAAGAGCATGATGGTTGCGCGCATGGCAGTTCCCTCCTTCAGCCCATAGACAGCCGGGCGGCGCGAATATTCCGCCATCATGGCATGGGATAATTCGCGGGCGAAGATGGACGACGAGAAATTCATGCGCGAGGCGCTCGCGCTCGCAGGCGAGGCCGCCGCCGCGGGCGAGGTGCCCGTGGGCGCGGTGGTGGTGAAGGACGGCCGCGTGATCGGCCGCGGTTTCAACCGCCCCATCGGCAGCGCCGATCCCACGGCCCACGCGGAGATCGTGGCGCTGCGGGAAGCGGCGGCCGCGGAGCGCAACTACCGCCTGCCGGGTTGCCAGCTCTTCGTGACGCTGGAGCCCTGCGCCATGTGCGTGGGCGCGCTCGTCCACGCGCGGTTTGCGCGCGTCGTGTTCGGCGCGAAGGACCCGAAGACCGGCGCCTGCGGCAGCATCGTCGATCTTCCCGCGATCGCGCACTGGAACCATCACGGCCGCTTCGAGGGCGGGCTGCTGGCCGACGAGTGCTCGGCGGCGCTCAAGGATTTTTTCGCCGCGCGCCGCGGGTAGAATCGAGCTTCACCCCCGAATCGCCAGAATGACCGCTCCCCGCTTCGTCCACCTGCGACTGCACACCGAGTATTCCGTGGTCGACGGCATGGCGCGGGTCGAGGATGCGGTGGCCGCGGCCGCGGCCGACGGCATGCCGGCTCTCGCCATCACCGATGCCTCGAACGTCTTCGGGGCGATCAAGTTCTTCCAGGCCGCGCGCGGGCAGGGCGTGCAGCCCATCGTCGGCTGCGACCTCTGGATCACCAACGAGAAGAGCCGCGACATGCCTTCGCGAGTGGCGGTCCTCTGCCGCAACCGCGACGGGTACCTGGCGCTTTGCGAGCTGCTCACGCGGGCCCATGCCGAGAACCACTGGCGCGGCCGCGCCGAGGTGCGCCGCGAGTGGCTGCGTGCGGTGAAGGGGCTCATCGTGCTTTCGGGCGCGCACGCGGGCGACGTGGGCCAGGCGCTATCGTCGGGACAGCCCGGCGTCGCGGAAAAGCTCGCGCGAGCGTGGAGCGAGGATTTCCCCGGCGCCTTCTATGTCGAGGTCCAGCGGGTCGATCCCGTGCGCAGCGCCGCGCTGGTGCAGGCGTCGGTGGAGCTCGCTTCGCGCGTGGGCCTTCCCGTCGTCGCGACCCATCCGATCCAGTTCGTGAAGCCCGGCGACTACCGCGCGCACGAGGCGCGCGTGTGCATCGCGCAGGGCTACGTCCTCGGCGACTCGCGCCGGCCGCGGGAATTCTCGGCCCAGCAATACTTCAAGACGCAAGCCGAGATGTCGGAGCTCTTCGCCGACATCCCCGCCGCGCTCGAGAACTCCGTCGAGATCGCGAGGCGCTGCTCCTTCGAATTCGAGCTGGGCAAGAGCCGCCTGCCGGATTTCCCGACGCCCAAGGGCGTGACGATCGAGGAATTCCTCCGGGCCGAAGCCAGGAGCGGCCTCGATGCGCGCCTCGCCACGCTCTATCCCGACGAGGCGAAGCGCCGCGAAGTGCGCCCCGCATACGACGAGCGCCTCGAGTTCGAGACGAAGACCGTGATCCAGATGGGCTTCGCGGGCTACTTCCTCATCGTCGCCGACTTCATCAACTGGGCCAAGACGCATGGCGTTCCCGTGGGGCCGGGCCGTGGCTCCGGCGCGGGGTCGCTCGTGGCCTATTCGCTCGGCATCACGGATCTCGATCCGCTGCGCTACGAGCTGCTCTTCGAGCGCTTCCTCAATCCCGAGCGCGTGTCGATGCCCGACTTCGACATCGACTTCTGCCAGGACGGCCGCGACCGCGTGATCGAGTACGTGAAGGAGAAGTACGGCGCCGAGTGCGTCTCGCAGATCGCCACCTTCGGCACCATGGCCGCGAAGGCGGTGGTGCGCGACGTGGGCCGCGTGCTCTCGATGCCTTACGGCGAGGTCGATCGCATCGCGAAGCTCATTCCCTTCGAGCTCGGCATCACACTCGAGAAGGCGCTCGAGGAAGAGCCGCAGTTGAAGCAGCTCATGAGGGAGCAGGAAGAGGTGGCCGAGCTGATGGCGCTCGCGCAGTCGCTCGAGGGGCTCGCGCGCAACGTCGGCATGCATGCGGGCGGCGTGCTGATCGCGCCGGGCAAGCTCACGGACTTCACGCCGCTTTACTGCGCGGAGAACTCCACGGCGATGGTGAGCCAGTTCGACAAGGACGACGTCGAGAAGGCGGGCCTCGTGAAGTTCGACTTCCTCGGCCTCACCACGCTCACGATCCTCGCCGAGGCCGAGCGCCACATCCGCGCCATGGGAGATCCCGCGTTCGACATCCAGAAGATCCCGCTGGACGACCAGCCCGCCTACAAGGTGTTCTCCTCGGGCAACACGGTGGGCATCTTCCAGTTCGAATCGCGCGGCATGCGGGACCTCATCATGAAGGCGAAGCCCGACCGCCTCGAGGACCTGATTGCGTTGAACGCGCTCTATCGCCCGGGGCCCATGGACCTCATCCCCGAGTTCATCGAGAGGAAGCACGGCCTGAAACGCTGGGAGTATCTCGATCCGAAGCTGAAGGAAATCCTGGAGCCCACGTACGGCGTGATGACCTACCAGGAGCACGTGATGACGATCGCGCAGGTGATCGGCGGCTACACGCTGGGCGGCGCCGACCTGCTTCGCCGCGCCATGGGCAAGAAGAAGCCCGAGGAGATGGCGCAGCATCGCGAGATCTTCACCCGGGGCGCGACGGAGCGCGGGCTCGCGAAGGACAAGGCCGTCGCGCTCTTCGACCAGATGGAGAAGTTCGCGGGCTACGGCTTCAACAAGTCGCACTCCGCGGCCTATGCGCTCATCGCCTACCAGACGGCGTACCTCAAGGCGCACCACGCGGCGGCGTTCATGGCGGCGAACATGTCGCTCCTGATGGACGATACCGACAAGGTCCAGGTGCTCCACGACGACGCGGTGAAGAATGGCCTCGCGATCGTGCCGCCGGACATCAACACGTCCACCTATCGCTTCGAGCCCATCGACACGAAGCGCATCCGCTACGGCCTGGGCGGCGTGAAGGGGACCGGGCAGGGCGCCATCGAGAACATCGTCGCGCGCCGCGCCGAGGCGGGGCCGTTCACGGGGCTCGCGGATTTCTGCCGCCGCGTCGACCGGCGCATCGTGAACCGCCGCGCCATGGAAGCGCTCATCAAGTCGGGATCGTTCGACGCGATCGAGCCCAACCGCGCGAGCCTGCTCGCCTCGCTGGGGGCGGCCATCGACGCGGCCGAGCACGCAGAGCAGTTCGCGGCGCAGACGAGCCTGTTCGGCGAATCGTCCAGCGCCGCGGACACCTTCACGCTCACGCCCGCGCCCATCTGGAGCGAGCGCGAGCGCCTCGTGAACGAGAAGCAGAGCCTGGGCTACTACCTCTCGGGGCATCCCTTCAACGCCTACCGGGGAGAGCTTCGCCGCGTGGCCCGCACGCCGCTCGCGAGCCTGCAGGCCACGATGGAGCCCGTGATGATGGCGGGCGTGATCTACGGCGTGCAGATGCGCAACTCGCGCCGCGGACGCATGGCGATCCTCACGCTGGACGACGGCAGCGCGCGCGTCGAGGTCGTCGTCTTCGGCGAGCTCTTCCACGAGAGGCGCAGCGTGATCCAGGAGGACCAGGTCGTCGTCGTGAAGGGCCGCATCTTCCCCGACGAATTCACCGGCGGCCTTCGCATCACGGCCGACAGCCTCATGGATCTCGCGGAGGTGCGCTCGGCGCACGCGCGGCTGCTGCGCCTTTCGATCAACGGCCGGGCGGACTCGGCGAAGTTGAAATCGATCCTCACGCAGTACGCGGGCGGCCGGTGCAGCGTGGCGATCCACTATCGGAACGCCTCGGGCGAGTGCGACATCAGGCTGCCCGACAGCTGCCGCGTGAAAGTCTCGGCGCCGCTGCTCGATTCGCTCGCCGAGTGGCTCGAGGAGAAGAACGTCGAGGTCGTGTACTAGCTTCGGAGGAGGCCATGGACTTGAAGCTCGAGGGGCGCGGCGCGCTGGTGACGGGTGCGAGCGCGGGCATCGGCCGCGCGATCGCGAAGGCGCTGGCGCGCGAGGGCGCGCGCGTCGCGTTCACCGCGCGGCGCCGGGCCGAGCTCGAGTCGCTCGGCGCGGAGATCGTGGCCGCGGGCGGCGCGTCGCCCATGGGCATCGTCCACGACGCGCTCACCGACGACTACGTGGAAGACGTCGCGACGACGGCCTCGAGGGCCCTGGGCGCCGTCGACATCCTCGTGAACAATGCAGGCGGCAGCCGCGCCTTCGGCAAGGACGCCACCGAAGACCAATGGGAAGAGGCGATGACGCTCAACTTCACGCGCCACCGCCAGCTCGCGATGCGCCTGCTGCCCGCGATGGCCGAGCGCAAATGGGGACGCATCATCAACATCACCGGCAAGATGGAACCCGACAACGTGAACGGCGCCTTCTGCGCGAAAGCGGCGCTCACCGCGTGGGCGAAGGGCCTGTCGCGCGAGGTGGGCAAGCAGGGCATCACGGTGAACTGCATCGCGCCGGGACGCATCATGAGCGAGCAGATCCGCCGCAACTACACGCCCGAGTACCGCGCGTGGCAGTCGGAGCACGAGATTCCCGTCGGGCGCTACGGCGAGCCCGAGGAGCTCGCGGACCTCGCGGTGTTCCTCG
>Ga0335071_10005906_pt1 | contig 12689 bp, 10 predicted proteins | sample Lox_Sample_15_FD_206724 | JGI IMG/M metagenome (GOLD analysis project Ga0335071, IMG submission 206724) | Soil microbial communities from Loxahatchee National Wildlife Refuge, Florida, United States - Lox_Sample_1.5 | ecosystem: Environmental > Terrestrial > Soil > Wetlands | place: USA...
GCGCGATGGCTCGCTTCCTTGAGCCGGACCTCATCCGAGAACGTGGCGAGGAGCGCCGGCGCGTCCGGCTCGAGGTGAAGCGCGCAGATCCGGCGCTCTACAGCGCTGATACCCAGCGCGCCCTAGAGGATTTGGACCGACAGTGAAATCGGTGTCCTCGGGCAACTACGTAGACACTGACGGTGACGGAGATGAATCTACGCGCTCCGCTGATGCGTCGAGCGACGTGTCGACGATACGCGACCCGCATGACGACAACGCCGACAGAAGGCCGCTGCCCGCGGTGACCGCAGACCTGTTCGTGGCTGCTGGCGCGCATCTGGCGGAGCGCCTTAGACACGGCCACGCGGAGCCCGCGAAGATCAAGGAGGTCGTCCGTCGCGTCATCGACCAGTGCGTTGCTCTGGGGCCTTGACAGATGGGGCAGGCGCCGTTCCGGGGACAGCGGCCGCCGGCGGAAGCGGCAGAGCGCTTACCGTCACCGCAGGAGGCCTCGAGCTTGTGGGCCACGATTGGTCCTCGAGCGCTGGGAGGGAATGCGGTCGACCCACTCGCGCACGAGGCTCCTACGGAACCCACGGGGCGGCTCGAGCTCTGGCAGGGTGGCGAACAGTTTTCCGCGAGTCGGCGAAAGGTACAGGTGGCTCGCCCCTCGACGTAATCGCGCACGGCGGCGACCATGATCGTCGGGGTGGGGCCAGGCGGACACGCCGAAGAGCCCGACCGACAGGGGGTTGGAACACGAGCCCTAGAATGCCGGCTGAGCGTCGGGGATCCGCTCGCGGAGTGCCTCCAGGAGTAGCTTGACGTCGAGCCCCTCGAGCCCGATCCCAAGCCGGTAGGTCTTGGCGCCGTAGCTGAAGGCGAGCTCTCCTCGGTTCATCCCCGGGTAGCTGAACCGGCCGAATCGGTTCGCGAGGGCCTGTTCAGTCGAGGCGGCGCGCAGCTCTTGGACGTGCGCGAGATCGTACCGGCGCGTTCGCCCGATGGGGCCGGCTGCCTGTCGGATCGCGAGCACGCGGCCGTCGACGACGATCTCCTCACGGCCCACGGTGCTCCAGGCAAGGGTATAAAACGCGAAAGCCCCGCCCACGGTCCAGCCGGCCAGCCAGAAGAGCAAGAACCCCTGGGCCGTTAGCGGCGTGCTGGTAAAGAAGACCTGCCGGATAGCGAAGGTCTCTCCGAAGGCCCAGCCACCTAGCCACGCGCCTAGGAACAGAATCGCAGGCCAGTTGCGACGTACCGGAACTACCGCGCGGAGGCGTCCGGGCTCACGTTGGAGCTGAACACGAGAGGGAGCAGGGGCCACAAGAGCCATGTCGTGACGTTACCATGGATGGCCCGCTACACGGCTGCGGGCGGGCGCTTCCCGTGACCGAGGGGCGCTTCGGGCATAGGCACCACCTCTAGCCTCCTCTGGCTTGAGGACAACTTCTCGACGGCGGAGGGTTCGGCCGGTGCCGAGCGTCGGACGCAACGCTCGTGTTGCGCGGTCTGCACAGTCTTTTTCTCCGCTGGTAGGCCGTTGCCCGCCGCGATTGTTGGACTCGGCTCAACGCTCAACCGCTCGCCGAGGCGTAAGAGCCTGAGGGCCACCCGTAACCACGCGACATCACAAAGCATGCCTTCGGATTCGTAGCCCCGGTCAACCAACAGTGCAGGCGGGCTTCAGAACTACGGATTCGAAGGATTCAGAGGACTTGGCGGCGCGACATCGACCACAGGAGGCAACCGGGCTCACGCGAAATCGACACGGTTCACGTCAAGATTCCGTCAAAATCCGCCTATTGGTGAAACGAGCCCCTCTACGGGGCGATGAGCGCCTCGAGGAGCGGCTTGAGCGCGGGGACGTCGGCGACCGCGGTCTGCCAGACCGTGGTGACGTCGATCCCGAAGTACTCGTGCGCGGCGATGTTCCGCATCGCCTTCATCTTCCGCCACGGGATCTGGGGCGCGGCCGCCTGCACTTCGTCCGGAACGTGCGATGCGGCCTCGCCGATGACGACGAGGGCGAAGCACACCGCCTCGACCGTCCGCTCGTCGCGCTCGAACGTAGCGCGGTCCAGGCCCGCTGTGTACCGCGCGATCCGCTCCACGGCGCCGAGGATGTCCGCGATCCGGTGGCGCCAGTCTCTACGTGGCACGGACCGCCTCGGTCAGGATGTCCTGCTTGAGCTCGGGGCGGAGGCCGCCGGGGGTCACGATGTCGACCTTGCATCCGAGGAACGACTCGAGCCGCTCCTGGACCTCGTAGAGATGGAAGAACCCAACCGGGCGATCGAACTCGACCAGCACGTCCACGTCGCTGGCCGAGGAGGCCTCGTCGCGGGCCACTGATCCGAAGATCGAGAGGGCGAGTACGCCAAGCCCGCGAAGCTCAGCCTCGTGGAGGGCGATGATCCTGAGTGCCTCCGCGCGCCGCATGGGTACATTGTAGGTTGCGAGCAGCGCGCTGCCAAACCCTGCGGCGAGCACGGAAGGGGCGGCCGGACGGGAAAAGGGCGGGAAAGCCGTGGGTCTTTAGTGTCAGACCCCCGATCCACGCTCCCCCATCGCGAGTGGACCCACCCGTGCATTCTGCATCTCTTCTCGAAGGCCCCTCGGCGGCCCCGCGCCCGCGCGTCCTCGAAGCGGTCCCCGTCTTCCGCTACGTCACGGCGGAGAACGCTCCCAACTACCGCGCGCTCCTCGAGGTCTTCGTCGAGGCGAAGGAGCGCTACCTCATCGAGCTCCGCCCAGCCGAGGTCCGCGACGGCCTCGCCCGCTCCGGCCTCCACTTCGAGCGCGCGGGCGAGCTCGATCAGGAGCGCCACCTCGACAACCACCTCGACCAGCTCGTCGCCTGGGGCAACCTCCAGCGCGCGCACGACACCGCCGCCGTGGCGCGCGTCGAGGACTTCTACCGCCGGCGCTTCCTCTACCGGCTCACACCCGCGGGCGAGGCCGCGCACCGGGCCGTCCGCGAGGTCGAGGCGACCGTCGGCCGCTCGGGCGCGCTGCAGACCTCGATGCTGGTCGAGGTGCGCGACGCGCTCGAAGCCGTGGCCAGCGCCGCGCGCACCAGCGATGCGCCGGCGCTCGTGCGAGCGCTCCACCGCCTCCACGCCGCGTTCGAGTCGCTCACCGCCGAGGCGAACCTCTTCCTCGGCGAGCTCGACCGCCACGCCGGCGAGGGGCGCGTCGAGGAGGCGCACTTCCTCGCCTACAAGCACGCGCTGCTCGCCTACCTCGGGCGGTTCGTCGAAGACCTGCGCCACCTGCGGCCGGAGATCGCCGAGCGCTTCGGGGAGGCCGACTCGCTCGGTCCGGACCGCTTCCTCGAGGCGGCGGTCGCCGCCGCGGATCTCCCGCCGGCGCTCCCCGGCGAGGATCCGGCTGCGCGCTGGGTGGCGGATCAGCGCGGACGCTGGGACGGCGTTCGCGCCTGGTTCTCGGAGGCGGCGCCGGGTGGACCGCGCGTGGACCGGCTCCACGGCGCCGCCCGCGCCGCCGTGGTGAAGCTCACCCGCTCGCTCGAGCGGCTCGTGGAGCGGCGGTCCCGGCCCGCGGACCGCGCGGCCGACTTCCGGATCCTCGCGCGCTGGTTCGCGGCGTGCGCGTCGGACGACGAAGCCCACGCGCTCTGGGTGACCGCCTTCGGGCTCCACCCAGCGCGCCACTTCACGATCGAGGAGGACGATCCCGACCGCATCCGGCCGGAGGCGTCCTGGTGGGACGCCGAGCCCGTGGAAATCCCGGTGCGCCTGCGTACCCACGGCACGGTCACGCGGCCCGGCCGCCCGCCTCCCGCGCTCGACTTCTCGGACGGGAGGGCCTGGCTCGCCGCGCTCCGGCGGCGCCAGCGGGGCGAGGCCGAAGCCGCGCTCGCACGCTTCGAGGGGCGGGGTCCGCTCCGGCTCTCGGCGCTCGGGGCGATCAGCGAGGCCGAGCTGGCGCAGCTCCTCGCGCTCCTCGACGAGGCGCTCTCGGCGCCACCCGCCGCCGACGGCTCGCGGCGCGCGCGCACCGCCGACGGCCGGCTCGAGATAGGGCTCCGCCGACCCGAGCGCGAGGACTGGGTCACGGTCGAGGCGCCCGCCGGCCGGCTCCGATGCCTCGACTACGAGCTCGAGGTCGCCGCGGTGGTCGGACCCGTGCGGCTGCGCGCTGCGGGGGAGGAAGAGGGGTGACCGGGCCAGGCCTCCACGAGGAGCGGGCCCAGGCCGAGCGGCGCGATGCGCTCCGGGCGCTCCTGGCGCGGCCTCTCCTCCTCGCGGACCGCGATCCGGAGATGTTCGCCGCCGTCGTCCGCCACCGCGCCGAGCTGGTCCGCTGGTTCGCGGAGAACGCGGGCTGGACGCTCATCGTGGACGCGGGCACGCTGCACGCACGGCTCCTCAAGCGCGCCTCGCGTCCGGATCCGACGCGGCCGGCGCGCGCACCTGGAAGGCCGCGGGATTTCGACCGGCGCCGGTACGTGCTCCTGGCGCTCGCCCTCGCCGCCCTCGACGACGAGCCGGTGCAGGTGACGCTCGCGCGCCTCGCCGAGAAGGTCCGCGAGCTCTCGCTCGAGGACGACGCGCTCGCGCCGTTCGACCCGGACCAGTCCGCCGAGCGGCACGCCTTCGTGGACGTGGTGCGGCTGCTCGAGGACCTGGGCGTGCTCGCCTTCAAGGACGGTGACGCCGACCGGTACGCCCGCTCGCCGGGCGAGGGGGACGCGCTCTACGACGTGCGCGAGCGGCTCCTCTCTCGGCTCCTCGCCGCGCCTCGGCCGCCGGCGCTCGCCTCGGGGCCGGCCCACATGGCCGAGGAGGAGCGCGCCGCCACGGAGGAGGGCGAGCGCACCGCGGCGCGGCACGTGCTCTTCCGGCGGCTCCTCGACGACCCGGTGGTCTACAAGGACGAGCTCGACCCGCGTGGGCGCGACTGGCTCGCCGCCGGGAGCGGCTTCCTCTACGAGCGGCTCTCGCGCGACGCGGGGCTCGCGGTGGAGCGGCGGGCGGAGGGGCTCGCGGCGATCGATCCGGCCGGGACCCTCACCGACAACGCGTTCCCCGGGGGCGGATCGACCGTGAAGCACGCGGCCCTCCTCCTGTGCGAGTGGCTCGCGGAACGGGCGCGTACGGCCCGCACGGCGGACCCGGCCGTGCAGCTCGCCGCGGTCGCTTGGCGCGAGGTGGTCGCACGCGTCCGCGCGTTCCAGGCGGACCAGGCGACCCGCTGGTCCAGGGAGTACGAAGCCACGGAGGCCGGCGCCGAGGCCCTCGCCCGCGAGGCGACCCGGCTGCTCGCCGGCTTCGGCCTCGCGAGCCTCGCGCCCGACGGGGCGCTCGTGCCCCGCCCCGCCTGCGCCCGCTTCGCGCCGCGCGAGGCCTCCGGAGGACGATCGCGATGAGCCGGTCCGCCACGACGCCCACGACCTCCGCGCTGCCGGTCCCCGCCTCGGCCCGCTGGACGCTCCTGCGCGGCGGGATCCAGAACGTCTGGGAGTACGACGACCGCCGCTTCGTCTTCGAGCACGGCAGGCTGCTTCTGCGCGGCCAGAACGAGACCGGGAAGACGAAGGCGATGGAGCTGCTCTTCCCGTTTCTCCTCGACGCCGACCTCTCGCCGCAACGGCTCGACCCGTTCGGCTCGGTCGCCCGGCCGATGCACTGGAACCTCCTCAACGAGGCCGACCCGGACCTCCAGGCGCGGACCGGCTACGTCTGGCTGGAACTCGGGAGGGTGGAGGACGGCGCGCCTCACTTCGCGACGCTCGGCTGTGGGCTCCGGGCGCGGCGCGGAACGCGGGACGTCGACCACTGGTTCTTTCTCACGTCGCGGCGGGTGGACGCGGGGCTCGAGCTCGTCATCGAGCGCCAACCGCTCACGCGCGCCGCACTCGCCGACGCCCTCGGCGCGGACGGGCAGGTCTTCGATCGCGGCTCCGACTACCGCAGGGCGGTGAACGCGCTCCTCCTCGGCATGCCCGAGGAGCAGTACGCCGCGCTCGTCGAGACGCTCATCCAACTCCGGCGGCCGCAGCTCTCGAAGTCGCTCGACCTCGATCAGCTCTCGGGGCTGCTCTCCGCGAGCCTCCCGCCGCTCGACCGCGCCGTGGTCGGGCCCATCGCCGAGGGGTTCGAGCGGCTCGACCACCACCGGGCCGAGCTCGAGCAGCGGGTCGAGCTGCTCGGGAAGGTGCGCGGGTTCGAGGAGGTCCACCGGGCTCACGCCCGCGCGGTGGCGAAGGGGAGGGCGGTCGAGCTCACCCGGGCGGAGAGCGCTTACCACGCGGCGCGCGCGGAGGCGCGCGAGCGGGCCGCGGCGCTCGAGTCGGTGCGGGAGCGCCACGCAGCGCTCGAGAGGCGGGCGACGGAGCTGGACGCACGGGCGCACGCGTTGGACGAGCGGACGCGGGCGCTGGAGGGCTCCGACGCCTACCGCGCCGCGCTCGATCTGGATCAGGCGGCGGAGGCCGCCCGGAAGGCGGCGGGCCACGCGCGCGAGGCTGCGCGCCGGTCCGAGGAGGACGGCCGGCTCGCAGAAGAGAGCGACTTCCGGCGGGCGAGGGCGTCGGCCGAGGAGGCTGAAGGGGCGGAGCGACTCGCCAGGGTGTGCAGGGCTGCGGTCGAGCGCGCGCGGGAGGCGGCGCTCGAGGGTGGGCACACCGCCGTCGACGCGCTCGCGGTGAAGGGCGAGGCGGAGAGGGCGGCGGGAGCGCTCGCGGCGGTGTGGCGCGAGCGGGAGGAGGTGATCGCCCGCCTGCGGGTGCTCGCCGGCACGCTGGCGCAGGCGCGCGAGGCGGCGCGGCGCGCGGACGAGCGGGCCAGGGAGCGGGCCGAGGCACTCGAGGTGGCGCGCGACGCCTTGCGGGGCGCCGAGGCGGCGCGGGCGGAGGCCGAGGAGGGATGGGAAGCAGCGGCCGAGGCGTGGGCGGCGTCGCTCCGGGAGTTCCCGCGCGGGGAGCTGCCGGCCGCGCGCGACGGAGACGGCGCGGTCGCGCCGCGGGCTTTCCGCGCGGGCGTGGAAACCCTCGCGGAACCCTTGCGCCGGGCCCTCGCCGACGCGCGCGCGGCCGCGGCGAGCCGGCGGGCGAGCGCGCTCGGGCTCCTGCAAGGGCTCCGGGCCGAGCGCGACGAGCTCTCGGCGGCGGGCCATCCCCTGCTCGCGCCGCCGCCCTGGCGCGCGCCGCGGTCGGCGGATCGCGCGGGGGCGCCGCTCTTCCTCCTCTGCGACTTCGGCCCCGGTGCCGGGGGGCTCGAGGCGGGGCTGGAGGCCGCGCTCGAGGCGTCGGGCCTGCTCGACGCCTGGGTGGAGCCGGACGGTATGGTGCTTCACCCGCTCACCGGCGAGGCGGTGCTACGGGCGGGCGAGGGCGTCCGGGGTGCGACGCTCGCGGACGCGCTCGTGCCGGTCGCCGCTGGAGGTGTCTCCGAGGAGCGGGCGCGGGCGGTCCTCGCGTCGGTGGGGCTCGCCGCTCCCGGCGAGGAGCCCTCCGCGAGCGCCTGGGTCTCGGGCGACGGCCGGTTCCGGCTGGGGCCGCTGCGCGGCGCGCACGCCAAGCCCGCGCCCGCCTTCGTGGGCGCAACGGCGCGCGAGCGCGAGCGGGCCCGGCGGATCGCCGAGCTCGACGGGCGGATCGCGGCCACCGAGGCCGAAGCGACCGCGGCCGCCGAGGCCGCTTCCGCCGCGGAGGCGCGCGGGGGCGCGCTCTCGCGGGAGCTAGCCGCCGTGCCCGGGGGCGAGGCGATCGAGGCCGCCCGCGCCCGCGAGGAGGCGCGGGCAGATGCGCTCGCGGAGGCGCGGGCGCGCCACGCCGAGGCCGAGGAGAAGGCGGCCGGCGCGGAGCGGCAGGCGCGCGAGGCCGGGGCGGCGCTCGACCGGGCCGCCGGCGAGGCCGGGTTGGCCGCGTTCGCGCGGGACCCCGAGGTGCTCGCCCAGAGGTCTCGGGCGTGGGCGGCGTCTGCCGAGGCGATGGTGGCTGCGGCGCGCGAGGTGGCCCGGGCCCGGGCGGCCGTGGCCCGGGAGGAGAAGGCGCTCGCGGAGGCGAAGGCTCGGGCGGAGCGTTCGCGGGGCATCTCGGGCGAGGCAGCGAGAGATGCGGCGGGAGCGGAGGAGCGGGTCCGGACCCTCCGCGAGACGGCCGGGAAGGAGCGCGACGAGGTGCTCGCCGCCCTCGGCGCCGCGCGGGCCGAGCGGCGGGAGGTCGCGCGGGCACGCGACGAGGTCGAGCGCGAGGCCGGAGACGCGCGCGAGGCGGTCGGCGCGGTCCGGCGGGCCGCCGAGGAGGCCGAGGCGGCGGTGTCCGCGCGCGACGGTGCGCGTCTGGAGGCAGCCCGTTCACTGTGCGCGCTCGCCGCGGCCGGCGTGCTTGTCGCCGCGGTGCTGGATGGAGCGGGGCGCGAGGTGGCCGGCGAGCAGGAGGTCGACGCGCCCGTGGCCGGAGCCTCGAGCCCGGTCCCGCTCGCTCCGGCCGGCCCGCCGGGAGCGGCGCCGCCGACGTTCACCGCTACCCTGGAGCTCGCCCGCGCGATCGACGCCGCCGTGTCCGGCGCGGCGACGCCGGAGGAGCGCGAGCGGACCGAGAACCGGCTCATGAGCCGCGCGAACGAGCTCACCTACCAGTTGCCGCCCGAGGTGCGGCTTGTGTCGATGCGCCCGGAGGGCGTCCTCGCCTACGCCTTCACCTGGGGGGGGCGCGAGCGCCCGGCGCGCGAGGTCCTCCTCGAGCTGGAGGGCGACGTCGAGGCTCGCAACGCGCTCCTCGGCGACGAGGAGCGTGAGCTCCTCGAGGCGTTCCTGTCGGGTGAGGCGCACGCCCACCTCGCGGCCCGGCTGCGCGAAGCGAGGAAGCTCGTGGACCGGATGAACGCTGCGCTCCACCGGCGGACGACCTCGGCCGGCTCGCAGGTCCGACTCGCCTGGGAGCTCGACGACGCCGCCCAGGAGGACACTCGTGAGGCAGTGCCGCTCTTCCTGCGGACGGGGGCGCTCCTCACGGAACGGAACCGGGATGCGCTCCGCGCCTTCCTCGAGCGCCGGCTCGCGGTCGCGCGGGAGGCCGGAGGTACGCGCCCGCTGCACGATCGGCTTCTCGAGGTCCTCGACTACCGCGCCTGGCACCGCTTCCACGTCGAGCACCGCTCGCCCGACGAGCCCTGGGCGAAGCTCACTCGCAAGGCGCACGCGGCCGGTTCCGGCGGAAAGAAGGCGGTGCTGCTGCACCTCCCGCTCTTCGCGGCGGCGGCAGCCTTCTACGACGCCGCCAGGCCCACCGCGCCCCGCATCGTCGCGCTCGACGAGGTGTTCGCCGGGATCGACCGGCCCACCCGCGGAAAGCTCATGGGGCTCCTGGCCGAGTTCGACCTCGACTTCCTCATGACCTCGTTCGAGGAGTGGGGCTGCTACGAGGAGCTCGACGGCCTGTCGACCTACCACCTCTCGCGGGCGCCCGGGCAGCGCGGCGTGCACGCCGAGCGTTTCCTCTGGAACGGGCGGGAGCGGGTCCTGGTGGAGGAGTCGTGACCCGAGGGGCGGCAAGCGAGCGCGTCCGGGCGCTCCTGGGAGGCCCGGAGTACGCGCAGCTCTTCGCCGGGGTGCGCGCGGCGGTCGAGGCGCGCGGCGAAGCGGCGCGCACGGTGACGCTCGACGGCCTCGACACGTGCGAGCGGCGCGCGCTCGCCGATCTCGCAGGATGGAACGGAGTGCCGGAGGGGCGGGTCCGGCTCGATCTCGACCAGCTCGACTGGGCTCTCCGGCAGAGCCAGCTCGGCGCTTCCCTGCGCGAGGTGCTCGCGGCTCTCGGCGGTCCGATCTCGGATCGCCGAGCTGAGGCGCGCAGCCGCAAGGAGGCGCGCGAGCGGATGTGGTCGGGCGCCGCCGAGGCGTGCCGGGCGGCGGACCGGGAGGACCTCGGGCGCTGGGTGGACTCCCTCCACCGGAGCGGGGCGCTCGCCCGCGCTGCGGGACTCGCCCGGCGCGAGCCGGGAGAGCTACTCGACGCCGCTCTCCGCGTGGCCCTCGCGCTTCCCGCCCGCGGAGAGCTTCTCGCCGTCTTCGCCGCGCGGCAAGCCTGTGACCCCCACGCCCTCGACGTGGGTGCGCCGCTCGGCGGCCTCGTCCTCCGGGCCGCGGCCGCCGTCGCCGGAATCTCGGACCTCCCGGACTCCTCCTCCGGCCGGCGCCGGCTCTGGCGCGCCGTCGGCATCGAATGCGACGCGCTCTCCACCGACGTGCTCGTCCTCGGGCTGCGCCCGGAAGGGGACGGCCTCGTCCCACGCCAGCTCCGCGAGTGCGCCGAGGCCGGCGAGCCCCGCCGTCTCACTCTTCGTGAGGTCGCGCGGTCCTCACTGAAGGTGAGGAGCGGCGCCGCCGTCCACGTGTGCGAGAACCCTGCCGTGGCCGAGGCCGCCGCCGACGCCCTCGGCTCCCGGTGCGCGCCCCTCGTCTGCGTGGAGGGCGTGGCGTCCACGGCGGCGCTGACGCTGCTCCGGGCGCTCTCGGGCGGCGGCGCGCGCGTGCTGGTCCACGCCGACCTGGACTGGGCCGGCCTCCGGATCGCCGCGCAGGTCCTCGGGGAGGCCGGCGGGATCCCGTGGCGGATGACGGCCGGGGACTACCGCGCGGCGCTCGCCGCGTCGCCGCACGGACCGCCCCTCGGCGGGCGGCCCTCGACCGCAGCGTGGGATCCGGACCTCGTGCCGGCGATGGTGGAGGGCGGCCGGGCGGTGCTCGAGGAGCAGGTCATCGACGTGCTGCTGCGGGATCTCGCGGGGTCCGGGCGGTGAGGACCGGGCGGCACGGCCATGCGACTGACCGTGATGCGAGCGCGTCGCGCGAACCGACGGTGGGGGCAGCACCGGCACTGGACGCTCTACGCGCGCAGCTCGGAGACGCGGTCCTCGAGGCGCGCATCGCCGAGGCGCGCAAGCGCGAGGAGGTCCTCGCGCGGCTCCTGTCGGCGATCGCGGCAGGGATGAATCTGGAGGAGGCGGCGCAGCATCTCGGGTCGCCAGTCAGCGCTTCGACGCTCCGGCGGTGGCTCGGGCGATGGCGCGCGCTCGGTGTCGCCGGCCTGGTGGACCAGCAGGCAGGCCCCCCGCGGCGCACCGCCCAAGTCACGCCCGCTGGGACGCGGGCACAGCTTTCGCTCGGCGGGATCCCCGACCAAACATCGCGAGAACGGCGGTCGCTCCGCAGAACCGGCCGGCGGGGCGCTCCGCCGTCGCCATTGATCAAGTGGTCCGGAAGCAAGGCGGCGATCGCGGCGCGCCTGGTTTCGTTGGCTCCAGCGGCATTCGGTCACTACCACGAGCCGTTCGTGGGCGGCGGCGCGCTCTTCTTCGCGCTGCGGCCGGGGCGCGCGTTCCTCGGCGACCGCAACGCCGAGCTCGTCAACCTGTACCAGGTCGTTCGCGACTCTCCGGAAGCGCTCATTCGGGCGCTCTCTGCGCACGAGAACACGCGTGAACGGTATCTCGCCGTGCGCGGCATTCATCCGGAAGTGCTGCCGCCGATCGAGCGCGCGGCGCGCACGCTGTTCCTGAACCGCACCTGCTTCAACGGCCTGTACCGCGTCAACCGGCACGGGCTGTTCAACGTGCCATACGGGAGCCAGGCACACACGAGCTTCTTTCAGCCGACGGTCGTGCGGACGGCGCACCGGACGCTCCGCGGGGCGGACATCTCCTGCGAGGACTTCGAGGCGTGTGCGAAGCGTGCCGGGGGGGGTGACTTCATCTACCTCGACCCACCCTATGCGGCCGGTCTCCGCCGGGCGAAATCGTTCAAGTACCAGGCGGACGGCTTCGACGATGCCGATCAGCGGCGTGTAGCCGACCTGTTTCGTCTCCTGGACCGGCGCGGGTGCTTCGTGATGGCGAGCAACGCCGACTGCGCGCTCACGCGCGAGCTCTATCGTGGGTACGACATCGAGGCGATGACGGTCCCGCGTCGCATCGGTGGAGCCGAGAAGAGTCGCGGCCGGGCAGCGGAGATAGTGGTGAGGAACTACGGCGGGCGCCGTGGAACGCTGCCCGGCATCTGACGGGCTCGGTCAGGTCAGGTCGCGGAGTTCGGGGTTTGCCCGGCGGACGCGCGCGTTCGCCGGAAGGAGCGCCTCGAACGCCTCGCGCGGGAGGCCCGCGAGCGCCGGCGCACGGCCGTCGGTCGAGAGCGCCACGTCCACACCGCCGCCGATCTCGTCCGCGAGCCAGCCGCCGACCGCGCCGTCCGCGCTGCCGGTAGAGGCCCGCGACCCCCGAACTCGGGACACGTCCGGCAGCCTCCACTCCGTCTTGCACCACAGAAGGCACGGCAAGATTCCCGACGTCGTCTCAACCCATCGCAATAACATCACATTCTACGAACGACAGGCGGGCTCATCTTCGCTCTCGGACTGCAGATCCGAAGGCCGGGGCCTAGGGGCTGGATTGCGCGGGACCGTTGCGGCACAGGCATTTCCGCGCCGCTCGCCCGCAATCGCGATCGTGCGACGGCCTTCAGATTCGTTGAAGTGGGTGCTACAAATAGTGAAAGGCTCCACAAGCTAAGTGCCCGTGGAGCCTCATGAAAGCGCGCCCTAGAGGATTTGAACCTCTGGCCTTCGGATTCGTAGCTGACCAAAATCAATTGGTATCACATTGCACACCTTCGCAATCAACCGAGAAACCTACAGAAGACAAAGTTGGGTCTCATCCCAAGGATGCAGAGCCTGGCTCCGA
>Ga0335071_10005908_pt1 | contig 12688 bp, 12 predicted proteins | sample Lox_Sample_15_FD_206724 | JGI IMG/M metagenome (GOLD analysis project Ga0335071, IMG submission 206724) | Soil microbial communities from Loxahatchee National Wildlife Refuge, Florida, United States - Lox_Sample_1.5 | ecosystem: Environmental > Terrestrial > Soil > Wetlands | place: USA...
GCGTGCGACTCGTTCGGGCTCGAGCGGCGCGAGCTCCTCTGGCAGCTCGGGCTCGTGCCGCGGCCGCAGACGGTGCCGGGATCGGGGGGAGAGGAGAAGCAGCTCGCGCTCCCGCTCGAGCCGACGGTCGCGACGCCCGACCTTCCGGAGCCGACGGTGTGGGAGCGGATGCTCGCGGACTACAGGACGACGAGCCTCTCGATCGGCGTCCACCCGCTCGAGCTGATGCGGCCGCACCTGCCGGACGGGACGCTGTCGAGCGTCGACCTGCGCGACCGGCGGAACGGCGAGCAGGTCGCGGTCGCGGGGATGGTCGTCGCGCGGCAGCGGCCGTCGACCGCGAACGGCGTCGTCTTCATGCTCCTCGAGGACGAGCACGGCCAGGTGAACCTGATCCTGCCGCCGCAGGTGTACGAGCGGTTCCGGGGCGCGGTGCGCGGCGAGCCGCTGCTCTATGCGCGCGGCCGCTACGAGCACGTCGACCGCAACCGCAACATCCTCGTCCGCGAGATCGTGAGCCTCGCCCCGCTCGCGCGCGCCCTCACCGACGGCGCCGACGTCCACGGCGCGCTCCCGAGCGGCCACCACTTCGGCCACCGCTAACCCGGTCGCCACGAAGCTGCGAGCCTTCCGTCACGGGGCCTGGCCCCGGCGGTTGGCTCAAGAACCGCTTCGCACGCAGGATCCGGCGGTTGCCGTTACGGCGGGGGCCAGGCCCCAACGCGTCTTCGTGACGACTTCGTCACAAGACGTCAGTGCCCGTCGTGCGCGTGGCGCTTCTCCATCGGCGAGGGGAGGTGCGGGACGACGTTGAAGACGGAGTTGACGAGCGCGAGGTGCGTGAACGCCTGCGGGAAGTTGCCGAGCAGGCGGCCTTCCGTCGAGTCGTACTCCTCCGACAGGAGGCCGACGTCGTTCGCGAGCGCGAGCAGCCGGTCGAGCAGCGCGTGGGCGTCGTCGTGGCGGCCGAGCAGCTCGAGACAGTCGACGAGCCAGAACGAGCACGGGAGGAACACGCCCTCGCCGGGCGGCAGCCCGTCGACGTCCGTGTGCGGAAGGTAGCGGCGGACGAGCCCGTCCACGACGAGCTCGCGCTCGATCGCCTCGACGGTGCCGCGCACCCGCGGGTCCGAGCCGGGGAGGAAGCCGACGAGCGGGATCTGGAGCAGGCTCGCGTCGAGCTCCTTCGACCCGTACGACTGCGTGAACGAGCCGAGCTCCTCGTCGAACCCGTTCGCGCACACCTCCTCGTGAATCGCGTCGCGCGCGGCGCGCCAGTCGTCGACCGGGCCGTCGAAGCCCTGCGCCTCGACCGACCGCACCGCGCGGTCGAACGCGACCCATGCCATCACCTTCGAGTGGACGAAGTGCCGCCGCTCGCCGCGGATCTCCCAGATCCCCTCGTCCGGCTCGCGCCACGTCTCCGCGAGGTGCGCGAGCACCGTCGTCTGGAGCTCCCACGCGTGCCGGTCCTTGCCGATGTCGTGAGCACGCGCCTGGTACATCGCGTCCATCAGCTCGCCGTAGACGTCGAGCTGCAGCTGCTCGCTCGCCGCATTGCCGACGCGCACCGGCGCGGAGCCCTCGTAGCCGGCGAGCCACGGCAGCTCGAGCTCCGTGAGCCGCCGCTCGCCGGCGACGCCGTACATGATCTGGAGGTCCGCGGGGTCACCGGCGACGGCGCGCAGCAGCCAGTCGCGCCAGCTCTCCGCCTCGTCGACGTGCCCGGCGTTCAGGAGCGCGAGGAGCGTCAGCGTCGCGTCGCGGAGCCAGCAGTAGCGGTAGTCCCAGTTGCGGACGCCGCCGATCCGCTCCGGGAGCGACGTCGTCGGTGCCGCGACGATGCCGCCCGTCGGCGCGTACGTCAGCGCCTTCAGCACCATGAGCGAACGGCGGACGATCTCGGCCCACTCGTCGGGCATCGAGATCGGGCGGCGCGCGTTCCACTCGCGCCAGAAGCCCTCCGTCTCGGCGAGCGCCTGCTCGGGGTCGATCGCCTCGGGCGTCTCGCGGTGCGACGGGAACCACGTGAGGACGAAGGGCACGCGCTCGCCCTCGTCGACGACGAACTCGGAGACGGTTCGCATGTCCTCGCCGAGCGTGTGCGCCGGCGTGCGGAAGCAGAGCGCGTCCGGGCCGCCGACCGCGACCCGCGCACCGCCGAGGTGGCGCACCCACGGGACGATGCGCCCGTAGTCGAAGCGGATCACGAGCTCCGAGCGCATCGACACGCGGCCCTCGAGCCCCTCGACGATGCGGACGACGTCCGGTGCCTCGCCGCGCGGCGGCATGAAGTCGAGCACGCGGACGCTTCCACCGTCGGTTGTCCACGTCGTCTCGAGGACGAGCGTCTCGTGGAGATAGCGCCGCGTCGAGCGCCCGCCGTCGACCGGCGCGAGCAGCCAGCGTCCGTTGTCGTCGTCGCCGAGCAGCGCGGCGAAGCATGCGCCGGAGTCGAAGCGCGGGAAGCAGAGCCAGTCGATCGAGCCGCCGCGCTCGACGAGCGCCGCCGTGTGGAGGTCGCCGAGCAGCGCGTAGTCCTCGATCCGCGCCATCAGTTCAGGTCGATCTCGAGCCCGAACGGCGGCCAGCGCTTCCGCACGGCGCGGTTGAACGCCTCCTCGTACTCCTCGCCCGCGTCGTCGTCGAGCGTGCGCTTGTACCGGTCGCGCATCTCGGCGAGCGCCTCCGTCGCGAGCTCGACGCGGTCGACGTAGTCGCCGTATTTCTCCTCGGCCTCGTCGCGGTCGGCCTCGTTGTACGCGCGCTCGGCCCTGCGGCAGTCCTCGATCAGGTCGGCGTCGTCCTCGGCGAAGACGTCGAGCTGGCGCGCGATGACGTCGGAGAAGCGGCGGCGGAACATCATGCGATCTCCTCGTAGACGGCGAGGTGGGCGCGCGCAGCAGCATCCCACGTCAGCTCGTCGCGCGCGCGGCGCGCGCCCGCGCGTGCGGCCTCGAGCGCGTCGCGGTCGGAGAGAAGCTCCGTCACCGCGGCGGCGAGCGCGTCGACGTCGCCGGGCGGCACGACGCGGCCGGCGCCGTAGCGCGCGACGGGCTCCGCGATGCCGCCGACGTCGTATGCAACCGCCGGCACGCCCGCGCCGAGCGCGCGGAGGAGCGCGCCGCTCTGGTCGAGCTCCGGCCGGTACGGGAAGAGGGCGACAGTGGCCTCGCCGAGCGCGCGGTCGACCTCGGACTGGGGGAGATAGCCGAGCCGCCACTCGACGTCGAGCCCCTCCGCCGCCGTGCGGTAGCGGTCGACCGGCTCGAGCGGGTCGCCCGCGACGAGGAGGCGCGCGTCGCCGACCCGTCGCACCGCCTCGATCGCGTCGCCGAGCCCCTTGTACGGGCGGATGACGCCGAAGCAGAGCACGGTGCGCCCGTCGTCGCGGCGCTCCGGGTCGCTCGGGAAGACGGGATGCGACACGACCCGGAGCCGCGACGCGTCGCCGACGATCCGCGCGAGCGTGTCGCGCCCGTTGAGGCTGTGCACGATCACACGGTCGAAGCGCAGGAGGAGCTCGCGCCAGAGCGCCGGCTTCCCGGCCGTGCGGCGCGGGAGGAGGTCGTGCGCCGTGAAGACGCTCGGGAGGTGCGGGCGCAGCAGCCGCGCGTCGAGCTCCGGCGCCGCGAGCCACTGCAGGTGCAGCACGTCCGCGCGCCGGCGCCGAAGCTGCGCGAGCCCGACCGGATGCTCCGCGACCTTGACCGGAACGCGCAGCGGCGAGCGGCCGAAGAGGCGCGACGAGACGGGATAGAAGAGCTCGGCGCGGAGGTAGCCGTCCGGCGTGGGCGCCTCGCCGAACCGGAAGCGCGACGTGACGAGCTCGACCTCGGCGCCCGCGCGCGCGAGCGCGGCCGCCAGCTCGTGGTCGTAGGTCGGCGTGAAGGCGGGCGGGTCGGCGAGGAGCACGCGCATCCGCCGTAGGCTACGCGCGTGCCGCTCCTCGTCCGCACGTGGAACCTCTTCCACGGGAACGCCGCGCCGCCCGAGCGGCGTGCCTTCCTCGAGCAGATGGTGCGCCTCGTCTCGTCGGACCGGCCCGACGTCGTCGCGCTCCAGGAGATCCCGCTCTGGGCGCTGCCGCGCCTCGACGAGTGGAGCGGGATGACCGCCGTCGGCGCGGTCGCGGCGCGGGCGCGGATCGGGCCGCTCCCGTCGTCGCCTGCGGTCGGCCGCGTGCTGACCGAGCCGGACCACGGTCTGTTCCGGTCCGCGTTCACCGGCCAGGCGAACGCGCTCCTCCTGTCGCCGCGCCTGCGCGTGCTCGACGAGCGGACGCTCGTGCTCAACCCGTACCGCTTCCGGCGGGCCCAGGCGCGCTGGCTCGGCCTCGATCTCGTGACGGAGCTCGCGTGGGCGAAGGAACGGCGCGTCTGCCTCGCCGTGCGCGTGGCCCTGCCCGAGGGAGGGACGGTCCTCACGTCGTGCCTCCACGCGACGAGCCTCGCGTCGGAGGAGCGCGTCCCCGACGCCGAGGTGCGCCGCGCCGCCGTGTTCCTCGACGGTCTCGCCGCGCCCGGCGAGCCGGTGCTCCTCTGCGGCGACACGAACGTCGCCGCGCCGCGCTCGCGCACGATGGCCGATCTCCGCGCGTGGGGGTACTCCGAGCCGGCGCCGCGCATCGATCACGTGCTCGTACGCGGGCTGCCGGCGACCGAGCCGTTCGTCTGGCCCGACGACCGCCGCCGCGTCGACGGCCGCCTCATGTCCGATCATGCGCCAGTGGAGGTGACGGTGGGATGACGTTCGAGGAGGCACGGGCACAGCTTCCGGTGCTCGACGAGCTCGCGTATCTCAACGCGGGGACGAACGGCCCGCTCGCGCGCGCGACCGTCGATGCGTTCGTCGAGGCGGCACAGCGCGATCTCGTCGAGGGGCGAAGCGGCAAGGCGATGTTCGAGGCGATGCTCGCGAAGCGCGAGGACGCGCGCGCCGGGCTCGCCGCGGTGCTCGAGGTCGACCCGTCGAACATGGCGCTCGTCGACTCGACGTCGCGCGGCTGCGCGATCGTCGTCGCGGGACTCGGCCTGACACCGGACGACGAGATCGTGATCACCGACCAGGAGCACTTCGGGCTGATGGGCCCGGTGCACGCGTCCGGCGCACGCGTCGTCGTCACCGAGGGGAACGAGGACGCGATCCTCGCCGCCGTGACGCCGCGGACGAAGCTCATCGCGACGTCACACGTCCTCTGGACGACCGGACGGCGTCTCGACCTCGCGCACATCCGCGAGACGAGCGGGCTGCCCGTGCTCGTCGACGGCGCGCAGTCGGCCGGGGCGATCCGGACGGGAGCCGAGCGGTTCGACTTCTACACCGTCTCCGCGCAGAAGTGGCTCTGCGGCCCGGACCTCACCGGCGGCCTCTACGTCCGCGACCCCGAGCGGCTGCGCGTCGCGGCACCCGGCTATCCGGCGCAGGTGTCGTACGAGCCCGACGGCTCGTTCGTGCCGAAGGACGGCGCGGCGCGGTTCGACTCCGGCTTCATCGGCGTGCCGACGCTCAGCGCACTCGTCGCCGCGCTCGGCACGCATCCCGAGTGGCGCTACGACCGTGCGGCGGAGACGGCGGCGCGCTGCCGCGAGCTGCTCGAGCCGCACGTCGAGGTCGTGACGCCGCCCGGCCACTCGACGCTCGTCTCGTTCCGACCGCCGGGCGACCCGGCGGAGCTCGTCGAGAGCCTCGCCGAGCGCGGGGTCGTCGTCCGGGAGCTCCCGGGCCGCAACCTCGTGCGCGCATCGTGCGGCTGGTGGACGAACGAGGACGACCTGCGCCGCCTCGCCGACGGCGTGACCTAACCGGCGTCGGTGAACACGACGGGCTGCGCCGGCTGCGTCGCCCGCTTCACGACGAGCGTCTCGGCGATCATGTCGTGGAGCGCGCGCTTCTGCGCCGTCCAGCCGGCCATCATGTAGCCGATGCAGAGCGTGAGGGAGGAGATGATCTTCGCGAGGTAGCGGACCGAGGCACGGCCGAAGGTGAGCCGCGTGCCGTCGGCGTTCACGACCGCGAGGCCGAGCGCCTTCTTCCCGGGTGTCGCCTGCCAGCTCGAGCTCTCGAGGAGCGCGAAGTAGAGCCACTCGGCGACGATGATCACGACGAGGCCGAGCGAGCCGAACATCCCACGCACGATCGCGACCGGGATGAAGAGCACGAGGCCGTCGATGAAGAGCGCCCCGGCCCGGATCAGGAAGCCGCCGTAGCCGACCGCGGAGATGACCTGACGCGGGGGCGCGACGGGTGCCGGGCCCGCCTCGGCGCCGGGCTCCGCGGCGTCCGCGAGCACCGCGCCGCAGTTCGCGCAGTACCGCCCCTGCGATTCATCCTGCGTCGAGCGACACCACGTACATGTGTACATCGCTGCCTGCCTCCGTTGCCGCTGTCACGGGTCAGCAGGACGTATCGGCTGCAACGAGCCGCGGCTTTAGCGCGGGCTAGGCGGGGAGCCCGAGCTCGGGCGCGATCGGCCTCAGGGCCGCGACGATCGTCGTGATGTGCTCGTCGAGGTCGACGCCGAGCTCCTCCGCGCCCTTGTAGACGTCCTCGCGGTGCACGCCGGCGGCGAACGACGGCTGCTTCAGCTTCTTCCGCACCGACTTCGGCTCGAGCCCCTCGAGCCCGGTCGGGCGGACGAGGGCGCACGCGTGGACGAAGCCCGAGAGCTCGTCGCACGCGAACAGGACCCTCTTCAGCGGGGTGTCGCGCGGCAGCCCGAGGTGCTCCGCGTGCGAGAGCACCGTCTCGACGACCTCCTCGGGGTAGCCCTCCTCGCGGAGGATCGGCGCGCCGTCCTGCGGGTGCTTGTCGAGCGTCGGGTGGATCTCGTAGTCGAAGTCGTGGAGGAGCGCGGCGACGCGCCACAGCTCCTCGTCGCCGTCGAACCGCGGCGCGTAGGCGGCCGTCGACGCCTCGACCGCGAGCGCGTGCCGCAGGAGCGACTCGCTCGTCGTGTACTTCGTGAGCGTCTGCCAGGCCTGGTCGCGGGTCGGGGTCACGGCCCGGCTAGGATAGCCGCCCATGGCCGTCGTACCCGCGCTCGCCGACGCCTTCGTGATCGAGGGCGCGCGCCCGCTGAACGGCCGGATCCGGGCGGCAGGGAACAAGAACGGCGCGCTCCCGATCCTCGCCGCGTGCGTCCTCACCGAGGGCGAGGTCGTCCTCCGCAACGTCCCGCGGATCCTCGACGTCCAGACGATGCTCGACCTCATGGCGGACCTCGGCGTCGACGTCGAGTGGATCGGCGACAACGACGTCCGCGTCGGCGCGGCGAACGTGACGAAGACGGAGCTCGACGAGGATCTCTGCCGCCGCATCCGCGCGTCGGTGCTGCTCGCCGGCCCGCTGCTCGCGCGCTTCGGCAGCGCCATCGTCCCGCCGCCGGGCGGCGACGTGATCGGGCGCCGCCGCGTCGACACGCATCTGCACGCGTTCGAGAAGCTCGGCGCGACGATCGAGGCGAACCGCCGCTTCACCATGCGCACGGACGGGCTCGTCGGGACGCACGTCTTCCTCGACGAGGCGAGCGTCACCGGCACGGAGAACGCCGTGATGGCCGCGACGCTCGCGCGCGGCGAGACCGTGCTCGACAACGCGGCGTGCGAGCCGCACGTCCAGGATCTCTGCCGCTTCCTCGTCGAGCTCGGCGCCGACATCGACGGGATCGGGACGAATCGCGTGCGAATCCGCGGCGTCGAGTCGCTGCACGGCGGCGAGCACACGATCGCGCCGGATCACATCGAGGTGGCGAGCTTCATCGGCCTCGGCGCGATCACCGGCGGCGAGATCGTGATCGAGAACTGCCGGCCCGAGGACCTCGTCGCGATCACGCCGGTCTTCCGCCGCCTCGGGATCCGGATGGAGATCGAGGGGACGAGCATCCGCGTGCTCGACGGCCAGGATCTCGTGATCGAGGACGACGTCGGTGGGCACATCCCGAAGATCGACGACGGGCCGTGGCCCGCGTTCCCCGCCGACCTGACGTCGATCGCCGTCGCGGTCGCGACGCAGGCGCGGGGCACGGTGATGATCTTCGAGAAGATGTTCGAGAACCGGCTGTTCTTCGTCGACAAGCTCGTGAACCTCGGCGCGCGGATCATCCTCTGCGACCCGCACCGCGTCGTCGTGACGGGGCCGGCGCGCCTCTACGGCGAGCGGATGTCGAGCCCGGACATCCGTGCCGGCATGGCGATGCTGCTCGCGGCGCTCTGCGCGGAGGGCACGTCGACGATCGGGAACGTGCGGGAGATCGACCGCGGCTACGAACGGATCGACGAACGCCTCCGCGCGCTCGGCGCGCACATCGAGCGCGTCGAGACGTAGCTACGGTCGCGTGCCGGCCTTCGCGCGCGTCGGCGGCACCGACACCGTCAGCGGCGTCGAGATCGCGTTCGCCGTCCCGCCCGGGCCGAGCGCCGACACCGTGAAGCTGTACGCGTGGCCGGCGGAGAGCGTGACCCACGTGCTCGTCCGGTCGGTCGCCGCGAGCACCGCCTTCGCCGTGTGCCCGTCGGTCGCGAGCGTCAGCGTGTAGCTCGACGCGTCGCCGCTCCACGTGAGATGGACGCGCGAGCGGACGCGCGTCCCCGAGAGCAGGACGCCCGGCCGGCCCGACTCGGCCAGCGCGACCGCCGCCGCGACGTCGACGACGCCGAAGCCGAGGCCCGGCGTCCAGCGCCCGCCGCCGGACGCGGTCGCCTTGAGGATCTGCGCCACCTGCTGCGCCGTCAGCGACGGGTTCGCCGCCCAGACGAGCGCGGCCGCACCGGCGACCTGCGGCGCCGCGAACGACGTGCCGCTCGCGTAGCCGTAGAGCCCCGCGACCGACCCCGGCAGCGCCGTGCGCGGGTACGCCGTCGGCAGCGAGAGCGACGACACGTCGCCGAAGACGTGCGCGCCGGGCGCGGCGAGCGAGACCCACGAGCCGGTGTTCGAGAAGTTCGCGCGCGTCCCGGCCGGCGTCGACGCGGTCACGGCGAGTCCCGCGCCGCCGGCGCCGTTCGAGCCGACCGGCTGCAGCAGCGCCGCGGGGTACTCGACGGGATTCCCCATCTGGTACTCGTTGCCGACCGCCGCGACGACGAGCACGCCGTGGTCGATCGCGTAGCGGATCGCGTTGCGCTCGATCGCCGACGTTCCCGCGCCGCCGAAGCTGAGGTTGATGATCCGCGCGCCGTGGTCGACGGCGTAGAGGATCCCCGCAGCCTCGTCGACGTCGGTGAACGTCCCGTCGTTCGCGCCGGCCTTCACGACGAGGAGCTGCGCGTCGCCGCCCGCGCCCGCGATCCCGTCGCCGTTCGTGACGGAGCCCGCCGCGATCGACGCGACGAACGTCCCGTGGCCGTTCAGGTCGGCGACGTCGGTGGTCCCGGAGCGGGTGTTGTACGTCCCGGGCGACTTCGCCGCGAGGTCGGGCGCCGTGATGTCGGCGCCCGTGTCGACGACCGCGATCGTGATCGAGGACGCGGCGCGGAGGACGGCGTCGGGGACACCGTCCTCGTGCGTCGCGCGGTACTGCCATTCCCCGCCGGCGGCAGCGCCCGCGAGTGCGAGCGCCACCGCCGGCTCGGCCGCAGCGCCGCGTGCGGCCGGAAGGGAGACGAAGCGGATGCCCTGGGCGCGACGCAGCGTCGCCGCTGCGACGCGCGTCCGCACCTCAACCGCCTGCAGCGCAGGGAACCGACGCTCGACGACGGCGCCCCCGTGAAGAGCCGTCGCGAGCCCGCCCGCCGTCGAGTACCCGACGACGAGCAGCCGGCCGTTCGAGCGCACGGAGCCGGTGCGATCCGGTGTCGCCGCCGACCCGACGACGGACACCAGGGCCGCTGCCGCCACCGCGACTCCCACGCACACCCTCTGCACCACAGTCCCCGTCTCGGAGCCTAGTCACCCTTCTGGGGGATGCATAGGCCGAACGGCCCATCTTTCAAACTCATACGCCCTACCGACCAGGCCCCTCGGTAGCCTCCGCGCCATGGCCGAGCACGCGACAGGGATCCGCGTGGACGTCCACGGGAGCGGCGAGGCGAACGTCGAGACGGGGATTCCCGTCCTCGACCGGCTGCTCGAGCGGCTCGCCGAGGCGGCACGATTCGACCTCGTCCTCGAGGTGGAGCCCGGGGAGGCCGAGGCCGAGGTGACCGCCGCCGGCGCCGCGCTCGGCGAGGCGCTCGCCGGCCCGCTGCGCGCCCCGGGCGCCCGCGGGCACGGCTCGGCGTTCATGCCGTCCTCCGAGGCGCTCGCGCACGTCGCGCTCGAGGTCTCGGACGCGCCGCTCGTCGTCTCGAACGTCGACCTGACGGAGGCGCGGATCGGCGGCCTCGGCACCGACGTCGCGCGGCGGTTCCTCGAGCGGCTCGCCGACGAGGCGGGCCTCACGATGCACGTGCGGCTCTTGAACGGAAAGGACACCCAGCACGTCCTCGACGCGATGTTCAAGGCGCTCGGGGTCGCGCTGGCCCAGGCATGCGAGACGAAGGGAGACGCACGTGGCTGACAAGACCGCCGTCCGCACGGAGAGCGCGCCGGCCCCGTACCAGGGCGCGCCGTACTCGCAGGCGATCGTCGCGAACGGGTTCGTGTTCGTCTCGGGCCAGCTCGCGCTCCGGCCCGGCGACAAGGAGCTCTCCGGCGGGACGATCGAGGAGCAGACCGAGCAGGTCTTCTCGAACCTCCGGAACATCCTCGAGGCGGCGGGCACGGGGCTCGACCGGCTTGTGAAGACGACGGTCTTCCTCCAGAACCTCGCGGACTTCCAGGGGATGAACGCGGTCTACGCGACGCACGTCGGCGACACGCCGCCGGCGCGCTCGACGGTCGAGGTGGCGGCGCTCCCGTCCGGCGCGCTCGTCGAGATCGAGGCGATCGCGCTCGCCTAGCCCCGCGCCGCGAGAGAATGCGCGGGTGCGGAAGGAGATCGAGGCGTATGTCGACGGGCTCGGGCTCGACGCGTACCTCGTCGGCGGCGCGGTCCGCGACGAGCTGCTCGGCCTGGACTCGAAGGACGCGGACTTCCTCGTTCCGGGCCTCGACACCGACGGGCTGAAGGCGGCGCTCGCGCCGCACGGGCGCGTCGAGGACCTCGTCGTCGCGGGACGGCTCGTCGGGGTGCGGCTGCAGCCGAGCGACAAGGCGGTGAGCCGGCTCGCGCGCGCGGGGATCGAGTTCGCGCCGCCGCGCGCCGAGCGCAGCACCGGGCCCGGCCGCCACGACTTCGAGATCGTCGCCGACCCGTCGCTCTCGGTCGAGGACGACATGCGCCGCCGCGACTTCACCGTCAACGCCATGGCGCGCCGGCTGCGCACGGGCGAGCTCGTCGACCCGCTCGGCGGCGAGGCGGACCTCCGCGCGGGCGTGCTGCGCACGGTGTCGCCGCGGAGCTTCCAGGAGGACCCGCTCCGGATCGTGCGCGCGCTGCGGTTCGTGTCGCAGCTCGGCCTCGAGCCCGACGCGTCGACGCTCCGCCAGATGCGGGAGGAGGCGCAGGCGGTCGCGCTCGTCTCGGGCGAGCGCGTCGGCGGCGGGCTCCACGCCGACGGGATGGGGGAGCTGTCGAAGCTCCTGCTCGGCCGCGAGCCGGCGCGCGCGCTGCGCCTCGCGCGCGACACCGGCGTCCTCGTCGAGCTGCTGCCGGAGTTCCGGCCGGCGGTCGGGTTCGACCAGGAGAGCCGCTACCACGACCTCACCGTCGACGAGCACACGTTCGCCGTCGTGCAGGCCTCGGCGGACGCGGGCGACTGGCTCGCGGTACGGCTGGCCGCGCTCTTCCACGACCTCGGCAAGCCCGAGACCGCGTGGCGCGGCACCGACGGCCGGCTGCACTACTACGCGAAGCCGGGATACTCGAGCCGGAGCCACGAGTCGGTGAGCGCGTCGCTCGCCGGCGAGGCGCTGCGACGGCTCCGCTACCCGAACGCGCTGCGCGAGCGCGTCGTGAAGATCGTGCGCAACCACATGTTCAAGCCCGGCGCGCCCGACCCGCAGCGCGCGCGGCGGTTCCTCGCGCGGCACGGCGACGCGCTCGCGTCCGACCTGCTCGCGCACAAGCGCGCCGACTTCCTCGGCAAGGGCGACCCGCCACCGCTCGACGAGATCGAGAAGCTCGACGCGTTCCGCGCCGTCGTCGAGCGCGAGCGGTCGAGCCCACACCGGATCGCGGATCTCGCGATCGGCGGCGACGACCTGATCGAGCTCGGCTTCACGCCCGGCCCGCGCATCGGCAACGTGCTGCGCGACCTCCTGGACTCCGTCGTCGACAACCCGGAGCTGAACACGCGCGACGAGCTGCTCCGCCGCGCACGGAGGCTCCGCTGAACGCGAATGCGAACGCGCTGCGCTGGGACGGGCGGCCCGGCCGGTACGAGGTCTGGTACCTCACCGTCGCCGGGCGGTTCTGGGTCCGCTACTCGATCCGCGTCCCGACGGACGACGCGGACGACGACGGCGAGGCCGCGCTCTGGCTCGCCGACTGGACCGGCGCGACGCCGCGCGCCCGCAAGGCGAGCTTCCCGCTCGACGCGCTGCGCACGCCCCAGGTCGGCTGGCCGGTGGAGATCGGCCCCGGACGGCTCACCGACACGGAGGCGACGGGCGAGCTGGACGGCGCGCGCTGGGAGCTGCGCTTCGCGGCGGAGCAGAAGCCGTTCGAGTACACGCGCCCGGTGATGCGGCCGGTCCCGTCGACGCG
>Ga0335071_10005909_pt1 | contig 12688 bp, 13 predicted proteins | sample Lox_Sample_15_FD_206724 | JGI IMG/M metagenome (GOLD analysis project Ga0335071, IMG submission 206724) | Soil microbial communities from Loxahatchee National Wildlife Refuge, Florida, United States - Lox_Sample_1.5 | ecosystem: Environmental > Terrestrial > Soil > Wetlands | place: USA...
TTCGAGGGCCGGTCGCCGCGATCGATTCCGCCAACTTCCGAGTTCCCCACGCTCGCAAGCATTATTGATCGCTGGTCCGCTGAAGAGCAGAAGATGCGGGCGTATCTCGTGGGCCTGACGGAAGAATCTCTCGAGCGCGCTGAAACCTACGTCAGCACGCGCGGGCAGACCTGGACGTATCCTCTATGGCGGATGATCATCCACTTGCTCAACCATCAGTCATACCATCGCGGCCAGATCACCAACCATCTGCGGCAACTCGGATTGCAGCCGCCGCCGGTGGACTTTCTGAACGGCCTCGACGCCGGCTTTGGCGCCTAGCCGCACAGCAACCCCCAAAAACCCCTTGACATCCGCGTTAATTAGTACTAAGTAATTAGTATGCGCAAGCGGAGCACCACCCTCACCGAACAGGAACTCGAAATCATGAAGGTCGTCTGGGAGTGTGAAACCGCCACCGTCCGCGATGTCTACGAAGCGCTCCTCGCCAAGCGGAAGGTGGCGTACACCACCGTCATGACCATGATGAAGATCCTGGAGCAGAAGAAATTCCTGCGCAAGACCCAGGCAGAACGCGCCTTTGTCTACCGACCCACGCAGCCCAAGGGCCAGGTGGTCGGCGCCATGGTGCGGGATTTCGTAAACCGCGTTTTTAACGGCTCGGCCGAACCGTTGCTGGTCCACCTGGTGGAAGAGCACGATCTATCTTCGGAGGACCTGCAGGAGATCGCTCTGCTGCGGAGGAAGAAATGAATCCCCTCTTGGTTTGGAGCAACCTGGTCACCTACAGCCTGCAACTCGGAATGGTGGTCGGACTGGCCGCGTTCATTCCCACCCTGCTGCGGATGCGCCTGCCGCATGTCCGCCTGCTCTATTGGCAGTTCCTGCTGGCGGCCTGCCTGGCGCTGCCCGTGGTGCGCCCATGGCGGCAAGCCGTGTTCACCGCCACCATGAGTGTTGCGCGAGTGACCACCCACGCAGCTCCGGCGGTGGCGCACCCCACGAGGCTTCCCAGCCCCGAAGCGCTGCTGCTGATGGCGTTCGCGGCGGGCGTGTTGTTGCGCTTGACGTGGCTCGGAATCGGACTCTGGCGCCTTGGCCGCTATCGCCGTCATGCCCACCCGTATCGCTCACCCCTGTGCCAGGCCGAGCTTCTGATCTCCGACGAAGTCTCGAGCCCTGTCACGTTCGGATTTCTCCGCCCCGTCATCCTGCTGCCCAGCCGGTTCACGGAACTGAGTGCTGACATGCAAGACGCCATCCTGTGTCACGAGACTCTCCACGTGGCCCGCCACGATTGGCTCTTTACCGTGGGCGAAGAACTGGTGCGTGCGCTCCTCTGGTTTCATCCCGCCATTTGGTGGCTGCTCGGGGAGATTCAGCTCGCCCGCGAGCAGGCCGTGGACCAGTTGGTTATCGAAACCACGCGTTCGCGCGATCCTTATGTGGACGCGCTGCTGACCATGGCCGGCGCGCGGCCCACGCTCGACCTAGCCCCAGCGCCGCTGCTGCTGCGCAAAAGACACCTCAAACAAAGAGTGATCGGGATCTTGAAGGAGGTCCGTATGTCGAAATCGAGATGGATATCCGCGCTCGCCGCCGGCCTGGCGATCATGGCCGCGGCGTGTTGGTTCGTAACCGGCGCTCTCCCCCTGGATGCCGAACCGCAGATGGTGACCGACGCCCCCGGTGTGTCGGTGAATCTGAACGGCGCCACGCTCATGCATCGCACCGCCGTGCCGTATCCGGGCGAGGCCCGGGCGAAAGGCACGCAAGGCACCGTGACGGTCCAGGTGCGCCTGAACGGCAGCGGCGAAGTGAGCGATGCCGCGGTGGTGAGCGGCCCCGACGATCTGCGCCGCGGCGTGCTGCAATCGGTGCTGACGTGGCATTTCGCGAAAGACTTCGCCAACACCACGCAGACCGTGAGTGTCGATTTCGCGCTGCCGAAGGACCAGCCGGTCGGCGGCCTGCTCGCACGAACCGGCAAGATCAGCCAGTCTCCACCCAGTGCCGAGCTGACAGCGCAGTTGAAGGGCATCGAAATCACGGGCCTTTCCGATCAAGCGCGCACCGAATTGGTCTCTCAACTTCCCGTGCACGTGGGTGACACCGTCACCACCGATAGCCTGATGAAGATCATCCAGGCTGTGCATCAATACGATTCACACTTGTCCGTTTATCTCGCGCGCAGCGAGGGCACACTGCAGATTTCCGCGCCAGGCTCCGCCACCCGGACCGGGCCGCCTCCTATCGGCGGTACGCTTGCTGCGGCGGTCGCTGCTCCTCACGGGGCGCCGCAAGAAAGCGAGAATGCCGCCAACCAGCCGAAGCGCATCCGCCTCGGCGGCAATGCCGCGGCCGCCAACCTCATTTCCGGTCCCAAGCCGGAATACCCGCCGCTGGCCAAGCAAGCGAAGGTCAGTGGAACCGTCGAGTTGGCAGCGGTCATTGGAAAGGACGGTACCGTGCAGGACCTGAAAGTCATCAGCGGACATCCGCTGCTCGTCCAAGCCTCGCTCGATGCCGTCAAAGACTGGGTCTACAGGCCGACACTGCTCAATGGGGACCCAGTCGAGGTCGTGACCACCATCGACGTCAACTACACGCTCGCCCAATAGCTACTCGTATCGCAGCACTTCGGCGGGGGCGATCCGGGTGGCGTTGCGCGCGGGATAAAGCGTCGCCAGAAAGCTCACCAGGATCGCCACCGCCGCGATCCATACCCCATCCACCCAGTGAGCCTCGAACGGCACAAAGCTGAGTTGGTAGACCGATTGATCGAGCGGGATCCACTGGTACCGGTTGGCGAAATACGAGAGTGAGTAGCCGGCCGTCACACCGAGGGCGCTACCCACCACGCCGATCAGCAGTCCTTGCGCCACGAAAATCCGCCGTACCTGCTGCGTTCGCGCACCCATCGACATGAGGATGGCGATGTCACGGTACTTCTCCATCACCATCATCACCAGCGTGATGAAAATGTTGAGCGCCGCCACCAGCAGGATCAGCCCGATCACGATGATCGTGACGATGCGCTCCATCTTCAGTGCGCCCAGGAGTTGCTTGTTGCGCTCCTGCCAGGTGGATGTCGTGTAGCGCTTGCCCGCGACCTGTTCCACGTCTCGCGCGATTCGGGGAGCGCGGTCGATATCGTCGACTTTCAGCTCGATCTGGTTGATGACGCCCTCGAGTTCCAGCGCCCGTTGCGCTGCGGCAATGGACGTAAACGCCCACAGCACGTCGACGTCATAGAATCCCGATTCGAAAATGCCGCACACCCGGAAGCGGTGCGGTTTGTAGCGAATGCCGACTGGCAGGACTTCCTTGCTGACAACGTCCACGTTGGAGTTCAGCGTCATGCCGGTCTCCTGCACCATGGCGGACCCCAGAATGATGCCCGGCGGATCCGCCGCGGGATCGCGCAGTCGATCGACCGACCCGGCCTTCAGGTGCCGCAGCATATCGCTCACAGCGAGTTCCGGGCCGATCTCGACTCCCTTGAGCACCGCGCCATGCTGTTGGATGGCGCCGGAAAGAAACACCTCCATGTACAGCGCGGGCGAGACCGCAGTCACGTGCGGCACCCGGCGCAGGCGCTGTGACATGGCTTCCCAATCGTCAATCCCGTCGTTGTTCTTCTCGATGACGTTGATGTCCGCCATGGCGCCCAGCAGGTTGCGCTGGAGTGTGTTGCGGAAGCCCGTGGTCACCGCCATGGCGATGATCAGCGCCATCACACCGGCCGCTACCCCGAGCACCGAGATCACCGTGATCACGGAAATCACCGCCTGCTTGCGATGCGCCCGCAAGTAGCGCGCTGCCACGAAGACCTCGAAGCGCGAGCCGGTCACGCCAGTCTACTCCTCGTCCAATTCCCGCATCCGCCGCACCAGGTCGATGGGTCCTTCCGGCCGCAGTAGCGGAAACAGGATGACGTCGCGAATCGAGCGCGAGCCGGTCAGGATCATGGTCAGCCGGTCGATGCCGATGCCCTCGCCGCCGGTGGGCGGCATGCCGTAGGCCAGCGCGCGCACATAGTCTTCGTCCATCTGATGCGCTTCTTCATCGCCGCGCTCGCGCATGGCAAGCTGCATCTCGAACCGGCGCCGCTGCTCCTGCGGATCGTTCAACTCGGTATAGGCGTTGCCAATCTCCATGCCGGCGGCGTAGATCTCGAAGCGCTCCACGAATGCCGGGTCGTCAGGCTTGTTCTTGGAAAGCGGCGAAGTCTCGACCGGGTAGTCGTAGATCACGGTGGGCTGGATCAGTTTCGCTTCCACGTGCCGCTCGAAAATGTCGGTGAGCGCCTCGCCCGCGGTGGTCTTGTCGGAATTGTGCAGCAGCCACTCTGGGTTGGCCACGTCCTCGGCGGCGGGCCTGCCGGGGCCTTCCCAGAATTGCACGACGGCTTCGCGCATGGTGTAGCGTTCGAGCCGCGCGAAATCGATCTTGTTGCCCTCGAATTCCACTTCGGTTGTTCCACACGCGTCGCGGGCGGCTTGCGCCAGCAGTTCCGCCGAGAAATCGATCAGGCCCTGGTAATCGGTATAAGCCTGGTAGAACTCCAGCATGGTGAACTCGGGGTTGTGGTGCGTGGAGAGGCCTTCGTTGCGGAAGTTGCGGTTGATTTCGTACACCCGCTCCATGCCGCCCACGATCAGCCGCTTCAAATACAACTCTGGCGCGATCCGCAGATACAGGTCGATATCGAGCGTGTTGTGATGCGTGACGAAGGGACGCGCCGCAGCGCCGCCATAGAGCGGTTGCATCATGGGCGTTTCCACTTCGATGAAGCCGCGCGCTTCGAGCTGCCGCCGCAGCGAGGAGATGATGCGCGCGCGGGTGACGAATACTTTTCGCACTCCAGGCCGTGCCACTTCTCGGGCATCGAGAGCAGCGTCTTCGAGAGGAACTCGATCTTCTCGGCGTGCACGCTCAGCTCGCCCGTGCGGGTGCGGAACAGGTAACCTTCCACCCCCACGATATCGCCGATGTCCAGCAGTTTGAAGAGCTGGAAATCACGCTCGCCCACAGCGTCTTTCTTCACGTAGATCTGCAGCCGTTCGCCGCTTTGCAGCAGGTGGGCGAAGCCGGCCTTGCCCATGTGGCGGACGGTCATCATGCGACCCGCGATTCGTACCCGAACTTCGGGCATCAATTCCTCGGCGGCCTTGGCGCTATAGCCAGCCACGATTTCAGGAATGGTGTGGGTGAACTCGAACCGCCGCCCATAGGGCCGGTATCCCAGGGCCTCGATTTCACGAATGCGGCCCAGGCGTTGTTTCAACAGATCGTCTTCGAGCGACAACTAGATCTCCTTGTGGGGGAAACTGTTATTATAAGGCTTCGTTTGCAGCGATCGATCTCGGTTATCATCCCCGCATACAACGAGGAGAAGCGACTTCCCTCGACTCTTCAGAAGGTCCAGGCTTACCTGGCTGGCGGGCAGTGGGATTTCCGTGAAATCGTAGTGGTGAACGACGGTTCGCGCGACGGCACCGCCGCGGTGGCCCAAGCCGCCGGCGTGCGCCTGGTAGAGAATCCCGGAAATCGCGGCAAGGGCTACACCGTCCGCCACGGCATGCTCGAAGCGCGCGGCGAGTGGACGCTGTTCACCGATGCCGATCTTTCGGCGCCCATCGGCGAGTTGGATACGCTGTGGCGCGCCGTGGAGGAAAGCGGCGCGGACGGCGTCATCGGCTCGCGCGCCCTCGACCGGTCGTTGATCGGCCAGCACCAGTCCTCTTTCCGCGAGAATATGGGCCGGCTGTTCAACCTGGCCATGCGGATTGCCACGGGTCTGCCGTATCACGATACGCAATGCGGCTTCAAGCTGTTCGCCAGTGCGGCGGCGCGCGAGATCTTCCGGCGCCAGCGGATCGACGGTTTCGGGTTTGACGTCGAAGTTCTCTATATTGCCCATCGCCTGGGATACCGCGTGTTGGAAGTCCCCGTGAGATGGAACGACGTAGCGGGCACCAAGGTCAGCATGTGGCGCGGCCTGACGGCCTTCCTGGAGCCGCTCCAGGTTCGCTGGAACGGCCTGACCGGTAAGTACCGGTAGCCCAAACGTACGAAGAATACCCAACGAATCCAGTCCCAGCCGCGTCTTAGTATCGATATGTGGCACGATCTCGCCTACGCGTTCCGCACTCTGCGCCGCAGTCCCGTCTTCACCATCGCCGCCGTGCTTTCCCTGGCGCTGGGAATCGGGGCCAATACCGCGATCTTCTCCCTGCTCGACCAGGTCGTTTTGCGCTCGCTGCCGGTGCACGATCCGGAACGGCTAGTGGTTCTGGACACGGCCTATCGCGCGCCTGGGTCGAGTTCGTCGGATAACAACCGCTCTTCGTTCTCCTATCCGATGTACCGCGACCTGCGGGACCGTGACACCGCCTTCGCCGGCATTCTGGGGCGCTCCTCGGCGGGGGTGCGGTTCACCTGGCAAGGGACTACCGAATCGGCGCGGGCCGAGGTCGTGACTGGAGGCTATTTCTCCACGCTCGGAGTCGGCGCGGCGATCGGCCGGACCTTCACGCTGGACGACGACAGCCGCGCCGGCGCGCACCCGGTGGCCGTTCTGGCGCACAGTTATTGGACCGCCCACATGGGCGCCAGTCCCACCGTGCTCAATCAGACTGTCGCCGTCAATGGCCACCCCTTCGTGATCGTCGGCGTGGCCGATTCGCATTTCGCCGGACTGATTCAGGGCGACTCGCCGGATGTCTTCCTGCCGGCCTCCATGCAGCGGGCGATCCTCCCCACCATCGACATCCTGGAAGAGCGCGATTCCCGCTGGCTCACGCTGTTCGCGCGGCTCAAACCGGGCGAATCGCTGGCGCACGCGCAGGCGGCGACGGACGTGGTCTATCACGCCATCCTCGAATCCGAGTTGCCGAAGATGGATCTGGGACACGACGAGCGCAGCCGCAACGAGTTTCTCAACCACCGCGCCAAGCTGCTCCCCGCGGCGCAAGGCATCAGCGAACTCCGCGACAAATGGGAAAAGCCGCTGCGCGTGCTGCTGATCATGGTACTTCTGGTGCTGTTGATAGCCTGCGCGAACGTGGCGGGATTGCTGGTGGCGCGCGCCGCCGGACGGCAGAAGGAAATCGCCATCCGCCTGGCCATCGGCGCCAGCCGCGCCGGGCTCGTGCGGCAACTGTTGCTGGAAGGCGTAGTGCTTTCGATATGCGGCGGGGCTTTGGGCCTGCTGGTGGAGCATTGGAGCACGCTCGGCCTGCTGGGCGTGCTGCCGCTTGATGCCATGGGTTCCTGGTTGCGGGCGGAAATCGACTGGAACCTGCTGGCCTATGCGCTGGCGGTTTCGGTGGCGTGCGGCCTGGCTTTCGCGCTGGTTCCCGCGTTGCAGGCCACTCGTCCCGTGCTTGCCGGCACGCTGAAAGACCAGGCCGCCTCGGTCCAGTCCGGCGGCCGGCCAGCGCGGTTCCGCAGGTTGCTGGTCACGGCGCAGATGGCGCTCTCGGTGATCCTGGTGGCCGGAGCGGGCCTGTTTAGCGTCAGCGCGGCCAACCTGCTGCGCGCCAACCTCGGATTCCGCACGCAACATCTACGGGCCTTCAACGTCAACGCCGTGCTCGACCGGCCGGAACTGGCGCCGGCGGTGGCGTTCTATCATGATCTGCAACAGCGACTGGAGGCGATGCCCAATGTCGCCGCCGTGGGCGCCGGCGATGGCGGCCCGTTCACCGGTAGCGTCAGCGCCAGCAACATCACCGTCGAGGGCTACCGGGCCCGCGAAGACGAGGACACCATCTCGGTCCGCGTGGGCATCAGCCCCGGCTATTTCCATGCGCTCGGTGTCCCTCTGCGCGGCGGCCGCGAGTTCACCGATCGCGACAACGCTTCCGCTCCCAAAGCGGTGCTGGTCAATGAAGCGTTCGTCAAACGATACTTCGCCGGCCGCGATCCCATCGGGCGCCGCCTCCAACTAGGCGCCAGCACGCCGCCCAAGCTGGACCGCGAAATCGTCGGCGTGGTGGCCGACAACCGCGGCGATGTTCGCGAATCCGTTCGCGAAACGCTCTACTTCCCGTACGCGCAGTGGGACCGGCCGGCACGGCTGATGTTCTATGTTCGGGCCTCCGGCCAGGAGAAATCGCTGGCGGCCGCCGTCCGCCAGGCGGTTCATGCCGCCGATCCCAACCTTCCCGCGCCCAACCTCAAAAGCGTGGAATTGCGCCTGCGGGATTCGCTCTACACCGATCGCCTGATCGCGATTCTCTCCGCTGCGTTCGGAGTGCTGGCTACGCTGCTGGCGGCCATCGGTCTGTACGGCGTGGTGGCCTATGCGGTCGCGCGGCGCACCGGCGAAATCGGCTTGCGCATGGCGCTGGGTGCGCGTCCGGCCATGGTGCTGCGAATGATTCTGTTCGAATCGGGCCGGATGGCCGGCGCCGGAATCGTTATCGGGCTTGCCGCGGCCGTGGCGCTGAGCCGCTTCGTGGAATCGCAGTTGTTCGGAATCAAGGCCGCCGACCCCACCATCTACGTGGGCGCAACCCTGGTGCTGGCGGCGGTTGCCACGGCGGCGGCGCTCGTGCCGGGATGGCGCGCCTCGCGCATCGACCCGGTTTCGGCCCTCAAGCACGAGTGAGCCCGGCGGGGTTCAGGCTTTGACGATGACTTCGCGCAACCGCTCGCGCGTCAGGAAGAACTTCACCGAATCGAACTTGTTGAAGAGCTTTTCCAGGCTGCGATTGTTGAATCGCTGCGCCGGATGCCGCGCGCCCTTTTGCGCAACCTGGAGTTCGCCGACATCCTGGATGCGAAACGTATAGTGCGGCACCATTTCGATCTTGTCGTCGGAATGGAAGAACGCCAGCATGTAGCTCTTGGGCTTGACGATCTTCGCGAGACGATCCACCACCACGGTGAGCAGAGGCGCTTCCAGGTATTCAAGCACGTCCCAGATCAGCACGCCGTCGAAGTGCGCCTCCGGGTAATCCAACGCCTGCCGCAGGAAGAAGTCGATGCGGCCGGAGTTCGATTGATCGACCGTGTCCTCGGCGCCGAAGGTCTCGCGGAGGATCTGCAAGAAGTCCTCGGAATACAACCGGTGGCCGAGGTTGGTGATGAAGCTCACATTCTGCTGGGTGGCGCCGCCTAGATCGAGGATATTGAGCCCGGACTGATCGCGGATGTAACTGAAGAACTCCTGCAGGCCGCGGCTCTGCCTGGTAATCAAGGTCTCGCCCTGGTTCGAGCCTCGCGCCTGCTTCGGGCGAGCCTGTGGCGCGGAACCGGCGGGCCCATTCGGCGCGGGCCCGCCCCCGCCGCGTAAGAGGTTCTTCAATGGCCCGGGTAGCAACATCGGCGGACGAAGCCCGTCAGCGCTTCACTTCGGTGACGGCGGCGGCATTCACTGGAGCCGGGGGCGGCCCGGCAACCGCAGCCGCCGGCGGTTTCGGCGGCTTGGCGGGCTCGGGCTTTACGATATCGATGCTGCCCTTGAAATACGCGCCGTCCTCGATGATGATGCGCGCCGTCTTGATATCCCCTACCAGCTTGGCGTCTTTGCGGATCTCGATCCTTTCGGTCGCTTCCACATTGCCCTGGATGCTCCCCAACGCCACTACTTCGCGCGCCTTCACACCGGCATGCACGGTTCCATGGGGACCGATCGTGAGCTTGTGCTCCGTGAGTTCGACCGTGCCTTCCACGTCCCCATCCACGAACAGGTCTTCCTTGCTGAAGATCTGGCCGATGATTTTGACGGCTTTGCCAATGCTCGCCGTGCCCGTGCGGGCCTCCGGCTCGAATTTCCCACCAACGGGCATGCTGGACACTGGTGTAGACTCCTTTCTTACTTCCGGGGAACTGGGCGCCATGGGACCTTGGCCGCTGGACCCGGTCGGGCCGCTTGCCGGCGGGACGGGACTTCGCGGCTGTTCCTCGTCCTTCCTTCTATTCCACATAGACACCAGCCTCCTGAACTGGATCCATTTGAACGCTCATGATGCTGTACCTTTAGTCTATGCAAGGGGCTGCCGGAAAGGCAAACCCCTTTTCAGTGGTCAGCGCCCGCCGCGCGCGGATCCTTTGGCGCGAGTCTTCAGCACCACTGGCGTACCCCGAAATCCGAACCTCCGGCGAATCTGGTTGATCAATTGGCGCTCGTGGGAAAAGTGCAAAGGACCGCCTTTGTCCGTGAACACCACAAAAGAGGGCGGCCGAATCGACGCCTGAGTAATGTAGTAAATCTTGCGTTCTTCAAACCGCAGTTGTTCGACGAAGCGGTTCAATTCTCCGGTAGGAATGCGGTGGGAGGCCGATTCGTAAACTTCGCGGATCAACGGAAACAGGCGGTCCACTCCGCCGCCCGTTTTCGCGGAAAGAAACACCACCGGCGCGTATTCCAGAAACTTGAATTGGTCGCGCACTTTGCGCTCGAATTCCTGGCGGCGCGTTCTGTGCATTTCATCCCACTTGTTGACGCAGACAATCAGCCCGCGCCCGCCTTCGTGGGCATAGCCGGCAATCGTGGCGTCCGCCCCCACCACGCCTTCGGTGGCATCCACCAGCAGCAGAACCACGTGCGCCATGCGGATGTTGCGGCGCGCCATCACCACGCTCAGCTTTTCGGCCATGAGCTTGGTCTTTCCCTTGCGCCGGATGCCGGCTGTATCGACGAACGTGTACTCCGTGCCGTCGCGCGTGACGCGTTCATCCACTGCGTCACGCGTGGTTCCGGCCACGGGAGACACGATGGCCCGCTCCTGCCCCGTGAGCGCGTTGAGCAGGGTCGATTTGCCCACATTGGGCCGGCCGATGATGGCCACCTTGATGCTCTCAGGCTCTTGGGCGACAGGGGCTGCTCCTTCTTCAAATCCCGCAGTGACGTGATCGAGCAGGGCGTCGACTCCGGTTGCGTGTTCCGCCGAAACGGGAAAGATGTCCTGGATGCCGAGCTCGTAGAACTCGTGCGCCAGTTCGTGGCGCGAGGCGGTGTCGGCCTTGTTTACCGCCAGCGTAACGGGTCTTCCGAGCCGCCGCAGCATCTGCGCCAGGTCGCGGTCGGAGCCGGTGATTTCGGCACGGCCATCCACCAGAAAAATGATGTGCGATGCGCCTTCCAGCGCGACTTGCGCCTGCCGCAGAATCTGGTTCGGAATGTACTCCTGGTCATTGACGACGATCCCGCCGGTGTCGATCAGTTCAAAGCGCCGGCCATCGTGCTCGGCCAGCCCATGGATGCGGTCGCGCGTGATGCCGGGCTCATCGCCCACGATAGCGCGCCGCTCGCCGGTAATGCGATTGAAAAGGGTAGACTTTCCTACGTTGGGCCGGCCCACAATGACCACTGTGGGAGTGGCATTAGGCATGCACCATCAATCATAGCAGCCAGCGCCGCCAGGTTCGCTCTGTTGTCGTGCTACAGTTTGGAATTGAAGCATTACCCCGTTTTTCTCTCGCTCAAGGACCGTCCGGTTCTGGTAGTCGGCGCGGGCAAGGTGGCGCTGCGCAAAACCAAGGGTTTATTGGAAGCTGGTGCGCGCGTCACCGTGGTGTCGCCCGAATGGGAAGCTGAATTCGAAACCCTGCCGGTGCGACTGCTGCCGCGGCGTTTTCGCGCCACGGATTTATCCGGACACCTGCTGGTGTTCGCCGCGACGGACGATCGCCTCACCAACCACCGGATCGGCATCGCCGCCAAGGGCAAGGGCATCTTCGCCAACATCGCCGATTCCGCCGAGGAGTGCGATTTCATCGTGCCGGCACGCTTATGGCGGAACGGCATCCACGTCGCCATTTCGACCGGCGGCGAGAATCCGAAGATGTCGGCGGAATTGCGCAAGAAACTGGAAGACGCGCTGTAGAACCGCGATTAGCTGTGCGCGCGGCCGGTGCGCAAATCCAGCCCCACAGCTTCGGCGAAGTTCCGAAAATCACAGTCCCGCGTGATCAGGGGGATTGCATGATCCAAGCAGGTCTGAGCAATCAGAGCATCGCCGAGGCGCGCCTTGCGACCTCTCGCCAAGAGCTTCGATCGCAGCCTACCGGCACGGCTCCAAAAGCCGGGACGCGTTTCGGCGAGCGGGATGTCTGTGAGAGTCTGCGAGATCGCCGGTGGAACTGCGGGATCGCTCAGAAGTTCCGTGAGCACGACCGGAACCATCACAACCTGCCGCTCTTCAAGCGCCCGATCGAGCATTCCGACATCTTCGCCGGGATCCCCCTGAAGGAACGCGATCCACGTGCTCGTATCGGCAGCGATCATCGATCCGATTTCAACTCGGCGAGCGCGCGGGAGAAGCGAACCGTTCCCCGCGATTGACGCAGTTGCCTGTAAGCCTGCGACGCGGCCAGCAACCGCAGACCGGTTCGTACGGTTTCCGTGATACCCGCGCCGCTGGCCTTCTGCGCTTTCTCGAGGAGTTCGGGCGGCACCTCAATCGTGATTTTGCGCGCGGCCGGCATAGATCCTCACTTTACCATATTCGATACCAGTATCGGATATGGTATCCAGATGCGACCGGCGTCACGTTGTCTCTCCCGGCGCGCCGCCCCGCAATGCGCGTAAGTCGATCCCCACAGCCTGGCACTTCTTGTACAGATGGCTGCGCTCCAGCCCCAGCGCCTTGGCCGTATCCGTCATGCGCTGGTGCTGCCTCAACTCCGCCAGGATCACTTCGCGCTCGTAGGCTTCCGTGCGCGCGGCCAG
>Ga0335071_10005911_pt1 | contig 12686 bp, 12 predicted proteins | sample Lox_Sample_15_FD_206724 | JGI IMG/M metagenome (GOLD analysis project Ga0335071, IMG submission 206724) | Soil microbial communities from Loxahatchee National Wildlife Refuge, Florida, United States - Lox_Sample_1.5 | ecosystem: Environmental > Terrestrial > Soil > Wetlands | place: USA...
CTTTCGGTCGCGGCCGCGGTCCGCGCGCTCGCGTAGCCGCGGCCGCGCTGCTCGGGCGGGGTGTAGACGGGGCCGATGCGCATCCCGTTCGGGGTCGGCGAGCCGTAGGCGAGGAACGACACCGGGACGCCGCCGTCCTCCCAGACGAGCAGCTCGCCGGGCATGCCGTCGCGCCGGGCGAGGAACGTCTCGCCGCCCCCCGGGGCCGAGCCCGGGATCGCCTCCTCGTGGAAGGCGTCGACCCAGGCGACCACCAGCGCGCGGTCGGCGGGCGCGAACGGCCGCAGGGCGCCGCCCGGCGGCGGCGGAGGGATCACCTCGTTCGTCCGGTACAGGCGCTGCTCGACCTCCACCCTCGCGGCGGCGGGCCAGCGCTCGACGAATGCCTCCCCGGCCGCCAGCGGCGCCGTCACCCCGGGCAGCCGCTCGCCGCGCAGCGCGTCGACGAGCACGTCGAGCGCGCCCGGATGCTCGACCAGCGAGAGGACGAGCGGGTGCGGCGGGGTGCGCGTGGCGACCGCGACCACGTCGTCGCCGTCGACCAGCGCCGCCAGGAACGGGTCCTCGGGGCCCCAGATGTGCGGGTCCCGCTCGAGCGAGGAGCGGAAGCCGAGCTGCAGGTTGTGCTCCGCCTCGCGGCGGACGAGGAACGGCTCGACCCGCTCGTAGAACGTGCTCACGTCGTGGTGGCGCTCGATCCGAACCATCCGCCTATCCTTGCCGGGATGGCGGACGAGCTGAAGCCGGCGTACCTGATCGCGGGCGGCGACCGGCCGAAGGTCGACCGCGCGGTGGTGCGGCTGCGCGGGCGGTTCGAGCCGGACGCGGTCGAGCTCCATCACGCCGCCGAGCTGACCGGCGACGACGTCGTCGGAGCGTGCAACGCGCTCGGGCTGTTCGGCGCGGGAGCGCGGCTCGTGCTCGTCGACGGCGTCGAGGCGTGGAAGGCCCCGGACGCCAAGGCGGTGGCCGAGTATCTGAAGGCGCCGGCGCCGGGCACGACGCTCGCGCTGGTCGCGGGAGAGCTGAAGAAGGACGCGCCGATCGCGAAGGCGGTGGCGGGCGTGGGCGACGTCCTCGTCTGGGACGTGCAGACGAAGGCGATCCACCGCTGGATCGCAGAGCAGTTCGCGGTGCACGGCGCGAAGGCCGAGCCAGAGGCGTGCCGCCGGCTCTCGGAGCTCGTGGGCGACGACCTCTACGAGCTCGCGGGCGAGGTGGACAAGCTCTCGACCTGGGCCGCCGGCGAGGAGGTGACGGAGGACGCGGTCGACGCGCTCGTCGCGCCGCGCGCCGAGTCGCCGCCGTGGGCGCTCACCGACGCGTGGGGCCGGCGCGACGTCGGCGAGGTGCTCCGCACGACCGAGCGGATGCTCGACCGGACCGGCGACCCCGTGTCGCGCACGATCCCCCGGCTCGTCGGCAGCCTGACGAACCACCTGCGGCGCGCCCGGGCGGCGCACCGCCTCGAGGAGAACGGCGTCTCCTCCGCGGACGCGGCCGCGCAGCTCGGGATCAAGCCGTACCCCGCCCAGAAGCTCTACACCCAGGTGCGGAACTACAGCGCGTCCGAGCTCGACGCGGCGCTCGTCCGCCTCGCGCAGCTCGACCGGGCGCTCAAGGGCGGCTCGCGGCTCCAGAACGAGCTCGAGCTCGAGCGGGCGCTCGTCGAGATAACCGCGCCGGGCGCCTAGGCGCCTGCGCCGGCGGCGAGCTTCGCCGCCTGCGACTTCTTCCGAGCGGCCGTGTTCCGGTGCAGGGCGCCGCGGGCGACCGCGCGGTCGATCAGCTTGACGAGGCTCTTGTGCTCGGCCTCGACGGTCGCGCTGTCCCCGGCCTCGGCCGCGACCGAGAGGCGCTTCGTCAGCGTCTTGATCGTCGAGCGGTAGCGCAGGTTCTCGAGCCGCTCCTCGGCGGCGGTGCGGACGCGCTTCTTCTGCTGCTTGATGTTCGGCATCTCAGAGAAATGCCCGCTCCGGCGGGCGCACGCAGGGTACCAGAGTAACGTGGAGGGCCGTGACCGACGAGCCGCTCGAGACTGCGCTCTACGAGGAGAAAGTGCTGTTCGAGCCGCAGCGCCGCCGCCGGCTCGCGCTCTCGACGCTGATCTTCGGCCTCGCCACCGGTGCGTCGCGGGTGTTCGGACTCATCCGGGAGGTCATTGCGAACGCCCAGTTCGGCGCCGCCGGGAAGATCAACGCCTTCACGGTCGCCTTCCAGATCCCGAACCTCGTGCGGGCGCTCGTCGCCGACGCGGCGCTCTCCTCTGCGTTCGTGCCGGTCTTCAGCGAGCTGCTCGAGAAGGGCGAGCACAAGCGTGCGTGGCGCGTCGCCTCGACGCTCTTCTGGCTGATGCTCCTCGGCCTCTCGGCTCTGACCGCGCTCTTCATCCTGATCGCCCCGCTCGCGATCGGCCCGTTCCACACGATCGACCCCGACCTCGCCGCGAACCTCGCGCGGATCCTGTTCCCGATCGTCGCGCTGCTCGGCATCTCCGGGATCATCGTCGGGATCCTCAACACCTACGACCACTTCACCGTCCCGGCGCTCTCGCCGATCGTGTGGAACCTCGCGATCATCGCCGGGCTCGTGCTCGGGGTCCCGCAGGCGTCGTCGACCGACGACAAGCTCTACATCTACGCGGGGTCGATCCTGATCGCGACGGTCATCCAGGTGTTCCTGCCGGTGCCGTGGCTGCGCGGGCTCGACGGCCGCCTCCAGATCGTCCTCGACTGGCGCGACCCCGCCGTCGCGCGCGTCTTCAAGCTGATGATCCCGGTGACGCTCGGCCTCGGGCTGATCAACGTCAACGCGCTGATCGACACCTACTTCGCCTCCCGGTTCATCGACCCGACGCTCTCGCCGCGGGCGATCCAGCTGGCGTTCCTGATCTACATGCTCCCGCAGGGGATGTTCTCGGTCGCGATCGCGACGGTGCTCTTCCCCTCGCTCTCGCGTTTCGCCGCCCGCGGCGACATGGACGGCTTCCGCGACACCGTGTCGCTCGGCCTTCGCGGCATCGCCTTCCTGCTCGTCCCGTCCGCGGTCGTGAGCGCGGTGCTCGCCGAGCCGATCGTCCGCATCCTCTTCCAGCACGGGAACTTCCATCCCGGCCAGACGCCCGTCGTCGCGGGCGCGCTCGCCGCGTTCAGCGCCGGCCTCGTCTTCAACGGCGCGATGCTGATGCTGAACCGTGCCTTCTTCAGCCTGCAGTCGAACTGGGTCCCGACGCTCGTCGCCCTGGCGAACCTCGGCCTGAACGCGCTCCTCGACTACGCGTTCTACCGCTTCGGCACCTGGGGGATCCCGCTCTCGACGGCCTTCTGCAACATCGCCTCGACCGCGGCGCTCGTGTGGCTTCTGCACCGGCGGCTCGGCCGGCTCGACGACGGCGCGATCGCGTCGGCGACGATGCGCATCGTCGCGGCCTCCGCGTTCGTCGCCATCGTGTCGTTCCTCGTCTGGAAGCCGCTCGACTCGTCGCTCGGGCAGTCGTTCGGAGCGCAGCTCGTCTCGCTCGGGCTCGCGCTCGCCGCCGCCGGCCTCGTCTACTGGCTGGCCTGTCGCGCGCTCAAGGTGCGCGAGTTGCAGGCGCTACTCTCCTTGCGGGGCCGCTCGACGAGCGGCTAGCGCACATGGACCAGCAGCACATCCGCAACTTCTCGATCATCGCGCACATCGACCACGGCAAGTCGACGCTCGCCGATCGCATCCTCCAGCTCACGGAGACCGTCTCGGCGCGCGAGATGCGCGACCAGCTGCTCGACTCGATGGACCTCGAGCGCGAGCGCGGCATCACGATCAAGGCGCAGGCCGTGCGCGTCCAGTGGAAGGGCCACGAGCTGAACCTGATCGACACCCCGGGCCACGTCGACTTCACCTACGAGGTCTCGCGCTCCCTGCAGGCGTGCGAGGGGGCGCTGCTCGTCGTCGACGCCGCGCAGGGGATCGAGGCGCAGACGCTCGCGAACGCGTACCTGGCGATCGAGAACGATCTCGAGATCGTCCCGGTGGTCAACAAGATCGACCTGCCGCAGGCCGACCCGGACGGCGCGTCGGCCGAGGTCGCCGACCTGATCGGGGAGGACGCCGAGCGCGTCCTGCGCATCTCCGCCAAGACCGGCGAGGGGGTCGGAGCCGTGCTCGACGCGATCGTCGAGCGCATCCCCGCTCCTGCCGGCGATCCGGACGCGCCTCCGCGCGCGCTCATCTTCGACTCGTCGTACGACCAGTACCGCGGCGTCGTCGCGTTCGTGCGCGTTGTCGACGGTGTCTTCCACCCGCGCGAGCAGCTGCGCGCGATGGCGCTCGGCACGCGCTTCGAGGCACAGGAGATCGGCTTCATGTCGCCGGCGATGCGGCCGGTGGAGGAGCTGCGTGCGGGCGAGGTCGGCTACGTGATCACGGGGCTCAAGGACGTCTCCGAGCTGCGCGTCGGCGACACGCTGACCGCCGAGAAGCGGCCGGCCGCCGAGCCGCTCCCCGGCTACAAGGACGTGAAGCCGATGGTGTTCGCCGGCCTCTTCCCGACCGAGTCCGACGACTACCCCGAGCTGCGCGACGCGCTCGAGAAGCTGAAGCTGAACGACGCGGCGCTGTTCTACGAGCCGGAGACGTCGCAGGCGCTCGGCTTCGGCTTCCGCTGCGGGTTCCTCGGCCTGCTGCACATGGAGATCGTCCGCGAGCGGCTCGAGCGCGAGTTCGACCTCGACCTGCTGGTCACGGCCCCGAACGTCGCCTACCGCGTCAAGCCGGTGAACGGCGAGTGGGTCGAGGTGCACACGCCGGCCGACCTGCCCGACGCGTTCGACGAGGTCGAGGAGCCGTACATCAAGGCGTCGATCATCGTCCCGAAGGAGTTCGTCGGCGCGGTGATGGAGCTGTGCAACGACCGCCGCGGCAAGTTCGACCACCTCGAGTATCTGTCCGAGCAGCGCGTTCACCTGACCTACGAGCTGCCGCTCGCCGAGATCGTCCTCGACTTCTACGACCAGCTGAAGTCGCGCACGCGCGGCTACGCAAGCTTCGACTACGACCTGGCCGGCTTCCGCCCGGGGAACCTCGCGCGCGTCGACATCCTCGTCGGCGGCGAGCCCGTCGACGCGCTGTCGCTGATCGTGCATCGCGACTTCGCCTATGAACGCGGCAAGCAGCTCGTCGAGAAGCTCCGCGAGGAGATCCCGCGGCAGATGTTCGACGTGGCGATTCAGGCGGCGATCGGCGCGCGCATCATCGCGCGCGAGACGGTGAAGGCGCGCCGCAAGGACGTGCTCGCCAAGTGCTACGGGGGCGACATCACCCGCAAGCGGAAGCTGCTCGAGAAGCAGAAGGCCGGCAAGAAGCGGATGAAGCAGGTCGGCGGAGTCGAGGTGCCGCAGGAGGCGTTCCTCGCCGTGCTCAACCTGAACGACACGGCAAGGCGCTGATGGCGCTCGAGATGCGCAGCGTGTGCGAGCGGTGCGGGGCCGAGCTCCCGGCCGACGGCAGTGCGCGCATCTGCTCGTACGAGTGCACGTTCTGCGTCGCGTGCGCAGACGAGTTGGGTGCCTGCCCGAACTGCGGCGGCGAGCTCGTCGCGCGGCCGCGGCGCGCGGCGCCGTGACCGGCGCCCGTCACCTGTACGTCCATCTTCCGTTCTGCTCGTCGCGCTGCGGCTACTGCGACTTCGTGACCGTGGTCGGCCGCGACGGGGAGCACGACCGTTACGTCGAGGCGCTGCTCGCCGAGCTCGCGCTCGAGCAGGGGCTGCTCGCGGAGCGGATCGAGAGCGTCTACCTCGGCGGCGGGACGCCGACCCTGACCTCGCCCGGCGCGCTCGAACGGCTGCTCGCTGCTCTTCCGGCGGCGGACGAGGTGACGGTCGAGGCGAATCCGGAGACCGTGACGCCCGAGCTCGCGGCGCTTCTGTCACGGAACGGCGTCACCCGTGTGTCGATTGGCGCACAAAGCTTCCAGATGCACCTTCTGGACGTGCTCGATCGCCGGGCGCGGCCCGAGGACGTCCGGCGGGCCCTGCAACGTGTCCGTGATGCCGGGATTGACAACAGCTCGCTCGATCTCATCTACGGGATCCCGGGCCAGGAGCCCTCCGATCTCGAGCGCGACCTCGCCGAGGCCCTGGCGCTCGAGCCCGAGCACATCTCCGCGTACGAGCTGGAAGCGAAGCCCGGAACCCGCTTCACGCACGCCCACGGAATCGAGCTCGCCCGCCAGGCGGATGCGATGGAGGACTACTTCGAGCGCGTCGTCGAGACGCTGACCGGGGCCGGCTATCGCTGGTACGAGACGGCGAGCTTCTGCCGCCGCCCCGAGCTCGCAGGCGGGCGTGACCTGCGCGCGCGGCACAACCTCGGCTACTGGCTCGGACGGGACTACCTCGGCCTCGGCGTGGGCGCGGTCAGCACAATCGAGAACCGGCGCTGGCGGACCGCCCCGTCGCTCCCGCGCTACCTGGCGGCGCTCGGCGGGGGCGAACGCCCTGCCCGTGAGGTCGAGGAGCTGCCGGACGACGTCCGTGCGACGGAGCGCGTCCTGCTCGGGCTGCGTCTGGACGAGCCGCTCTCCCTCGCGGGCCTGGAGGGCGCGATCGACGAGCGGGAGGTCGAGCGGCTCGCGGGCGGCGGCCTCGCCGTACGCGGCGACGGGACGCTCGCGCTGACCTCGCGCGGCCGCTTCCTCGGCGGCGGTGTGACCGCTCGGCTCCTGGCCTGAGCCGCGGCCTACCATGGGGGCGTGCAGATCCTGCTCTCCCCCCGCCAGCGCGAGATCCTGCGGCTCGTCGTCGAGGACTACGTCGCCACCGGCCAGCCGGTCGGGTCGAAGACGCTCGTCGAGGGCTCGGCGCTCGGCGTGTCGCCGTCGACCGTCCGCAACGAGCTCGCCGACCTCGAACGGCTCGGCCTGCTGACGCATCCGCACACGTCGGCCGGCCGCGTCCCGACCGAGTCGGGCTACCGGGTGTACGTGGACGAGCTGCTGGAGCGGCCCGAGTCGCGCGGCGAGGCGCTGCCGCTCGGCCTGCCCGAGGCGCGGGCCGAGGTGGAGGAGGCGCTGCAGGCGACGACGGAGGTCCTGTCGCAGGTGACCCGGCTGCTCGCGATCGTGTCGGCGCCCCCGCTCGAGGCGGCCACCGTCCGGCACGTCGAGGTGCTGCTCCTGCAGGCGGATGTCGTGCTGGTGGTGGTGATCGCCTCGACCGGGAGCGTCACCGACCTGCGCTTCGCGTTCGAGGAGCCGGTCGACCCGGGCCTCGTCACCTGGGCGGGCGAGTACCTGTCGGAGCGGCTGGCCGGCGCCCACATCGGCTCGCGCGCGGTCAAGCTCGCCTTCGACGAGCCGGCGCTCGGCCACCGCGAGCGCGCGTTCCTGCAGGCGATCCGCAGCGCCTTCGAGCAGGCGGCCGACGAGAACCGCCAGCTCTTCGTCGGCGGGACGGCAGGGCTCCTCGACGACCTCCGGACGGAGGAGATCGGCGCCTACCGGAGCCTCATGGAGGCGCTCGAGAAGCGGGCCGCGCTCCTGGACGTGCTCGCCCAGCGGCTCGACCCGCGCCGGCCGTTCGCCCGCGTCGGCGAGGAGCTCGAGCAGCCGGGCCTCCGCGACCTGGCGCTCGTCGGCGCGACGTACGGCTTCGCCCACCGCACGCTCGGCGCCGTCAGCCTGCTCGGCCCGCTGCGCATGGACTATGAGAAGGCGCTGCGCTCGGTGCGCGCCGCCGCCTACGAGCTGTCCCGCTTCGTCGAGGACGTGTACACGGAAGACCGTTGAGCGCCGACCGCGACTACTACGAGCTGCTCGGAATCGGGCGCGACGCCGACGACCAGGCGGTCAAGAAGGCCTTCCGCCGGCTCGCGCGCGAGCTGCACCCGGACGTCTCCGACCACCCCGAGGCCGAGCTGCGCTTCCGCGAGGTGACCGAGGCATACGAGGTGCTCTCGAACTCCGAGACGCGCGCGCTCTACGACCGCTACGGCCACGCGGGCCTCCGCTCGGGCGGGTTCACGCCGACCGACTTCGACATCGGCGGGCTCAGCGACCTGTTCACGGCGTTCTTCGGCGACGACGTCTTCGGCGCCGGCGTGCGCGGCGGCCGGCAGCGCGGAGCGGACGTCGCTGCGGAGATCGAGGTCGACCTGGCGGACGCCGCGAAGGGCACGACCGTCCCGGTCTCGTTCGAGCTCGCCGTCCCGTGCGAGCGCTGCGCCGGCGACGGCGTCGAGCCCGGCACCACCCCTGTCCGCTGCGAGCGCTGCGGCGGCCAGGGGCGCCTGCAGCAGGTCTCGCGCAGCGTCTTCGGCCAGTTCGTCCGCACCCATCCGTGTCCGGACTGCCGCGGCCGGGGCCAGATCGTCGACCCCTGCACCGGGTGCGCCGGGTCCGGCCGCACGATCGAGCGGCGGGAGCTTCGCGTCGAGGTGCCGCCGGGGATCCACGACGGCCAGCGCATCCGCATGACGGGAGAGGGCCACGCCGGCGCCCAGGGCGGGCGCTCGGGCGACGTCTACGTCCTCGTCCACGTGCGGCCGGACGAGCGCTTCGTGCGCGAGGGCAACGACATCTTCTCGCAGGTCGACCTGACGATCGTGCAGGCCGCGCTCGGCGCGAGGCTCACGGTCGAGACGCTCGACGGCCCGGTCGAGCTCGACCTGCCCGCCGGGACGCAGCCCGGCGACATCCGCGTTCTCCGCGGCAAGGGGATGCCCGTGCTCCAGGGGTTCGGCCACGGCGACCACCGCGTGCTCGTGAACGTCTCGGTCCCCCGGCACCTGACCGACGAGCAGCGGCAGCTGCTCGAGGACTTCGATGCGGCGAGCGACGAGCACACCTACCGTCACGACGAGAGCTTCTTCCGGAAGCTGAAGAGCGCATTCCACTGACCGGTCTGCGCAGAGTCGCGATCGAAGTGCCGCCGGAGCGGCTCGAGGAGGTTCGGGCGACGATGCTCGAGCTCTTCCCCGAGGGGTTCGAGGAGGTCGACCGCCCGGAGGGCGTCGAGCTCGCCGCCTATACCGACTCCGCCGGTGAGGAGCGCCTGTGGGCGTTCTTCGGCGGTGCACGAAGCGCCGACGTCGAGGGAGGCTGGGAGGACAAGTGGCGCGCGTTCCACCGTCCGGCCCGCGTCGGCCGGGTGTGGGTCGGGCCGCCCTGGGAGGAGCCGGACCCGGATGCGCTCGCGGTCGTGATCGACCCGGGCCGCGCGTTCGGCACCGGCTCGCACCCGACGACGCAGCTCTGCCTCCGCGCGCTCCAGGAGCTCGAGCCCGGGCCGCTCCTCGACGTGGGCTGCGGCTCGGGCGTGCTGACGATCGCCGCCGCGCTCCTCGGCTACCGGCCGGTCACCGGCGTGGACGTCGAGGGGCCGTCGATCGAGGCGACGCTCGCAAACGCCGCGGCGAACGGCGTTGCCGTCGAGGCGAGGCTGGTCGCCCCGGACGAGCCGCTGCCGGCGGCCGCGATCGCCATCGCAAACATCTCGCTGGACGCGGTGCTGGCGCTGCCCCGGCGGTTGGAGTCCGGCACGATCGTCACCTCGGGGTACTTCTCGTCCGAGGAGCCCGGCCTCGCCGGGTACGCGCACGCTGCGCGAACCACCCTCGACGGGTGGGCGTGCGACGTGTACCGGCGCGCCTGAAGGCATACGATCCCGCCGTGGCCACCTTCCGGGTCGACTTCCTGGGCTGCAAGGTCTCGCACGTCGACGTGCACGAGGTGCGCGAGGCGCTGCTGCGCGACGGGCACGCCGAGGAGACGGAGCGCATCGCCGACGTTGCCGTGATCAGCACCTGCTGCGTGACGAACGAGGCGGTCGCGAAGAGCCGCAAGGCCGCGGTGCGCGCGGCGCGCACGCACGGGCGCGTGTACCTGACGGGCTGCGCAGCCAACCTGCAGGGCCGCGCCTTCGCGGGGCTGCCCGCCAACGTGACCGTCGTGGCGAGACGGCCGGAGGAGACGGCGGCGTTCGTTGCAGGCGACGTCGGCGCGATCGGCTGCGTGCAGGCAGACGCGCGGATCGACCGCGTCCGCGCATTCGTGAAGATCCAGGACGGCTGCTCGTTCTCCTGCAACTTCTGCGTGATCCCGCTCGTGCGGGGCTCGACCCGCAGCCGCAGCGCCGAGGCGGTGCTGCGCGAGATCCGCCGCCGCGTCGGCCAGGGCCACCGCGAGGTGGTGCTGACCGGGATCAACCTCGGCTGCTTCCGCGACCGCGCCGCCGGCTACGACCTGCCGCGGCTCGTGCGCGAGGCGGGGGAGACGCCCGGCCTGGAGCGGCTTCGCCTCAGCTCGATCGAGATCAACCACGTCAACGACGCGCTGATCGCGGCATTGCGCGAGACGCCGGCGGTCGGCCGGCACCTCCACGTCCCGCTGCAGTCCGGCGACGACGGCGTGCTGCGTGCGATGCGGCGCCGCTACGACGTCGCCGCCTATCTCCGGCGGCTGGAACCGCTGGCCGGCGAGCTCAACCTGACGAGCGACGTGATCGTCGGCTTCCCGGCCGAGGACGACGCTGCGTTCGAGCGCACGCTGGCCACGGTCGAGCGCGCGGGCCTGACCAAGGTGCACGTGTTCCCGTACTCGCCGCGGCCCGGGACGGCCACGGCTGCCGAGGATCCCGTGCCGCCGCAGGTGAAGAGGGAGCGGGGCGCGCGCCTACGGGCGCTGTCGCACGAGCTCTGCCTCGCGCGCTGGCGCAGCAAGACCGACGACGTCGTCCTCGTCGACCGGCCGGGCCGCGGCTACGGCGGCGACTACACGCCGTGGCTCGTCGACGCTCCCGTCGGCGAGCTCGTGCGCGTCCGTGCCGAGCGCGTCACCGAGGAGGGGATCCTTGCCCGAGCCGCATGACGACTGCCTCTTCTGCACGCTCGTCCGCGACGGCGACCACGTGCACGCCGCCGATGGGTTCGTGGCGATCAGGGACATCAACCCGCAGGCGCCGGTCCACGTGCTCGTCCTGCCCGAGCACCACATCGACACCTTCCGCGAGATCGGCGAGCTCGACGCGGACGAGGCCAAGCGCATGCTCGACTTCGTCGCCGAGACCGCGGCGAAGGTCGGCTTGACCGATTACCGCCTGGTCGTCAATGTCGGTCCGGGAGGTTCACAGACGGTGTATCACCTGCACTGGCACATTCTCGGCGGCACCCAGATGACACACAGGATCGTATGACGCTGATCAGCGAGATCGAGGTGGAGGTTCAGGAGGCGATGCGCGCCCACGACGCGCCGCGCCGTGACGCCCTGCGCCTGATCCTGGCCAGCCTCAAGTCGGCCGAGAAGGACCTCCTCCGCCCGCTCACCGAGGACGAGGAGCTCCAGGTGCTGCAGCGCGAGCGGAAGAAGCGCATCGAGGCGATCGAGGCCTTCGAGAACGCCGGCCGCGACGAGCAGGCCGCGAAGGAGGAGGCGGAGCTCGACGTGCTCGAGGAGTTCATGCCCGAGCCGCTCAGCGAGGAGGAGCTCGAGTCGATCGTCGACGATGCGATCGCCGAGAACAAGGCGACGAGCATGCGCGACATGGGCCGGGTGATGGCGGACGTGATGCCGCAGATCGCCGGCCGCGCCGACGGGTCGGCGGTCAGCCAGCTCGTGCGCGAGAAGCTCGCCTAGCTCTCGGCGACGGCGGCCGCGGCCGCGGCGGCGGCCGCCGGGCCCGAGGCGACGAAGTCCTGCCGGCGGATCAGCACGCCCGCGAGCACCGCGCCGATCGCGGCGGTGGCGGCCCCGACCAGCAGGATGTCGTGAAGCGCGTGCACGAACGTCGCAGGGTCCTGGTGGGAGCCCATCTTCGCGGAGAAGATTGCGCCGAGGGCGGCGATGCCTGTCGCGATGCCGATCTGCCGAAACGCGTTGTTGATGCCCGACGCCATCCCGGCGCGCTCGATGCGCACCGTCGAGACGGCGGTCGTCGCGAGCGGCGCGTTCACGAAGCCGGCGCCGACGCCGCCAACGAGGAAGCCGGGCAGGAGCACCGTCCACTGCGAGTCGACCGAGACCGAGCTCATCAGCAGCATCGAGAGCGCGCTCAAGCCGAGGCCGGTGGCGAGGATCGCGCGGATCGGGAGCGTGCCCGCGAGCCGGCCGGCGAGCGGCGCCGACACGAAGGAGAGGAGCGACAGCGGCAGGAACCGAAGCCCCGCCTGCAGCGGGGAGAGCTTCAGGACGTCCTGGAGGTAGAGCGTCAGGTACAGCCACATCGAGAACAGCGAGGCGGAGATGGCGAACGCCGACGTTTGGGCACCGACGAACGCCGGCCGGCGGAAGAGCCCCAGGTCGATCATGGTCGTGCCGCCGCGCGCCTGCGTGGCGATGAACGCAACCATCCCGATCCCGCCGACGACGAGCAGCGTCAGGATGTACGCGCTCGACCAGCTGCGGTCGTTGCCCTCGATCAGCGCGAGGATGAGGCAGAACAGCCCGATCGTGAGCGTGACGAGCCCGGCTGGATCGAGCCGGCTGTGGTCCGGGTCCTTCGACTCGTGCAGCTGGCGTGCGGTCAACGCGATGGCGGCGATCCCGATCGGAATGTTGACGAGAAAGATCCAGCGCCACGACAGCCAGGAGGTCAGCATCCCTCCGGCGAGCGGGCCGACGGCGACCGCCGCACCGATCGTGCCGCCCCAGATCCCGAACGCGGTGGCACGCTCGCGGCCGTGGAACTCCTGCGAGAGCAGCGCGAGCGCGGT
>Ga0335071_10005913_pt1 | contig 12684 bp, 8 predicted proteins | sample Lox_Sample_15_FD_206724 | JGI IMG/M metagenome (GOLD analysis project Ga0335071, IMG submission 206724) | Soil microbial communities from Loxahatchee National Wildlife Refuge, Florida, United States - Lox_Sample_1.5 | ecosystem: Environmental > Terrestrial > Soil > Wetlands | place: USA: Florida...
TCCACCTGCCTGGTGGCCGGCGTGATGACCATCCTGATGGGCGCCGTCACCAACCGTGCCTACGCGATCGCCCCCGGCATGGGCCTCAACGCCGTCGTCGCCTTCAGTCTCGTCCTCGGTCAGGGCCTCACGTTTCCGCAGGCGATGGGCCTGATCTTCCTCGAGGGCGTCGCCATCACCATCCTCGTGCTCACCGGGTTCCGGGAGGCCATCTTCAAGGCCATCCCGCTGGAGCTCAAGAAGGCGATCGTCATCGGCATCGGCTTCTTCATCCTCTTCATCGGGCTGGTCGACGGCGGGATCGTGAAGGCCGGGAGCGGCACGCCGGTCGCGCTCGGGGACTTCATCGGCGTGCCGGTGGCCGTCACCATCTTCGGCCTCACCGTGACCATCATCATGCTGGTCCGCGGCTGGCGCGGCGCCGTGATCCTCGGGATCATCTTCTCCACCATTCTCGCGACGATCCTCAACTACATCTACGACAAGACCTCGTTCGCTGCGGGCATCGCGGTCATCCCGAGCAAGATCGTCGCCAGCCCCGACTTCAGCCTGCTCGGCCAGTTCAACTTCGGGGCCTTCAGCAAGCTCGGCGTGACCGCCGCCATCCTGTGGATCTTCAGCCTCATGCTGTCGGACTTCTTCGACACCATGGGCACACTCGTCGGCGTCGGCCAGCAGGCCGGCTACCTGGACGACAAGGGACACCTCAGGAAGCTCAACCGGCTGCTGCTCGTCGACTCCCTCGCGGCGGTCGCCGGCGGTGCGGCCTCGTCCTCCTCAGCCACCACGTACATCGAGTCGGGCGCCGGCGTCGCCCAAGGCGGACGCACCGGCATGGTCGGCATCGTGGTCGGCGTGCTCTTCCTGCTGGCGATGTTCTTCTCGCCGATCGCCGCGATCGTGCCGGCCAACGCCACGGCGCCGGCGCTCATCATCGTGGGCTACCTCATGATGGCGACGCTGGTCGCCGGCGAGGTCGAGGCCGAGGACGAAGAGGGCGGCGGGCTCGTGAAGAAGGCCGTCTCGTCGATCCACTTCGGCGACATCGCGTTCGGCCTCCCGGCCGTCCTGACCATGACCATCATGCCGCTCACGTACAGCATCACCAACGGCATCGGGGCCGGCTTCCTGACCTACACCCTGATCCGCGTCGTTCAGGGCCGTGCGAAGGACGTCAGCTGGATGCTGTGGATCGCCTCCGCCGGCTTCCTGCTCTACTTCCTCGTGCCGCTGCTCCAAGCGAAGGGCTGGGTCTGATCGGGACGCCACGCGGCCTCATCAGACCGTCTACCTGAGAAGGGGCGGGCCGCCGCAGGGCGACCCGCCCCTTCTGCTATTCTTGCCGCCGTATGTCCGTCGTGCTCCTGCTCATCGCACTCGTCATCATCCTCATCTCGGCCGAGCTGTTCACCAACGGCGTGGAGTGGTTCGGGCGCCGCTACGACCTCGGCGAAGGCGCGGTAGGCAGCATCCTCGCCGCGGTGGGCACGGCGCTCCCCGAGACCCTCATCCCCATCATCGCGATCCTCTTCACGGGCACGGCGACGTCCGACGACATCGGTGTCGGCGCCATCCTGGGGGCCCCGTTCATGCTCGCCAGCATCGCCATGGTCGTCACAGCCGTGGCGGTGGTGGTCTTCTTCTGGCGCAAACGCCGGCCGCTGGAGGTCACCGTCAACGAAGGCATCATGCGCCGCGATCTCAGCCACTTCCTCGTCGCCTACGGGCTCGCCATCGCGTCCACGCTGATCCACGTGCGCCAGCTGCACTACGCCCTCGCGGCCGGACTCATCTGCTTCTACGCCTACTACGTCTGGGAGACGCTGCGGGCCGAGGGCGACCTCGGCGAGGACACCAAGCCGCTCTACTTCCACCGTCACCCGGAGATGCCGCACACGTACCGCATCTACCTGCAGATCGCGGCGGCGCTGGTGGGCATCATCATCGGCGCCGAGATCTTCGTGCGCGAGGTCGCAGCTCTGAGCGCGGCACTCGGCGCGGCGCCGCTGGTCGTCTCGCTGCTCATCACGCCGATCGCCACCGAGCTGCCCGAGAAGTTCAACTCGGTGCTCTGGATCCGCCAGCGCAAGGACACCCTGGCCCTGGGCAACATCACCGGCGCGATGGTCTTCCAGAGCACCTTCCCGGTCTCCATCGGCCTCGTCTTCACATCCTGGCAGCTCACAGGGGACGCGGTGGTGGCCGGGCTCCTGGCCCTGGTGAGCGGCACGGTGTTCTACCTCACCCTGCGCATCCGTCACACGCTCACGTGGTGGTCACTGGGCGGGGCCGGCTCGGTGTACTTCGCCTACCTGATCTACGTGTTCGCCATCGCACGCTGAGCCTGAAGATCGCGGCCGGGTCCACCGGACCCGGCCGCGATAGAAGCCGACGGATCTGTCGCCCGCCGTCAGGATGCGATGACGAGGAGCACCGTCGACCCCCTGGGCACGACGGTGCCGGCGTCCGGCACGATCCTCACGACCGTCCCGGACGGCTGTCCGGTGTTGGGCTTCTGCCGGTAGGCGACCTGCAGGCCGAGCCCGGTGAGCTGTTGCTCGGCCGCTGCCGACTGCATGCCGTACACGTTGGGCACCGGCACGCTCGCGGCCGTCGGGCTGGTGCTCGGGCTCGGACTGGTGCTCGGCGAGGGCGAGCCGCTGGAGACGACGAAGCTCACCGCGGTGCCTTTGTCGACCTTGTTGCCCGCCGCCGGGTCCTGGCGGATGACCGACCCGGACGCGACCGTGGTGCTCGGCTCGGTGGTGACCGTGCCGACCTTGAGGCCGGCGGACTTGAGCGCGCTCTCGGCGTCGGCCTGCGAGAGGTCGGTGAGATCCGGCACGGTCGCCTGCGGCTTGCCGGTGCTCACCCAGTACGAGACCGTCGCGCCACGGTCGAGCACGGTCCCCGGCGCCGGGTCCTGCTTGAACACCTGCCCATCGGCGACGGAACTCGACTTGCCGGTGTGCCGGTCGCCGACCAGCCCGTTCTGTTTCAGCCAGTCGTCGACTTCCTTGTCGGTGTAGCCCTTGAGGTCGGGCAGCGGCGAGGCCTTCTGGCTGCCCTTGCTCACCCAGATGTCGACGGTGGAGCCGGAGCGCAGACTGGTGCCGCCGGTGGGCGCCTGGCGGCTGACGAACCCGGCGGCGACGCGCTCGGAATACTCCTCCTGGACGCCTGCTTTGAAGCCGGCCTTCTGGATCGCCGCGACCGCCGCGGACTTGCTGAGGCCCACGACGCTGGGCACGGGGTCCTTGTTGCCGCTCATGGTCCACCACAGCGCAACGGCCACGGCGGCGATGATGGCGAGCAGCAGGATGACCAGGATGAGCGGCCACCGGGACTTCTTGCGACGCGGCGGCAGCGGCTGATCGAGCACCGACGTCTGCATCGCCGTCTCCGTGCCGGCCATGCCGGCGGCCATGACACGCGTGCGCTCGCCGCCCGCGTCGAACGCCGCCGCCTGCACGGGGCCGCCCTCGCGCGCGGCACGCAGGTCGCGGCCGAACTCGGCCGCCGACTGGTACCTGTCGGCCGGGTCCTTGGCCATCGCTTTGAGCACGATCTGGTTGAGCGAGTACGGCAGGCCCGGCACCAGCTCGGCCGGCTCCCGCGGCACCTCGTTGACGTGCTTGAGCGCGACGGTGACGGCGCTGTCGCCCTTGAACGGCACCGTCCCGGTGAGCATCTCGTAGAGCACCACGCCGACCGAGTAGAGGTCGGAGCGCTCGTCCACCGGGTAGCCCTTGGCCTGCTCCGGGGCGAGATACTGCGCCGTGCCCAGGATGGACCCCGCCTCGGTCATGCCGGAATCGCCTGCGCGGGCGATGCCGAAATCCATGACCTTGGCGGCGCCGGCGCGGTCGATCATCACGTTCTGCGGCTTGATGTCGCGGTGGATGATGCCGCTGCGGTGGGCGAAGTCGATGGCCGCGAGCAACTGCAGCGCGATGTTGACCGACTCGTTGCCGCTCAGGCGCCCGCGCCTGCGGATGAGGTCCTTGAGGGTCTCCCCCTCCACGTACTCCATGACGATGTAGTACGTGCCGTCGACCTCGCCCCAGTCGTAGATGCTCACCAGGTTCTGCTGGTTGAGTCCCGCCGCGGCCTTCGCCTCGCGGCGGAAGCGCTCGACGAAGGTGGCGTCGCCCAGGTACCGCTGCAACAACACCTTGATGGCGACGTTCCGGCCGAGGGTGAGGTCCTCGCACAGATACACGTCGGCCATGCCGCCGCCGCCGAGCTTGCGCACCACGCGGTACCGGTCGCCGACCACCTGCTCTGGCTGGAACACGTCGCTCACGTCCGTCTACCTCACTCGTCCTTCGTCTCTCTGGTTACGACCAACTGCGCACAGTCCCTGCCTCTAGGGCAGCGAGGGCTGCGCCAGCGCCGTCTTCATGACGGCGGCGGCCAGCGGTGCCGCGGCCTCGCCGCCGGTCTGCGTCGTGTTCTCGATGACGACGGCGACGGCCACCTTGGGGTCCTCCGCCGGCGCGAAGCCGATGAACCACGCCAGGTTGGTGCCGTCGCCCTTCTCCGCGGTGCCCGTCTTGCCGGCCACCTGGATGCCCTGGAGCGCGGCGTTCGTCGCCGTCCCTGCGTTGACGACGCTCTGCATCATCGTGTTGAGCTCGGTCGCCGTCGCCGGCTTGGTCGCGACCAGCCACTGTTCCGGCTGCGCCGTGCTCACCGTGTGCCCGTCGGGCGCCACGACCTCCTGCAGGTAATACGGCTTCATCACGCGGCCGCCGTTGGCTACGCCGCCGGCGACCAGGGCCATCTGGAGCGGCGTGGCCAGCATGCGCTCCTGCCCGCAGGAGGCCCAGGCCACGTCCAGCGGGTCCATGAACGCGTTGGGCGAGAGCAGCCCGCCCTTGCCGTAGCGCCCGCTGGGGACGACCTCCCCGGCCGGTAGCGGCACAGGCGGCGTCCGGTAGAAGCCGTACCGCTGCGCCGCGGCGATGAGGCGCTTCTTGCCCAGCGAGTTGCCGACCTTGGCGAACGTGGTGTTGATGGAATACGTCATCGCCTCGGTGAAGGTGTTGGGTCCGTACACCTCGCCCCCGTAGTTGGTCACCTTGCCCCCGAACACCACGTAGGTGCCGGTGTCGACGAAGGGTGTGTCCGGCGTGACCTTGCCGTAGTCCAGACCGGCCGAGCCCGTGACGACCTTGAACGACGAGCCGGGCACGTACAGCCCCTGCGTCGGCCGGTTGAGCAGCGGCGCCGACGTGTCGTTGCTGAGACGCGACCACTGAGACTCGAGGTTCGCGGGGTCGTAGGTCGGCGCCGACGCCGAGGCGATCAGGGCGCCCGTCTTGGGGTCGAGCAGCACGATGGCGCCCTTCTGCCCCTGCAGCTCCTGCTGGGCCACCTTCTGGACTCCGGGCACGAGCGTGAGCTTGACGCTGGCCCCCTGCGGCCGCCTGCCGAGCAGCTTGTCCACCCAGTTCTGCACGCCCAGGTCGCTGGATTGCCCGGTGAGCACGTCGTTGAGCTGCGCCTCGATGCCGGTGCGGCCGTACTTGACCGAGTCGTAGCCGACCAGCTGCGGCGCGATGGTGCCGTTGGGGTAGTCGCGGTAGTAATAGCCCGACGTGCGGTCGGTGCCGGCGATCACCGTGCCGTCGTAGCCCAGGATCTCGCCGCGCTTGATCTTCAGCTCCTTGGCGATGCTGCGCTTGTTCTCCGGCCGGTGCTGGAACCACTGGGCGCGCACGGCCATGATCCAGGTCAGATTGACGATGAGCGCCACGAACAGCACGACGGTGACGATGAACACCCTCGACATGGCCCGGTTCACGCCGTCACACCCCCTCCGCCAGCTTGCGCCGCTCGAGGTCGGAGCCCTCCCGGATGATGTTGGTCCGGTTGCTCACCATGAGCAGGAGCGCCACCAGCATGAGGTTGGCGGTGACGGAGCTGCCGCCGTAGCTCAGGAACGGAAGGGTGATGCCGGTGAGCGGGATGAGCCGGGTGACGCCGCCGATGATGATGAACGTCTGCAGCGCGAACGCCGTCGCGAGCCCGGCGGCCAGGAGCTTGGAGAAGCCGTCGGGAGCGTAGACGGCGATGCGGAAGCCGCGCCACACGAACAGCAGGTACACGAGGATGACCCCGGCGGCGCCGATGAGGCCCATCTCGTTGGCGACGGCGGTGAAGATGAAGTCGGTCTGCAGCTCGGGAACGAGGGGCTGCCCGCCGTAGAGGAGGAACCCGCGCCCGAACCCGGCGCCGAAGATGCCTCCATCGGCGATGGTGAACAGCGACTGCAGCAGTTGGTAGCCGCTCCCCAGCGCGTGGGCCCAGGGGTCGAGCCACACCGAGAAGCGCTCATGCACGTGCGGGACCATGTACACGGAGATCACACCGGCGACGGCGAAGAGGCCCACGCCGGTGACCACGTACACGACGCGGGCCGTGGCCATGTACATGAGCGCGATGAAGATGGACATGAACAGCAGCGCCATGCCGAAGTCCTTCATGAACACCAGCATCGCCAGCGAGAGCACCCACATGACGAGCAGCGGGCCGAGGTACTTGGGCGCCGGGAACGGGACGCCGAGGAAGTGCCGGTCCGGCACGGAGAGCAGCACCTTCTTGTCGTCCAGGTACCCGGCCAGGAAGATGACGATGGCGAGCTTGGCGAACTCCGAGGGCTGGATGCTGAAGCCGAACGCGTGGATCCACAGCTTGGAGCCGTTGACGGTCGTGCCCACCACGATGGTGACGATGAGCAGCGCGAGACCGACGACGCCGATGAGGTACCGGTAGTGGTCGAGCTTCATGTGGTCGCGCACGACGAGCACCGTGAGGATGAACAGGCCGGCGCCGACCAGCAGCCACTGCCCCTGCATGAGCGCCAGGGACGGCTTGATGCGGAAGATCTCGGTGAGGCCGATCGCCGCCAGCAGCGCTGCGATGGGCAGCAGGAACGGGTCGGCCTGCGGCAGGAAGAAGCGCTCCACCACGTGCAGCAGCAGGAAGATGGCGACGAACACCAGGCCGTAGATGATGGAGACGCGGTTGATCTCGCGGAAGCGGCCGGCGTAGACGGACACGTAGGCCATGGTGCTGACCGCCCCGGCCAGCACCAGGAAGGTGAGCTCGAGGTTGCGCCGGCTCACCTGAACATCCCGAGCAGCGTGCCGAGGTCGAGGGCGCCCTGACGGTCGCGCAGCTTCTGCTCGTCGACGATGCTGCGCGCCGCCGGCGAGAGAGAGTCGTAGCTGACGTAGCTGCGCCGGTAGACGGCGTGCAGGGGCACGGGGCCCACCCTGGCCGGCACGCCACTGAAGATGGTCAGCGTGCCGTCGTCGACGCCGACGTAGAACACGGTGCTCAGGTAGAAGACGCCGGCAGCAAGCGCGGCCGTGAGCAGCGCCAGCAGCGCGGCCGCGATCGAGAGCCGGCGCAGGGAGCGTCTGCGCCTGCGCGCGGCCGCGGCCTCCGGGTCGGGCGCCGGGGCGCCCTCGTCGTCGGCGCGCAGCACCGCCGCCTGGGCGGCCAGCGCGTCGGCGGCGTCGGACGCGTCCTCCTCCGCCTCGGACGCGTCGACGACGAACGGCAGCTCGCCGGTGGCGACGTCGTCCTCCGGGTCGGCAGGCTGCACCAGGGTGGTGTCCTCGGAGCCGTCGTCCTCGGCGCCGTGCGGGCCCTCGTCCAGGCGCACGACCACGGCGGTGATGTTGTCGGGGCCGCCCTGCTTGCGCGCCTCCAGGATGAGCCGCTCTGCGGCGGCCTGGGGGTCGGCGCGCGTGAGCGCCACCTTGATGGCGTCTGCCGGCACAGGCCCGCTGAGGCCGTCGCTGCAGAGCAGCAGCACGTCGCCGGGCAGGAGGTCCTCGCTGTACTCGTCGATGCGCGCCTGCGCCTCCGTGCCGAGCGCGCGGCTGAGGATGCTGCGGTGCGGGTGGACGGCCGCCTCCTCTTCGGTCAGGCGGCCGTCTCTCATCATCTCGCCCACGAGCGAGTGGTCGTCGGTGACCTGGCGAAGCTCGCCGTCGCGCAGCAGGTAGGCGCGGCTGTCGCCGATGTGCGCGAACCGCGCCGTGTCGCCCTCGAGCACGAACGCAGTGAGTGTGGTGCCCATGCCGGTCTGCTCGACGTTGTCGTGGGCGCGCCGGTAGACGGCCGCGTTGGCGGCGGCGGCCGCCTTGGGCAGAGACGTTCCCTTGGCGATCTCGGCGGCCAGCGTCTCCGCCGCCATGCCGCTGGCCACCTCGCCGGCGTTGGCGCCGCCCATGCCGTCGCAGACGGCGTACAGCGGCGGCTCGACGACGTACGTGTCCTCGTTGGTCTTGCGGTGGAGCCCGATGTCGCTGAGGGCGCCGTGTCGCGCGACGAGCGTCACGGCAGGCTCACTCCTCGTAGCGGAAGGTCGTCTCGCCGATGCGCAGCCGGCTGTCCAGCTTGAGCTGCGCCTCCGTCACCGGCTTCTCGTTGACGAAGGTGCCGTTGGTGCTGCCCAGGTCCTCGACGTAGTAGAACTGGCCGCGTGGCACCAGGCGGGCGTGGGTGCTGGAGACGAACTGCTCGTCGAGCACGATGTCGCTGGTGCCCGCGCGTCCCACCGTGATCCACCCCTCGAGCGGGAAGATGACGCCCGCCGGTACGATGGGGCTCTCTTCCACGATGAGACGCGGGTTGATGTGCGCCGAGAAGTCCATCTTCTCGCCGGCGATGGTGCGCTCGACCTCGCGCTCCTCGCGGCGCTGCTCGCGCTCGGCCGGCGTGAAGATGGGCGTGAGCCGGTCGCCGGCCGGCAGCATCACGTCCGGCGCCGCGGCCGCCGCGGCGCCGCCGCCGCGCACGCTCTGCACGGCCGTCTTCACGACCTGCCAGATGAACAGGTACAGCAGCACGAGGATGCAGATCTTGAGGACGAGCAGAACGATGTCGATCATGCGGCTCTCCCGCGCGGCGTGCCGTGAGGCCCCGCCGGCGCCGTGGTCACCGGGGCCTCCCGCTCAGGGCTGCCTCTCGAACAGGAGCTCGGTGGTGCCGAGCTCGATGCGGTCGCCGTGCTGCAGCACGACCTGCTTGACGTCGCGCCGGTTGACGCGCGTGCCGTTCGTGGAACCGAGGTCGACGAGCATGAAGCCGTCGCCCTGGCGGCGGATCTCGGCGTGCTGACGCGAGACGTTGGCGTCGGTGAGCACGATGTCGCAGCGCCGGCTGCGGCCGATGACGGTGATGGGCTCGCTCAGCTGGTAGTCGCCCTGGCGTCCGCGCAGCACGCCGCGCGCGGACGAGCGGCGCGGCGCGGCTGCCGGAGCGGCCGCCGCCGCCGGCTCCTGGTAGAGCACCGTCTGGTCGAGCATGCCGCCGGGAGCGGCCGCGGCCGCCGGCGGCACCACCGAGGCCGGAGGCGCATCGAACGGGCTGTCCGGCGCCTCGACGGGCGCGCTGACGGTGCGCGTGGCGATGCCGAACTCGCCCACGCGCAGGTCGTCGTCCTTGTGGAGCTCGATGCTGGGCGGCGCGACGAGCGTCCAGCCCTCGCGCCGCGCGAACGCGGTGACGTAGTTGGAGAGCTCCTGCTTCAGCGAATCCTCGAAGGAGGCCAGGTGGTCGTAGTCGTCCTTGCCCAGGTAGACGTCGAACTCGTTGGGCACGTAGACGTTGGAGACGCCGACCGTCTTGTGATCGCCCATCTCCTTGGCCAGCTTGTGCGCCAGCTCCACGGGCTGCACGCTCGACTTGAACGCGCGGCCGAACGCGCCCTCGACGGCGCCCTCGAGCTTGTTATTCGCCTTCTTGAAGATCCCCATCGTCGGCTTGCTCCGGCGCTTCCCCGGTGGTCAGGGCCAGCGGCAAGAGTATCACGGCGGCGGGCGCGGCCACACTCCAGACGAGGGGCCACGGATCCGACGGGTAGTGCCACACCACGACGGGGACGATGCGGTACACACAGAAGACGGCGGCGAACGTGAGCGACCAGATCCACAGGCGGACTTCGAGGCGGCGGCGGGTGAGCGCGTAGGCGAGCGCCGCCGCCAGGCCGGCCCAGACGAGAGCCTGCACCACGGTCGGCCCCGCGAGCACGTGTGCCAGCACGCGGCCGGCGGCGGAGAGCGGGTCGCCGGCCGCGGCCACGTCGTCGGCGACGCGCCAGCGCGGCTGCTCCAAGGTGAACGGTCCGCGCTCCACGCGCGTGAGGAGCAGGAACACGATTGTGCCGGCGCCGGCCCAGGCGGCGGTGAGCGGGCCGCGCAGGCGGCCCAGCAGCGCCGCGGCCGCCGGCGCCAGCAGCGTGAGGTAGGCCGGCGTGAGCAGCAGCGCGAACGCCGGCCAGAGCGCCGTGATGGGTCTCGCGCGCGCGATGAGGAAGACCGCCACCGCGAACGCGAGGTACGCGGCCCCGGCGCTGAGCGAGACGTTGAACAGCGGGAAGGCGAGCGAGCCGAGCAGGAACGCGAGCCCGGCCTCGGGGACCACGGCCCAGACGGCCGCGCTCAGGGCGACGAGCGGCAGCGTCCAGCTCTGCGGGTACGCGGGCAGCGCGCCGAGGACGACGGCGCAGGTGACGGCGGCGAGCCCCGCCCCGCCGGCGCGCTCGGCGATGTCCGCCGTGCGGCCCAGGGGCTGCATCAGACGCCGCGCCTGCAGCAGCCGGCGGCTCTGCAGCCGCCCGCTGCGCAGCAGGTCGTCGAAGGCCTCGCTCAGGTACGACGGCGTGGGCCGCTCGGCCGGGCGCGGCGCGCAGGCCGCGTCGATGAGGGTGATGAGCTCGTCGGGCAGGTCCGGCCGCAGCTCCGCCAGCGACGGCAGCCGCGCGGCGGCGACGTTGCTCAGCGTCTCGGCCGGGGTGTCCCCGCGCAGCGGATGCGCGCCGGCCAGCAGCTCGTACAGCACCATGCCGGCGCTGTACACGTCGCTCGGCGGCTGCACGCGCCGCCCGGCCGCCTGCTCCGGCGACATGTACGCGATCGTCCCGATCACGTCGCCGTCGCCGGTGAGCGTGTCCGAGTCCATGAGGTGGGCGATGCCGAAGTCCATGATCTTGACGTGGCCGTCGTGACCCAGCATGACGTTCTGCGGCTTGACGTCGCGGTGGATGATGCCCTGGCTGTGCGCGTAGGCGATGGCGTCCAGGAGCTCGACGCCGACGGCCACCACGTCCCCGTCGTCGAGCTGCTCACCCAGCTTGTCGAGCGACTCGCCGCGGACCAGCTCCCACACCAGCACGCTGCCGTCGTCGTCCGCGAACCAGTCGTAGAGGGCGACGATGTTGGGGTGGTCGAGGGCCGCTGCCGCCTCCACCTCGCGCACGATGCGCGCGGTCAGGGCCCGCCCGTCGGGGACGATCTTGAGCGCGACGGGCCGCTCCAGCGTGGCGTCGTACGCCTCGTACACCTCGGCGAACGCCCCGCTGCCGATCTTGCCGGCCAGCTGGTAGCGGTCGCGCCAATCTGCGTAATAGGGGGCGGGGTTCTGCGCGGCGACAGGCATCTGGGAGCTCGCTCGGTCGTTCGGTTTCTCGCATATTCGGTGTGGTACAATCCCTTCCCTGTCAGAGCCCGTGGGCGAGTGGCGGAATTGGCAGACGCGCTAGGTTCAGGGTCTAGTGAGCTTACGCTCGTGGGGGTTCAAGTCCCCCCTCGCCCACCACACCACCTGTGAACGGGGGGTCGCGGGGTGGATTTCTTCGACGACGAGACCAGCCGCGCGCCAGCCGACGCAGCCGGCCCGCCGTCCTCCCCGTCTCGCCGTCGACCGAACGACCGCCGACGCAGCCGCATCCAGCGGCTCGCGTTCCTCATCATCGTCGCCTTCCTCGTCGTCTTCGGGCTCGCCTGGTGGGCGCGGAGCTGCCAGCACAACCGCAAGGTCAGCACCTACGAGACCTACTTCCAGGGCGTGAGCGGCGCGATCGCCGACTCCACCAGCCTGGGCAGGCAGGTGTCGTCCATCATGCACGACCCCACGCGGCTCTCGCGCAACGAGCTCATCGACAAGCTCGGGCAGCTGGCCGCCCAGCAGGACGAGATCGCCGTGCGCGCCGGCCGGCTCGACCCACCGGCTACCCTCGAGCAGCAGCAGTCCCAGTTCGCCGCCGGCATGCGGGTGCGCGCCGCCGGGTTCCACCTGCTGCGCACCGCGATGATGAGCGCGCTGAACAACAAGAAGGTGACGGCCGAGACCATCGCCCAGCTCGACGGGTACTTCAGCGGGCCGGACGCGTACTACCAGGAGCTGGTGCTGCTGCCCGCGCGCCAGGCGATGGAGCAGGACGGTGTCACCGGCGTCGCCGTGCCCACCTCCGACTACTTCCTCACGTGGAAGGCGCTCGACCCGCTCCGCGTGCAGCAGGCGCTCGACAGCGTCGGCAAGTCGGCCAAGCTCACGGGCCTCCACGGCGTGGCCCTCATCAGCGTTACGGCGCAGACTACCGGCGGCGACATCAAGCTCGCACAGGGCAAGACCAACAACGTGCCGGCGTCGGCCGACCTCGCCTTCGTCTGCGAGGTGCAGAACCAGGGCACGGTGGCCGAGCACAACGTCCCCGTGACCGCCGTCCTCACCGTCCCCGGTGGCGATCCCCTCAAGCAGACGGGCACCATCGCCGTCATCGAGCCGACCAAGATGCAGACGGTCACGATCAGCAACTTCAACATCCCGGAGACGGCGCTGAGCAAGGACGTCTCGCTCAAGGTCACCGCCGGCCCGGTCAAG
>Ga0335071_10005914_pt1 | contig 12683 bp, 8 predicted proteins | sample Lox_Sample_15_FD_206724 | JGI IMG/M metagenome (GOLD analysis project Ga0335071, IMG submission 206724) | Soil microbial communities from Loxahatchee National Wildlife Refuge, Florida, United States - Lox_Sample_1.5 | ecosystem: Environmental > Terrestrial > Soil > Wetlands | place: USA: Florida...
ACCAACGGCGGGATGAACTCTAGAACAAGTTCCACAGGAACTGGTTGTAAACCTCGTGATGGAACTGTACCTCCTGCGGCTTCACGAAGGTTCCCAACGAACGCGGGCAACGATCCGCCGATGCCTGCTTCAGGTCGGCGTACCGGGCCTTTACATCGTCCCCGAGCAATTTGGTTGTCCACTCCGCATTGCGGAAGTTCGCCAAAGCGTCGTAGATGTTGTCCGGCAAATAACGCTCGGCCTGGCGCAGGTTCTTGATCTTGGAAATCTCTCCGTCGATGCCGCTCTTGAAGATCGAGTACATCACCAGGTAAGGATTCGCGTCAGGAGCGACCGAGCGCACTTCCACGCGCATGCTGCGTTCATTGCCGATCGGGATGCGGATCATCGAGCCGCGATCCACTGGCGAAGCCTTGATCTGGTTGGGCGCTTCGAAGTGGGGATCGAGCCGACGATAGGCGTTCACGCTAGGATTCAGCAGCAAGCAAATGTCGTTGCCGTGAGTAAGAATCCGGTCGACGAAGGACCATCCCAACTTGCTTAGTTTCTCTTCGCCCTTGGGATCCCAGAAAAGATTCTTGCCTTCTTCACTGATCGAAACGTTGGTGTGCATGCCGCTTCCGTTTACGCCTACTACCGGCTTCGGCAGGAATGACGCGGTGAGTCCCATATTCGTCGCAACCTGGCGGCAGATCAGCTTGTAGAGCTGGATCTGGTCGGCGGCCGCGACGACTTCCCCGTATCCGTAGTTGATTTCAAACTGCGAGGGCGCGACTTCCGGATGGTCCTTTTCGTTCTGGAAGCCCATGGCCCGCTGCACTTCCGCCGTGGTATCGATGAAGCTGCGCAGCGGATCGCCCGGCAACGAGTGGTAGTACCCGCCGGTATTGACGTACTCGAACTTGCCGGTTTCATGGAAGTGCCGCTCGGCGTCCGGTCCCTTGAAGAGGAATCCTTCGATTTCGTTCGCGGCGTTCAGCGTGTAACCCTTCTTCTCGTACAGTTCTTCGGCGTAATTCTTCAGCAAGCCGCGAATGTCGGCGGAATACGAGGTTCCGTTCTTGTCGATGACCTCGCCGAAAACCAGCACCTTGCCCGGCCCAAAGACATCCGCCGGCCCCCAGTAGAAGGCGGACCAGTCGATGCCCAGCCGGAGATCGCTCTCCCTTTGCGCCGTAAAGCCGCGAATGGAGGAACCGTCGAAGGTCAGGTTATCGAAGCTCTTCAACAGGAACTTCTTGTCGTAATCGAGCATGTGCAGGCGGCCTTCGAGGTCGCTGAACAGGACGGTCAGAGCCTTGATGCGCTTCTCGTCGGTGAGATACTTCAGCCGTTCTTCCCGGATCTTGTCGGCCGGGACGCGGTTTCTGCGCTGTTCCTTCGCTTTGAGGTTGAGGTCTTCCAGTTCGTCATACGTGAGAGCCAGGAAACTGCGCAGTTCATTGGACATGGATGCTGTTCGATCTCCTTCGATTTTGGAATCGTGTATTTGGGTAAGCCGACATCTGAAACAGGCGAGTGGAACCGGGCCTTTGTATCACTGTGGTGATTTTAGACAGGGAAGGATAGCGCGGGGTCGAAGAGCCGCCAAATTGAAAAAGCTGATGCGCGGCATAAAAGGGATTTATTCGTGGAAGCGGATTACGCCGGCGGCATCACCAGAATGGGCACGGTCCAGGCTTCATACGGATGGAGTTCGCCGCATTCCAGGCAGCGGGTCACCGCGAAACGAGTCGAACAGTACGGGCACACGGCGCCGGTCGCAAACGTGTCAAAGGCCTGGCGGCAATTCGCGCACCTCCAGTAGGCTCCGGTCGGGGGCGAACTCTTGCAGTTAGGACACGCGAATCCTTCGCGCCGCGGCAGCTTGGCAAAGCGCAGAAGTTCGCGCGCATGCTGCAAGCCGCCCCAGCAGTTCATGAGCATGAAAAACGCGAGCGCTCCCATCCACCACGATTTATGGGTGATCGCAAAAACGATGAATCCCAGAATTCCGACCATGCCCAGCACGGTGGCGACCATCAAGCTGCGTGCCCGTCCCAGAACGAACCACAACATAGATCGCAGAATCTGCCCGCCATCGAGCGGATAAATGGGAAGAATGTTGAAGGCTAGCAGGGAGATGTTGAGCCAGAACAGTGAAGGCGCTGGGCTACCAAAGTTGAGACTACCGGCATAATCGAAAAACTGCGCATGAGTAAGCACGACACCAAATCCCAAGATTGGTGCCAACGCCACGTTCACCAGCGGACCGGCGGCAATGCTCCAAAGCGTAGCCCCCGCTCTCGGAGGCGGATCGACATAAGCAACTCCACCCAGAGGCCATAGCACGATATGGTCCGCCCTGCCGCCGACCTGCCTACAAGCCAGCGAATGGCCAAACTCATGCAGCAGAACGATCGCGAACACTCCCAGAAACTCCACCACGTTCCAAGCGATCGTCGAATAGCTGTGATTTCGTATCTCGATCTCGTAAGCGGCTAGGAGGAACCACGACCAATGCAGGAAGACATCGATTCCAGAAAAACGGAATAGGTGAATCGATCCCCGACGCCCCGTAGGCATAGAAGGCAGTGTACGTCATTTTCAACCCGGAATGTGGCCAGGGGCGGAGCGTGTGGCGCAGGCACTCCTGCCCGCGAAAGCCTGCTTGAGTTTGTCATCCTGAACGGAGTCTGGCTGAATCGAAGCGCAAGCCGGACGGAGTCGAAGGATCCCTGCCATCACCGTGCAGGATTGTGGCGAAGTAATTCCCAGGAAGGAAGAGCGGTTACTGGCGGTGGGCCGAAGCGCCCGAGGCGAGTTCGCGCAATGTAGAAAGGAAGCTGGCTGCAGTCTTGGGGTCGTCCAGCGAGTCGAGCTTGATGGTGGCAGAGAACTGCGGTGATTCTGGCCGGAACCGCACCTGCAGGACTTCCTGGTGGCGGACGGCCATCAATGCGTTCAGTTCAGATCCGGGATCTTCTTTCCAGTGCGTGCGGGTCGTCAGGATCACCGGGCCGGGCTCGTAGACTTCCCAGTCGCGGTCGTCCCGACGATTCAGGCTTGCCCCCCGGCTGTGAGCGCACCAGCGATGCCGCACGACTTCCAGATGAAAGCGCGGCGAGCCGCCCAGGTCAGCTTCAAAGGTAAGAGTTTCCTTCTGTTTGCGCCAATAGCTTAAGGCCCACTGTAATGGAAGAGCGCGCGGCCGGAACTTCATGATGACCCGCGCATTCTCAAAGCTGCGGGAGGCAAACATCAGGCGCGCGTTGAGGCGGGAGCTATTCAACCAGCGCACATCCAGAATGCGGCCACGCCCGGCACAGGCTGATTCCACCCAGCGCAGCGCCTCAGCGCCCTTGCGTCGATTGTAGGCAGAGAAAAGGAAATACCACAGCCCCAGAGCTGCGATCGCGCAGACAACGTCAATGGCTAGCAGGCGCCCCACAAGCGACCTCTATATACTCCGATGGTACGTCTGAAAATGGGATGAGAGCAAGGGGTGTTGAGGCCATCTAGAAAAGATTTTTTGTCAAAGATCTGCGCACTTTTCGCACAGATTGTGGAAAACGCCATTCGTCAGCGCGCGCAGGCGCGCACGTAGCAAGTTTCTTCACACCCGCTACAATGGCGCCGTGCCCTTCGATATCCGCGACTCGAGTCCGGAAGATTTTGAAACTTTGTGGCGAATCGACCAGGAATGCTTTCCTCCGGGAATCTCCTACTCCCGGCAAGAGCTCAAGGCTTACATGAGGCACCGCGGATCGTTCACCTTGGTGGCCTCCGACCCGAAGGATAGCGCGGTTGCGGGATTCATCGTGGCTTATCCCGGAATCACCGGGCACATCATCACCATCGATGTCCTCGCAGAACATCGCCGCTCGCGAGTGGGATCGCAATTGCTGGCCGCGGCCGAGGAGCGCTTGCGCGCCGCAGGCTCTCGCGCCGTGGGTCTGGAAACCGCGGTTGACAATGTGGGTGCGTTGGCCTTCTACAAACGCCACGGCTACAGCGTAATCTCGACCTGGCCAAGGTACTATTCCAACGGAGTAGACGCGCTGGTTCTAAAGAAGCCGCTGGTGTAAAGGTCGTGTAGGGGCGGACCCATTGGTCCGCCCGGGAAGCGCGGCGAGCCTGAAGACAGCCGACGCGTGGCAGACACTAAATCCCGTCAATGAAGAAGTCCGGCCGGGATAGCTTTTGATTGATCTTTACCGGGAATATCAAATGAAAGTTGCCATCCAGGGAGAACGCGGTTCCTTCAGTCATGAGGCGGCGGAGCGCATGCTGCCGAAATGCGCGGTGGTGCCCTGCGCCCGATCCGCGGAAGTGTTCGAGCGGGTTGAAAAACGCTCCGTCGATGCCGCCGTGATTCCCATCGAGAACACGTTAGCGGGGACAGTCGCTGAGCACGCCGACCTGCTGATGTCGCGTCCGGTGTTCATCCAGGCGGAGTATCTGCATCGAATCATTCATAACGTCATTGCCGCGCCGGGAGTGAAGCTGTCTTCGCTGAAGCGCGTGCTATCCCATCCGGTCGCGCTCGACCAATGCCGCGATTTCTTCCGCCGCCATCCTCAGATCGAGGCCGTTCCGTTCTACGACACTGCCGGCAGCGTGAAACACGTGACTGAAAACAATCTCACAGACGCCGCGGGAATCGCAGGACGCCAGGCGGCGCGTGAATATTCCGGCAAGATCCTGCAGGCCGGAATCGAAGACGACAAAAGCAACTTCACGCGCTTCTTCCTGATCCGCCGGTTGTCTGCCCGGGCTGGGCGCCGGCCGGATTACCGCCCCCTGATTCCGAAGGGCGCAAACAAAACGTCGATTGCATTCCAGGTGAGGAATCTTCCGGGAGCGCTGTTCAAATCGCTGAGTGTGTTTGCCCTGCGCGACATCAGCCTGAGCAAGATCGAATCCCGCCCTCGCCGCGGCCGCCCCTGGGAGTACGTCTTCTACGTGGATTTTCTGCGGGGTGACGATGAGCCGGCGCGCAACGCGCTGCGTCATCTTGAGGAAGTCGCCGAATTTGTCAAAGTGCTGGGTGTTTACCGGGCGGCGTAATGCCCCTTTGGTTCAAGGTTGAAGCCAACCAGTAACGCCTCCGGAAAGATGGGGAAGTGCCTTGCCTTCTGTAAGTTGCCAGACCAAATAGGAACCCCGCGCTTGCCGTCACATCCCGCTGTGACCGATTACACATTCGTCCTTCCGGCCGAGTTCTAGACTGTCCTCACCCGGCAAGCCTAGGTCCGGGAGTGTGCAAATCATCTTTTCTTACGGAGGTATTCATGCGTTCGCTGAGGATCACCGGCATTGTTCTGACCGTCTTAGCCCTGGTCTCTGTTGCCCTAGCCGGAGGGACCAATCCAGGGATTCGCGACAGCTACAAGATCAACTTTGACCAACCCGTTCGCATCGGCCAAGCCCTGCTGCCCGCTGGGGACTACACGATCCGCCACACGATGGAAGGGCAGGACCACGTCATGGTGTTCCAGGCCGCCAGTGGCAAGATTGCAGAGGTGAAGGCGAAATGCACGCTGGTTGCACTGCCCAAAAAAGCGGACCAGAACCGAAAGGTTTATTCCGTCAATGCTGCCAATGAGCACGTTCTGCAGGAACTCGTGTTCAGCGGCGATACACAAAAGCACGTGTTCTGATACGGACTTCAGCCAAAGCAGGACGGCATCTTGAGGGCTGTCCTGCTTTGACTTCCTCCATTGACCATTCCCGTTTTCCGCAGGGGTTCCGAATTTAGCGCTTGCCAGCTTTCTCTCTGGGCGTTAGCCTCTGCACCTTGGGCACCATGCCGAAACCCGGCGTATCAGAATAGAATTCCTGTACTTAACCCGCCCTCCAGGGAACGCTCCTGAAACCTTTCCCAGTGGCGGAACATCTAAACTTGAGCGAGTTACACTCAAGGAGAAACATGACCCAGCAGCTGCCTGTCGAGCGCACTCCTAAGTCTAAGGAATTGAATGATCAACGGGCGCTCCCCGTTCTTCCGGTACGAGACACTGTCTTATTCCCGCATGCCGTTCTACCTCTGACCGTAGGCCGTGAGAGCTCAGTTCAATTAATCAATTCGCTCGGCGAGGACAAAACCATCATCGTGGTGGCGCAGCGCGAAGCGCGTGTTGATAACCCCCAGCCCAGCGATCTGTACACCGTGGGCACCTCTGCGGTCGTCCACAAAGTCGTCAAGATGCCCAACCAGAGCCTGTTCGTCTTTGCCGAAGGCCTGGAGAGAGTGCACGTCGGGGAATTTACACAATTAGCTCCGTTCATGCGCGCGCACTATATGCCGATCGCAGAAGGCGCGACGCCCGCAGCCACCTCCGAAATCGAGGCGCTGCAAAGAAATGTTCTGACGCTGTTCCAGCAGATCGTTGCTGGATCGCCCACGCTTTCCGACGAACTTTCGACCGTGGCCATGAATATCGACGAGCCTGGCCGCCTGGTCGACTTCATCGCATCTTCGCTCCCGTCGCTTTCCACGCCGGATAAGCAGGACACGCTGGAAACGACCGACGTCCTGGTTCGCCTGCAGAAGATCAACCAGCACCTGGCCAAGGAACTGGAAGTCCAGCAACTGCGCAACAAGATCCAGAGCGAAGTACAGGACCGAGTGCAGCAGACGCAGCGGGAGTATTACCTGCGCGAGCAGATGAAGGCGATCCAGAAAGAACTGGGCGAGCAGGATGAAGGCCAGCGCGACGTTGAGGAACTGAAGAAGAAAATCGAAGAAGCGGGTATGCCCGACGAGGTGAAGAAAGAAGCCCTAAAGGAATTGGGCCGTCTCTCGCGCATGTCGCCGATGGCGGCCGACTATTCGATGACCCGCAACTATATCGAGTGGCTGGCCGTGCTGCCCTGGGCGAAGACTTCCGGGCAGGAGATCGAGATTCCGAAGGCGAAAGAGATTCTCGACACGGATCACTACGATCTGGAGAAGGTAAAGAACCGCATCCTGGATTACCTTTCTGTCCGGCGCCTGAAGCCGAACATGAAGGGGCCAATCCTCTGCTTTGTCGGGCCTCCCGGCGTAGGCAAGACCTCGCTTGGAAAGTCGATCGCCCGGGCGCTGGGACGCAAGTTTGTGCGCCTCTCGCTGGGCGGCGTGCACGATGAAGCGGAAATTCGCGGCCATCGCCGGACCTACATCGGTGCATTGCCCGGTCAAATCATCCAGGGTATCCGCCGCGCCGAAACCAAGGACCCGGTGTTCATGCTGGACGAAATCGACAAGGTCGGACGCGACTTCCGCGGCGATCCCGCTTCGGCATTGCTCGAAGCGCTCGATCCCGAGCAGAACTCGACGTTCCGCGACAACTATCTGGACGTGACCTTTGACCTGTCGAAGGTGCTCTTCATCACGACCGCGAACATGCTCGACCCCATCGCCGAGCCCCTGCGCGACCGCATGGAGATCATCGAACTGCAGGGCTACACGGAAGAAGAGAAGGTCCACATCGCGTTCCAGTACCTGGTACCGCGCCAGATCGACGAAAACGGCATCACCACGGACCAGATCGAATTTCCCGAAGAAGCCGTGCGCTATGTTATTCGCCACTACACGCGCGAGGCTGGCGTTCGCAACCTCGAGCGCACCATCGGCACCATCTGCCGCAAGCAGGCGCGCCGCCTGGCGGAAGGGAAGACCGAGAAGCTGGTCGTGACCAAGGAGATCATCCAGGAGTTTCTGGGTGGCATCAAGATCCGCAGCGAGGGCGAAATTGCGGAGCGCACCGAGCGTCCGGGCGTCGCTGTGGGCCTGGCCTGGACTCCTTCCGGCGGTGACGTGCTCTTCGTCGAAGCCAATGCCATGAAGGGCAAAGGTGGATTCACCATGACGGGACAGATTGGTCAGGTCATGCAGGAGTCCATGCAAGCGGCTCTGACGTGGGTACGGTCGAATGCGGATCGTCTCGGGATTGCCGAAGACTTCTTTGCCAGTCACGATCTGCACATTCACGTTCCTGCAGGGGCGATCCCGAAAGACGGGCCCTCTGCTGGCGTGACCATGGCGACGACCCTGGTTTCGCTGCTCTCGAAGCAGCGAATCCAGCCGCTGATCGCGATGACGGGCGAGATCACGCTAAGCGGGAACGTCCTGCCGGTGGGTGGTATCAAGGAGAAAGTCCTGGCCGCCAAGCGCGCCGGAGTCCGCGACGTGATTCTCCCGGCGGAAAACAAGCAGAACGTCGAAGAGGACCTCACGCCGGAGCAACTGGATGATCTCAAGGTGCACTACGTGAAGACCATCGACGAAGCGCTGAAGGTTTCATTGCCCCAGGTAGAGGACAGCCCGGCGGCGAAGATACTGCCGCCGGAACCGGTAGCGTCGGCGACCCCGAAGGAGTACCAGCCGTCGGTAGTCGCCTGACGAGAGGCGGTTGTTCCTGCAACGGAGTTTGAAACAGAAAAATGAAGGCCGGCCCAAAAGGCCGGCCTTTGCTCTGGAAGAGCAGTTTTGGTTAGAACTCCAAGCGCAGTGCGAGCTGCAGAACGCGGGAAGTGGGCCCGGAGTTGTTGATCGTTGTGCCCTCTGTGGTGCTGATCTGCCCGAACTGGCAAGTCAGGTTCGTGATGTCGACGCATGGCGTGCTGAAGTTTGGATGGTTCAGTACGTTGAACGCATCGGCACGGAACTTCAGGGCAACCTTCTCGGCATAGATCGGGAAGGATTTCGCCAGCCCCATATCCAGGTTGAAGAATAGCGGGCCACGCAGATCGTTTCGGGCTCCGATATCGAACCCGATCGGGCCTACGTAATCGTTATTCGCCTGGCTCGGGTTTCTGAACCCATACAAAGCCTGGCCATGTCCGCCGTTCAGATGGCTGTTCATGTCCGCGGCGGGTCCGACCCGGATGGCGGGTGCATCGTTCGCATATCCCGCGACGAACGCGAGCGACTGAGTCGCGTAGGCGTTACCGCTATGCCAGCTGGGAATACCGCTGATGCTCCAGCCGCCAATGACTTCGTTCAGCCAATGCGGAGCATCGCCGGCCAACGCTCTGCCGCGGCCAAACGGGAGATCGTAGAGGAAGTTTCCGTTGAAGTAGTGGGCAACGTCGAAGTCGGAATTGCCACGGCATTCCCGCGGCCGCAGCACGTCGCAAACGAAGCCGTAGCCACCAAAGGCCGCCTGGTTCGCAACGATCGAGACGTTGTCAATCGAATGGGACCAGGTGTAGTTGAAATCGAATTGCAGCCCATGCCCGGCGTTTTTGTGCAAGGTGGTCAGCAATCCGTGATAGTTGGAATTTCCCTTGTTTGTGTAGAACGTATTCTCGGAGAACTGAGAGGCCATGCCCACGTTGGAAGGCAGGAGGCCAAATGCGGAAAGATATTCCGTGAAATCGGCGAAGTCACCGCGTCCAATGTAAGTACCTAAAAATGATCGGGCCAGGACGGCGGTATTGCTCCTTGTCGCGGAAAGCTGCGGAAGTATGTCCTCGTACCAGGGCTGTGCTGTGACGGCCGAGGGGGCCACTCCCGCACGTAACTCCTGCGTGACGCCAGCAAAGGCGGCACCCATCATCTGTCCGGAACCCGGATCTTTGAAATCGATCAACTGGTTGGCATCCGCCTGGGCCAGGAGTCTCCTTCCCAGGCGCCCGACGTACTCGGCTTTCAGAATGAATCCGTGCGGAATCTCCTTCTGGAATCCGAAATTGAGTTGAATGTAGTAGGGAGTTTTCAGCTTGGGGTCGATAATTTCATTGAAAGCCTGACCATTCGCCAAACCAAAGGGCACTCCGGTTTCGTCGACGTAGGGATAAAACGGCTTGGTAATTGTGGGAGCCGTCGGCGTTGGAGGAGGACTGTCCAGACCGGCGAATCGACTGAATTGCGACAACATCGTGCTGGCATCAGAGGGTGTGCCGTACTGCTCGGTTACTCCGGCCTGGAACAGATACGAGTACTGCGACTGCTGATACTGGACCGCATTAATCACGGTCTGGTCGAACAGGATGCCTGCACCTGCGTTGAAAACTGTCTTGGGATTCGCCGCATAAGCAAAGGCCAACCTCGGACCGAAGTTCTTGTACTGCGGTTTGAAGTAACCGGGGGCATGATTCGCTTTGCCTCCCAGCGAATAGGCAATCAGCGGCACGGCGCTGTCGCCGAACTGACTGGCTGCACTTTGCGCCACACGCGATGCGAAGTAGGTGTCGAAGTCGAAGTTCTGAACCGACTCAATACCCTTCGTATCATATGGCACACTGTAGTTGACCCAGCGCAAGCCGTAAGACATTGTGAGCTTAGGAACAACCTTCCAGGTGTCCCCGAAGTAAAGCTCGGTTTCGTAGTAGCGGTAGTTGTGCTTCGAACCGCTGCCTTGAGGCAGAACATTGCCCTGAGCGTCGTAATTGAAGGTGCTGCCCATGTTTGTGTACGGAGCGAGCGCGAGAGCGAAGGCGGCGTCGTATAGCCCCGGTGCAAACGAACATGGATCCTGGATACAGATGTCCGAGGGGCGAAGGGTATCGTCGAGGCTCCCCATATAGCCGCCGAGCCCAACGGTTGGGACGTTGTAGTTCAGGATGGTGTGGTCATGTGGCGAAATGTTCTTGAACGTGCCGCCGAACTTGAAGCTGTGCTGGCCTCGATCCCAACTGAAATCATCCCGAATAACTGGGATCGGATAAGTTCGACCCTGCGCATTGATGGCACTGCGATACGGGGCGTCCAAAATGTATGAACCCGTGCCCGTCCCGCCCATAGCCTGGAACTGTGTAGCGCCAGTTGGGTTGTAGATAATGGGGAAGTCGAAGTCCTCAAGAACCTTTCCATACGAGAACTGATTCACCATCGTGTTGCTGATCGTCCACGTATGCCCGACCACCCACGAATAGCTCTTGTCAAAGAAGGGAGCAGTCAGCGGATCACCCGGAAACCACTCTGAGGAATACGTGCGGTTATAGCGTGTGAAGCTGCCACGGCCATACAACTTCATCTTGCTGTTCAGGTTGTAATCGACGCGCTGTACAAAATCGTCTTCCTTCACCGGGATGGGCGCGTTGAAACGAAAGCCGCCGGTATTCAGACCATCGCCGACTGCGCCGGACAGATCGTTGGCGTGAGGATAACGGTCGTTGAACAGGGTCTGTAACGAGGTATTCATGCCCAAACCGAGCGGGTCAAGACTCTGGACGCTTTGACCCGAGACAGCCGTGGCCGGCAGCGTCTCCACGTCGCCATTCGAGTTGATGTACTGAATGTTGCCTGCTCGGAAGGAATCGAGCGGCACGGTCCGCTCGACCAGTGAGGACCGCCGATCCCGGTGCCCGTTGTAATCAAAGAAGAAGAACAGCTTATCCTTCAGGATCGGACCACCGATGTTGCCGCCGAACTGATTGCGGATAAGCGGAGGTCTCGGCACGCCGAAATTGTTGTTGAACCAATCATTCGCTTCCATTGCCGTGTCCCGGTGAAATTCCACCAGCGAGCCATGGAAGGTGTTGGTGCCGCTCTTGGTAACAAGCTCAAATTGCCCGCCGCCGCCGCCCGCGTTCTCTGAAACGTAGCCCGCGCTGACGCCTCTGAATTCCTGTACCGAGTCGACCGGTGCGGTTCCCACAATGCTGCCGAAGTACCCGGTCCCCATGTCGTTCACATCCAGGCCATCCAGCGTGACGCGCGACTGGTCCACGCGAGCGCCCGTGACTGCTCCATCGAGGGTGACACCGGGTTGGGCGATAAACAGGGCCGACGGACTGGAGCGATCCTGAATTGGCAGATCCTCCATCACCTGGACCTGCAGGTTATTGCCCACCGTCGCATCCGTGGTATTCAGAGTCACCGTTTCGCTGCTGGCTGAAACTTCGACAGTTTCTTTGCCCGCGCCTACATTCAACGTCGCGTTTTGCGTTCTGGTGGCGTTGACGTTGAGGTAAAGCCCGAACAACACCAGCGGGTTGAATCCTTCATGTTTGAAGGAAATTTCATAACCCGGTCCCGGCTTAACTTGATTTATCGTGTAGGAACCCGTCGAGTTGGTCGTCCCCCTATAGGTGTCACCGGTCTGCGGATTTCGCAGCGTGACCTGGGTGTCAGGGACGACTGCGCCGCTCGAATCGGTGACGACGCCGGTGATGGACGCAACGTCCTGCGCGGCACTGGGTGTGGGGGAAACGATTAGTAGTACAAGGGAGGCTGCTAACGAGAGGGTTAACAGCAGACGTGCGGCGGAATGTGTGGACATTAAAGGCTCCTGTTGCAGAATCGGCAAACAAACGAATCGTTAGTTCTGGTTTGTGCGACAGGGAACACTCCAGAACCCTCGAACATTTGTATGGAAGCGAACGATAAACCTACTCTGGCGGAGCGGCGTTTTTCAAGAAAAAAACGAGGGGGTGCGTCCTTAAGTAACTGTTTCCAATCACTTACACGGCCTGTAAACCGGCGCGGCATGGCACGATCGTGCCATCGCGCACGCTTCTGACGAGCTGTCCTCCCGGTGTCGCGCGGATTGGTGCTGGCGGGAACCAGAATCATTGAAACGTTTCGATTTTCCCGCCTCTGCATTTGTTGGCGGGTTGTGCTGCGTGATGTGAGTATGTGAAATTCTAGTGTTTTGTCATTCGAGGTCATCACGGATGCGTGTACGGGTGCTTTTTTTCGGGAGCCTGCGGGATGCGGCGGGGAAGTCGTCCGATGCGATCGATCTTCCCTCGGGTGCGCGGGTGCGCGA
>Ga0335071_10005916_pt1 | contig 12682 bp, 7 predicted proteins | sample Lox_Sample_15_FD_206724 | JGI IMG/M metagenome (GOLD analysis project Ga0335071, IMG submission 206724) | Soil microbial communities from Loxahatchee National Wildlife Refuge, Florida, United States - Lox_Sample_1.5 | ecosystem: Environmental > Terrestrial > Soil > Wetlands | place: USA: Florida...
CGCGGCGTGCCTGACGACCCTCAAGAGCTTCCTGGCGATGCAGGAGCTCAATCCCCAACTCGGCAAACAACTGCGCGTGCTGGCCCAATCACCGGATCTGGTCTCGTCGGTCTTCGTGTTTCGTACGGATTTCCATCCGTCGTATCGCGAGCGCTTGTTCCAGGAGATGCACCGCTTGAGCGAATCGCCTGCCGGCCAGCAGATCCTCACGCTACTACAAGCCCAACGCATCGACGAACAACCGTTTTCCGGCCTGGACAGCAGCCTGGCTTTGCTGGCCAGGCACCGCCGGCTGTGCGCGGCGTCCCCCGACGCCCGGACCGGCGTTTCCGCCCTCCCACCGGTGCCGGCCGTCTCCGGGAAAACTGCTCCATGATCTACGCCTGCACCCGGCAAAAACGAACGTGGCGGCCCATCCCGGGGCCCCTCGGCCGTTTGCTGTCGGCGGGCGTGTTATGCCTGGCCACGCTGGGAGTCCGTCCGTCCGCTTCGGCCGCGGCCACATCCGTGGAAGAGCGGAGTCCGACGGCGCCGGTCCGGTTCGCGTTTTCCTCGCGCATGTTTTCCGAGGTCAATGAGAACGATGCCCGGGCCGCGATGAAAGCCTGGGGCCAGACGATTTCGACGGAACGCGGCATCCCCTTGGAACCCGTGTTCCAGATCTTCGATGGTACGAAGGCCATCGCCGCAGCGATTCGCGGCAAGCTCATCGATGCCATCACGCTGCCGACCGACGAATACTGGGCGCTGCGCGACGAAGTCCCGCTCGGTTCGATCATCATCGGGAGCAAGGACGGCCAGAGCACGGCGCAATATGTGCTGCTGGTCCGCGGCGACAGTGGCATCCGGCGCCTGGCCGACCTGCGCGGACACAGTCTCGTTGTTTTCCAAAACCCGCTTACCAGCCTGGCGCCGGCCTGGCTCGAGACCGAGCTGCTCCAGCACCAGCTCGGCCTGACGGAGCAGTTTTGGGGACGCGTTTCGAATTCCGCCAAGTTGCTGCGAACCATCCTGCCGGTGTTCTTCCACCAGGCCGATGCCTGTCTGGTCACGCTGAAAGGGTTCGAGACCATGGCCGAACTCAATCCGCAGATCGGCCGGCAGCTGCAGATTCTGGCCAAGTCTGGGGCGATGGTGCCAAACTTGTTCTGTTTTCGCGGCGATTACGTGTCGCCCAACCGGGAAAGGATCCTCCAGGAGATCTCCCGGGTTGGCGAGACCACGGCCGGGCAGCAGACCCTGGCGCTTTTCCAGACCGACCGGTTGTTTCCGGGCGATCCCGCGGCGCTCGCCAGCGCCTTTGCGTTGTTGGATCTGCACCGCCAGCTGCGCGCGGCAGCACTCAACGCCCCGCCCGGCGATTCCGCCAGCCCTCCGGGGCCCGGCACTTCCGGGAGAAACTGAGACATGAACCTCGTCTTCACTCTCAGCCCACGCCCGCGGCGGTCCCGCTCAGGCCCCCCGGGCCGGTTGCTTTCGACAGGCGTATTTTGGCTGGCTGTGCTGGGTTTCCCTCCGTTGGCGTCGACCGCGGCTGGGACGGCGGGAGTGGCGCAGGTATCCGCTGATTCAACCAGACGGACGGCCGACAAACCCATCGCCGAATTCTTCAATGTCGGCATCACCCGTGCGGCCTTTCGCAACATCAATCCCAATGACGCGGCTGCAGCTTACATGGCGGTCCTCGAAACCATCGGTCGCCGCCATGGCCGGCATTTCAAAGCCACCACCCAGATCTTCGACGATCCGCGGGTGTACGAGGCGGCGATTCGGAGCGGCTCGTTTCACGTCAGCGTGGTGGGCGCCTGGGATTATCTTTCGATGCATATCGACGATGTGGCCAAGCCGCAGTTTGTCATCGTGGAAAACGGGCAGATTGGGCGACGCTATATCGTGCTGACGCGGCGCGACAGCGGGCTCAACGCCCTGGCTGACTTGCGCGGGAAAAACATTCTCAAACTGGATTATGCGGCCCTGGGCGCGGCTCAGGGCTGGCTCGATACTCTCCTGGCGACCAACCGGCTGGGGCCCCAGGAACGATTCTTTGGCAGCCTCGAGATCGTGGGCAAACCGTCGGCCGCAGTCCTGTCGGTGTTCTTCGGCAAGAAGTCCGCCTGTGTGGTCGATGAATCGAGCTTCAAGATCATGAAGGAGCTCAACCCCCAGGTCGGCATGGCGCTGCAGGTGGTGGCCAGCTCCGAGAAATTCGCCGACGTCGTGATCTGCATCGGCAATAGCGGCTGGCCGAGCGATGCCGTCAAAGCCGAGACCATCCAGGCGCTCGCCGACCTGCCGCAGGATCCCGCCGGACACCAGATTCTCACCTTGTTCAAGATCGATCAAATGGTCCCGTTCCGGGACGAATACCTGGATACCATCCGCCAACTACAGGCGGTCAACGCCAGGTTGGCACTGGAGGACGAACGATGAAACTCCACCCCCCCACCACCCACGGCATGGGCATCGCGCTTCGCACGGCCTTGTTGTCGTGGCTGATCGCCATGGCGACGCTGCTGATCTTCGTCGCCGTGATCATCCCGCTGCAGAAGCGGACGTTTTTGGAGAATCTGGAATCGAAGGCGCGGGGCGTCGTGGCCTCTTTGCGCGACGTTACCGCGGGCGCCGCCATCAACGAGGACTACAGCAGCGTGGTGGACCACTGCCGGGAGATGCTCGAGGGCGATCGCTCGCTCGCTTACCTCGTCGTCACCAAGAACGACGGTTTCTCCCTGATCTACGACCAGGCCGGCTGGCGTTCGGCCACCAATGTTTCCAAGGAGTGGCGGCCCGATAAACGCGAACCGGCCAGCGGCCTCGGAAGCGTGCCCCCGCTCAGCCAGCGCGTGTTCCACTACTCCCAGCCGTTCGACTATTCAGGCATCCAATGGGGATGGATTCATGTCGGACTCTCCCTCGCCAGCTACGATGAGAATGTCGCCATGGTATACCGGCGGACCGGCCTGCTCGCGGTCGTCTGCATCCTGCTCAGCCTCCTGGCCTCCGTCGTTTATGCCAAGCGGCTGGTCCGGCCCATTCTGCGCCTCCGCACCGTCGTGCAGCAGGTTGCCGGCGGCGACCTTTCCGCCCGCGCCGTGGTCGAAAGCGACGACGAGCTGGGCAGCCTGGCCGTCTCCGTCAATTCGATGACCGAGGCCCTGCTCCGGCGGGACCGGATCTTGCACAGCGTGCGCTTCGCTGCCGAACGTTTCCTGACCAGCGACGACTGGCACAGCATCATCCAGGCGGTTTTGGAGCGCTTGGGGGAATCGGCTGGCACCAGTCGCGCCTACCTCTTCGAGAATCACCGGGACGAGCGTGGCGAATTGCTTTGCACCGAGCGTTACGAATGGGTCGCGCCCGGCATCGCGCCTCAGATTCAGACCGCCCGGCAGCAAAATGTCCGCTGGCACGATGCCGGACTCGACCGTCTCGCCGCCGCCCTGCAACGCCGCGAAATCGTCGCCGCGCTTTGGCGCGAACTGCCGGCACCCGAACAGGCCGTCATCGACCCCTCGGTTCGCGCACTGCTCTTGGTTCCGATCGCCGTTCACGACGAGTGGTGGGGATTCCTCGGCTTTGACGACTGCACGAACGAACGCGAGTGGACCGACGCCGAACGCGACAGTTTTCGCGCCGTCGCCCACATGTTGGGCACCGCCATGGAGCGGCAACAGGTCCGCGATTCGCTCCTCGAGGCCAGGAACACCCTCGAGATCCGTGTCCAGCAGCGCACCCGCGAATTGCAGGAGCAGATCGAGGCCAAGGAACAGGCCATGGCCAAGCTGGCCCAGGCCCAACAGTCGCTCATGGACCTTTCCCGCACCACTGGCATGGCCGAGGTCGCCACCGGTGTTTTGCACAACGTCGGCAACGTCCTCAACAGCGTCAACGTCTCCGCCTCCGTGCTCGACGATCAACTCGCCAATTCCTGCCTCCGCGACCTGCGCGATGTCGCCACCCTGCTCCAGACGCATGCCGCCGACATCGCGGAATTCATCGCCCGCGATCCGCGCGGCCAGCAACTCCCCGAACTGGTCATCCAGTTGGCCGAGCACCTCGACACCGAGCACCGCAACTGGCGCCGGGAGGTGCAGAGCGTCGCCAACAATATCGAGCATATCAAGGAGATCGTCGCCATGCAGCAGAGCTACGCCCGTGTCGCCGGCGTAATCGAGCGGCTGGCCCCGCGCGACTTGTTCGAAGACGCCGTGCACATGAACGAACGGGCCCTGGCCCGCCACAGCATCGCCCTCGAACGCGATTACCAACCCGTCCCGCTCGTCGAGGTGGACAAGCACAAGGTGCTCCAGATCCTCGTCAACCTCGTGCGCAATGCCAAATATGCGGTGGCGGAACAATCCCCCACGGACCGCCGCATCCGGCTGCAGCTCGTATCACCCGCCTCCGGCCGGGTGCAGTTTATCGTCTCCGACAATGGCGTGGGTATTCCGTCCGAGAATCTCAATCGCATCTTTTCCCTCGGCTTCACCACGCGGCGCGACGGGCATGGCTTCGGCCTGCATACCGGCGCACTCGCCGCCCGCGAACTCGGCGGCAGCCTGGCGGTCCACAGCGACGGCCCCGGCTGCGGCGCCACGTTTACCCTCGACCTGCCCGCCGCCCCCGCCTGACCCCTTTTCACCATGTCCGACGCTACTTCCGCCTCCCACTTTCGTGTCCTTGTCATCGACGACACCGCGGCGATTCATGACGATTTTCGCAAGATCCTCCACCCCGAGATGACGGCCCCTCCCCGGCTGCGCGCCGCGCTCTCCGCCGTCCTCGGGCCGCGGGAGAACGCCGCCTCACGTAAAATCTTCGAGGTCGATTGCGCTTTGCAGGGCCAGGAGGGCCTCGCGCTGCTGCGGCAGGCCCGGGCCGAGCAGCGGCCCTATGCCCTCGCCTTCGTCGATATGCGCATCCCGCCCGGCTGGGATGGCATTGAAACGATCCGCCATCTCTGGGCCGAAGATCCCGCCCTGCAGACCGTGATCTGCACCGCCTACTCCGACTATTCCTGGAATCAGACTGTCCAGGCTCTCGGCGACACCGACAACCTGGTCATCCTGAAGAAACCCTTCGACAACATCGAAGTTCTCCAGCTCGCCCACGCCCTCACGCAAAAATGGGCCGCCACCCGGGCCGCCGAGGCCCGGATGGCCGATCTCGACGAAGCCGTGCGCCAACGCACCGCGGAATTGCGCAGTTCCGAGGAACGTTTCATCCTGGCCTTTCAAGCCTCGCCCATGCCGTCCGCCCTGCAAAACCTCGGCGACAGCAGCTTTCTCGACCTCAACATCGCGTTCATCCAGTTGAGCGGACATCCTCGCGAGAACCTGCTGTACCGCTCGCCGGCCGAATTGGGTCTCTGGGTCAGTCCCGAAGCGTGGACTGAAGTCCTCAATGAGCTCCGTGCCCATCACCCGGTCCGCGAACACCGCCTGCAACTCCGGCCCCGCACCGGTGCCCCGCGCGAGATTCTGCTCTCCGCCCAGCCGCTGCGCATCGGTACGCAAGCCTGCGCCTTGACCGTGCTGCAGGATGTCACCGACCAGCTCCGCCTCGAAGGCCAGCTCCGGCAGGCGCAAAAGATGGAGGCCATCGGCCAGCTTGCCGCCGGCATCGCGCACGATTTCAACAATCTGCTCACCGTCATCCTTGGCTACACCGCAGACGCCGTGCGGGAGGCCACGCTGCCGCCCGCCCTGCGCGACAACCTCGGACAGGTCCGGTCCGCGGCCGAGCGGGCCGCCGCACTCACCCGCCAGTTGCTGGTGTTCAGCCATCAGCAGGCCTCGCAGATGCAACCGCTCGAAGTCGACGCCGTGTTGTTCGGCTTGCGCGAGATGCTCGGCCGCCTCATCGGCGAAAATATCGAGATCGCGTGGGATTGCCCGAAGGGGCTGCCGCGCATCCTCGCCGACAACGCCGATCTCGAACAGGTCGTCATGAACCTGATGGTCAATGCCCGCGACGCCCTGCCGCAGGGTGGCCGCATTTACGTCCGCCTGCGTAGTGTTCAGCTGGATGCCGACGGCGCCCGCCGTCACCCCGAGGCCCGGCCCGGCCGCTACGTGAGCCTGGCCGTATCGGACAACGGCTGCGGCATGACGGCCGCCGTCATGGAACGGCTGTTCGACCCTTTCTTCACGACCAAATCCGTCGGGAAAGGCACCGGCCTGGGGCTTTCCACCGCCTACGCCATTGTCCACCAGCTTCACGGCTGGATTGAGGTGGAGAGTACCGTCGGGCACGGCTCGATCTTCACCCTTTTCCTCCCCGCCCTGGAGGAGGAGGCCGCGGCGTCCGCCCTCGGTACGCCCGCCGTGGTCGCAACCGCCGGTGCCGTGCACCGCGGCCATGAACGTGTGCTCCTCGTCGAGGACGATCCCTTTATCCGCTCGATGCTCACCCGGTTCTTGCAACGCGAAGGTTATCGCCTCACCGCGGCGATGGATGGGCCGAGCGCACTCGAAGCCTGGACGGCCGCCCAGGGCCAGTTCGATCTGCTGATCACCGATATGGTCATGCCCAACGGTCTGTCGGGCGCGCAACTGGCCGAGCGCCTGCGCATCCATAATCCCCAACTCAAGGCGATTCTGATTTCGGGCTACAGCCAAGAATTGCTGGATGCCAACGCCGAGCAGCTCAAGAGCATCCGCATGCTCATGAAACCCTTCACCCACGAGAAAATCACCGAGACCATCCGGGAAGTGCTGGATGCATCCGCCACAGGCTGAACCGCGCCGTTAGTTTTGAGTTTTGGATTCTGAGTTTTGGGTTTGATGTTTGGCCTCTGGATTCTCGATTTTGGTGTCTGGTGTCAGGTGTTGCGCGTTCGAAGTTCGACGTTCAGCATTCACCGCTTGAGTCTGGAGGTTGGAGTTTTGGAATTTTTAGCAGCCGTTCCGCCCCGGATTTCGTGTGTTGTCTGATGTCGCTCCACCCGGTACGTGTTGGCCGATGATCGATTCCGCTACGCTCAACCGCGCGGCCCATGTGCTGCGCCGCGTCACCGGGGACATGCCGGCCGACGCTGCGCTCCGCGCCGAACTCGCCGCCAACCGCCGCCTCCGGCCGGACGAGCGGCGCGCCGTCACGCGGGCGGTCTTCGCCTGTTATCGCTGGCGGCAATGGCTCGATCCGCGCGAATCGCTGCAAAACCAGGTGGCGGCGGCGGTCGCCTGGCAGGAGCGTTTCGATCAAAATCCAGCCAGCATCAAACCCGCCGCCCTCGCCGCTCGCGCCGTACCCGCCTGGCTGCGTGCGGAATTTGCGATCTCCCCCGAATATCTCCGCCAGCTCCAACGCGAACCAACGCTCTGGCTGCGCACGCGCACCGGCCAGACCGACGCCGTCGCCCGCGCACTTGGCGACTGCGCCGCGGCGGCGCCCAAAATTTCGAGTTTCGAGTTTTGGGTTTCGAGTTTGGAACCCGGAACTCCGAATCCGAAACCCGGAACCCGGAACTCGGAACCCGGAACTACGTTTCTTGCGACGGCGTTGCGCTACACCGGTTCGCGCGATCTTTTCCGCACCGAGGCCTTTCAAGCCGGCCTTTTCGAAATCCAGGACCTCGCTTCGCAGCTCGTCGGCCATGCCTGCGCGCCTCAACCCGGCGAAATGTGGTGGGATGCCTGCGCCGGCGAAGGCGGCAAGACGCTGCACCTCGCCGATCTGATGCAGAACAAGGGTTTGGTCTGGGCCACCGATCGCTCCGCGCGCCGCCTCACCCTGCTCCAGCGCCGCGCAGCTCGCGCCCAGGTTTTCAACTACCGCAGCGCCATGTGGGACGGCTCTGCGCAGCTGCCGGCCAGGACAAGATTCGACGGCATCCTCATCGACGCACCATGCAGCGGCGTCGGCACCTGGCAGCGCAATCCGCACGCGCGTTGGACCACCACGCTCGACGACGTGCACGAGTTGGCAGTCATCCAGCGCCTGCTGCTCGAACATGTCGTCCCCGCCTTGAAGCCCGGCGGCCGGCTGGTCTATTCCGTCTGCACACTCACGCGCAGCGAAACGACCGACATCGCCGAGTCCTTCACCGCCGCCCACCCCGAATTGGAGCCGGTGCCGGTTTTCCCCGCCCCACCTTCAACCAGTATCGCGAACCCGCCCTCCTCGCCTGCGGCTCCGCTGCGGGACGAGCCACGCCGTAGGCTCGGCGAAGGCGGGCCTCATTCCCTTACTCCCTCACTCCCTTCCTCCCTTCCTTCCTTATTCCCCTTTTCCCCCACTCCCTCACTCCCTCATTCCCCTCCTCCCTCAGTCCCTCATTCCCTCAGTCCCTCACTCCCTCACTCCCCTATTCCCTCACTCCCCTCCCTCCCTTCCTCCGCATTCCTTCTACCCCACGAACTCGACGCCAACGGCATGTTCCTCGCCGCGTGGAAAAAGAGGTAGGACGCGTTATCCCTAACGCGCCGACGGGCGTCCCCTTGAAAAACGGCGGATTAGGGATAATCCGCCCTACCGTTCCTCCATGCCCTTGATCACGTCCGAAACCGTCCGCGACGATTTCAACGACATCGCCGCCGTCCTGCACTACACGCGGGCGGCGCATTTCCTCGGACTGTGGGAATCGGAGCGCCTGCTGATCGAACGATATTTCACCGACCGATCGGCGCCGCTGCTCGAAGCCGGCTGTGGTGCCGGCCGTGTGACGCTCGGCCTCTGGCATCTCGGCTACACGAATCTCACCGCGTTCGACTTCGCCGAAGAGCTGTTGGATCAAGCCCGCAGCCTCGCTACCGAGCGCGCCGCCGACGCCATCCGCTTCCTCTGCGCCGACGCGACGCGCCTGGTTGAATATCACCTCTTACAGAGGCTCGCAGAATATGGTGACCGATTTGGTGGAGCGGCTTGTCCCCAAGACGCTTCTTCGACGACCGTACCGAATCAGCGCGTTGCGGACAACGCGCTCCACCTATGCCACTCAATTGTGCAGGACTCAGTAAGTGATATTTCTGCGGGTGCCGGCTTCGCCGGCGTGCTTTTCATGTTCAACGGGCTGATGCAGATTCCCGGGCGGGAGAATCGCCGCGCGGCGTTGCGCGGGCTGCACTCCGTCGCCCGGCCGGGCGCGCCGCTGCTTTTCACCACGCACGACCGCAATTCGTCGCTTCTCGAGCGTTCTCACTGGCGGGCGGAAGCCGCGCGCTGGGAGTGTGGTGATCAGGATCCCCGGCTGGTCGAATTCGGCGACCGCTATTTCGAGGACCAAAACGGCCGCACCTTCATGCACCTGCCCGACCGGACGGAGATTCTCGAAGACCTCGCCGCCACCGGTTGGCGGCACGAATTCGACGCCCTGCGCCGCGAACTCGCCCAGGAGTCGGCGGCCGTGCGCGATTTCTCCGACGAGTGCCGGTTCTGGGTCGCCCGGTAGTAGCGACCGTCCGAAAATTCGTGGCGCAGGTCAGCGGGCCGACACAAACGTGCCGAGATCATTTGAGTTCATCGCTCGACCTGTTAGCTGTTTAACCATGGTATTCTTCAGTCTGTCCCGCGCATGACCACTTTTCTCCAGATTGCATTCGAAGTCCTCGTGATCTTCGCCCTGGTCGCGGCCAACGGTTTCTTCGTCGCGGCGGAATTCGCCCTGGTAAAAGTACGAGTCAGCCAACTGCAGCCCATGGCGAAGACCGGCGGGTGGCGGGTCAAGCTGGCCCTCAAGGCCACGCGTCACCTCGACGCCGCACTGTCCGCCACGCAATTGGGCATCACGCTCGCCAGCCTGGGCCTCGGCTGGGTCGGCGAGCCTTTCGTCGCCCGCCGCCTGGCGCCGATTCTGGCCCATGTCGGGATTGTCGACAAAGCGACGATTACTTCCGTCTCGTTCGCGATCGCCTTCATTTTGATCACGTTTTTGCACATTGTGCTGGGCGAGCTCGGGCCCAAATGGCTCGCCATCCAGCGGCCCAAGGCCATCGCGCTCCGGGCGGCCGGTCCGCTGATGACGTTTTACTACGTGCTGTTTCCTTTCATCTGGCTGCTCAACCGCACCGCCAATCGCTTCCTCCGTTGGGGTGGTTTGACGCCGCCCGGCGAGACCGAACACGCCTTGAGCGCGGAGGAGCTGGAATATGTCTTCAGCCGTGCCCGCCATACCCATCCGGGCGATGCCCTCATCAACAAGGTGATGGTCCGCGCCCTGCGTCTGCGAGCCACAACCGCCCAGCAAATCATGCGCCCCCGCGACCAGGTGATCGCGCTCTGGCTGGACCGGCCGCTGGAGGAAAACCTGCGCGTCGCCCAGAGCAGCGGCATGAGCCGTTTTCCGGTCTGCTCCGGTACGCTCGACGAGGTGCGGGGCATTCTGTTGGTGCGCGAGTGGCTCTGGCAAATCCAGGTACTTGGCTCCGGGACATCGTTCGAGCCCCTTATCCGCCCCGCGCTCACGTTCACGCTGCGGACACCGGTTCACACGATGATCGAACTGTTCCGCACCTCGCGCAGCCATCTCGCCATCGTGCTCGACGGCGAAGGGCGCATGGCCGGCATCATCACCTTCGAGGACGTGCTGGAGGAAATTGTCGGCGACATCCGCGACGAATTCGACATCGAGCGCGGACCGGTCTTCGAACACTCGGAGCAGGCCATCGTCGTCAGCGGCACCTTCACCATGCGCGAACTCCAGGCCGAGACCGGTTGGAGCTTCGAATGGGAACCGCGCGAAAGCGTCGCTGCCTGGGTGGAACGCCGGCACGGACTGCCGCTTAAACGCGGCGAGGCGACCACCCTTGGCGAGTACCGCGTCACGGCCGTCGACGTCAACGCCGAGCGGCTGCGGCGGGTGCGCATCGAACGTCCCCCGGCGGCCGAAACACCGGTCTGACGACAACGACGCACAGCCATACCTCGCGCTTGCCATTTGCCAAAGCGCGCTAAACTAGCCGCCCTGCTCCGTCCTCCGTCCGCCCCCAATTACAAATAGCTATTAACCAATAACCGATAACCAATAGCTCGTCCGTCCACCGTCTGCCGTCCGTCGTCTCGCGTTCTCCTCAGTCTCGCGTTCTTCCTTCCGTCTTCCGTCCTCCGCCGTCCGTCCACCGCCTCCCCCACTCCCTCACTCCCTCACTCCCTTACTTCCTCACTCCCTTCCTTCCGCCTCATGTCCACCGCCACACCGCAAAAGTTCGAGTTCCAGGCCGAGATCAAGCAGTTGCTCGATATCGTCGTTCACTCCCTCTACACGGAAAAGGAAATCTTCGTTCGCGAACTGGTTTCCAACGCTTCCGACGCCCTCGAAAAACTGCGCCACTTGCAGCTGACCGAGAAGGAGATCTTCGACGACCGCCTGGAGTTGGAGATCAATATCACGACCGATGAGAAGGCGAAGACCTTCACGATTCAGGATTTTGGCGTCGGCATGACGCAGGCCGAGCTGGTCGAAAACCTCGGCACTATCGCCCACTCCGGCTCCAAGGCCTTCTTGAAAGCCCTCGGCGAAAACGACCAGAAGGGCGCCAGTCTCATCGGGCAGTTCGGCGTTGGCTTTTACTCGGCGTTCATGGTGGCGAAGAGCGTCAAGGTCTACACCCACTCATGGCGCAACGCTGAGCCCGGCCTGCTCTGGACCAGCGACGGCTCCGGCAGCTACGAGATTGAGGAGAGCGAAGGCCAGCGCCGCGGCTGCAAGATCGTCGTCGAGTTGAAGGACGGGTGCAGCGAGTACGCGCAGGACTACCGCGTCAAGGAGCTCCTCCAGCGTTACAGCGCGTTCGTCGGCTTTCCGATCAATCTCAACGGCAAGCGCATCAACACCGTGCAGGCCCTGTGGCTGCGCAACAAGGCCGAGATCAAGGACGAGGAGTACACCGAATTCTACAAATACCAGGCCCATGCCCACGACGAGCCGCGCCTGCGCCTGCATTTCAGCGCCGACGCCCCGCTCCAGATCAACGCCCTCCTCTTCGTGCCGAAGGAGAACACGGAGAAATTCGGCCTCGCCCGCGCCGAGCCCAGCGTGGCGATGTACTGCCGCAAGGTGATGATCGAGGCCCATCCGAAGGACCTGCTCCCCGAATGGCTGCGCTTCCTCAAGGGCGTGATCGATAGCGAAGACCTGCCGCTCCACATCTCCCGCGAGACGATGCAGGACAAGGCGCTCGTGGAGAAATTGAACAAGGTCATCGCGAAACGCTTCCTGAAGTTCCTCGAAGACGAGGCCAAGGCGCGCCCCGAGGTCTACGACGAGTTCTTCCGGGAGTTCGGCATCTACCTTAAGGAGGGCGCCGCCCTCGACTACACCCACAAGGACCAGCTCGCGAAACTGCTGCGCTTCGAGTCGTCGCTCACCGAGAAGGGCAAGCTCACCGGCCTCGCCGACTACGTCTCACGCATGAAGGAGGGGCAGAAGGAGATTTATTACCTGCTCGGGCCCAACCGCGCTGCGCTCGAGGCCGGTCCATATCTCGAAGGTTTCAAGGCCCGCAATCTCGAGGTGCTGTTCTGCTACGAGGCGGTCGATGAGTACGTGATGAACAACACGCACGAATTCGACGGCAAAAAACTCGCCGCCGCCGATCATTCCGACACCAAGCTCGAGGACCTGCCCAAGCCGCCCGAAGGCGAAACCCTCACCGCCGACGAGACGAAGGCGCTCGCCCAGTGGCTCAAGGAGACGCTCGGCGAACGCGTGGCCGAGGTGAAGGCGAGCGAGCGCCTCGTCGAT
>Ga0335071_10005917_pt1 | contig 12682 bp, 12 predicted proteins | sample Lox_Sample_15_FD_206724 | JGI IMG/M metagenome (GOLD analysis project Ga0335071, IMG submission 206724) | Soil microbial communities from Loxahatchee National Wildlife Refuge, Florida, United States - Lox_Sample_1.5 | ecosystem: Environmental > Terrestrial > Soil > Wetlands | place: USA...
GCATAGAAGGCGGCGAACGGCGCCTTGGCAAGGCCGCCGCCGGGCCGCGGCTCGTTAGCGAGCTGCCACGACATGATCGCGGGATCGTCGCGGTATTTCCTGCCCGTGACCGTGTTGGTGCGGCTGACGATCGCCGCGACATAGTCTTCATACAGAGCGATCGCGGCCGGCATGGTGTAGAACTGCGCGCTGAAATCGGCGAACTCCGGCCAGGGATGGGCGGGATCGCCCAGGTTGATGTAGTGCCCGCCGTTGGTCCAATACTGATAGGTCACCATGCCGCCGGACCATTCCCAGAAATTGTTGAGGTAGATGACCGCCTTCATGCCGCGCTTGCCCATTTCGGCGAGGAGATAGTCGAGGCCCGCGAGAAGGTCTTCGTTGTAGGGCGGCTTCGGCCCGCGGAAGGTGTATTTGAGCGAATTCTTGAGCGGCGATAGCTCGCCCGAGCCGAGCACGCGCAGGTTTCCGAGGCCGAGCTTGCCGAGATTATCGAGTTCGCGCTTCAACCGGTCGCGGTTTCCCAGCGGGCCGGGAGAGCCCAGATAGGCACCGTACCACATGTTGGTGCCGCAATAGCGATACGGGTTGCCGTCCAGAAGGAACCGGTGGCCGTCCACGCGCACGAAACCGTCCGGTGCGCGCGCGTCGAGACTCGACAGTCCGCTCGCCCCCAATCCGGCCAACACTGTCCTGCGGCTGATCATTCTTCGCCTTCCCCGATCCGGAGACGAAGTCATAACTCTCAAATGCGGCGCCTCACCAGACGGTGCGCAGCCATTCGAGATAGGCGTCGAAGTCGCGCCGCTCGACCGTGAGGCCGCGCCAATCACCGCTCTCCACAGACACGCTGCCGAGATCGGCGGCAAGGGCTCGCGCATCGCCCGGCGAGATGACGGCCTCGCGGCCGCCGGCCGTACCGTGGACATGCCCGGTTTTCACCAGCGCCTCCGCATGCCAGCGCAGCGGGTCAGCGCTGACCGCGGCGGCGATCGGCAGGTGTTCCGTCGCGGCTTTCTTGCATGCCGCGCGGGCCGCCTCGCGCAGGGAACGTGCCTTTTTGTCCCGCCACCGGGTGGAATCCGCTGCCGCCGTCATGGAACTCTCCTCCCGCTTGGCACGGGGTGATCGCCTGATATATCATAAATCTATTCTCAATCGTTAAGTCTGTGTAAGAATATCTGCCATGTCGGCAATCCGGGCCAAGATATCATTCCCCGAGGGTACCTGATGATCAGCGCGGGACAGCTGCGGGCCGCAAGAGCGCTTCTGGGAATCGACCAGCGCGAGCTGGCCGAAATCGCGAACCTGTCGGTGCCGACCATTCAGCGCATGGAAGCCAGCGAAGGCGTGATCCGGGGAAACGTGGATTCGCTGATGAAGCTGATCGGGGCGCTGGAAAAAGCGGGCATCGTCCTCATCAACGACGGCGCATCTTCTGCCGACGGCGGCCGCGGGATCCGCCTGAAGAAGGGCTGACGCTTACGCCCGGCGTTTTCCCGGGCCACCTTGCGTGGTAACCCTCGCACCATGTCCGACCGTTTCGTCATCCACGTGAAGGCCCGGGAGGGACGGCGCGCGCGCGCCGGTGCGCCCTGGCTGTTCTCGAACGAGGTGGAGGTCAGCGCCGCGGCCAAAGCACTGCCCCCCGGCGAAGTGGTGAACGTGGTCGGCGACGACGGGCGCGTGTTCGGCACCGGCTTCTTCAACGCGCACAGTCTCATCGCCGTGCGGCTTCTCGATCCGGCGGCCGATGCAGCGATCGATTCCGTGTTCTTCGCGGCCCGGCTGAAGCGGGCGCTGGCCCTGCGCGAGCAGATGTTCGCGGCGCCCTATTACCGGCTCGTCAATGCGGAAGGCGACGGCCTGCCGGGGCTCACCGTCGACCGTTTCGGCGATGTGCTTGCGGTCCAGATCACGACCGCGGGCATGGAGGCGGCGCGCGATGCGCTGCTGGAAGCCGTCGACGGCGTGCTAGCGCCCTCCGGCGTCATCCTGCGCGCCGATGCGCCGGCGCGTTCGCTGGAGGGGCTGAAGAGCTACGTCGAAATCGTCAAGGGCGCCGCCAGCCGCGTCGCGGTGGAGGAAAACGGCGTGCGCTACTTCGCCGATCTCGCGTCGGGCCAGAAGACCGGCTGGTATTACGACCAGCGCGAAAACCGCGCTTTCATGGCGGGAATGGCGAAGGGCAAATCGCTGCTCGACTCCTTCTGTTTCACCGGCGGCTTTGCGCTGGCCGCCGTGCGCGCCGGCGCGAGAGAGGTTGCGGGACTCGACAGCTCGGCCCCGGCGCTGGCGCTGGCCGAGGAAGCGGCGGCGGCCGGCCGTCTCGCCGCCAAGTTCGTGAAATGCGACGTGTTCGACGAGCTGGAACGTCTGGCGGCGGCGGGCGAACGTTTCGACTTCGTCGTCGCCGATCCGCCGCCCTTCGTGAAGGCGAAGAAGGACCTCGAAACCGGCGCCAAGGCCTATCGCAAGCTGGCGCGCCTGGCGGCGTCCGTCGCCGCGCGCCAAGGCGTACTGTTCCTGGCCTCCTGCTCGCACAACATCCCCGCTGAACGGTTTGCGCTCGAATGCGCCACCGGCGTCGCCCGCGCCGGCCGCACCGCACGCCTGATCCGCCAATCGGGTGCCGGCCCCGATCACCCGATCCACCCGATGCTGCCCGAGAGCGCCTATCTGAAGGCGTGCGTGTACGCGCTGGATTAGATCGTCACCTGCGCGCCAAGCTCCACCACCCGGTTCGGAGGCAGGTGATAGAACCGCGCCGGCGACAGCGCGTTGGACGCCAGCTTCATGTAGAGCCACAGCCGCCAGCGCGGCAGTGCCGGGTGCTCGGCCGGAAGCAGCGTCTCGCGTCCGATGAAGAAGGTCGTGGTTTCCGGGTCGATCGCCAGCCCGTAAGCGCGTGCCTCGGTGAGCGCCTTGGGCACGTCGGGCGTCTCGAAGAATCCGTGGTGGATCTGTACGGCGAAGAAGCCCTTGCCCAGCTTCTCGACTTCCAGGCGCTTGTCGGGGGCGGCGAACGGTGTGTCGTCGACCACCACCTGGCAGATGATGACGCGCTCGTGCAGCACCTTGTTGTGCTTCAGGTTATGCAAGAGGGCGCCCGGCACGCCATCGGCGCGCGCCGACAGGAATACCGCCGTCCCCGCTACGCGCACCGGAGTCTTGTCGGCGCGTTCCAGGAACAGGTTCAACGGCATCGATTCGTTGCGTAGGCGGTCCAGATGGGCGCGCCGGCCCAGCCGCCATGTCTCCATCACGATGAAGACGCAGGCCGCGATGAACAGCGGCAGCCAGCCGCCTTCGACGAACTTGAGCGCGTTCGAGCCGAGGAAGCAGAGGTCTATGAAGCCGAGCAGACCGAACAGCCCCACTACCGCCCAGCGGTTCCAGTGCCATTGGCGCAGCGCGATCATCGCCACCAGCATGGTGGAGATGAACATCTCGCCGGTCACCGCGATGCCGTAGGCCGCGGCCAGTGCGCTCGAGCTCTTGAAGATGAGCACGATGAGCACGACCCCCGTGGCCAGCACGGAATTCATTCGCGGTACGTAGATCTGGCCGTAGTCGGTGGCGGAAGTGTGCCGGATCTGCATGCGCGGCAGCATGCCGAGCTGTACCGCCTGGCGCGTGATCGAGAACACGCCCGAAATCACCGCCTGCGAGGCGATGATCGTGGCGATGGTGGCAAGCAGCACGAGGGGATACTGCGCCCAGCCGGGCGCCACGGCATAGAAGGCGATGGCCGCGTGATGGGGATCGCGCAGCAGCGCCGCGCCTTGTCCGAAGTAATTGAGCAGCACGGATGGCAGCACGAAGCCGATCCAGGCGGTGCGGATCGGCCCTTTGCCGAAATGACCCATGTCGGCGTAAAGCGTCTCGCAGCCCGTCACCGCGAGCACCACCGAGCCCAGCGCCACGAAGGCCGTCCACGGTTCGCGTACGAAGAGCATCAGCCCGTAATGCGGGCTCAGGGCCAGCAGAATCTGCGGGGTCTTGGCGATCGATGCCACGCCCAGGGCGGCGATGGTCAGGAACCACACCACCATGACCGGACCGAACAGCCGCCCCACATGGGCCGTGCCGCGGTGCTGCAACGCGAACAGGCCGATCAGGATGGCCAGCGACAGCGGCACCACCAGGGGCGCGAACGCTTTGGAGGTGACTTCGAGGCCTTCCACGGCGGACAGAACCGAGATCGCCGGCGTCAGCATGCCGTCGCCCACGAACAGCGACAGACCCAGGATCGCCGCGGTGCCGATCGCCGCCTTGGTGCGGCGGTCGAGACCCTGGATGCGGTGGGCGAGAGAGGCCAGCGCCAGTTCGCCGCCTTCGCCGCCGTTGTCCGCGCGCATGATGAGGGTGACGTATTTGACCGTCACCACGATCACCAGCGACCACACGATCAGCGACACCACGCCGAAGATGGAGGACTGCAGCGGCACATGCTGCTCGGCCGCGAGCGCGGTCTGCCTCAGTGCATAGAGCGGGCTGGTGCCGATGTCGCCGAACACCACCCCGAGCGCAGTCAGCGTCAGGAAGGCCCGGCGCCTGAGCGACTTGGTTTCCGGGCTGTGCGGCAGCTTGAGCGGGGCTGCGTCCAGCGGATCATCGGGGGGCAAGGGAGGTTGGTCGTTCACGGCCGGTTGGGCGGATCGATCTCGTTTGGGCTTGGTTTTGAAACGCGCTAATCGCTGGGCGATATCCCGGCGAAGGCGCGGACCATAGTCCGGCCGGTCCGGGTCACAAAGAGGGGCGAGGCAGATTGGCGCAAAATTGCGCTAAGCACTTGTCATTGTTGAGTATCGTCATCCGGCGGTGGCTCGGATTGGCCGTCGTCGAAGGCCGGATCGCTCTGCAAAAGGTCCGCCACATAGTCGTGCTGCGCCGGTTCGGGGCCATCCGCTTCAGCGGGCGGAACCGGGCGCTGCGCCAAGCGGGTTCGCGTGGGGGCGGGTGCGCTCGCCGTCAGCACCGGGCTGGCATCGGGTCCGGGTCCGATGAAGCCCTGGACGGGATAGTTCCGCGCGCCCCACGCCCCGGTGCGGAAATTGAACACGCGCACCTGGCTCCAGTCGTTGTCGGGGCTGACGTCGCGCACCGGATCGTTGACGAAGATCGCGCCGTCATCCAGCCAATTGGCGTGGTCGACGCGGATCGTTCGCGAATCCAGGATGTCGCGCACCACGGCCAGATGGGCCCGTTCGCTGCCGGCATAATTGAAAAGCACCAGGACCGAACCTTGGCTCGGCGTCGGCGCGCGGGCGTACCTGCCGTCGGCCTGGTCCCACCACGTCCAGGCGTCGCCGTAGAGCGCAATGCCGGAATGTTCGCGGGCATAGGGCACGCATTGCAGGACGGAGCCGGGGGAGCGCGGCGCCGGACGCGCGACGGTGCCGTAGTCGCGGTCGTAGCCGTAGGACGATGGCGGCGTGGTCGTGCAGGCGGCCAATGCCGCACAAAAAAGGGCCGCCGCCGCGAGCCGAACGAATGACCCCACCATCACCGATCCTCGTAACGCTCCAGCGGCAGCAGCCGTGGCAGTGATGCTGCCAGAAGCGTTTCAAGGCGAGGTTAGCCGAATCGTTCGACTTTTATCGACTCGCAATTTTGCGGGATGCAGCGATTTCAGTCGGGAATGCGCCGCGCGCGCACGCCTTGCGGAATCGCGCCGGAAAACCCCATGCCGCCGATAGAGATAAGGCCCGCCACCGCGAAGGCGAAAAACGGGGCGCTCCAGGCGGACTCGGCGAACGCGAACACCGGCAACAACACGCCGACGACGAGTTCGGGGCCGCCGCGCCATCCCCCGGCATAGCGTTCGCCCGCGCGCAGGGTGCGGTTGAAGTTCATTTCGGCGGAGAAGAACGCTTCATAGGTTGCGCGCGTATTGGCGAGCACCAGCCCGCTCGGAAACACGATGGCGAGCAGAAGCGAGCGGTGAAGTCCGATCATGCGGTCGCGGCCCAGGATCTTCTGGCCGAGCCAGACGTAGCCCAGCGTGCTCGACAGGCCGAAGCCGGTGACGGCCAATCCCAGCGTGCCGACGCTGTGCAGGTATACGGCGCCGATATACATCAGAGTGAGGCTGATGGAGGCGCTGAAGAACGCGAGCGTGTAGAAGGCGAACTGGCACATCTGCAGGCTCATCGCCGCCTTGAGCCACAACGGCATCGCGCTTGCCCATACCGCCGGAAGCAGCTTGCGCGCGCATTGCGCGTGGCCTTTGGTCCAGCGCGACTGCTGTGCCCGCCAAGCCGCCGCGGTCTCCGGCAGTTCGCCGGGCACCACGACGTCGCCGGCGAACGCGCCGCGCCAGCCTTTCAGCGCGCAGCGGACCGAAAGGTCGAGGTCCTCGGTCAGGGTGTCGCCGCTCCAGCCGCCGGCGTTCTCGATGGCTTCGCGGCGCCACACGCCCGCGGTGCCATTGAACGACATCGGTAGGCCGGCGCGGAATCGCGCTTCCTGTTCCACCGCGAAGTGGGCGTCGAGCAGCAGCCCCTGCGCCCGCGTCAGCCAGTTCTTCTCGCGGTTGGCGTGACCCCAGCGCGCCTGCACGAAGCACAGGCCGGGATCGGCGACCAGCGCCGGCACGGTGCGATGCAGGAAATCGGGCTGCGGCTCGAAGTCGGCGTCGAACACCGCGACGAAGGGCGCCTCCGAGTGCAAGAGTCCGAAGGCGAGATTGCCCGCCTTGAACCCGGTGCGCTCGCCGCGCTTGAGCACGCTGAGCTTCACGCCTTCGGGCACGGCGGCCATGATCGCGCGCTTCAGCGCTTCGTGATTGTCGGCGTCGCCGTCGTCGAGCACCTGGATCTCGAACTTGGCGCGCGGCCAGTTCAGCCTTGCGGCCGCGGCGGCGACGCGAACCGCCAGCGCGCCTTCGTTGCGCACGGGAAGCTGCACCAGCACATCGGGCAGGGCTTCATCCGGCAGATCGGGCCGACGCAGGCGCAGCGCAGGGCGGAAGAGGCGGAAGAATCCCAACATCACCAGTTGGGCCGACAGCAGAGCCAGCAGCACAAGCACCACGGCGAGCCCGCACTGCAGAATCAGCGACAGGTCTGACATGCGGACTTTCGTCCCCCATTACCGCTCGTGAGCTTGCCGCGGGCGCGGTTGCTCACTTCAAAGGCGTGGTGAATTTGTTACGCGGCGCTTTTTTTGGCAAGGGCGGACGTGCATTTGGCTCGATTCGAATGCTTAAGAACGAATTGCAGGGCTAAGGCTTTGCTCTGTCGGCATGGTTTCTGCGTCAAACCGCTGCACGGCGTGCCGCAATTGCCTTAATCCAGGGTCCGGCGGAACCGCTTGATCGCCACCGTGCCGGCAATGAACAAAAAGAGAATCATCGGCCAGACGTCGCCCCACACCTCCGCCGGACCGTTGCCCTTGAGCAGGATGCCGCGGACGATTCGCAGGAAGTGGGTGATGGGCAGGCATTCGCCGAGCCACTGCGCCCAGTCGGGCATGCCGCGGAACGGGAAGATGAAACCCGAAAGCATGATCGACGGCAGGAAGAAGAAGAACGTCATCTGCATCGCCTGCATCTGGTTGGCGGCGATGGTCGAGATCGTGTAGCCGACGGCAAGCAGGGCGGTGATGAACACCGTCGCCGTCGCGGCCAACAGCCCGAACGAGCCGATCATCGGCACGTGGAACACGAACTTGGCGATCAGCAGGATGAGCGCGCACTGGAACGCGCCGACGAAGATGTTGGGCAGGATCTTGCCCACCATGATCTCAACCGGGCGCGTCGGCATGGCAAGCAGGTTCTCATAGGTGCCGCGTTCGCGCTCGCGCGTCAGCGCGATGGAGGTCGCCAGCACCATCGTCATGGTCAGGATGATGCCCAACAGGCCCGGCACGATGTTGTACTGGGTGTTGGCCTCCGGGTTGTAGAGGCTGTGGACCACCACGCCGAAAGCACTGGGCTGCGCCGCGCGGCCCGCAAGCGGTCCCACCAGATCGTCGCGCAGCGCCGTCGTGGCGATGGTGGGGATGGCGGCGAGCGCGTAGGAGCCGGCGGCCGGATCGGTGGCGTCGGCTTCGACGAGCAGGTTCGGCTTGGCGCCGCGCACCAGATCACGCGAGAAGTTGACGGGAATCTCGACTGCGAAGCTGGCCGAGCCTTCGGCCAGCATCTTGCGCGCTTCGGCGGGCGAATTCGTCGCCTTGACCACCTCGAAATAGCTGGAGTTGGCGATGGCGGCGACGATCGCGTCCGACGTCGGCCCGGGATCGGAAATCGAAACCACCGTCGCCAGATGGCGCGGCACCATGTTGATGGCGTAGCCGAAGATGAAGAGTTGCATCAGCGGAATGCCGAACAAGAGGCCCAGCGTCATGCGATCCCGGCGCATCTGGATCAGCTCTTTGCCCAGGATCGCGAACATGCGGTGCAGCGTGAAGCGGTGGCCGGTCATGCGTTGCCTGCGCCGTTGGTCTGCTGGAGCTGGATGAAGACGTCTTCGAGGCTCGGCGTGGTTTCGGTGATTTTGAGCGAGGCATCGCCGCGATAGGGCGCCAAGGCCCTTTCCAGAAGTTCGCGGTCGTAGCCCGAGACGTGCAGCAGCGCGCCGAAGAAGGCCACGAACTCGATGCCGGGCAGCCCCTTGAGCCGCTCCGAAAGCTGGCGGGCGCCTTCGCCTTCGATGGTGAAGGTGATGAGGCCGGAATCGGCGATGATCTGGGCCACGGTGCCGCGCGCCACAATGTTACCCACGCTGATGAAGACGATGCGGTCGCAGCGTTCGGCCTCGTCCATGTAGTGGGTCGAAACCAGCACCGTGATGCCTTCGCTCGAGAGCGTGTGGATTTCGTTCCAGAATTCGCGCCGCGCCTTGGGATCGACGCCCGCGGTGGGTTCGTCGAGCAGGAGCAGCCTGGGCGAGTGCAGCATGCAGGCGGCCAGCGCCATGCGCTGTTTCCAGCCGCCCGAAAGCGCGCCGGCAAGCTGGTGCTGGCGGTGCTGGAGTCCCAGCTTCTCGATCGTCGCATCAATCAGGGCGCGCCGCTTCCTGAGGCCGTAGGCGCGCGCCACGAAGTCCAGATTCTCGCGGATGGACAGGTCTTCCCAGAAGCTGAACCGCTGGGTCATGTAGCCGGTTTCGCGCTTGATCTCCTCGGACTGGGTGCGGAAGTCGTAGCCGAGGCAGGTGCCTTCGCCCGCGTCGGCGTAGAGCAGGCCGCAGAGCATGCGGATGGTGGTGGTCTTGCCCGAACCATTGGGGCCCAGAAAGCCCCACACTTCGCCTTCGGGAACGGCGATGTCGATTCCGTTCACCGCGGTTTTCTTGCCGAAGCGCTTGGTCAGGCCGCGGACGTCGATGGCGTTTCCGTTCATAGCGGATCCACGTCCACGGGCTGGCCGGGGTTCAGCTTGAGGCCGCCGGGCGCGCGCGCCTCGACCTTGAACACGAGCTGGGTGCGGCTCTGGTTGGAGAAGATGACGGGCGGGGTGAATTCCTCCTGGCTGGCGATGAAGGCGACCGTCGCCACCACGTTGTCGGGGCAGCCGTCGCAGTGCACGTGCACCTTCTGGCCGAGATGGATGCGGCTGAACTGGTCCTCCGGCACGAAGAAGCGGACATAGACGTTGCCTGGCGGCAGCACGGAAACGACTGGCGTCATCGCCGGCACGTATTCGCCTTCGCGGAAATAGATGTCCTGCACGCGGCCTTCGGTCAGCGACACGATCTGGCGCTGCGCAAGCTGGTAGGCGGCATTCGACAGGCTGGCGCGCGCCGCGGCCTCGTTGGCGTCGATCTGCGCCACCTGCGCCGCGGCGGCGTCGTAGGCTGACTTGGCCTGGTCGTAGGCCTGCTGCGAGGTAGCGGCGGAGCGCATCAGGCCTTGCTGGCGCTCGAACTGCTTCTTGGCGAGGTCGAGATTGGCCTCGGCCTGCTCGCGGTTGGCCTCGGCCTGGGCGATCGCGGCCTGCGCGGAATCGCGCGCCGCCGTCTGGCTGGTGGCATCGAGGGTGAAGAGCAGTTCGCCCTTTGTCACCCAGGCGCCGCGCTGCACCTTGAGGTTCGTGATCCAGCCCGCCAGAGGCGCGGAAATGTAAGCCTGATCGCCTTCGGCATATCCGAGCCAGAGGCCATGGTGCTGCTCGGAGCATCCGGCGGCGGCGAGCACGAGAGCGAGCGCGACGGGTTTGAGGTTCATGGCTGTTTTCCTTCGGGGGCAAGGCCGCGCATCAGCACGTCGAGGTGCAGGCTGAGGAACTTGCGGTAGTCGAACGGCACCTTGTCGGTCGGCGCGATGACGGTGCGCCAGATGATCGACATGACGAACGGCGCGACGCAGAGCCTGGCGACATACTCCGGCAACACGTCGGCGCGCACTTCGCCGCGCGCCTGGCCGCTGGCGATGACGCCGGAGAGCATGCCGAGCGCCTTATCGATCACTTCTTCTCGCCAGAAGCGTGCGAGCTCGGGAAAATTCCCGCTCTCGGCGATGATGATCTTGGGCAGCACCGCGACGTGGCCGCTCTCGATCTTCGCGGACATGATCGTGATCATCATCGCGAGGAAGTCGCGCACCGAGCCCTGGTAATCTCTGGCCTGGACGATGGCGTCGCGCAGCGTGTCGCCGACGTGCTGGCGGGCGAGCGACTTGAACACCTCTTCCTTGCTCGGGAAGTAGAGGTAGATCGTTCCCTTGGTGACGCCGGCCTTGACGGCGATGTCCTCCATGCGCGCGGCGGCGTAGCCCTTCTCCGCGAACACGCTCAGTGCCGCCTCCAGGATTTCCCCCGGGCGGGCCTGCTTGCGGCGATTCCAGCTTCTGGCGGGTTTTTCTGCGGTCATGCTCATGACCGCCTATTTAATAACTGAACAGTCAGTTATCAATAGGTAAGTTGTCTCCGCTCACCGCAATGCTAGGCTCGGTCTGGGGAATATTCCGGGAACCGCAGGCCGTCCAAAGCCTTAGCACTCGCCCAATGAGGAGATTTTCCGATGCGCGCAACAACGGGCTTACGCCTTTCATCGGTGGCCGCCGCCGCCGTCATGTTGGCCGGATGCGAAACCGCGACGACCTATCATCCGCTCGAGGACCGGAGCGGCACCGGCTACACCGACCAGCAACTCACCGGCAACCGCTACCGCGTCAGCTTCACCGGCAATTCGGTCACCCGCCGCGACGTGGTCGAGAACTACCTGCTCCTGCGCGCCGCCGAGGTGACACTGAAGGCGGGCTACCGCTGGTTCACCTTCGACACCCGAGATACCGAAGCCAAGACCACCTATCACAGCGATTTCATGGGCTGGCCCGGCTGGCGCGGCTACGGCCGGTACTGGCACAGCTGGCCCGGATGGGGCATGGGGGCGGACGTCACCACGCGGCCCTCGACGCGCTATGAGGCCTACGCCGAGATCATTCTGTTGACTGACGATCAGGCAAAGAACGATCCGCGTGCGATTCTGGCGCAGGACGTGCTCGATCACGTGGGCCCGATGGCGCGCCCGCCGGCACCGGCGGCGAATTGATCACCGCCTGAGCCACAGGCGCACCGTGGCGCCCTCGCGCGCCTCGTGCAGGACGGCGAAGTTTTCCTGGCGGCACATGTGCGGCACGTCGATGCCGGCCAACGGATCGTCGCACACCACTTCGATGACGTTTCCGTAAGCGCTGCGGATCAGGGCGCGCCTGGCGAACAGCGCCGGCAGCGGGCATTTCAATCCGCGCAGGTCCAGCGTCTCGTCCACCTTGACGGGTGTGTCAGCGGCCATATCCTCTGCGCGTCCCATGAACCTGACCCGCGAATATAACTACCTTTCGTCGGTGGCGCGAACCTTCTGGCGCCTGCGCCGCATCAAGCGTGAGGGCACGCGCATCTTCGCCGACATCGTCGAGGAGTGGGCCGACAAGACGCCGCAAGCGCCCGCGGTCTTCTATCGCGACCGCGAGATCGGCTACCGCCGGTTCGACGAGGGCGCCAACCGCTTCGCCGATTGGGCGAGGCAACAGGGAATCGAGCGCGGCGATGTGGTGGCGCTGTTCCTCGAGAACTGCCCCGAATACCTGATGGCCTGGATCGGCCTCAACAAGCTGGGCGCGGTGGCGGCGCTCATCAACTGCAATCTCAAGGGCGCGCCGCTCGCCCATTCGATCGCCATTGCGCACGCCAAACTCGCCATCGTCGGCGCGAACCTGTGTCCCGCGCTGGCCGAAGTGGCGCGCGCCGTCCCCGCGATGCCCGTCGTGTGGTCGCTGGGCGGTGCCGTGCCGGGCGCCAAGAACCTGGATGCCGCGCTCGCCGCCGCTTCGCCCGCGCGCCCGGACAAGCGCGTGCGCAAGGGTCTAGTCGCCAAGGACAACGCGCTCTACATCTACACCTCGGGCACCACGGGCATGCCCAAGGCGGCGAACTTCTCCCATTTCCGCATGCTGTTCATGATGTACGGTTTTGCCGGCGCCTTGAAGACGAAGGCGTCCGACCGCACCTATGTCGCCCTGCCGCTCTATCACGCCACCGGCGGCATCTGCGCGGTGGGCATGACGCTCACGGCCGGCGGCGCGGTGATCATCAAGAAGCGCTTTTCGGTCCACGAATTCTGGCCCGACATCCGCCAGTACGGCGCCACCTTCTTCGCTTATGTGGGCGAACTTTGCCGCTATCTGCTCAACCAGCCGGCCGACGTGCGGGACGGCGTGCATCATTTGCGCG
>Ga0335071_10005919_pt1 | contig 12680 bp, 5 predicted proteins | sample Lox_Sample_15_FD_206724 | JGI IMG/M metagenome (GOLD analysis project Ga0335071, IMG submission 206724) | Soil microbial communities from Loxahatchee National Wildlife Refuge, Florida, United States - Lox_Sample_1.5 | ecosystem: Environmental > Terrestrial > Soil > Wetlands | place: USA: Florida...
TCGGCGGAGTTTCCGGGAGTGGCGACGCTGATGACCACGACCAAGAGCGGCGGCAACGATCTCCATGGCAGCGGCTTCTACACCACCGACAACAGTGCGCTGAACTCAGGTCCGCTTACTCAAGGCTCGGAACGATCGCAGGGCATCGTTGGGCCCCAACTACAGTGGTGGGGTGGAAGCTTGAGCGGGCCGGTCTATATTCCCAAGATTTATCACGGTAGAAACAAGACTTTTTTTCTGGTGACCGAGGAACACCGGACATTCCCACTGGCGGCTGGAAACTCGATTACAGGCACGACGACCGTACCGACAGCGGCATTCGATAAAGGTGATTTCTCAGCGCTGCTGGACCCGAGCAACGGCAGCATCCAGCTCAAGAACCCCTTGAATGGACAGCCGATACCGGGCAACATTTTTTCCAACGCGGGCTTGCAGGTGAATCCGGTCTCAGAAGCGTTTGCGACCAAATACTATCCGGCACCGAACTACACCGGCACTTCCACGAATCCGAACAACTATCTCAACGACTACCGCAATACGACTTTCGGCCCCGAGCATATTGACCGAATCGACGTCCGCATCGACCACAACATCAGTCCTAAAGACGTGATTTCCGGGCGCTTCACTCGGCAGCATGATCCCTGGCAGCGAAGCTATAATGCCCCGGTTCCGGGTTACGGCTTTCTGCAGGTGCGCAACAGCACCAATGATTTCATTTCCGAAACACACACATTCTCGCCGGTGCTGCTGAACGAGTTCCGTCTGGGTTTTGAGCGGGACGCATCCTTCCGAACGCCGAAGCAAGATGGGAACACCTTCCTGCAATCAACAGGGTTAAGCTTGGGAGGCACCACGGTTCCGGCGGGAACGCCCGGTATACCGGACATGGAGATCAGCGGCGGCTTTTTCGATCTCTATCCGAATCCCATTTCCGACAACATCAGCCAGCAGTACGAACTGTTGAACAACCTGAGCTGGCAGAAGGGCCGCCATGCCATCAAGACCGGTGTGCTGGTCCGCTACGGGGATCCGGTGCTCAACACGCAGAACAACCAGTTCGGACAGTACAACTTCAACGGCCAGTACACGGGTTTTGGATTTGCCGACTTTATGCTGGGGTACCCTTCCCAGGTGCGACTGAAAGGGCCTGCGCTGGCACGATACAACCGGAAAACGGATACGGGGCTTTACGTAAACGACACGTGGAGTGTCACGCCAAAGCTGACGCTCACGCTCGGTTTGCGCTGGGAGTACTTCATGCCGTCGGTGGATAACAATGACCGGCGCATCAATTGGGATCCGGCGACGCAAGCGGTGGTGGTGCCGTCGCAGTCGACGCTGCTGTACACCGCAATCCCGCAGGATATTCCAGTAGAGGTTGCGCCGCCTGGATTTCCAGGCCGCTCGCTGATGTACGGCAACTGGAATAACTTCGGCCCTCGCGTCGGCTTCGCGTACCGTGTGCATGACAAGACCGTTGTCCGAGGCGGTTACGGCGTTTACTATGGCGAACTCATTGGCGCCTACCAGGACAACTTTGGGCCGGGCAATCAAGACGTGTTTTCCGCAAACTCGCTACGCTTGAACAACACCACACCGGTTCCGACCCTGCAATTTCCGAACCCGTTCGGCAGCGCTACAACCGGCGTGGGCGTTTGCGCACACGAAGCAGACTGCGGAGATAGCATCACCGGGACCAACCCGCATCTGAAAACGCCGACCATCCAGCAGTGGAATCTTACCGTGGAACGCGACTTGGGCCACTCACTGGTGGGGCGAGTGAGCTATCGCGGATCAATGTCGACGCAGCTTCCGGTGATTTACAACTTGAACCTGCCGCAGGCGAGCACGTCCGATTTAACGAATGTCTACAACTATTCGCATTGGACGGGTGGAAATATCAACTACGAGACCGACGGCGCGATTCAGCGAAGCTCGTCACTCGATGTGATCGTTGACCGGAAATTTGCGCAGGGCGTGCAGTTCCAGGCCGCTTACACGTATACGCACAACATGACCGACAGTTCGGTGAGCGACGGCGAAAGCGGAACGGCTACAGATCCATACGACCGCCACTATGACTGGGGCAACAACACGCTCATACCGCGGCAGAGGTTTGTTCCCACGGTGTTGTGGGACGTTCCTTATGGCCGAGGGCAACACTGGGGATCCGGAACCTCACCGGTTGCGAACGCGGTGCTGGGCGGTTGGGAAGTTTCGGCTTTGGTGGTGATTCAAAGCGGCACCTATTTCTCGCCGACATTCGACGGGAGCTCGTGGCTTCAGGTCCGCAACGGCCAGGCCAACCGGCCGAATTGCACGGGAAGCAACCCCTATACAGGGAATTCCAATTGGTCGTGGGAGAACAATGCGGTGTTTCTGAATGCGGCGGCGTTTTCGGTGCCCACGCCGGGGACCTACGGCAACTGTCCCGCTAACTCTCTGGTTGGGCCCGGGGCATGGACGGGCAACCTGGGATTGCACAAGAGCATTAACCTGACCGAGAAAGTAAAGTTAAAGCTCGAAGGCAATTTCATGAACGTCTTCAATCATCCGAACAAGGCAAATCCGAACCCGGATTTGACCGCTGGTTTCGGGCAAATCACGGGGACGCAAAGCGGAAACCAACTGCTCAACCCGACGGTGACCAACAACAACGGTGAGCGGCACATCTGGGTTGGAGCGCGCGTCACGTTTTAAAGGTACCTTTGATAGTGGCCGGTGGCCGATGGAGCCACCGGCTACCCTGAGGAGCATGCGCCTTTTTCAACCGGCGAGTGAGGACCTGCGCGTGAACCGATTGTGACCCGTTTGGCTATTGTAGTTTTGGCCGGCGTGGCGGCCGGCTCTGCTTGGGCGGAATCTGGCCCTCGCCTTCGCGAAAATCTCAACAAGGGATGGCGGTTCGAACGGCAATCGAACGGCTCCGGGGAACTTGGTTCCTTTGACCGGGAAACGGCGGAAGCCTCCCGCATCGAGCCACGATTCCAGAACGCCAGCCAGGTTTCCTACGACGACTCCGCATGGCAGCGGGTAAACCTTCCGCATACCTGGAACGCTTACGATGTGATGGACGAGTGGCCGGGATACTGGCGCGGCATCGGGTGGTATCGCAAGCATTTCCAGTTGGATTCTGCCTGGCGCAGAAAGCGCCTCTTTTTGGAATTCGAAGGGGTCAGTCTGGTTTCCGAGTTCTGGCTGAACGGCAAAAGTCTTGGCCAGCACAAGGGCGGATACACCGGATTCGAATTCGAGATCACGCGGCTGGCACAATTCGGCAGCCAGGAAAACATCCTCACGGTAAAGGTGGACAACCTGTATCACGATACCGTCCCGCCGACGGTGAAGAGCGATTACAATTTTTACGGCGGCATCTATCGCGGGGTCTGGCTGCGCGTCACCGATCCGGTTTCAATTGTTTCTGTCGATTGGACGACGCCAACGGTGACCGAGGCGAAGGCTGCGCTGCGTATTCGGACGGGCGTTTCGAATCAAAGTCAGAAGGCACAGCGGTTGAGCGTAGTGCACGAACTGCTCGGTCCGGATGGGCGTGTGGCCGATTCGTTTTCGGACGCTCTCGAAATCGCGGCGGGAAATTCGGCGGAGTCAGCGGCGGGTCCGCGAACCATAGCATCGCCGCGGCTCTGGTCGCCGGACACGCCCAACGTGTACACGATTCGCACAACGGTTCGCGAAGGTGCGCGGGTACTGGACAATGTGGAAACGCCGCTCGGGTTCCGCTGGTTTCGCTTCGATCCACAAGCGGGCTTCTTTCTGAACGGCAAGCGTGTCCAGATTCAGGGAACTAACTGGCACCAGTCGTATCCTGGGATGGGCAATGCTCTGCCGAATTCACGCCACTGGAAGGACCTGACGTTTATTCGCGAGATGGGCGCGAACTTCTGGCGGACTTCGCATTATCCGCACGCTCCGGCGACCATGGAAGCCTCTGACCGGCTAGGGCTGATGGTGTGGGAGGAACTGCCCGTCAATAAAGAATTGGGCAACGCGGACGAGTACATCGTCAACGTGGCGCAAATGGCCCGCGAGATGATCGCGAGGGACCGCAATCATCCGTCGGTTCTGCTGTGGGGCATCGCGGGCGAGATCAACGCGCCCGCGGACATTTCGAAACGCGTGGTGGAGAGTGTGGCGAAGCTCTACCGCGAGCTTGACCCCAGCCGTCCGGTAGTGATGCACGCGCCGCGCGGCGAAGAGATCGCCGCACTGGTGGATGTGGTGGGCGAGGACGCGAGCGGCGAGACCGATGAGGAGCACCGCGCGCATCCGGAGCGGAGCTTCATGGTCGGCGAGTACGCCGCGGCTCTGATGGGGCGTGGGATTTACGGCGGTGGGCCGAACAGCGAGGAACTGGCTTGTGCGCGGCACGAGAAACATCTGGCCGAGATCAATCGCAGGCCTTGGATAGCCGGCGGCTGCATCTGGCACCAGTTCGACTATGCTGGCGAAAGCTACGACATGGTCACGCCTCACGTGACAGCGTTCGGAATGGCGGACATCTGGCGGATTCCGAAAGATGTTTATTATTTCTATCAAAGCCAGTGGAGTTCCAAGCCGATGGTGCACATCGTGGGACACTGGACCTGGCCGGGGCAAGAAGGCAAAATGCGTACGGTGAAAGTCTACAGCAACGCCGGCCGCGTGGAGCTGTATCTGAACGGCAAGGCGCTTGGCACTACGGCGCCAGACCAGGCGCAAGGGCTCACGCATCCGCCGCAAGTATGGCGTGTGCCTTACCAACCAGGAGTTTTGAGAGCAGTGTGCCACGCCGAGGGAAGGGAACTGGCGGACGAGCGGAAGACAGCAGGTTCAGCCGTGAAGATCGTGCTCGAGACGGACGCGGAGAAGCTGGTTTCCGGAGACGCGGAGAGCCTGGCTTACATTACTGCGTACGTGACGGACGCGAATGGGACCGTTGTGCCGGATGCGGCACAGGCGATCAGCTTCACGCTTTACGGCACGGGCGAGCTGTTGCCACAAACCTGGCTGGGGCACGGAACCGGGCTGACGTGGAACGCAGTCGGCGGAATGACGAGAATCGCTTTGCGCGCGACGGAGCGGTCGGGCCACGCGGTGGTCAGCGCCTATTCGCCAGGACTGCGCATGGGGCGAGTGAGTGTGGACATCACTGGTCCAGGCAAGCCTGACGAGATGGAGTATAAGGAATTTGGGAAGAACTGAATGCGACCGCTTGCACTGCTGTTGTTAGCGCCGCTCGCGGGCCTTGCCGGGACTGCTACGGTGCGCGTGGACCATCGTGTTTTTCCGGATCTCGAAGAAATGGACGGCAACTGGGCGGCGCTGCTGGCGGCGAGCGATGGGAAAGTATATGCCGGGCTCGCCAATCACGGCGGCGGCGGGCACCTTACCTGGTACGACTCCAAGACCGGAGTCATGCACGATGCGGGCAACCTGACGGAGCTTTGCGGGGAAAGCGCGTTGCGGCGCGGGCCTCAGTCGAAGATCCACGCGAAGTTCGGCGAAGGCAAGGATGGGCGCATCTACTTTGGCACGCACGGCGGGCTGTGGTGGAACTATGCTCGCTTTGCCACGAAGGAAGGCTATCCCGGCGCGCACTGGATGGCATTCGATCCGAAGACGAGTCGCGTGGAAGATTTCGGGCTGGGCGTGCCGAACGAAGGCATCAACACGGGCGCATACGATCCGCTGTTCAACCGGATTTACGGCTTGACGCACCCGCGCGGACATTTGGTGTACTACGACGTTGCGGCGCGCAAGAGCGTGGACCTGGGACGCATCAACAATTGGGAATCGATCTGCCGCACGCTGGGTATCGACGACGAGGGGAACGTCTACGGGAGTTTTGGCCAGGGGCAAATCTTCAAGTATGATCCGCGGAGTGACACGATTCGCGAGTTGGAAGTGCGGGTCCCCATCCGGCAGAAAGGCATTTCCCTGGGACGCGATTACGATAAGTCGGAAACGGCGTGGCGTACGGTGGTCTGGGACCGGCGCGCGAAGAAATTCTACGGCATCGATGAAAGCGCCACGATGCTGTTTTCGTTCGATCCGCACGCGGGAACGGACGGCGACATCCGGCGGCTGGGTCAGCTGTGCATTCCCGGATTCGAAGACAGGCGCGACGTACCCTATGCCACGCTGAGTCTCACTTTGGGTCATGACGGCAAGCTCTACTACGGCGCGGCCGCGAAGGAGTTTGATTACGGAGGCAGCGCCGGCGCGGAAGCGTCCCACCTGATCACTTACGATCTGGAAAACGGGAAGAAGCAGGATCTGGGCGAAATGCTGCTGGAAGACGGCAGCCGCGTGCTGGGAACGAACGCGGCGGATACAGGGCCAGACGGGACAATCTATTTGATTGGCGCGATCGAAGTGCGGGCACACGCGGGAGAGCCGATTCGCGCAGCGGGTAAAATCGCGGGCGTGCCGTACCGGTTGGCGTTACTGATGTACCGGCCGCATTGATATGCGAACACTGGGGCTGATGGTGCTCGTGTGCGCGACAATCTTCGCGCAACGCTCGCCGGATTACGACCATTCGGTGGTGAGCCAGGTGCGCATCGATTTACGCGACCTGGGATATCCGCCGGCGGACGTGATCCCGCCGGACGAATCGGCGATTCGCAGCCTGGCGGTTGCACCGAACGGCGCGATTTACGGCGCGACCAGTGGGCGGCGCAGTCACCTGTTTGTGCTTTACCCGCAGCACGGATATGTGCAGCCGCTCGGTTACTTGAATGGGGTAACGACGGTGCATCGATCGCTTGTGGTTGCGGCAAATGGCGATGTATACCTTGGCGGCAGCATCGGTGTGGACAACGGCGCGCAAGGATACAGTAACTACGGCGGCGGGCATCTGCTGCGGTACATTCCGAGTGCGAGTGACGAAGAGAAACCGATCCGTATCGGGGCCGAATGCCCAGTACAGGACCTCGGCATTCCAGTTGCGAGCGACGCGATCTATACGCTCGCCATTGACCGCGAGCGGAACGCCATCTATGGGCTGACATACCCGACGGCACGTTTCTTTCGGTACTCGATACCCGAAGGGAAATTCATAGTGTATGGCAGCGTGGCGGAGCATCGAATTCCCGGCGAGAAGTTCGAGAAGGAACGCAACATGGGCCGGGCGCTGGCGCTAGACGCCAATGGGAGAGTTTACGGCTCAGGCAGCGACGGCGCGCTTTTTCGCTTCAATCCCGAGACGCAAAAAATTGAATGGCTTCCGCTGGCCGCGCCGACCGTTCCGGGGCGCGAGCCGTATAATCGCATCGACTGCTGGGCTGAGGGATCGAAAGAGACTCTTTATGGCGGAACGTCGGATGGCTATCTATTCCGGCTGGATCCCAAGTCCTTGTCACTCGAAAATCTTGGCAAGCCGCTGAATCAATATCGCGTTCGCGGCCTCGCGTTCGCGCGCAACGGTAAATTGTATGGCGTGGGCGGCAATGACGATGAGATGGCGCGATTGTTTTCGTACGATGCTGCGCACGGCGTGTATCAGATGTTGGGAATGGTGGACGTCAATCACAGGCCCTATTATTCGTGGCAGGCTTACGTTATCGATGCTGTGGCGCTGGGAACGGACGGCACCTTGTATCTCGGGCAGAGCGAACGTAAGTCGAAGTTATATCTTTATTATCCGGAGTAACTGCCGTGAACCGAAGAGACTTTCTGGGTTCGGCGCTTTCGGCTCCGCTGCTGGCAGCGCAGACGAGAAGCGAAGACACACCACGCGCGACTTTGCCCACTTTGCCGAAACCCCGGTGGTTGGAAGACGGCTTGATCGACGCCGGCGGCTCACATGAAGGCTACTTATTCACCGTGCGCCGCGGAGGGCAAGATCTGGATGCGCGGCAAAGTTATGAACACGCACAAAGCGAAGAAGTGATTGTTCGGCTGAGATCGCAAGGCGTCGAAGTATTTCACACGCATCTCTACAAAGGTTTCGGCATGCAGGCCGAGAAAGCGGAGATGGATGATGCGCGCCGCGTGGCGGAGATCGCGCACCGCCATGGCCTGAAAGTGGACAGCTACATCCAGTGGAACACGCTCATGTATGAAACCTTCTTCGCGGAAGAGCCGCGTGCCAAAGACTGGATTCAGCGCGATATCAACGGGCAGCCGATCCTGTTGGTCTATGGGTACCAGCAGTCATTTCGCTATCGCCCGTGTTTTGCGAATCAGAACTACCTGGATTATCTGAAGCGCATCGTGCGTTATGCGGTTGAGGAAGTGAAGACGGATTTCATCCACTTTGATAACTTTGACTTGAATCCGGAGCCGGACTCCTGCCATTGCCCGGTGTGTGTGGAGGGTTTCCGCCGCTTTCTGCGGGAGAAGTATTCGCCGGACCAGCGGAGAGAGCGGTTCGGGTTTGACAATGTGGATTTCGTGAATCCGCCGCAGTGGAACGCGCAGAATCCTCCCCAGCGGATGCAGATCATTTTCGATCCGGCTATTCAGGAATGGGTGGATTTCCGTTGCGAAGTGATGGCGCGCGCGCTCCGGCAAATGGCTGAGTATGCGAAGGGCTTGAATCCGGAAGTGGCGATTGAGTGCAATCCCCATGGCATAACGGGCGGTAACCGCGCATGGGAGGCCGGTCTCGACCATGCGCGCTTTCTCAAGTCCACGGACCTTTTCTGGACAGAAGAGGAGAACACGCCAGGGCCGACTGCCGACGGCAGGCTCATCACGAAAATCCGGAGTTATAAGCTGGCGCGTGCGTTCGGCAACATTCTGCTGGCTTATATTGCCGAACATCCATTAGAGGCGGCGGAGTGTCTGGCGTTTAATCAGACGATCGGCTATGTGGGAGAAGATCCGCTTCGGCCGCACATACTGCAATACATTGCGTTCTACCGGCGCCATCGCGATCTTTTCAAAAGAGCGCAAGACCTCGCCGATGTGGCAATACTGCGTTCGTATGCATCGATCACGTACAACAACGCCGATGCTCAATTGAGTGCAATATTGGCGGAGCAGGCGCTGATCCAGGCTCACATTCCGTTCGATTTGATTTTCGACGAACACTTGCACGACCTGTCGAAATACCGTGTGATCTTGTTGCCCGATTCCGAGTGCTTGTCCGATTCCCAGCTGGCGGCGATCCGTCAGTTTGTCGAGAGCGGCGGCGGGTTAATCGCGATTGGCCAGTCTGGGCTCTATGACCAATGGAGGCGAGTGCGCGTAAAGACGGGCCTTGAAGACCTGGTTGATGCGCAGCGCCGCCCGCAAGGATATGAAGAGCGGGTCGCCCGCGCGGAAAGATCCGGCGAGCCTGTGCGGAAAGAAGCGGGAAAGGGGCGTACCGTTTATTTGCCTTCGCTTCAATTCGACGGCCCCATACCCGAGATGCGCGATTATTTCAGTATTGAGAATCGCTTCTGGAAACGGCCGAAGAACTGGCAGGACCTGGTCAACGCGATTGACTGGGCTGCAAAGGATAGCCTCACTCTACGAGTCAACGGACCGGAATCTCTGGTTGCGAACCTGGTTACGCAACCGGAGCGCCAACGCCTGATGCTACACCTGGTGAATTACAACGCGCGGAAGGCAGCCCTAAGTGAATCAGTCGAAGTCGTGTGCCGTGTAGCGCAGCCAATCAAAGATGTTCGTCTGCTCTCGCCGGATGTGGAACAACCACAGATCCTCAAATGGAAGAACGAGGCATCTGCCATCGCGTTCTCGGTACCCGCGGTCAAGGTCTACTCGATCGTCGCCGTGACTTGGTAGGCGATCGACGGTTCACTCAGGTCCAAACCTGCTACGACAGGATTTCCTTCACTACATTGCCATGCACGTCCGTCAGGCGGAAAGCTCTGCCTTGGAATTTGTAGGTGAGTTTGGTGTGATCGATTCCCAGACAATGCAGGATCGTAGCGTGCAAGTCGTGCACGTGGACAGGATTCTTGACGATGTTGTAGCAGTAGTCGTCGGTTTCGCCGAAACTGATCCCGGATTTCACGCCGGCGCCCGCCAGCCACATCGTGAAGCAACGCGGATGGTGGTCACGCCCGTAATCACTTGCGGTCAACTTTCCCTGGCAGTAGACCGTGCGGCCGAACTCGCCGCCCCAGACCACCAGCGTATCGTTGAGCAATCCGCGTTCCTTCAGGTCCTGCACCAAGGCGGCGCACGCCTGATCCGTGTCTTTCGCCTGGCCTGCAATCTGTACCGGAAGATTTGTGTGCTGATCCCAACCTCGATGAAAGAGCTGAATGAAGCGGACGCCGCGCTCCGCGAGCCGTCGCGCGAGCAAGCAATTCGCGGCAAATGTGCCGGGCTTGTGCGCATCGGGCCCATACAAGTCAAACGTGCGCGCGGGCTCTTTCGAGAGATCAACGAGTTCCGGCACCGAAGTTTGCATCTTGTAGGCCATTTCATACTGCGCGATGCGCGTGGCAATTTCGGGGTCGCCAAACTCATCCAGTTCGAGGCGATTTAACTGAGAGACGTCGTCGATGAACCGCCGGCGCTCGCCTGCCGTGAAACCAGCGGGATTCGATAAGTAAAGAACGGGATCACCCTGCGAGCGGAATTTCACGCCTTGGTATTTGGTCGGCAGAAACCCGCTGCCCCACTGCCGGTCGGCTAACGGTTGATCGTTTGGGTTGCCCGAACCTTGCGAAATCATAACGACGAAGGCCGGCAGATCTTTGTTTTCGCTTCCGAGACCGTAGGAGAGCCACGCGCCGATCGAAGGGCGTCCGGCTATCTGAAAGCCAGTCTGAAAAAAAGTCACAGCCGGGTCGTGATTGATCGCCTCTGTGTACATCGATTTGACGAAGCAGATCTCATCCGACACCTTGGCGAAATGCGGCATCAACTCGCTCACCCAAGCGCCGGAGTTGCCGTACTGTTGAAACTTGAACAGTGACGGCGCAACCGGAAAGCTGGTCTGGCTGGACGTCATTCCTGTGAGCCGCTGGCCCCCGCGCACGGAGTCGGGGAGCTCGGTCTTTGCCATATCGTTCAAGCGCGGTTTGTAGTCAAACAGTTCCATCTGAGAAGGGCCGCCCGATTGGAACAGATAAATGACGCGTTTCGCTTTCGGCGCAAAGTGGGGCAGGCCTGGAAGACCGCCGATGGGATTGATCGGATCGGCTTCGGCGCCCGAGAGGCCGCTGCCCAGCAGATTCGCAAGCGCCGCGACTCCGAGGCCGGCACTGGCTTTACCGAAAAAGTACCGCCGCGTCAGAAGAAGTTGCTGGTCGGTCATCTCACTCACTCCTTCGTGACCGTAACGTCCAGGTTGAGGATCAAGCTCGCCACGGTCATGTAAGCTGCCATTTCGCTCGCGTCATCTACCTTACTGGCGGTTTCATCGCCGATATGGATGTACTTCGCCGCCGACGCTGGGTCGGTGCGGAACGCGTCCAGGTAATAACGAAAATCGGCCATGAGAATTTCGCTCTCGCGCGGTGTCGGCGGCCGCGCCGTCGCCAGCTCGAAGCCATAGGCAATGCGCTGCGAAGGCGATTCGCTGACTTCCCGCAGCATCCTGCCGGAGAGCGCGCGAGCCGCTTCCAGGAAAATGACGTCGTTCATCAGATCGAGCGACTGTAACGGCGTGTTCGTACGCAGTTCGCGAACCACGCACGCCTCTCGGCCCGCCGCGTCGAAATTCATCATCATAGGCGGCGGTGCGGTTCGCTTCCAGAAGGTGTACAGGCTGCGGCGGTGCAGACCGGCACCGGTGTCGGGCTTGTAATCCTCGCCACCCGCGAGTTCCTTCCAGAGTCCCGGCGGTTGATAAGGCTTTACCGACGGCCCGCCGATCGTATCGACCAGCAGCCCGGAAGCAGCCAGCGCCTGATCGCGCAGCATGTCCGCCGGCAGCCGCGACCGTGCGCCTCGGGCCAGCAGCCGGTTGTCGGGATCCTTTTGTAGCAATTCCGGCATGACCTTCGACGATTGGCGATATGTGGCGCTCATCACGATGGTCTTCTGCATGGCTTTGACATCCCAGCCCGTGCGGATAAACTCTGTGGCTAGCCAGTCGAGCAGATCCAGATGCAGAGGCCACTCGCCCTGTGACCCGAAATCCTCGACCGTTTTCACCAAACCTACACCGAAATACATTTGCCAGAATCGATTCATGGTGACGCGCGCGGTGAGCGGATTGGACGGATCAACCAGCCATTTCGCGAAACCCAACCGATTATTGGGTGCGCCGGCCGGCAAAGGCGGGAGAACCGATGGTACCCCGGCGGAGACTCGCTCGCCAGGGTGATCGTAAGCTCCGCGAACCAGCACATGCGTTTCACGCGGCTGTCCTTCCCGCATCACCATGACCGTCGGGAATGTGTCCTGCAGCCACTGGCGTTCGTCGCGTAAATCGAGAATCTGTTTGCGAAGAGTTTGTAACGAAGGCGGCGCGTAGTGGTCCAGAAAACACCAGCGCAGTTTGTTTGACTGAGCAGGCGTTCGCGCAGCCGGAAGAGTCCCGGCGAGTTGGCTGATGGATTCAGGCACGGCGAGCACGGCTACATCGTCCGGCCCAAGTGCGGCGCGATAGATGCGAACACCTGCAATCAAGCCATGAAAACGGTTCTCCAGACCCAGGCCTGCTCCGATCCGCAAAGGTTGTTTCGCCGCGAATGACTGGTTCAGATCGTCCAACTGCACCTTGAGTTTGAGCGGCTCGCCATTGAGATAAACGTGAATGCCAC
>Ga0335071_10005920_pt1 | contig 12679 bp, 8 predicted proteins | sample Lox_Sample_15_FD_206724 | JGI IMG/M metagenome (GOLD analysis project Ga0335071, IMG submission 206724) | Soil microbial communities from Loxahatchee National Wildlife Refuge, Florida, United States - Lox_Sample_1.5 | ecosystem: Environmental > Terrestrial > Soil > Wetlands | place: USA: Florida...
CGCGGGGCTGATGACCGAGTTGGGCGGCGACCCCGAGATGCGCAAGATCGCCGAGACGGAGTTCTACGAGCTCAAGGGCAAGCTGCCCGACATCGAGCGCAAGCTGCAGATGATGCTTCTGCCCAAGGACGCGGCGGACGAGAAGAACGCGATCCTCGAAGTGCGCGCCGGCACGGGCGGCGAGGAGGCGGCCCTGTTCGCGGCCGAGCTGTTCCGCATGTATCAGCGCTATGCGGCGCTGCACGGCTGGCGCTTCGAGGTGATGGAGATCTCCGAGACGGGCATCGGCGGGTACAAGGAGGCGGTGGCCGAGATCTCGGGGGGCGGCGTGTTCGCACGGTTGAAATTCGAATCGGGCGTTCACCGCGTGCAGCGCGTTCCGGCGACCGAAGCCAGCGGGCGCATTCACACCTCCGCCGCGACGGTGGCCGTTCTTCCCGAGGCCGAAGACGTCGACATCAAGATCGACGACAAGGATCTGCGCATCGACGTGTTCCGGTCGAGCGGCCCGGGCGGCCAGTCCGTGAACACCACCGACAGCGCCGTGCGTATCACCCATCTGCCGACCGGCCTTGTCGTGCAGCAGCAGGACGAGAAATCGCAGCACAAGAATAAGGCCAAGGCGCTGAAGATCCTGCGCGCGCGGCTGTACGAGATGGAGCGGGCCAAGGCCGAGGCCGAGCGTGCAGCGAGCCGGAAGAGCCAGGTCGGCAGCGGCGACCGGTCGGAGCGCATCCGCACCTATAATTTCCCGCAGGCGCGGGTGACCGATCACCGTATCAACCTCACGCTCTACAAGATCGACAAGGTGGTGTCCGGCGAGGCCCTGGACGAGATCATCGATGCCTTGATCGCCGACGACCAGGCGACGCGGCTCGCGGAGCTGCCCTGATTTGACCCGCTCGCGTTTAGCCGCCACACCAACCCTAAACGCTCGCGGGCGCGCGCCTATCCAGGCGCGCGAGTGACTTACGTTGGAGGGCTCTACCCTGTCTTCCGATAGGACCGTAGCCAGCGCGCTGGCCGAGTGCCGGGCGGCATTGGTCGCGGCGGGGGTCGAAACGGCGGCCCTGGAGGCGCGCCTTCTGGTCGCCGCCGCCATGGCGGTGCCGGTCGAGCAGGTGATCGCATGGCCCGAGCGCGCGATCGGTCCCGCGGCACGGACGCGGCTCGCGGCCCTGCTCGCCCGCCGCACTGCGCGTGAGCCGATGGCGCATATCCTGGGCCACCGGGAATTCTGGAGCCTCGAGTTCGGGGTCACGCGCGATGTTCTGGTTCCGCGCCCCGACAGCGAGACGGTGGTCGCCGCCGCCTTGGAGCAGATCGCCGATCGCACGGCAGCCTTGCGCCTGCTCGATCTCGGGGCCGGCAGCGGGTGCCTGTTGTTGGCCTTGCTCAGCGAGCTGCCGCAGGCAACGGGCCTTGGCATCGACATCAGTTCCGCAGCAGTCGCCGTGGCCCAGAAAAACGCCGCAGCCTTGGGGCTCGCGAGCCGGGCCCGCTTCGTGCGCGGCAACTGGCTCGCGGGCGTCGACGGGCCGTTCGACGTGGTGGTCAGCAATCCGCCCTATGTCGCGCGTGCCGATCTCGCCGGCCTGCCGGCGGAAGTCCGGCACGATCCGCGCGCGGCCCTCGACGGCGGCGAGGATGGGCTCGACGCTTATCGCATCATTGCGGCAGGCCTTCCTGCGGTGCTGGCGCCGGGCGGATTTGCAGCGATCGAGATCGGCGCGGGGCAGGCCGAATTTGTCACCGCGATCTTGCGCGAAGCCGGACTTGAACCCTGGCTTCGGCGTTCCGATCTATCCGGTACGACCCGCTGCCTCCTCGCCCGGCATGCGCGTTAAACCTGCGAAAAACCGGGCAAAAATATGGCTTGGATTGCAGCCCTAAGGGTACTAAGCTTTCTCTTGAAACCGAACCGGGCCATGGGCCTGCGTGGGCTGTCTTTCAAGAACGGGCGGTAGTACGGGGGACCGGCGCTAGAGTCGTCGGGTGAAAGCCAATCGGATTTCCGAGCACTCCTGGGCTCGTGCAAAGCCAGGAATCCAGGGACAACGTGAGATTTGCTCAAGTCATGAACATGAAGCGCCAACGCGGCCGGAACAACGGCCGCAATAAACCGCATATGCCTGTCCGCGCGCAGACCTTCGACTCCAGCGGGCCGGACGTCCGCATCCGCGGCAATGCCTACCAGGTGCTGGAGAAATACCTGGCGCTGGCGCGCGACGCCACCGCCGCCGGCGATCGCATCGCGGCCGAGAATTTTTATCAGCATGCGGAGCATTATTTCCGCATGATCAACGCCAACAGCGACGGCCATCATCGGCCGCCGATGGGCCAGCCGCAGCAGGGCGGCAATCCGCAGCAGCCGCAGCACATGCAGCAGCCGCACAACTCGCAGCCGCACGGCATGGCTCCGCACGAAGGACAGCCGGCGGTCGCCGAGGCGGGTTCGGGCCCGCAACCGCTGACCGCACCACCCTATCCGCCGACCCCGTCGGGAGACGGTCAGCCGCGCTGATCGTCCGCCACGGCGGCCAACAAACGGCGATGCCATCGGCATCGCCGTTTTTGTTTGTGCGCTGCGGAAACGACTCACTTTGAGACAGCCGAGCCTCGCGCCGCCGCTGAAAAGCCACAATCCGCGAGAGGTCACAGCGGCCGCACCTGCAACTTCTTTGGGTTTGCGTATGCTTGCGGACCGACGGCGCCGGCTGCCGACGCTACTGTTTGTGCGTGCTGCCAGGGGGGCACAATTCCTCGCGTTCTGCGTGGAATGTGAACGCACATCACCATGTTCTCATGATCGGGCGACAGCCGCGTCACGGAACCTCACCATCTCCGTGCAGTTTGCGCAATTGATGGTGAGGAACAGCAACGTCATCGTGCACAGGGCCAATGCTCTGCTCGCGGCACTCAACGCTGATGATTTCGCGCGACTCGAACGCCACATGCGCGTCGTGCCGCTGGCGCATCAGCAGGTGCTCGCTGACGCCGGCCACGAGCTCGAGGACGCTTATTTTCCGCACTCGGGCGCCATCTCGCTCATGGCCGCGATGCGCGAAGGCGGATATGCCGAAATCACGACGGTCGGGCCCGAAGGCGTTGCCGGACTCGAAGAGATGCTCGGGGCCGCGGCGATGCCGAGCCGCGTTCTCGTGCAGGTCGCGGGCGTCGGGACGCGGATTCCGATCCGGCCGCTGCGTGCCGCCTTGGAGCAGAGCGCCACGTTCCGCGCCCTGACCCACCGCTACATCCGCGCGACGTTCGTGCAGCTGGGGCAGTCGGTGGCGTGCAACGGGCTGCACAGCGTCGAGCAGCGGTTCGCCCGTTGGCTCCTGATGGCGCACGACCGCGCGCGCCGCGACACGTTCGACCTCACGCAGGCGCTGCTGGCCGAGATGCTGGGCGTGCATCGTCCCAGCGTCACCGTGGTCGCGCGGATGATGCAGTCGGCGGGACTGATCCGTTACAGCCGCGGCGTGATCACCGTGACCAACCGCAAGGGGCTCGAGGCCACGTCGTGCGAATGTTATGGCGTGGTGCGCCGTGCCTTCCAGGAGATATTCGCGGGGCGGCGCGAGGCGTGACGAACGGGTCCGCGGCCGTCAGGAGGCTGCGATTTCGTCGCCGATCGCGACTGTTCCGCCCTCCAGCACGTCGGCGTAGATCCCGGTGTCCACGTGCTGAAAGCCGCGCTGCAAGGTCAGCGGGATGTTGAGGTCGCGCTCGCCGGTCTCCGGGTTCACGTTGGTCGCTGCACAGCGCTCGATGCGTTTCACGCCGCGCAGGCGAACGTCGCCGATGCGGAACTCGCGTCCCACCCAGTCGAACTCCTGCCAGGCCGCACCGCCCTCGAAGTAGAGATTGGCGCGAAATCGCCGCGGATCGACGGGGCCGCGCACCACCCGCTCGAGGTCGCGGACCGAGGCGAGCCCGATCACCGAGACGACTTTGCGCGCGACGTCGGAGAACATGTGCCCCGGCGCTTCGAGCAGCTTGGGGGCGCCCAAGGCTTCGCCGTCCATGTAGGCGGCGAAGAACTCGTCGATGATCGTGCGCCCGGTCTGGCTCGTGATGTTGCCGCTCGCCACCGTCTTGCCGTCGCGCTGGATGGTCAAAATTCCCGAGGCCTCATCAAACTTGGTGCGCAGACGCGCCAGCCGCTCGTTGCGCATCAGCATCAGAAACTTGGTCTTGGGCATCCAGGTCGGCGCGCTCACGTCGAAATTCGTCGACCCGTGCGCGAGCGCAAATCGCCGGTCCTGCGGCAGGCCGTGGCCGGGCGACAGGTCCGCGGAAGCGAGCGGTTCGGGCGTCAGTCCCTTGACGGGATAGCGGTAGATCTGCGCGAGCGTGAGCATGGGTGGTGCCTCGGGATGGCGGGCCTCATCATGACGCGCGCCGGCCCCATTCGCCAGGGTCCGGGTGCGGGGTGTTGATCCAGATCAAGGCGGTGGAAGGCCCGGCACCTCATCATTAATTTTATGAACGACACCACCGGCACTGCCTGCCAGATCGCTGAGCACGTGCGCACCCTCAGGATGCAGGCCGACTGGTGCGTGGATATGGCGGCGAAGGTGGCCGACCCACGGCTGTTCCGGGCCTATGTCTCCGCCGCCAGCGCTTGCCAGCAGCAGGTGCTGTCTCTGGAACGCGGATCGACCGCCGAAAACGAAGCCGGAATGGGCGTTTTGACCTGTCCCGCGTGACGTCGCGGCCTTGTCGCCCCCGGGGCCAATCCCCATATTTTGGCTACGGGATTGCCCGATCGGGAATTCCGGAATTCCTGTCTGCCCGGCTTAGGGGGACATCTTAAGGGGATTGGCTACCGATGAATTTCGACAAGTACACCGAGCGCTCGCGCGGCTTCATCCAGTCCGCCCAGACGCTCGCCCAACGCTCCAGTCATCAGCGCCTGACGCCTGAGCACCTGCTGAAGGTCCTGCTCGAGGACAAGGAAGGCTTGGCCGCGAACCTCATGCGTGCCGCTGGCGCCGATCCCGATCGCGCGTTGCGCGCGGTCGAGGCCGAGCTTGCCAGGCAGCCGAAGATCGAGGGCAGCGGTGCCGGCCAGGTGTTCATGGCGCCCGAGCTCGCGCGCGTCTTCGAGACCGCCGAGAAGGCCGCCGCCAAGTCGGGGGACGAGTTCGTCACCGCCGAGCGCCTGCTCCTGGCGCTGGCGCTCTCGCAGCCGGCGCCCAGCGCCAAGATCCTGAGCGACTCCGGCCTGTCGCCGGAGAACCTGAACGCCGCCATCGAGCGCGTCCGCAAGGGCCGCAAGGCCGACTCGGCCACAGCCGAGGAGGGCTACGACGCGCTGAAGAAATACGCGCGCGACCTCACAGCCGCGGCGCGCGAGGGCAAGATCGATCCGGTCATCGGCCGCGACGAGGAGATCCGCCGCACGATCCAGGTGCTGGCACGCCGCACCAAGAACAACCCGGTGCTGATCGGCGAACCCGGCGTCGGCAAGACCGCCATCGTCGAGGGCCTGGCGCAGCGCATCGTCAACGGCGACGTGCCGGAATCGCTGCGCGACAAGAAGCTGCTCGCACTCGATCTGGGTGCCATGGTGGCGGGTGCCAAATACCGCGGTGAATTCGAAGAGCGCCTCAAGGCGGTGCTGAACGAGATCGGCGCCGCGTCGGGCGAGATCATCCTGTTCATCGACGAGATGCACACCCTCGTCGGCGCGGGCAAGGCCGAAGGGGCGATGGACGCCTCCAACATGCTGAAGCCGGCCCTGGCGCGCGGCGAACTGCACTGCGTCGGCGCCACCACGCTCGATGAATACCGAAAGCACGTCGAGAAAGACGCGGCACTCGCCCGTCGTTTCCAGCCCGTGTTCGTCTCCGAGCCCTCGGTCGAGGACACGATCTCGATCCTGCGCGGCCTCAAGGAGAAGTACGAGCTGCATCACGGCGTGCGTATCACCGACGGGGCGATCGTCGCCGCGGCGACCCTGTCGAAGCGCTACATCACCGACCGGTTCCTCCCCGACAAGGCGATCGACCTCGTGGACGAGGCGGCAAGCCGGCTGCGCATGGCCGTCGATTCGAAGCCCGAGCAGATCGACGAACTCGACCGGCGCATCGTGCAGCTCAAGATCGAGCGCGAGGCGCTGAAGAAAGAGACCGATCAGGGCTCGCGCGACCGCCTGCAGCGGCTCGAGGGCGAGCTGCGCTCGCTCGAATCGCAATCGGCCGACCTGACGCGGCAGTGGCGCGCCGAGAAGGAAGTTCTGTCCGGGGCGCAGAAGATCAAGGAGGACCTCGACAGGGCGCGCACCGAGCTCGAGCAGGCGCTGCGCAAGGGCGATCTCGCGCGCGCGGGCGAGCTACAATACGGCGTGATCCCCGGCCTCGAGGCCAAGCTCAAGACCGCGCAGGGCGGCGAGACGCGCCGCATGCTCAACGAAGAGGTGACCGAGCAGGACATCGCGGGCGTCGTGTCGCGCTGGACGGGCGTGCCCGTCGACAAGATGCTCGCCGGCGAGCGCGACAAGCTCCTCAAGATGGAGGAGGCGCTGAAGCGCCGCGTGATCGGACAGGACGAGGCGATCTCGGCCGTGGCCGAAGCCGTGCGCCGCGCGCGTGCGGGCCTGCAGGATCCGAACCGGCCGATCGGCTCCTTCCTGTTCCTGGGGCCCACGGGCGTTGGCAAGACCGAGCTCACCAAGGCGCTGGCCGAGTTCCTGTTCAACGACGACCAGGCGATGGTGCGCATCGACATGTCCGAGTACATGGAGAAGCACGCCGTGGCGCGCCTGATCGGAGCTCCGCCGGGCTATGTCGGCTACGAAGAGGGCGGAGCGCTCACCGAAGCGGTGCGCCGCCGGCCGTACCAGGTCGTGCTGTTCGACGAGATCGAGAAGGCGCATCACGACGTGTTCAACGTGCTGCTGCAGGTGCTCGACGACGGCCGCCTGACCGACGGCCAGGGCCGTACCGTCGACTTCACGAACACGCTCATCGTGATGACCTCGAATCTCGGCAGCGAAGTGCTGGCCGCACAGCCAGAAGGCCAGGATGCGAACGCGGTGCGCGATCAGGTCATGGAGATCGTGCGCGGCCATTTCCGGCCGGAGTTCCTCAACCGGCTCGATGAGATCCTGCTGTTCCATCGCCTGACGCGCGCCAACATGGCGGGCGTGGTGGCGATCCAGCTCGAGCGGCTCAAGAAGATGCTGGCCGAGCGCAAGATCACGCTCGACATCGATGCAAGCGCGATCGCGTGGCTCGGCGAGGCCGGCTACGATCCCGTCTACGGCGCGCGGCCGCTCAAGCGGGTGATCCAGCGCGAGCTGCAGAATCCGCTGGCGACGCAGATCCTCGACGGGCGCATCGCCGAGGGCGACACCGTCCACGTGAGCGTCGGTGCGAAGGGCCTCTTGATCGCTTCGGCGCGCGAGGGGCAGGCGAAGAAAAGCGCGCGCAAGAGCGCGTAAGCGCGGACGTCGAAAAGATCGGAACGCAGATGGTTAAGCGGACTTAACCATCCGCGTTTTCGATCGCTTCTGTGGACAAACCGGAGCACCTCTGCCGCGGGTGCACACGGCAAAACGCCTTGAATCGGCGCCGCTTAGACCCAGATTTTTGCAGCGCGCAAAAAATTAAAAACAGATGTGACGAGCGCTTGACAGGGTAGGGGGTGGAGAGTACAACCCCCCTCCTCGCCGCACGGGCAGCTGGTTTTAAACCGGCCAGATTGGCCGGGCGGCGACTTGTTCTTTGAAAAGTGCATATCGAGGAAGGGATGCGCGGGCGGCGGCAGGCCAAACGACTTGTCGCTCGACTGTGCATCCGTAGATGACGCAACGAAGGATCGCGGAGCGATCTTCGATCCGGAAGATGCGTCGCGCGTTATGACAGTATGAGCGGGAAGTCAGTTCCTTGCCGAAGCGTGTCAACGCAAGTTGAAACGCAGAGGTAAGTTAACTTGAGAGTTTGATCCTGGCTCAGAACGAACGCTGGCGGCATGCCTAACACATGCAAGTCGAACGCCTGTAGCAATACAGGAGTGGCGGACGGGTGAGTAACACGTGGGAATCTACCCAGTAGCCTGGAATAACCGCGGGAAACTGCGGCTAATACCGGATACGCCCCGAGGGGGAAAGGAGCAATCCACTATTGGAGGAGCCCGCGCCCGATTAGCTAGTTGGTGAGGTAATGGCTCACCAAGGCGATGATCGGTAGCTGGTCTGAGAGGACGACCAGCCACACTGGGACTGAGACACGGCCCAGACTCCTACGGGAGGCAGCAGTGGGGAATATTGGACAATGGGGGAAACCCTGATCCAGCAATGCCGCGTGGGTGATGAAGGCCTTCGGGTTGTAAAGCCCTTTTGGCGGGGACGATGATGACGGTACCCGCAGAAGAAGCCCCGGCTAACTTCGTGCCAGCAGCCGCGGTAATACGAAGGGGGCTAGCGTTGTTCGGAATTACTGGGCGTAAAGGGCGCGTAGGCGGCCTCGTCCGTCCGGCGTGAAATGCCTGGGCTCAACCTAGGAATTGCGCTCGATACAGCGAGGCTAGAGTGTGGGAGAGGTTGGTGGAATTCCCAGTGTAGAGGTGAAATTCGTAGATATTGGGAAGAACACCGGTGGCGAAGGCGGCCAACTGGACCACAACTGACGCTGAGGCGCGAAAGCGTGGGGAGCAAACAGGATTAGATACCCTGGTAGTCCACGCTGTAAACTATGTGTGCTTGACGTCGGAGGGCATAGCCCCTCGGTGTCGGAGTTAACACGGTAAGCACACCGCCTGGGGAGTACGGTCGCAAGATTAAAACTCAAAGGAATTGACGGGGGCCCGCACAAGCGGTGGAGCATGTGGTTCAATTCGATGCAACGCGCAGAACCTTACCAGCCCTTGACATGTCCCTTTAGACCCTGAGAGATCGGGGTCGTCGGTTCGGCCGGGGGGAACACAGGTGCTGCATGGCTGTCGTCAGCTCGTGTCGTGAGATGTTGGGTTAAGTCCCGCAACGAGCGCAACCCTCACCTTCAGTTGCCATCAGGTTAAGCTGGGCACTCTGAAGGAACTGCCGGTGACAAGCCGGAGGAAGGCGGGGATGACGTCAAGTCCTCATGGCCCTTACGGGCTGGGCTACACACGTGCTACAATGGCAGTGACAATGGGATGCTACAGCGCGAGCTGGTGCCGATCCTAAAAAGCTGTCTCAGTTCAGATTGCACTCTGCAACTCGAGTGCATGAAGGCGGAATCGCTAGTAATCGTGGATCAGCATGCCACGGTGAATACGTTCCCGGGCCTTGTACACACCGCCCGTCACACCATGGGAGTTGGCTTTACCTTAAGCCGGTGTGCGAACCCGCAAGGGGCGCAGCCGTCCACGGTAAGGTCAGCGACTGGGGTGAAGTCGTAACAAGGTAGCCGTAGGGGAACCTGCGGCTGGATCACCTCCTTTCTAAGGATTCAGGCGATCGACACCGAGGTCGGTAGACCGATGACGTGTCCTTGTCTGAAACTTAGTACACGTCAGCGTTGGAAAGCGGCGATTCTCCGTCGCCTGATTTTCCGCCCTGACATCCGGCTTGCCGCCGCCAGCGCATCCCTTCCCGATCCGATACAGGACAACAGACGCCAGTAGTTCTGACCTTCTGGCAGGGGCTCGTAGCTCAGTTGGTTAGAGCGCGCGCTTGATAAGCGTGAGGTCGGAAGTTCAAATCTTCCCGGGCCCACCAATTTCCAGCCGCGCCGCGATGACTTGGGGGCGTAGCTCAGCGGGAGAGCACCTGGTTTGCAACCAGGGGGTCGTCGGTTCAATCCCGATCGCCTCCACCATCGCCCCATAACACGGGGCGCGGTTGAGAGCGGACAGACGGACAGTGGACCACGACCAGACGAACAATATCGGATCGGTGAAGCACGAATTACCTTGCGTGCGGTTTCGAACCAGTTTCGAACAACACTGGAGGTAAGGGCTGCGGCGGTGCAGAAGCCGCTCGGTTCCTCGATCTTTGACATGGTGAAGAGGGTATGGTTGTCGGACGACGAGGTGTCGTTCCGGCAACGTGTATCTGATTGGAGAATTCGCGGGCAGCGCGATCTTCGATGTTCCGAGACGGCGATCTTTCGAGATCTTCGTCTTAAAGCAAAGAGGATTGGCACTGCGCGCGTGACGCTGACGATCATGTTTCGTGCCTAGACGAACGTGATTGCGACAACAGTTATCGCTTCGAGCTCGTTTCTGATTCGTCAGAGGGAGCGCGAGGCGAGACGGAAAGAGTAGAGATCAAGCGTAGAAGGGCATTTGGTGGATGCCTTGGCGCCAAGAGGCGATGAAGGACGTAGCACGCTGCGATATGCTCCGGGGAGTTGCGAGCAAACTTTGATCCGGAGATTTCCGAATGGGGCAACCCCGTCCGATGAGGACGATCCCGCACTGAATTCATAGGTGCGTGGAGGCAAACCCAGGGAATTGAAACATCTCAGTACCTGGAGGAAAGGACATCAACCGAGACTCCGCTAGTAGTGGCGAGCGAACGCGGAACAGGCCAGTGGTCAGGCGGTAAGAACCGGAACGCTCTGGAAGGGGCGACCCTAGAGGGTGAGAGTCCCGTACGGGTAGAAAGCCGCAGGATCCTTGAGTAAGGCGGGACACGTGCAATCCTGTCTGAACATGGGGGGACCACCCTCCAAGCCTAAGTACTCCTTGGCGACCGATAGTGAACGAGTACCGTGAGGGAAAGGTGAAAAGCACCCCGATGAGGGGAGTGAAAGAGACCTGAAACCGAATGCCTACAAGCAGTGGGAGCAGGACGGCGCGCTTCGGCGTGTCGGGCTTGTGACCGCGTACCTTTTGTATAATGGGTCAGCGAGTTAGTCTCAGTAGCGAGCTTAAGCCGTTAGGTGGAGGCGCAGCGAAAGCGAGTCTGAATTAGGGCGCTACAGTTACTGGGATTAGACCCGAAGCCGGGTGATCTTGCCATGGACAGGTTGAAGGTGCGGTAACACGCACTGGAGGACCGAACCCACTCCTGTTGAAAAAGTAGGGGATGATCTGTGGCAAGGGGTGAAAGGCCAACCAAACTCGGCAATAGCTGGTTCTCCGCGAAATCTATTGAGGTAGAGCGTCGATCGATCACCCTCGGGGGTAGAGCACTGGATGGGCTAGGGGGGCGCGAGCCTTACCAAACCTAACCAAACTCCGAATACCGAGGAGTGCAGATCGGCAGGCAGTCCATGGGTGCTAAGGTCCGTGGACGAGAGGGAAAGAGCCCAGACCGCCAGCTAAGGTCCCCAAATCATGGCTAAGTGTGAAAGGATGTGGGAAGGCCAAGACAACCAGGAGGTTGGCTTAGAAGCAGCCATCCTTTAAAGAAAGCGTAATAGCTCACTGGTCTAAATAAGCAATCCTGCGCCGAAAATGTATCGGGGCTAAAGCCATGTACCGAAGCTGCGGCTGGATGAACTCTTCGGAGTTCATCCGGGGTAGCGGAGCGTTCCGTAAGCCTGTGAAGGGAGATCGTAAGGTCTCCTGGAGGTATCGGAAGTGAGAATGCTGACATGAGTAGCGACAAACAGAGTGAGAGACTCTGTCGCCGTAAGTCCAAGGGTTCCTGCGCAAGGTTAATCCGCGCAGGGTGAGCCGGCCCCTAAGGCGAGGGCGAAAGCCGTAGTCGATGGGAACCAGGTTAATAGTCCTGGGCCTGCCGGGTGTTGACGGAGATGTAGGCTTGTTCGCGGTTATTGGATTCCGCGGGCAGGTGAAGTCTTCCAGGAAATAGCCCCGGCGTATAGACCGTACCCTAAACCGACACAGGTGGACTGGTAGAATATACCAAGGCGCTTGAGAGAACGATGTCGAAGGAACTAGGCAAATTGCCCGCGTAACTTCGGGAAAAGCGGGACCCGCTCTGGGCAACCAGGGACGGGTGGCACAGAATTGGGGGTGGCGACTGTTTATCAAAAACACAGGTCTCTGCGAACACGAGAGTGGACGTATAGGGGCTGACGCCTGCCCGGTGCTGGAAGGTTAAGAGGAGGGCTGAAAGGCTCGAATCGAAGCCCCAGTAAACGGCGGCCGTAACTATAACGGTCCTAAGGTAGCGAAATTCCTTGTCGGGTAAGTTCCGACCTGCACGAATGGCGTAACGACTTCCCCACTGTCTCCGGCATCGGCTCAGCGAAATTGAATTCTCCGTGAAGATGCGGAGTACCCGCGGTTAGACGGAAAGACCCCGTGCACCTTTACTATAGCTTTGCAGTGGTATTAGGGAATGAATGCGTAGGATAGGCGGGAGCCTTTGAAGCGCTGTTTTCGGATGGCGTGGAGGCAACGGTGAAATACCGCCCTTGCGTTCTCTGATATCTAACCTTGCTCCCTTATCGGGAGCGGAGACCCTGCATGGCAGGTAGTTTGACTGGGGCGGTCGCCTCCCAAATCGTAACGGAGGCGCGCGATGGTGGGCTCAAGCTGGTCGGAAATCAGCTGTTGAGTGCAATGGCATAAGCCCGCCTGACTGCGAGAGCGACAGCTCGAGCAGAGACGAAAGTCGGCCATAGTGATCCGGTGGTCCTGTGTGGAAGGGCCATCGCTCATCGGATAAAAGGTACGCCGGGGATAACAGGCTGATGACTCCCAAGAGTCCATATCGACGGAGTCGTTTGGCACCTCGATGTCGGCTCATCACATCCTGGGGCTGGAG
>Ga0335071_10005921_pt1 | contig 12677 bp, 17 predicted proteins | sample Lox_Sample_15_FD_206724 | JGI IMG/M metagenome (GOLD analysis project Ga0335071, IMG submission 206724) | Soil microbial communities from Loxahatchee National Wildlife Refuge, Florida, United States - Lox_Sample_1.5 | ecosystem: Environmental > Terrestrial > Soil > Wetlands | place: USA...
GTTCGATCAGCTTCACCGCGACGCCGCTGCCGTGCAGGTCCACGGCCATCGCCTCGCTCCAGCCGCACAACGCGAATTTACTTGCGCAGTAAGCGGTTTCGTGGATGATGCCGAGCCGGCCGCCCACACTGGACACGTTGACGATCAGGCCCGAGCCGCGCGCCAGCATCGGCGGCAACAGGGCCAGGGTCAGCCGCATCGGCGCAAAGAAGTTGACCCGCATGACGTCCTCGACCTCGCCGGGCTCCAGGGCGGTCACGGGACGCCGCTTCGGGATCGCGGCGTTGTTAACCAGCACGTCGATGCCACCGAGCGCGTCCCATGCCCGCAGCGCCAGCTCGGGCAACGCCCGTGTGTCCGCCAGGTCGGCCACCCACATCGCCGATTCTGGCGAGGCCCGCCGGCAGTCGGCCAGCACGTCGGCCAGGCGGTCCCGGCGGCGGGCGATCAGTCCCACCACCGCCCCCCGCTGGGCCAGCTGCCTCGCCAGGGCCGCCCCCAGGCCCGACGAGGCGCCCGTGATGAGGGCCCGTTTGCCCGAGGCCGTGTACGTCATCAGTCAAGGTTGCCGCGAAACGGGGGAAGCGTACAGTAGGAGCAGCTTGTTATATCGGCTAAATATTAGCTTAACTAGATCCGAACAGGGGAATACATGACTTCCACCAGGTATGAGGGCGACACCTGGGACCTGGCGTCGAGCGTCGGGGTGACCGCGACCATGGTGGCCGCGGCCCGCGCCGTGGCGTCCCGCGCCGACCGTCCGCTGATCGACGACCCGTTCGCCGAGCCGCTGGTCCGGGCCGTCGGCGTGGACCTGCTCACCCGGCTGGCGACCGGCGAGGTGAATCCGGATGACTTGAACGACGTGCACGACGGCGCCGGGGCTTCTGCTGCGTCCGTCGGGGCGATGTCCCGGATGGCCGACAACATGGCCGTGCGCACCAAGTTCTTCGACGAGTTCTTCCTGAGCGCCACGCAGGCGGGCATCAAGCAGGTCGTGATCCTGGCGTCGGGCCTGGACTCGCGCGGGTACCGGCTGGCCTGGCCCGCCGGGACCGTGGTCTACGAGGTCGACCAGCCGCAGGTCATCGAGTTCAAGACCGGCACGCTGGCCGAGCTGGGCGCGTCGCCCACCGCCGAGCGGCGGGTGGTGGCCGTCGACCTGCGCGAGGACTGGCCCGCCGCCCTGCGCGCCGCGGGATTCGACCCGGCCCAGCCGACCGCGTGGAGCGCCGAGGGCCTGCTCGGCTACCTGCCCCCGGAGGCACAGGACCGCCTGCTGGACACCATCACCGAACTCAGCGCGCCGGGCAGCCGGTTGGCCACCGAAAGCGCGCCCAACCCCGAGCCCGGGGACGAGGACAAGATGAAACAGCGCATGCAGACCATCTCCGAGCGCTGGCGTGCCCACGGCTTCGACCTGGACATGGCGGGCCTGGTCTACTTCGGCGAGCGCAACGAGGCCGCCCCCTACCTGAGGGAGCGCGGCTGGGCGATGGACGGCATCAGCATCCGGGATCTGTTCGCCGCCAACGGCCTTCCGCCGCTGACGGACGACGACATGCGCATGGGTGACGTGCTCTACGTGAGCGGCAGCCATGAGTGAGGGTCGCACCGACGGGGACAGCTGGGGACCGGCTTCCAGCGTAGGGGCGACGGCGACGATGGTCGCGGCATCGCGCGCGGTGGCCTCGCAGGGCCCCGAGCCGCTGCTCGACGACCCGCTGGCCGATCCGCTGGTCCGCGCCGTCGGGTTGGACCCCTTCATCCGGATCATCGACGGGGAGCTCGATTTCGAGGACGACCCGCTGTTCAACCGCAAGGCCAGGGCGCAGCAGATCACGGTGCGCACCCGGTTTTTCGACGACTTCTTTCTCGGCGCCACCGCGGACGGCGTGCGGCAGGCGGTGATCCTGGCGTCCGGCCTGGACACCCGGGCCTACCGGTTGCGGTGGCCGGCCGGCACGGTGGTCTACGAGATCGACCAGCCACAGGTCATCGCGTTCAAGACCGAGACCCTGGCCAACATCGGCGCCGAACCGACCGCCGAGCGCCGCGCGATCGCCATCGACCTGCGCGACGACTGGCCGGCGGCGTTGCGCAAAGGCGGTTTTGACGTCGCGCTGCCGACCGCATGGAGCGCCGAGGGGCTGCTGCCCTACCTGCCGCCCGAGGCGCAGGACCGGTTGTTCGACAACATCACCGCGCTCAGCGCCGCCGGCAGCCGGCTGGCCACCGAGCACGTGCCCGACCCGAACGCGTTCTCCGACGAGCGCCTGCAGCGCATCTCCGAGCGGTGGCAGCGCTTCGGTTTCGACCTCGACGCGGCCGACCTGTTCTACCGCGGCGAGCGCAACGTCGTCGTCGACTACCTGACCACCCACGGTTGGGACGTGACGCCCCACCCCGTCAGGGACTTGTACGCGCGCAACGGGTTTGACTTCCCCGAGGACGAGATGGCGGCCACGTTCGGTGAGCTGAGCTACGTCGCAGCGACCCTCAAGTAGGGTTGCGCGTATGCCACGCGCTCATGACGACAACTGGGATCTGGCGTCCAGCGTGGGCGTGACCGCGACCATGGTCGCGGCCGCACGCGCGATGGCGACCAGGGATCCCCACGGCCTGATCAACGACCCGTTCGCCGAGCCGCTGATGCGCGCGGTCGGGGTGGATCTGTTCACCAAGCTGATGGACGGCGAAATCGACCTCGACGCCATCGAGAACGCATCGCCCGCGCGCATGCGGGCGATGAGCGACGGAATGGCCGTGCGCACGAAGTACTCGACGACTACTTCATGGACGCGACCGGCACCGGGGTGCGCCAGGCGGTGATCCTGGCGTCTGGCCTGGACTCGCGCGCCTTCCGGTTGCCGTGGCCGGCCGGCACGGTGGTCTACGAGCTCGACCAACCCCAGGTGATCGAGTTCAAGACGACCACGCTGGCCGGCATCGGCGCCCAACCGACCGCCACCCGGCGCACCATCGCGGTCGACCTGCGCGGCGACTGGCCGGCCGCGCTGAAGGCGGCCGGGCTGGACACGACGGCGCCGACCGCGTGGTTGGCCGAGGGCCTGCTGATCTACCTGCCGCCGGAGGCGCAGGACCGGCTGTTTGACAACATCACCGCGCTCAGCGCGCCCGGAAGCACCATCGCCACCGAATTCGTGCCCGGCATCATCGATTTCGATGCCAGCCGGGTGCAGGACATGTCCGGCGTATTCCGGGAGCACGGCGTGGACATCGACATGGCGTCGCTGGTCTACACCGGAGAGCGCAACCACGTGGTCGACTATCTGCGGTCCAAGGGGTGGGACGTCGACGGCATCACGCGGACCGAGCTGTTCCAGCGCCACGACATCGAGGTGCCCGCGCCCGAGCACGACGACCCGCTCGGCGAGATCATCTTCATCAGCGGCAGGCTCGCCGGTTAGGTTAGTGGCGATCGCAAGCGCGGCATAGCCGGGCGCTGGGGGTACCCCCGCGAAGCTGGGGGACGGGTCGCCACCATCGGACTAGAGCCGCGGGTTCCCGAGCCATAGGGCGTTGGCGCCACTCATCGTCTGCTCCACCTGGTCGAGGATTCCCGCGATCGAACGTCCGAGCAGCGCGCCCAGCGCGTCCGGGAGCGACGCGGCGGCCGGTTGGGATGAGGCGCGGGGTCGCACCAGGTCCAGCAGCGACGAGCTCGGATAGCCGACGAGACGCACCTCGGTGTCCTCGTCCAGCCCCGCGAGGGCCTTGGCGCGCCGCACCGCCTCTCGGAAGCCGCCGAGTTCGTCGACCAGGCCCCGCTCGGCGGCGTCGGCGCCGGTCCAGACCCGCCCCCGCGCAACGGCTTCCACTGCCTCGGTGCTCAGCTTGCGGCCCTCGGCGACCCGTTCCACGAAGTCGGTGTACATCAGGTCCGCCTCTGCCTCCCGATGCGCCCGCTGCTCCGGCGTGAACGGCGCGTCGGCCGACCAGGCGTCGGCATTGGCGTTGGTGCGCACCGTATCCGACGCGACGCCCAGTCGTCCCTTCAGGTCACGAACCACCAGCTTCCCGGTGATCACGCCGATCGAGCCGGTGATCGTGCCCGGATTGGCCAGGATCGCGTCGGCGGCCATCGCGACGTAGTAGCCGCCGGACGCGGCGACCGCACCCATCGACGCCACCACCGGCTTGCCGCGTTCGCGTGCGCTTATCACCTCGCGCCAGATCGTTTCGGATGCGGTGACCGACCCCCCGGGGCTGTTCACCCGCAGCACGATCGCGGACACCGAATCGTCGGCGGCGGCCTCCCGCAGCGCCGCCGCGATGGTGTCGGCACCGGCGGTGGGCGTGCCGAGGGGCAGGAATTGCGGGCCCCCGCGCCCGCTGACGATGTTGCCGTCGACGGTGACCACGGCGAACGTCGGCTTGGACCGGCGGCCGGGCACTGGCGGCACGGGCGGGGCCAGCCGCGGCCGGGCCGCGCCGGCGTACCGCGCCAGGTACAGCCGCGGCGGCTCCTTTTCATCCGAAACATCCTGCACACCAACCAGTTCCGCCATCCGGGCGTAGGCTTCGTCGCGGAATCCGATCCGGTCGACCAGACCGGAGGCCACCGCGTCGTCGCGCAACAGCGGGCCCCGGTCGGCCATCGCGTCGAGCGCCTCCGGCTCGACCTTGCGTGATTCGGCGACCGCCCGCCACACCTGGTCTTGCAGGCTCTGAAGCATCCGGGTGACGGCCTCGCGGTGCGCCTCGGTGAAGCCGTGTTCGGTGAAAAGGTTTGCCGCCGACTTGTATTCGCCGCGCGCGATGATTTGCGCCTCGATGCCCGCCTTGTCGAACGCGTCGCGCAGGAACATGGCGTTGCTCGCGAAGCCGATCAGCCCGACGCTTCCCGCGGGCTGCATCCAGACCTCACCGAACGCCGAGGCCAGGTAGTAGGACAGCGTGCCGGGATAGGTCTCCGCCCACGCCAGGGATGGCTTGCCGGCGCTGAAAGCCGCGATCGCCGCCCGCAGCTCCTGCACCGCCGCCGGAGGCGACGCCCCCAGCTGTACGCGGGCGATCAGCCCGGCGACCCGGGGGTCATCGGCGGCGCGGTGGATCGCGGCGATGGTGTCGCGCAGCGCCGTCGGCCGGCTGCCCGCGGTGATGATCGCCAGCGGGTCAAAGCCCGTCGTCTCCGGCGGCACCGAACGCAGGTCCAGCTCGAGCACGCAGCCGTTGGGCACGCCGTGGTGGCGGGCGGTATCGACCCGGCCGGCCAGCGCGCGGACCTCGTCGATCCCGGGAAGGGAGGGCAGGAAAGCGAACATACTGTGCAGGGTACCGATCGGCCGCCGTACGGTGGTCGGGTGAGGTTCTCCATCGCAATCCCCCAATTCGACTACAACGGTTTCGACGATGCCGGGCTGCGCGCCTATCTCGCCCGCGCCGAGGAGCTTGGGTTCGAGGGCGGCTGGACGCTCGAGCAGACGATCGGCCCAGCGCCGCTGCTGGCGCCGCTCGAGCTGCTGGCGTATTGCGCCGCCTGCACCGAGCGCCTGCGCCTGGGGGTTGCGGTCCTGGTGACGTCCCTGCACGACCCGCTGCAGCTGGCCTCGGCCGCGACTGCGGTCGACCGGATCAGCCACGGACGGTTGGATATCGGCGTCGCACCCGGCGGCGGCGCCCGCCAATTCGCCGCCTTCGGCGTGGAGAAGGACAGCTTCATCTCGTATTTCACCGAGGGCCTGGAGCTGATGAAGGCCGCCTGGTCCGACGAGCCCAGGGTGACGTTCCACGGCCGGTTCCGCGATGTCGACGACCTGCCGATCGCACCCAAGCCGGTCCAGCGGCCGCATCCGCCGATCTGGTTCGGCGGCCTCGCCCCCAAGGCGCTGGCCAGGGCCGTGCGGCACGGGGACTCGTTTCTGGGCGCGGGCTCGTCGACCACCGAAGCGTTCGCCGGCGCCGTCACCGTGGTGCGCCGCGAACTCACCGAGCAGCGGAAAGACCCGTCGCACTTCACCATTGGCAAACGCGTGTATCTGATGGTCGACGACGACGCGGCGCGGGCGCGCGAGCGGGTGCTGGCCGGGCTGCAGCGCATCTACGGCGAGATGCCCGGCGTCAAAGACGTGCCGGTGTCGGGCACACCCGACGACGTGGCGCGCGGGCTGCGCGAGGTGATCGACGCCGGCGCCGGGTACCTGTTGCTCAATCCCGACGGCGCCGATGTCCCCGAGAACCGCGAGCAGATGGAACGCCTTGCCGCCGAGGTGATTCCGCAGCTGAGCTGACTACAGCTCGGTGACCGAGCCGCCCGCGGCGGTGATCTTCTCGCGCGCGCTGCCGCTGAACTTGTGCGCGGACACCTCGACCTTGGCGGTCAGCTTGCCGTCGCCGAGGACCTTGACCAGACAGTTCTTGCGAACCGCCCCCTTGGCCACCAGCTCGGCCACGCCGACGGAACCGCCCTGCGGGAACAGCCGGTTGAGGTCACCGACGTTGACGATCTCGTATTCGGTGCGGAACCGGTTCCGGAATCCCTTCAGCTTGGGCAGGCGCATGTGGATCGGCATCTGGCCGCCCTCGAAGGTGGCCGGCACGTTCTTGCGGGCCTTGGTGCCCTTGGTGCCCCGGCCCGCCGACTTGCCCTTGGAGCCCTCGCCGCGACCGACCCGGGTGCGCGCCGTCTTCGACCCGGGTGCGGGCTTGAGGTCATGCAGCTTGATGGTCACTGTGTCTTCCCTTCGGGCGCCGACTCCACCTCGACCAGGTGGCTCACCACCGCGATCAGGCCGCGGGTCTGTGGGTTGTCCTCACGGATCACCGAGTGGCGAATCCGCCGCAGGCCCAGGGTGCGCAGGCTCTCGCGCTGCTTCCAGCGCGCACCGATGGTGCTGCGCACCTGGGTGATCTTGAGCTGACTCATGGCTATGCCGTTCCCTCCCGGACGGCCGCGCCCGCGGGCAGGCCGGCGAGCGCGTCGCTTTCCCGCCGCGCCTTGAGCATCCCGGCCGGGGCGACGTCCTCGATCGGCAGCCCGCGACGAGCGGCCACCTCCTCGGGACGCTGCAGCAGCTTGAGCGCGGCCACGGTGGCGTGCACCACATTGATCGCGTTGTCGCTGCCCAACGACTTGGCCAGGATGTCGTGCACCCCGGCGCATTCCAGCACCGCGCGCGCCGCACCGCCGGCGATCACACCGGTACCCGGGCTGGCGGGGCGCAGCAGCACCACGCCGGCGGCGGCCTCGCCCTGCACCGGGTGCGTGATGGTGCCGCCGATCAGCGGGACGCGGAAGAAGCCCTTGCGGGCCTCCTCGACGCCCTTGGCGATCGCGGCCGGCACCTCCTTGGCCTTGCCGTAGCCGACGCCGACCATGCCGGCGCCGTCACCGACGATGACCAACGCGGTGAAGCTGAATCGCCGTCCACCCTTGACCACCTTGGAGACGCGGTTGATGGCGACGACCCGTTCCAGGTAGTTGCTCTTCTCGCCGTCGCGGTCGCGATCGCGCCCCCCGCGGCCACCTTCGCGCCGTCCGCGGCTATCGCGGCTGTCACCGCGCGAGTCGCGGTTGTCGCCGCGGGCCTCCGGGCCGCCGGCTGACTGCTCCGCCATTATGCGGTCCTTCCAGTTGTCATCAGGCTGATGTTGTTCATCAGAATCGCAATCCGTTCTCGCGCGCGGCATCGGCCAGCGCAGCGATCCGTCCGCCGTAGGTGTATCCGCCACGGTCGAAGACCGCGGAGTCGATGCCGGCGGCCTTGGCCCGCTCGGCGATCAGCTGACCCACCCGCACGCTGTGGGCTTTCTTGTCACCGTCCAGGCTCCGCACGTCGGCCTCGATCGACGAGGCGGCGGCCAGCGTGGTGCCGTTTTCATCGTTGACCAGTTGCACGTGAATGTGCCGCGCCGAGCGGTGCACCACCAGCCGCGGACGCTGCGGGGTGCCCGCGATCTTCTTGCGCAGCCGCGCGTGCCTGCGCAGCCGCGAGACCCGCCGGGTTGCGGATACGCTCTGCCCGACCGGCTTTCGCGCGGCGGCGGTGTCAGCCTTCTTTTGCGCCATGACTACTTACCTGTCTTTCCGACCTTGCGGCGGATCTGCTCGCCCTCGTAGCGCACGCCCTTGCCCTTGTACGGGTCGGGACGGCGCAGGCGGCGGATGTTCGCCGAGATCTGGCCGACCTTTTGCTTGTCGATCCCCGACACCGTGAACTTCGTCGGCGACTGGACCGCGAACGTGATGCCCTCGGGCGCCTCGATCACCACGGGATGGCTGTAGCCCAGCGCGAACTCGAGGTTGGAGCCCTTGAGCTGCACGCGGTAGCCGACCCCGAAGATCTCCATCTTGACGGTGTAACCCTCCGTCACACCGGTGACGAGGTTGGACACCAGGGTCCGCGACAGCCCGTGCAGCGAGCGGTTGTGCCGCTCGTCGTTGGGGCGGGTGACCACGATCGCGCCGTCGTCGTTGCGCGCCACCGTAATCGGCTCGGCGACCGTCAGATTCAGGGTGCCCTTGGGCCCCTTGACCGAGACGTTCTGGCCCTCGATCGTTACGTCGACTCCGGTGGGCACCGGAACCGGCTGCTTACCAATGCGCGACATAGTCTTTCTCTACCTCCCCGGCCCTACCACACGTACGCGAGGACTTCGCCGCCCACGCCCTGTCTGGCCGCCTGACGGTCGGTGAGCAGACCCGACGACGTGGAGATGATCGCCACGCCCAGTCCGCCGAGCACCCGCGGCAGGTTGGTGGATTTCGCGTACACCCGCAAACCCGGTTTGGAGACCCGGCGCAAGCCGGCAATGCTGCGCTCGCGGCTCGGGCCGTACTTCAGCTGAACGATCAGCGCCTTGCCGACCCGAGCGTCCTCGGTCCGGTAATCGCTGATGTAGCCCTCACTCTTGAGGATCTCGGCAATGTTGGCCTTGATCTTGGAGTGCGGCAGGCTCACCTCGTCGTGGTAAGCCGAATTGGCATTGCGCAGACGCGTCAAGAAGTCCGCGATCGGGTCCGTCATCGTCATATCGTCAGTCCCCTGTTACCAACTGCTCTTCTGCACACCGGGCAGCTCGCCCGCGTGCGCCATCTCGCGCAGGCAGATCCGGCACAGCCCGAACTTGCGGAACACCGCGCGCGGACGGCCGCACTTGCTGCAGCGGGTGTAGCCGCGCACCGCGAACTTGGGCTTGCGTGCGGCCTTGTTGACCAATGCTTTCTTCGCCATCCAGTCAGTTCTCCTTGAACGGAAAGCCGAGGGCCCGCAACAGCGCTCGTCCTTCGTCGTCGGTCGTCGCCGAGGTGACGACGTTGATGTCCATGCCGCGGACCCGGTCGATCTTGTCCACGTCGATCTCGTGGAACACCGACTGCTCGGCCAGTCCGAACGTGTAGTTGCCGACCCCGTCGAACTGCTTGGGCGAAAGGCCCCGGAAGTCGCGGATACGCGGCAGCGCGATCGACGTGAGCCGGTCGAGGAACTCCCACATCCGGTCCCCGCGCAGGGTCACCCGGACGCCGATCGGCATGCCCTCGCGCAGCTTGAACTGCGCGATGGACTTCCGCGCCTTGCGAATCTCGGGCTTCTGCCCGGTGATCAGCGCCAGGTCGTTGACCGCGCCGTTGATCAGCTTGGCGTCGCGGGCGGCGTCGCCGACCCCCATGTTGACGACGACCTTGGTCACGGTCGGGATCTGCATGACGTTGCCGTAGCCGAACTCTTTGTGCAGCGCATCCCGGATCTCTTTGAGGTAGCGCTCCTTGAGACGAGGCTGAGCTTTCACATTGGCCTCTGTTGTCGTCATTTCAGATGTCCTTGCCGTTGCGCTTGGAGATGCGGACGCGCTTGCCGGTTTCCTCGTCCACCCGGTAGCCGACCCGGGTGGGCTTGCCGTCCGAGTCGACCACCATCACGTTGGAGACGTGGATCGGCGCTTCCTGGGTGACGATGCCGCCCGAGCGCGCTCCGCGCTGGTTGGTCGAAATCGCGGTGTGCTTCTTGATCCGGTTGACGCCCTCGACCAACACGCGGTTGCGTTCCGGGTACGCCTGCAGCACCTTGCCCTTGGCGCCCTTGTCCTTGCCCGCGATGACGAGGACGGTGTCGCCCTTGTGGACCTTCATCTACAACACCTCCGGGGCCAGCGAGATGATCTTCATGAATCGCTTCTCGCGCAGTTCGCGGCCGACCGGCCCGAAGATGCGCGTGCCGCGCGGGTCGTTGTCGGGCTTGATGATCACCGCGGCGTTCTCGTCGAACTTGATGTAGCTGCCGTCGGGACGCCTGCGCTCCTTGACCGTGCGCACCACGACGGCCTTGACGACGTCGCCGCGCTTGACGTTGCCGCCGGGGATGGCGTCCTTGACGGTGGCGACGATGACGTCACCGATGCCGGCGTAGCGTCGCGACGAACCGCCGAGCACCCGGATGCACAAGATCTCCTTGGCGCCGGTGTTGTCGGCGACCTTCAGCCGCGATTCCTGCTGAATCACTCGATCTCCTGACCTGGTCCACGTGCGCGGCAGGAGGCAGGCAAAGCCCACCACAAATCCTGACATGCGCGGTCTTGAAACACTTTTGTCACCGAAGGGCACGCGGGGCCGATTCGCACCGGCCGAGGTCTGCCCAAGGCAACCCCTAGAGTCTAGGGGACGGCCAGCTCAGCGCCAAATCGGGCAACCCCGGGTTGCCGCTTCAGTCCCCTTGCCGGATCCAGGAAACGAAGTACAAGCTCATGGCTGTCACCAGTGCGAGCAGCACCCACTGCACGAGGGCCTGGTCAATCCATGAACCGGGTGGTGGGCTGCCGGGGAGGATGTTGCGCAGCGGTACGACTGCGAACAGCATCGCGGCATACCACGTTCCGAATGGCGGCACGAACTTCCGCCTGCCCATCGCCATGGGAATGGCCACTATCAGCGCTATGGTCGGCAGCGTCATCAGGACGAGGCAGATGACCAGGTCGAAAATCAGGGGGCCCTCGGCTCTCTCCAGGGTGATGACCACGTTGCCCGTGTCCATGGACCGCGAGGTCCGCAGGCCGCTCGGGTCGCGAATGCGCTCGACATCGATGTTCCAACCGTCCAGCGCTCCGGTTACTTCGACAAGGGCCGGCACCTTCCGGCGGTTGTCACCGGACCCGACGAACGCATCGGCCGCGATCGGCTCGGTCTTGTACTTGTCGAACGGCCAGTTGCGCGGATTGCCGTGTGCCTCGATGGTGGCGGTGAGTTGCGCCGGCGCTTTTCCCTTCGGGTAATTGAGGTCGCCCAGGTCGCTCGTTGGATACAGTCGGACGGCGACGTCGTTGCCCAACACGTCGAATCGCGGGTCGTACTGCGCAATCCCGGGGTAGACCAGCACGTTGACGGTGAGGCGATTCGTGACGGGTTTCAGCTCCTCGACGCGTAGCTGCACGATGGTTGCGTCGCCCCCGCCCTGGCTCAAATCCAGGGCGGGCAACGGACGCCCTTCTCGCTGCAGCAAGTGGGCGGCGACCAGCGACAGGGCGTAGGTGACGGCCACGGTGACCAGAATGGCCACACCGATCTCGATCTGAGATTTCGTCAACTTGGGCGGCTTTGCCTTGCCGGGCGACTTCTTCTTTTTCTTTGGGGCCGGGGCCGGCTCGTCGAGCGCCGGAGGCGCGGCAGGTGTCGACTGAGTCTCCGCTGTCATTGATCGCCGCCGGGACCGAACGCATGCCGTGGGCACCGCACTGCTTGCCGGGGCGGGTCTACGACTGGCTGCCGAAATCCGGTTTGTCGGGGCGCCACGGGGTCAGATGCTAGCGAAGGACCGTGCTGATCGCGCGCGGAAATCCCAAGCCTGCGCGCGCCGGAAGGCTTCCGTCACCCGCCCGACATCCGACGTTCACTTGCGGTAGGGGGATTGCGGGAGCCCGGGTCACGACATGCTGAAGCGTTGCCGGGTCGAACCCGAATCCACCACGCAGCGAAACCCGATGTGGGTGGTCGCCGAGTCTTGCGACTGCGGTGACCGTGCTGCCGGGCGGTAGCGGTGGCAGTACTCCGGCGCGCACAGGTGCGAACCGCCCTTCAAGGTCTGGCTGACGGCCGGATCGGCGGGCCCCGACGGTGTGCAACAGGCTTTCGGCGGCCGATCGAGCCGGTGGTGTGCGGAAAATTCGGTGGCGGTCCACTCCCAGACATTGCCGATCATGTCGAGTAGGTCGAACCCATTGGCCGGAAACGCGCCCACCGGCGAAGTCCCCGTCCAGCCGAGCGCCCCGTCATTGCGGTAGGGGAACCTGCCCTGCCAGGTATTGGCCATCAATCGGCCATCAGGTGTGGCCGCGTCACCCCAGGAGTACGTCGTCGCGCTTCCGGCCCGGGCCGCATACTCCCATTCGGCCTCGGTCGGCAGCCGCCGGCCGGCCCAGCGCGCATAGGCCGCGGCGTCCGGATAGGCCACCTGCACCACCGGATGATCGTCGAGGCGCGCGACATGGTTGTCCGGCCCGAACGGATGACGCCAGCTTGCCCCGGGTACCCAGTCCCACCATTGACGCCAGTCACGCAGATCGACGGGCCCGGGTGTGGGGCGGAAAACCATGGCGCCCGGGCACAGATCGTCAGGATTCGCACCGGGATAGAGCGCGGGGTCGATCGGTTGCTCAGCGACCGTCACATACCCTGTGGCCGAGACGAATTCGGCGAACTGCGCATTGGTCACCGGGTGCCGCTC
>Ga0335071_10005923_pt1 | contig 12674 bp, 9 predicted proteins | sample Lox_Sample_15_FD_206724 | JGI IMG/M metagenome (GOLD analysis project Ga0335071, IMG submission 206724) | Soil microbial communities from Loxahatchee National Wildlife Refuge, Florida, United States - Lox_Sample_1.5 | ecosystem: Environmental > Terrestrial > Soil > Wetlands | place: USA: Florida...
GACCGGCATGGTCGGAAGGGCAAATGGCGATCTGTACCGGCGGAAGGTAGGCGCGGGCGTGGTCGCGGTGCGCCGCGCCGGCGCCATGCATGCCTTCAGCAGCTTGAACCACTTCTTTACGATCGGCCAGATGATCATCGTCGGGTCGAGCTACTGGAACATCGGAATCGGTCGAGAGGCGGGCGCGGTGGACAAGGACGAGGAAGGATTGAATACCATGCGCCAGCTCGGGCAGAACATGGCCTGGCTCCTCAAGAAGCTGCACGCCTAACAGGCTGCTGAAAAAGGCCCATCTGCGGCGTTGGCGCGCTCGCGCCGTGCTGCGGCGTACGTGCCAAGTACGCCTCGCACTCCGCGTCGCTTGCCGCCTTGCACCTGGGCCTTATTGAGCCGCCTGGAAAAACCAGGCCGGAGAGCGCACGCCCTCCGGCCTGGTTCTCCGCGACCGTTCCGGTTACAGCGCTTTTTCCAAGATCGCCCGCGCGTCTTCGAGGCGCACCTTCCGCGGGTTGTTAGCCAGGAGCCGCACCACCTTCATCGCGCCCTCGGCCAGCGCAACCACATCCTCGGCACGGATGCCGACCTCGCGCAAGGTCTGCGGAATCCCCACATCGAGTGACAGCAGCCGGCACGCCTCCGCGCTCTTGGCCGCCGCCGCACGAGGTGACAGACCGGCAATCGGCTCGCCGAGCGCCTCGGCCACCGCGCCGAATTTGCTCAGGTTGCTGAGCGCGTTGAACTCCATTCCGTACGGCAAGAGGAGCGAGTTCGCCACGCCGTGTGTAATCCGGTGCTGCCCCTGAAGCGGATAGGCCAGCGCGTGCACGATATTCGTGCCGGCATTGCCGATCGCAATGCCCGCGTACGTGCTGGCGATGGCCATGCCCTCGCGCGCCTCCTGGTCCGCGCCGTTGCCGACCGCGGTGCGCAAGGTCCGCCCAATCAACCGGATGGCTTCGAGCGCATACAGATCCGTCAGCGGAGAAGCATTCAAGGACGTGTACGCCTCGATGGCATGGCTCAACGCGTCCATACCGGTCGCCGCGGTCACGTTCGGCGGGACCGACAGCGTGAGCAGCGCGTCCACGATCGCCACGTCGGGGATCGTGTGCGCACTCACCACCGCCTTCTTTTCCTTGATGTCGGGTACGTAGAACAACGAGTTGGGCGTAATCTCTGCGCCCGTCCCTGACGTGGTCGGCAAGAGGATGGACGGAACGCCGCGCTGCTTGACCAGATTGATGCCCAGATAATCTTCCAGCGTCCCCTCGTTCCGGAGCAGCATCGCGACGGCCTTGGCCACATCCAGCGACGTGCCGCCACCGAGTCCGACGACGAGGTCCGCCTTGACATCCTTGGCCTGTGCCAGGCAGGGGGCCACGCTTTGCACGGAGGGTTCGTATTCCACCTCGACGTACACCGTGGTGCGGATACCCTGCGCCTTCAGCGAGCCAACGATGCGCTCGGTGACCCCCAGCTTTTCCAGCACGGGATCGCTGATCACAAACGCGTGCGTGCCGCCCAAACGCTTGGCTTCCGCGCCCACCGCCTCGGCGGATCCCGATCCAACGAGCAGGGTCGCGGGAATCCTTAAACTGGCAACTTTGCTCATGTCACACTCCTCTCGCGCAATGCTGGTATTCCAATCACGCTGGGAAGGCCTAAAGCATCCTGCCGCCCTCTTGGGCCCCTGTCAAGCCAGCAGCGGTCATCGCCACTCAATTGTGTGGACTCACACTCTACTTCTTATCCTGTTCCTTACACTGCTTCGCCGCCTCTTGAATGCTGGTCCCGGCGTTCTCGGCCTTCGAGAAGAATTGCGTCAGGCAGTCCTGAAGTTTGGCAGGTTCCACCGACAACTGCCGGGACAAGATATTCACGACCTGCGTCTTCAGTTGAGCGGGCGCCGGAATCCAGAGAGCGCCTGAATCGGCGGTGGAGAGTGCCCAGGCTTCGGCGGCGGCTAGGACGAGCACGGTACCCAATATCACCCCAACAATTGTCCTCACCTCGCACCTCCACAATAGAGTGCACCTTTATCTCGCTTGAAGGCTGTCACGTTTTCGGATGACAGTCAACCTGCAGAAGGTTCAAGGCTCAAAGAACAACCCGTTGTGGAATGACCGCTAGGCCTTGTCGTACGCGCGGCTGAGGTGTAGCATAGGATAGTTATCTCGAGGAGGAAAACGCTATGTGCCAGGAATGCGGATGCGGGCTTCCCGCTCCGACGCGGATCGATGGTAAGCCGGCGGACGACGTCCATTCGCCGCTGGTGGACGGCGAGTCGGACGGGCATGCGCATCCCCATCGCCACGAACATGAGCACCCACATAGCCACCCGCACGAGCACACGCATTTGGAGGGGACGGAACCCTGGCACAGCCACTCGCATCCGCACATCCACACGCATGAGCACATGCACGATACCGGGCACGAGCACGACCATGAACACGAGCATGAGCCGCCGCACGATCATGCTCACGAGCACACGCACGCCCACACGCATGAGCACTCTCATGGCGAAGATCCGCCTGTCCGACGCGAGGTGGCGGTCCATGAATCGCTGTTTGCCGCCAATGACCGTTTCGCAGAGCGCAATCGCGGCTTCTTCCGTGCTCTCGAGATCCTCGTCTTGAACGTGGTCTCGTCGCCCGGTTCCGGAAAAACCACGCTGTTCACGGAGACGATCGCCCAGCTGCGCGCGACGACGCGCGTCGGCGTGGTCGTCGGTGACCTCGAAACCGACAATGACGCACGGCGATTGCGCGCCACCGGGGCCCCGGTGGTCCAGATCACGACCGGCACGCTCTGTCATCTGGACGCTCAGATGGTGGCTCGGGCAGTAGGCAGTTTGGACCTGCGGGCGCTCGATCTGCTGGTGATCGAAAATGTCGGAAATCTTGTGTGTCCCGCCTCGTTCGATCTGGGCGAGAATTTACGGCTGGCCTTGCTGTCCGTCACGGAAGGCGAGGATAAGCCGCTCAAGTATCCCCCGCTCTTCCGCACCGCCGACGTCATCCTGGTGACCAAGACCGATCTGGCGCCGCACGTGGATTTCAATCGTGAACTGGCCCTCGCAAATATTCGCCGGGTCAGTCCGAAAGCCCGCTTGTTCGAGGTGTCCGCGAAAACCGGCGAGGGAATGGAAGCCTGGTGCAACTACTTGAAAGAGGCGCGCGCGCGCATCCAACGGCTTCCCACTCCGTAAGCACAATCTTGCCCGGAAGAGCCTGCCAGTCTTGGTGCAGTAAGACTCATCACATGGCGACGCCGTTCGCACTTCGCCAGATTGCGCGATTCAAGGGGCCTGTCCCAATATTTCTAGTCACTCGATTTCGGATCCGAGACCGCCGAATCCGTTTCGAGTAGTAGTCCTACATATCATCCAAGGGGAACAAGGGCCGTGTCACGCGCTGGAACGGCAGGCGGGCCAGATTACTGTCGGTCGGTCCGATGGTGTCCAGCTCGATGATGGCCTTGGCAAACGGCTCGTATACGGGCCGGAACCCGCCAGGGGATTTCACCTGGACCAGCTTGGCCTCGCGCGGGGACAAGCCGACGGACTTATAACATTCTTCGTCCCAGGTGTAGGTCGTCTTTTCGCTCAGCACGATCGAGATGTTGTCCACTTGCAGTACGGCTGTCAATCCGCGATTGGCCGGCATCGGCGGCTGCTTCAGATGAAAACAGCCGTCTGACAGCGTGCGCACCCGACCCGTCACCCGCACCGGCTTGAAGAACGCGGGCGTCAGTTTCCCGCCCACCTCCAGCGAAAGCTCGACGCCGATGCCCCGCTTGGCGCACTCTCGAGCGGCCTCTGGATCACGCACGAGAAGCAGGCAGGGGCCGGGAACCGGGGAGTCCAACAGGGCGCGGAGTAATTCGGTGCTGTCGCCCTCCGCGCCGCTCGCCGTCCCGTCGCTCGCGTCGGCCAGGACGATCGGGCCACCCTCCGTCTCGCGGGCTATGCGGAGGGCTTCCGCCACAGGCGTGCGCGTATGCCGGAACTCGCGCCGACGGCTCCAGGCGGCGTCGGCGATCTCCTTGGCAGAAGCCTCAGCTTTGGCGGCATCGCCGTCCGCCACCATGACGACGGACCACCCCAGATTCGCCACCTCCAGCCAGGGTTGGACAGGGAAGATCGAGGCAGCAAGCATGCCGGGTTGCCGCTCGGCGGCCAGTACCTGCTGCATGACTGGCTTCATGGGCAGGCGGTTGGTGTTATGCGTTTCGGCCGGCGCGATCATCGGAATCTTGCAATGGACCATGACCGGACGAACCTCGCGCCGGAGGATGCGGGCCAAGAGGCGCAGCGCGCGGACCCCGGTGTTGTAGATGTCCTGGTGAGGGTGCGTCTGGTACGCGACCAATCCGTTCACGGATTGCACGATGCGATCGGTCATATGCGCGTGGCAGTCGAAGCTGCACACGATCGGCTTGTTGGGGCCAAGAATCTGGCGCAGCGCGGCGAGCAGGTCGCCCTCTGGATCTTCGAGATCCTCCGTCACCATCGCCCCGTGCAGAACAACAATGGCGGCATCGACCGTGTCGGTGTAGCGCTTCGCATCGTTCAGAATTCCCCCCTTCAGGTACTCGTACGCCTCGGTGGCCACCGGACCGCCCGTGCCCCCGTAGCTTGCCAGGGTCGGCACCAGCTCAATGCCTTCCTCTTTGGCGGTCGCGATTATGGCCGAGACCTCCATGCCGCCTCCCGCCAACTTGTCCAGGATCTCCTGCCCTGTATAGAGGTAATAGCGCCTGAAGTCGTCCAGCGTGTGCCGGGACGGGACGAAGCTGCAAGTTTCCTGCGCAAGATTGGCCAAGAGCACTCGGAACATGGCTTACCTCCTCTATGTTTTCCTGATGAGTCTCGGTTTTAACCGATTCCGGGTGACCACCGTACACGCTTCGACAAGCTCAGCACGAACGGCTAGCCCTTCGTCTTCACCAAGGCGTGGTCAGATCCGGATCAAAGGGCCAGAGCGGTCGCCGGACCTTTCGAAACGGCAATCGCGTAAGGTCGCTCATTGTCGGACCGGCGGTGTCGATCTCAAAAATGCCGGCCGCGAACGGGCCGTAGATGGCGCGAAAGCCGCCCGGCGACTTCACCTGGACCAGCGTGCTGTCCCGCGGGTCGAGATCGAGGTGGCGATAGAACTCCTGGTCAATGGTCGGCGCGGGCCGCTCCGAGATGGCCAAGCGGATTCCACCAATCACCAGCACCGCCGACCGGCCCACATCGATGGGAGACGGTGGCAGCGTGCAGACGTACCGGCCGTCGGATACCCGCTCGATGATCCCCGTAACCGTCAACGGTCGGTAAAAGGACGGCGTAAGCTTTCCGCCAACCGGCAGGGTCAGTGTACTGCCCACGCCCGCAGCGTGGCATGCCGCGGCGGCCTCCGGGTCGGTCAGTGTAAGCAGCGCGGATCCCTGGAACTGCATGATCAGGAGCTCTCTCAGCAGCACATTTCCGTCGCCATACGCCCCGCCGGTCACCGCGTCCGCCGAATCGGCGAGGATGAACGGCTTGTTGCCGCTTGCCACGGCCGCTCGCACTGCATCGGCGATCGGGGTCTTCTCGACCAGGAATTCCTTTCTACGCTCCCAGGCCATGCGCGCCAGGTCGTCAGCCCGGCTCTGAGCAAGCCGCATATCGCCGTCCGCCACCACCACCGTGGACCAGCCGAGCTCGGCGACGTCCATCCAGGGCTGGGTGAGAAAGATTGTCGCGGCGAGGATGCCGGGCTCGGCTCCGATATCGGCTATCCCCTGAAAGATGTCTCCCATCGGCGGGCGGCCCGTGTTGTGCTTTTCCGCCGAGGCGATCATGCGGATCTTCCGCTGGGCGATAACCGGCTGCACCTCGCCTCGCAGCGCGCGGGCCAGAATCCGCATCGCGCGAGCACCGGTATCGGCGAAATCCACGTGCGGGTGGGTGTGATAGCCCACGATCGCATCCGCCGCGAGCCGCTTCTGCTCCGTCATGTGGCAGTGCATGTCGTAGCTGATCGCGATAGGCGTGCGGGGGCCAACCACGTCTCGGACCGCCGCAACCAGCTCGCCTTCGGGATCCTCCAGGCTTTCCGTAGCCATTGCGCCGTGCAGGCAGAGGATCACACCGTCAATGTGCGCCCGATGTTTTTGCGCTGCGGTGATGACGCGGTCCCGCAAGTACGCAAACGCCGCGTCGGCGACCGGCCGCGATGCTCCAGCGTGTGCGGCTAAGACCGGGATCACCTCGATGCCGGCGGCGCGCGCCACGTCCAGGACCCCGTCGATCTCCTGCCCCGAGCCTCGCGCCGGGCTGAACACCGCTGGCCCTTCGAGCAGGATGCGTTTCCGGAACTCGTCGAGTGAGGCCACACCGGGCACGAACGTGTTCACTTCATGTTTGAGTGCAGCCAAGAGCACACGCTTCATGGACGGATCCTGTGCGGGTTGTTGCTGCCCTTTCGCATCCTACAGACGGAATTTTGGGTCGAGAACATCCCGGAGGCCGTCCCCGAAGAAGTTCACGGCCAGCACCGTGGTCATCAGGACCAGTCCGGGCATCGTGGTCACATGCCACGCCGTCACGAGATAGCCGCGACCGTCTGCGATCATGCCGCCCCAGGTGGGCGTGGGCGGCTGCACCCCGAGACCCAGGAACGAGAGGGCGGATTCCATGATGATCATGAACCCGACCTGCTGGCTGGCGATGACAATGGCCGGGGTCCAGAGGTTCGGCAGAATATGGCCCAGCAGCGTGCGGCGGTCGCCGGCACCAAGTGCGGTAGCCGCCTCCACAAATTGCATGGCCCGGACGGACAGGACGACGCCCCGGATCGTCCGCGCATAGATCACCCACCCCGTGATCCCCAGGACAACGATCAGGTTGCGGAGGTTTGGTCCCATCACACCGACCAACGCGATGGCCAGGAGAATAGTCGGGATGGCCAGTTGGATGTCCGCCAGCCGCATGATCGTTTCATCCACCTTCCCGCCGTAGTACCCGGCAAGCAGCCCGAGCAGGATGCCGACCGTCCCCGAAAGTCCGACCGCGGTCACCCCAACCAAAAGCGAAATCCTGGCCCCGAAAATGATCCGGCTCAACACGTCTCGACCCAGCGGATCGGCCCCCAGACAGAACTTCCATCCGTGGGAAAACCATGTGGGGGCCACCAGCCGGTCATTCATCGAGACCATCTCTGGATCGGCAGGTGCGATCTGATTGGCAAAGATGGCGGCGAGACAGATGATCAGGAGGACGGTGCCGCCGAAAACGACGCGCCTGCTCCGCCACAGCCGCTGTGCCGTCGTGGCGCGTGCAGGCCGACGCTCACTACGCATCTCGTGCGTCCCTAGGCGTACCCCCTCGTTCTCCGCGCTCTTTGGCGCCGTCGGCTCAGCGCCAGCCGCCGTATTCCTCATGAATAGCGCACCCGGGGATCCAGGTAGACGTAAAGGACATCGAGCACCAAGTTGATCAACACGAAGTAACCCGAGACGAGCAGCGTCGCGGCCTGCACGAGCGGATAATCGCGCGCGGTGATCGCATCCACCACCAACCGCCCCACTCCCGGCCAAGCAAACACCGTCTCGGTGATCACCGCGCCGCCCAACAGCGCTCCGAACTGCAACCCAACCACCGTCACGAGTGGGATCATGATGTTTCGCAAAGCGTGCCGAAGGACGACGCCCCACTCCGCCACGCCTTTCGCCCGCGCCGTGCGGATATAGTCTTCCCCAAGCAGATCGAGCATCCCGGATCGCACCAAGCGCGTGACCAGCGCCATCAGAGGCGCCCCCAACGTGATCGCCGGTAGAATCAAGTATTCGACACCGCCCCGGCCGGATGCCGGCATCCAGCGAAGCTGGACCGCAAAGAACAGAATCAGCATCAGCCCCAGCCAGTACACCGGGGTCGCCTGACCGATGGTGGCCAAGCCCATGCCGAGATAATCCCACACCGTGTCGCGACGCACGGCCGAGAGGATGCCCATCGGCACCGCGACAAGGAGCGAGAAAACCAGTGCCGCGAACGTCAGCTCGATGGTCGCGGGGAGATGCTCCAGGATGATCCCCAGCGCCGGTTGCTTGTAGTACAGCGACTGGCCCAGATCGCCCTGCAAGGCATGCGTGATGAAAACTTTGTACTGGACGTAAAGGGGTTGATCTAGCCCGAGCGCCTTGCGAACAAACGCGACATCTTCCTCGAGCGCGCCGTCGGGCAGCAGAAGGCGCGCCGGATCGCCCGGCGCGAAATGGATGAGGGAAAAGACCACAACCGAGACACCGAACAGCACCAGCACGGAAAGGAGCAACCGCCTGAGGACGTATGCAACCATGGGTACCCGCCGGAATACGGAGCCGCGCTAGCCCCTCACGCCACCCTCTTCTCATGAGAAGGTGGCGTGAGGAAATGTGTCTGCGTTAGACGATCTCGGCTTTCCGGAGGTCCCATACCTTGAACGGATAGGCGATGAATCCTTTCAGGCTCTTCTTCATGCCGTAGATGGCCTCCATTTGGAACAGCCAGGCCATCGGGCCTTCGACGTACAGGATATCCTGCGCAGCCTTGTAGATTTCGCCGCGCTTGGCTTGATCAACCGTGGTGCGGCCCTCGAGGATCAGATCGAAGACCTTCTGGTTCTTGTACCCGCTCTTGAAGATGTCGTTGCGCACGCGTTGATCCAGCATCGTATCGGGATCCCAGGAGGCCCCGCCCGTAATGTAGATGTTGTATTCGCCGGCACCGCGCGCTTTCGTGAACGCTGCCCCTTCCATCACGGTCAGATCGGTGTCCATGCCCACCGCCTTGAACTGACTGGCAATGGCCTCGGTGACTTCCTTGATCTTGGGATACCAGCCCTGCGGCGCGATGAAGCGCAGCTTTCCGCCCTTCCAGCCCGCCGCGGCCAGCAGGCTCTTGGCCTTCTCCGGATCGTACGCGTAGGGCTTCAGGTTATCGGCGTAGCCGATCATGCCTTGCGGAACGATCGCCGACGCAGGCCGGCCGCCTTCCATGATCTTGTCCACGATGCCCTGCCGATCAATCGCGTAATTGAGGGCTTGCCGGCCCTCGACCTTGTCGAACGGAGACTGGTCGCACTTCAGGCCGAGGTAGAGCTGATCCCAGGCCATGACGCGCAGGACTTGCAGCTTGTCGTCGCCCTGCAGCACTTTGACCTGATCCGGAGGCACCGTATCCGCCATCGCCAGAGCGCCGGTGCGCAAGTCGGACATGCGCGTGGAATCTTCCATGATCGGCCGGTAGGTGATCTGCTTGATCTTCGGCAGCGGCTGCCGCCAATGGTCTGGGAACAGATCCATCACAAACTTTTCGCTCTTTTTCCACTCCACGAACTTGTACGGACCGGTGCCGATCAGCTTCTCGTAGAAGGTCGGCCCGTCCTTCTCCGCCTGCTTCTCGGAATACATCGCTGTCGGCGTGATCAAGTTGGCCAGCATCGGCCCGACCGGCTTGAGGGTGCGCACGATCGCGGTGGAATCGTCCGGCGTGTCCACCGTGTCCAACTCGGTCCAGAAATTCGAGCGGGCCAGCTTGCGGTCCTTCATGCGCTCGAGGGTGAACTTCACCGACTTGGACGTGAACCGGTCGCCGTTGTGGAACTTCACGCCCTTGCGCAGCTTGAATGTCCACGCCAATCCATCCGGCGACGTCTCCCACGCTTCCGCCAGTGACGGGACATACTTTCCGCTCTCGTCCATCTCGACCAGGGTGTCGAACAGATGCAGGTTCAGCGTGTAATTGACGAGGTTGTATTGATCGGAGGCGTCCAGCTTCTGGAGTTCTTCGGGTCGGCTCACTGCGACTTGATCTTTAGAATCGCCGCGACTGCATCCCAGCGGTCCCAATCCCGCCGCGGCCATGCCCGCTGCACCGAGCTTCAACACGTCACGTCGAGTCATCCCTAAATCACCGGAGCGCATGTGTCATCCTCCTTTTCCGCCCGCACAGGTGCAACGTGTACGTAGAAGGCACATTCAGCGGAGCCCGATCTGCATGGTACTGGCCGAGACTATCTCGCGCTTCCGAAGCAGTGTCAAGCGCTGCGCCCGACGCCTATCGTGCGCCCGAGGAGCGCACACGTGTTCCCTGTGAGGCCTTCGGCAGCTGCGTGCTTCGGTCAAATGGGAACAGCGGCCGTGGGATCCGCCGGTAGGGCAGCTGGGTAAAATTCGCCGTGCTGGCCCCGGGCGTGTCCACGACGAAAATCCCCTTGGCGATCGGCTCGTACGCGGCGCGGAACCCGTTCGGCGATTTCACGGCCACGATCTTCATGTCGAGCGGCTCGATGCCATGGCTTCGAAACAGTTCAGGGTCAACGGTCATGGTGGAGCGCTCGGCCATAAGGATCCGGACCGTCCCCACTTCGAACACCGCAGCGCGGCCCATCGAGGTCTCGATGCCCGTGCTGTACCCGCGAGCGCGAGGCGTCCAGCGGCCGTCAGACAGCAAGCGCACCCGGCCGGTCACCTTGAGGGGACGCGAACGGGCGGGATCGAGCCGGCCGCCGATCGCCATGGTGAGCGTCGCCCCGACGCCCGCGCGGTGCGCCCGCGCCACCGCCTGCGGATCGACCAGAAAAATGGCCGCAGGCTCGCGCAGCCGTGCCTGGACTAGCGGACGGAGCAGCCCCGTGCTGTCGCCGGGCGAGCCCGAACCCGTGCTGTCGGAGGATTCCGCCAAGACCACGGGCCGGCCGGGAATCCGGAGGGCCTCCCGGATCGCCCGATCCGGCGGGGTGAGGCGGACCGAAAACTCCCGCCGCGTTTCCCAGAACCGCCGGGCCAGTTCATCGGCCATACGATCCGCCTGACGTCGGTCGTTTGCCACGGCTACTACGGAGCACCCCATTTCTTCGATATCGAGCCAGGGCTGCACCCCGTACACCGAGACGGCTAACGCCCGCCCCTTCTGTTCCCATTCTTCAGCACGCGCAATCAGCCGCTGCATGGGGCCGCGCGTCGTTTGCATGTTCTCGGCCGGGACGATCATCGGGAGCTTACGGAAGGCAATCGTCGGTTTGGCCTCGCCCCAGAGGATCTGCATCATCAGCCGCCCGGCCCGGATCCCCGTCTCGTACAGATCCACATGGGGATAGGTGTGATAGCCAACGATCGCAGTGGCGTGCGTCGCCAGCGCGCAGGTCACATTGGCGTGCAGGTCGAGCGAGACCACGATCGGCAGCGATGGCCCCAGGACCTGGCGTGCCCGGGCCAGCAATGCGCCCTCCACGTCGTCCACCCCTTCTGCGGTCTGCGCGCCATGCAAGGCCAGCAGCAGGCCGTCCGGCCGGGGCACCCGCGCGAGGTGGGCGGCGAACTCGTCGGCCAGCCGTCTATAGTCGCGGCGCAGCATGCGGCCCGCGGTGACGGCCCACGCTGCGCAGACCGGTGCGATGCGCGCGCGAGCCTCGTCGAGGACGCGAATGAAGCCGCCCAGCTCGGTGGCCTTGCCCCGGTGCCGCTCCAGCACAGCAGCCCCGAATACGGGATCGAAGTCCGCATAACGGGTCTTGACAGGGGAGAAGGTGTTGCTTTCCTGGACGATGCCTGCGATGGCGACTGACATGAAACCTCCCTGGCAGATCGAGGCGATGGGGATTAGAAGGCGATCATACTCGTGACAACGCCGTGATGCGACTCAGAATTTTCACTGAGACGGTATGGCCGTCGCACTCACCCGATGAAGAACCGCACCAGTCCCACCGCTGCGCCGCCGAACACCAGCCAGGCGGAATTCACCTTGTAGCGGAAGAGGAGCAGCAGCGCCAGCATCGCAACGGCGGCCGTCACCGGATCGACCACAGCACTCCGCCCCAGGTACCAGGTGACCGCGGCCATCAGGGCCAGCGAGGCGACATTGACGCCGTCCAGAAATCCTCCAGCCCAACGGGAGCTGCGGAGTGTGCTGATGATGGGGTACGTGACGGCAACGAGCACGAAGGAAGGAAGGAAGATCCCAACGGTCGCCAGCACGGCGCCGGGAAATCCCGCGATGAGGTATCCGATGAAGGTGGCGGTCGTAAACACTGGGCCCGGCGTCACCTGACCGACGGCAATCGCGTCAATGAGCTGATGATCCGTAAGCCACCCGAGCCGCTGCACGAGGTCCGCGCGCAGAAACGCCAGGAGGACGTAACCGCTGCCGAAAAGAATCGAGCCGATCTTCAGAAATACGGCGGTGAGCCCCCACAAGGTTACGGGCGTAGCTCCTGCCGAGGGCAGGATGCCAGATCCGCTGGCAAGCAGCAAAGGGGCAACGAAAGCGGCTGTGCGGGGGCCCGGCCCTCCTTGATCGGCAGCTCGCACCCCCACGACCAGGATTCCTGCGGCGAAAAGCAGCAGGACCAAATTGACGCCCGCCAGCGCGAGTGCCAGCACGGCCAAGCCGATGGCCGCCGTGAGTGGCCCCTTGACCGCGGTGCGCCCCAGATTCCAGAGTGCCTGCAGGACGATCGCGATGATGACCGGCTTCACCCCGTACAGCAGCCATCCGATCTGGGGGAGCGAGCCGAAGCGGGCATAGGCGACTGCGATGGCAAGAACCAAGGCCATGGCCGGTGCAATGAAGCACACGCCACCCAGGATCAGCCCTGGCCATCCGGCCCGCACGTACCCGAGGTATATGGCGAGCTCTGTCGAGCTGGGACCCGGGATTAGGT
>Ga0335071_10005926_pt1 | contig 12665 bp, 8 predicted proteins | sample Lox_Sample_15_FD_206724 | JGI IMG/M metagenome (GOLD analysis project Ga0335071, IMG submission 206724) | Soil microbial communities from Loxahatchee National Wildlife Refuge, Florida, United States - Lox_Sample_1.5 | ecosystem: Environmental > Terrestrial > Soil > Wetlands | place: USA: Florida...
TCCCGAGATCGCGATCTTGTCCGCGGCCCAGCCGACGTTGGTCCAGGAGCCGGAGCTCGAAGCGGGGTGCACCGCGAGCACGGTGTCGAGCGTGTCGCCGTCGCCGTTGCGGTCGGCGTTGCCCTGCCCGGACTCCGGGACGAGCGCCGCGATCCACGACGACGACATCGCGACGTCGGTCGCGGCGAGGTTCAGGTTCACGGAGCTTCCGGTGCCGCTCCAGAAGTGGACGACGGCATCGGACGCGTCGCCGTCGCCGTTCAGGTCGAGCGCCACGCCCGCCGGGCAGCCCGTCGCGTTCCCGGCGGACTCCGGACGCAGGAACACGGCGCTGCCGTTCGCCACCGACACCTTCGTCGCGGGGCACAGGTTCGAGACCGTGCCCGTCGCCGTGTCGAGCCAGCGGAGCACGGTGTCGGAGAAGTCGCCGTCGCCCGACAGGTCGGCGCCGGAGGGGCCGTGGACGAACACGTCGTTCACGCCGTTGGTGTCGGTCCCGGCGATCACGTTCGGGCTCACGAAAGCCACGTCGCTGGCGCTGGAAACGGCAGGCGCGTCTTGAGTATCCGAGTACCCGGAGATGGGCGGCAGCCCCGCGCCGACGAAGCCGACCAGGCCGGTCAGCCGGTCGCTGATCGCCACGTCACTGGCGGCGGCCGGAGAGATCGTGTTCGGGGCAAGGCCCGGCCGGCCGTAGAACGCAGCGTACCGCCCATCGGGCGACAATCTCACCTTCCCGCCCGACGCTTGGAGATCATCCGAGCGAACGCTCACGCGCTCGAGGCTCACGCGGCCCGGCTCGTCGAAGACGCCGTTCCCGTCGGCGTCGCGGTCGTAGACGAAGGAGTCATCCGTTCCGTTGGTGTCGCCCGAGACGAGGTTGCTCGCGACCGAGTGGAACGCGACGAAGCGACCGTCTCCAGAGATCTGGGGATCGTCGGAGAATCCGTTCGCTTGGCCACCGGCCACCGGCGCACTGATCCGGATCGTCGTGCCCGCGACCATGTCGCGGAGGAAGATGTCGGTGGCCCCGTTCGTATCGCCGGGCACGAGGTTCGTCGCGGGGCTCGCGAAGACGATGTAACGACCGTCGTCCGAGATGCCGAGATTCTCGTTGAATTGCGGCGAGGAGTTGCCCTTGTTTCCCGCATTGTCGACGTCGACCAACACGATCGATGGGGCCGTCACGTCGATGCGATAGATGTCGTTGTTGCTGTCGGTGTCGTTCGCGGCGAACGAGCCGGAGGTGTTGAACGCGACGTAACGGCCGTCCGCAGACACGGCGGCCCTCTCGAATTGGTTTGGAGCGAAGCCCCACCTCGCGAGACGCAACGGGGTTCCGCCCGAAACCGAGCCGCGGAGCAGAGCGTGCGGGTTGTAAGATCCCGGGGACGTGAAGAGCGCGCCTGTTCCCGTGGAATTGCTCAAGTAGACGACATACGTCCCGTTTGCCGAGACGACGCCGTTGTCGGCGCGGGTGGCACCAACGCTCCCATCCAACCCTGTCGTCGAGATCCCGCCGGGCTCGTCGAGCACTCCGTTCGCGTCGGTGTCGCGATCGTGGAGGAAGAGTCCGCTGCCCGTGCTGGCGACCAGGTTCGTCGCGGCGCTCTTGAAGACGACGTAGCGGCCATTGCGAGACATCGAGACCACCGGTGCGCCGTTGCCCGAGCCGGATGCGCCGTTCCCCGCGGTCGTGGTCGTGGTCTGCGAGCTCGTGAGGTGGTAGGCCCAGGTGGCGGCCGAGGCCTCGTTGGTGCGGAAGAAGAGCCGTCCGCCGGAGAGCGCGAGGCTCCTGCCGTCGATCACCGGCTCGGCGTCGGCGGGTGTCTCGGCGCCTTTCGTGAGGTCGGTCGCGGTGTCGTTGCTCACGCGATACGCACGCAACAGCGTGTCGAGGATGCGGCCGTTGCCGTTGCGGTCGCACGCGAGGGGTGAGCCCGACTCGTCGCACTCGAGCGGCTCGGGCTCGAGAAACGCCACCGTGTTGCCGTCGGCCGCGAGCACCGGATAGCGGAACGGGAACTGGCTCACGCGCGTCTCGGCGCGGCCGACGCCGGTGGTGCGACCGATCGGGATCTGGTCGCCGGTCGTCTTGTCGCGCAGCGTGACCACGGGGTCGGTCTGGTCGCCGTCGGCGTTGAGGTCGGCCTGGTCGAGCGCCTCGGAGCGCACCGCCGCAATCAGGTTCGGGGTGTCGAGGAGGCCATCGATCGGCACGGGGTTCTCAGCGGAGAGCGTGTAGGCCGTGCTCGGGATCACGATCGGACCCGTGCCGGCCAGCAGCCGGTCGCGCAGCTCGAAGAGCGCGCACTCGCCGCCCGGACACTGCGAGTCGCTCGTGCAGGCCGCGCCCGGATTCGAGCCCGCCGAGCACACGAGCGTCGCGGGTCCCTTGCGCGCTACGCGGATCACGCCGATTTGCGCGTCCACCGAGCCGAACATCGAGCTCCCGCCCGAGACCGGCGTGAAGAGCGGCGGCAGCCGATGGCCGATGTTCGAGTACGAGGCGAGAAAGTCGCCCGCCGTCGGGATCTGGATCGGGTCGAAGGCGCCGCCCGAGAAGGCCTCGATCGAGAGGGTGCCGCGGATCAGCCGCGGCACGTGCACCGTGCCGTTCTGGAGGTAGAAGTAGATCCCGGCGTAGTCCATCGGGACGAGCGCGTTGCCCGCCTTGTCGACGGTGAGACGCACCTCGTGGGTCGTGGGATTGCACGGCGTTCCCGGGCTCGCAGTGCTGCAGACCTGGCGGTAGACGTTCGGGAGGGGCAGGGCCGTGAAGCTCCCGAAGGTCGGGTCGATCTCCGAGGCCTGGGTGCTGCAGGTCCCGTCGATCTCGTAGAGGTCGTCGATACAGGCGACGAGCCCCGTGTGGCCGGCGCACGGGTTGGTGGCGAGGTCGCACTGGAGCGGGAGGCCTGCGCCGGTCACTGCGATCTTCACGGGTCCCGTGAGCGTCTCGTCGTCGGTCGGCGTACCGACCAGCGCATCGGTGTCGGGGAACTTGAAGCGCACCTTCTCGGCGATGCTGCTCGCCGTGACCGAGAGGTCGGAACCGGACGTCACGGCGTTGCAGGTCGCCGTGCCGCCGAGCTGCGCCTGGCAGCTCGCGAGGCGGGAGGGCCCGCTGCACGCGCTGCCGGGGCATTGCGAGTCGCTCGCGCACGGGTTCCCCGCGTTTGCGCCGGCGGCGCAGGTGGCCGAGGTGAGCGCCGAGCAGCTCGTCGCGAGCACGACGGCGTTCCTGGCCCCACCGTTCGGCGGGGTGAAGACCAGCGTCACGACGTGATCGTTGGCGTCTACGGTTCCATCGTGGTTCCAGTCCTGGACGCCGCCCGAGGCGCTGTCGCAGACGGCCGGCCGTACCGTCACCTCGACCAGGTCGTCGGGCATCGCGAAGGGGCGGTCGACGGTGCCGAGCGCGCCGCGGAACTGGTCGACCGTGCCGGGGATCACGTTGCAGTCGGCGCGGGCAATTTGCGCGTGAACGGCGACGGACACCAGTACCAGAAGGAGAGAGCGCAGCGATCGGCAGCGGCTCCAGGAGCCCAATCATTCCCCCTCGCTCTCGAGTCGCGCCGATCCTACACACGGGCGTTGCGCTTGTATAGGGGGAAATCTTCGCGTCCGTGAGGCGCGTCACAGTAGTGCGGAATCGCGATCCGGCGTGCTGCGGAGCCCGTCGGGGAGTGCTATGCCGACTGCGCTGCCGCTGCCGGCTCCCCGATCGCGGGCTGCGCGGCGGGCGGCGCGAGCCGGCGCTTCCACTCCTCGAGCTCGCGGCGCGCGGCCTCCTCGCGCGCCTCGAGGCGGATCTCCTCGATGCGCGCGCGCAGCGGAACGCCGGCGCCGGAGCCCTCGAGCTCGTGCTCGAGCTGCACCTCGCTCGCCTGCCGGGCGATGTGCTCGCGTAGGCTCTCGAGCGCCCGCACGTCGGCCTCGACCGAGAGGCCCTCGAGGACGGAGCGCACCTGGCGCCGCGCCTGGACGCCCGCCAGCACGGCGAGCGCGCGGCCCTTCTCGCGCTCGAGCGCGCGGATCTCCTCGCGGAAGCGGATCAGGTTCTCCTTCGCGGCCTCCGCCTCGCGCTGCAGCGCCGCCAGCTCGCGCTCGGCGCGCTCGGCCTCGCCGGTGAGCTCCTGCTTGTGCGTCACCAGCGCGAGGGCGAGCTTGTCCTCGCCCTTGCGCACCGCGCGCTGGACGTCGGCCGCGAGCTGCAGCATCTCGCCCCGACGCTCGCGGATCTCGCCCTCGAGCTTGTTGCGCAGGTAGAGGATGCCGGCCACGGCCTCCTTCAGCTCGCCGTAGCGGCGCAGGCGCTCGGCGATGGCCTGCTCGTAGACGGCGCGCGGGCTCTCGCTCTCGCGATCGCGCACCCAGGTCGTGAGCCGGCCCGAGAACAGGTTGCGCAGGCGGCCGAACGGGCCGCGGCTTCGATGAAAGATCACGACGAGTTCCTCCGATGGGCGCGCATCACTCACTCGGCTCCGACTCGCTCCAGTCCTCGGCCCGCAAGCCGAGCTCGCGGATCTTCTGCTGCAGGCTCTGCCGCACCATGCCGATAGCAGCCGCGGTGCGCGAGACGTTCCCGCCGTTGGCGCGCAGCGCCGCGAGCAGGAAGCCTCGCTCGAAGCTCTCGACCGCGTCGCGCTTGGCCTCCGCGAAGGGCTGCGCGGCGCCGTCGCCCGCAGGCCGGACGCTCGCGGGCGCCCCGCTGAGCGGCGGAAGGTTCAGATCGGGCTCCTCGATCGACGCACCGGCCGCCAGCACGGCGGCCTGCTCGAGCACGTTGCGCAGCTCGCGCACGTTGCCCGGCCAGGCGTGCGAGGCGAGCCGCGCGAGCGCCTCGGGGTGGAGCGAGCGCTTCGGCCGGTCGAGCCGGCGCGCGATCTCATCGAGGAAGTGGTCGCTGAGCGCCGGCACGTCCTCGGGCCGCTCGCGCAGCGGAGGCAGCTCGATCTCGACGACGCGCAGGCGGTAGTAGAGGTCCTCGCGGAAGCGCCCGGCGCGCACCTCCTGCTCGAGGTCGCGATGCGTCGCCGCGACCACGCGCACGTCGACCTCGACCGACTTGGAGCCGCCGACGCGCTCGAAGCAGCGCTCCTGCAGCACGCGCAGCACCTTGGCCTGCGTCTCCTTCGGCATGTCGCCGATCTCGTCGAGGAAGATGGTGCCGCCGTGCGCGGTCTCGAAGCGCCCGACCCGGCGCGCGTCGGCGCCCGTGAAGGCGCCCTTCTCGTGGCCGAAGAGCTCGCTCTCGACCAGCTCGCGGCTGATCGCGGCGCAGTTGACCGCGACGAAGGGGCGCTCGCGCCGCGGGCTGCGCTGGTGGAGCGCCTGCGCGACCAGCTCCTTGCCGGTCCCGCTCTCCCCGCGCACCAGCACGGTGAGGTCGGTCTCCGCCACCTTGCGGATGGTTTCGAAGACGCGGCGCATCGCGGCGCCCGACCCGATCAGGTTCTCGAAGCGCCACTCGCGGTCGACGCGCTCGCGCAGCAGGCGGTTCTCGCGCTCGAGCCGCGTGCGCTCGAGCGCCCGGCGCACGACCAGCCGGATCTCGTCGTTGTCGAACGGCTTCGGCACGTAGTCGTGCGCGCCCGCCTTCATCGCCTCGACCGCGATCTTCTCGTTGCCGTGCGCCGTGATCATCACGACGGGCGCCTCGGCGTGCTGCTCGCGCGATGCGCGCAGCACGTCCATCCCGCTCGGGCCGGCGCCGAGCGCGAGGTCCGTCAGCACGAGGTCGAAGGTCTCGCCGCGCAGGCGCGCCAGCGCCGCCTCGCCGCTCTCGGCCTGCTCCACCTCGTAGCCCTCGCGGCGCAGCAGCCCCGAGAGCGCGAGCCGGATCGCAGCCTCGTCCTCGACGATCAGGACGCGCGGCTTCATCCGCCCGCCTCGGCGGTCGCCGGGACCCCGTTCTTCGGCAGCGTCACCCGGAACTCGGTGCCCTTGCCGAGCTCGGACTCCACCTCGATGGCGCCGCCGTGGCTCTCGACGATTTTGCGCGCGATCGCGAGGCCGAGGCCGGTGCCGTTGCTCTTCGAGGTGTGGAAGGGCGTCCAGATCCGGTCGAGGCGCTCGCGCTCGATGCCGGGGCCGTTGTCGCGCACGCGCAGCCAGACCTCGGTGCCGGCCAGGTTCTCGCCCGACTCGACGTCGATCCGCGGCGGCGGCGACGGCCGGCCGTCGAGGGCGTCGAGCGCGTTGCCGACGAGGTTGATCACCACCCGCCGGAGCTGCTCGGGGTCGCCCACCAGCGTACCCGCGGAGTCGGCGTCGACGCGCAGCCCGGCGCCCGAGCGCGTCGCGCGCTCGCGCAGCGTGTCGAGCGCGGAGGCGACCACCTCCGACATGCGCACCTCCTGCGGGCGGAGCTCCTCGTCGCGCGCGTAGCGCAGGAGATGCGAGATCGACCGCTCGACCCGCTCGAGCTCCTGGAGCGCGACGGCCGCGTACTCGACGTTCTCGGGCGAGTGCGGGTCCTCGCCCATCTGCTGGAGCAGGCTCTTCGCCGCGGTGATCGGGTTGCGGATCTCGTGGGCGATCGACGCCGAGAGCGTCTCGAGGTTGCGCGCGTGCCGCCCCTCGAGCTCGCGCGTGTTGCGCGACACCGCCACCGGCACGCGGCGGCGCACCTCGTCCTCGGTCCAGCGCTTGCGGAGGTCCGGCGCCAGGAGGCCGAAGAAGAAGTGGCAGGCGATGCCGATCCCCCACCAGAACGCCACGATCAGCGCGGGGCGGAAGCCGGCCACCAGCAGGAGGAAGAGACACGTCGCAACGTAGGGTACGAGGTGCGAGACGAAGCCGATGCGCCGCGCGACGGCCGCCCGCGCCTCGCGATAGGCGCGCTCCTCGGCATCGCCCCGCGGCGCCCCCGGCGAGAGCTTGCCCTTGACCTTGCCGCGCAGGTCGCGCGTGCGGTCGAGCGCCCAGGCCTCGAGGTCCTCGCGCAGCCGCTCGCCTTCGGCCCGCAGCTCGTCGCGGAGCTCCCGGCGGGCGCGGCGGCTCATCCGCCGCCAGTCGCGGTGGTTCATGGCGTCGCCTCCTCCGCCGCACGAATTGTGGATCGCCTGCATGCCCGGAGCCAGAGCAAGGCGCGTGCCGGCGCGGGGAGGGCCGAGGCGCGTCCTGGCGGCACCTGGGCGCGGGCGGGGTGCAGGGTCGGCGCTGCGTGCAGCGCCGCACCTGCAGGGGAGGGGAGCCTGGCGGCGCGCCTCATTCCTCGTAGCGGTCGGCTTCGCGGTCGTAGGCGGCGAAGCCGACGAGCTCGCGCAGCGCTGCGAACGAGACGCGGTGCTCGACCGGGTCGCCCTTGGCGAGCTGCTCGAGCGCGCCCTCCATGGCGCGCACCGACGCCATCAGGAGGGTGAGCGGGTGCGCCGCGATCTTGAAGCCGAGCGCCGCGAGGCGCTGCGGCGGGAGCAGCGGCGTGTCGCCGTCCTCCACCAGGTTTACCATCAGCGGTGCGTCGATCTCTCGGCCGACGCGGGCCAGCTCCCCCTCGTCGCGCGGTGCCTCGACGAAGACGACGTCCGCCCCGAGTGCGGCGAAGGCGCGGCCGCGCGCGATCGCCTCGTCGAGCCCGTGCGGCGCGCGCGCGTCGGTGCGCGCCATCACGAGGATGTCGGCGCCGGCCGCGCGCGACTCGTCGCGCGCGTCGATCGCCGCGCGGATGCGGGCCAGGGCCGCTTCGCGCGGGACCACCGCCTTGCCGCTCGTGTGGCCGCAGCGCTTGGGGGCGATCTGGTCCTCGATCATCACGCACGCGAATCCCGCGCGCGCGTAGCCGCGCACCGTGCGCTTCACGTTCATGGCGTTGCCGTAGCCGGTGTCGCCGTCGCCGATCACCGGGATCCCGACCGCGCCCGTGATCTCGCGCCCCGGGTCCAGCATCTCGCCGTACGAGATCAGGCCCCGGTCGGGAAGCGCGAGCCGCGCCGCCGAGACCGCGAACCCGCTCATGAAGGTGAGCGGGAAGCCCGCGCGCTCGATGAGCCGCGCCGAGAGCGCGTCGAAGCAGCACGGCATGACGCGGATCCCGGGCTCGGCGAGCAGCGCGCGAAGGCGGCTGGCGGGCGAGAGCGGTTCGGGCATGATCGGCACATCATACCGGGGGGAGGGGATGCGGCGAGGGCTCGGTTTCGCGCTCGCGGCGCTCGCGATCGGGGCCACGGCGGCGCCGGCCGCGGCGCTCGAAGACACCGAGACGCGCGCGCCCTGCAGCGACCGCGAGCCGCTGCGCCGGCCGTTCTTCGGCGACCTCCACGTGCACACCCGCTACTCGCTCGACGCGGCGACCCAGGGCACGCGCAACGGCCCGCGCGAGGCCTACCGCTTCGCGCGCGGCGAGCCGCTGGGCATCCAGCCGTACGACGACGAGGGGCGCCCGCTCCGCCGCTACCAGCTCGCGCGCCCGCTCGACTTCGCGGCGGTGACCGACCACGCGGAGCTCTTCGGCGAGCTCACGCTCTGCGAGACGCCGGGCCTTCCGGGAAGCGACTCGATCCTGTGTCGGATCCACCGGAGCTTCCCTCGCGCCTCGTTCTTCGTGATGAACACGCTCGCGAACTACAGCGAGACGCCCTCGCGCATGGGCTTCTGCGGGCCGGACGGCGAGCGCTGCCGCGCGGCGGCCCACACGCCCTGGCGCGAGATGCAGGACGCGGCGGAGGCCGCCTACGACCGCAGCGCCGCCTGCCGCTTCACCACCTTCGTCGGGTACGAGTGGACCGGCGCGCCCGGCAGCAACAACCTCCACCGCAACGTGATCTTCCGCAACGCCGCGGTGCCCGATCTCCCGACCAGCTACATCGACGAGCCCCGGCCCGAGGGCCTTTGGCGCGCGCTGCGCCGCGACTGCATGGACGCGGCCGCGGTGCCCGCCGGCGCCAAGACGGGCTGCGACGCCGTCGTGATCCCCCACAACTCCAACCTCTCCGGTGGCCTGATGTTCCGCCTTCCGGACGACCTCGATGCGTCCTACGCGCGCATGCGGGCGTCGATGGAGCCCCTCGTCGAGGTGATGCAACACAAGGGCGACTCGGAGTGCCTGCCCGGCGCAGGCTCGCCCGACGAGCTCTGCGGCTTCGAGAAGCTTCCCTACCAGAACTTCCAGGGGAAGTTCGTGCCGTGGCTCGCGGAGCCGCCGCCGCCCGCCAGCTTCGTGCGCGATGCACTGAAGCGCGGGCTCGTCGAGCAGTCGCGCATCGGCGCCAACCCGTTCCAGTTCGGGCTCGTGGCGAGCACCGACACCCATCTCGCGACGCCGGGCCTGATCGACGAGCGCGCCGACTACCCGGGGCACGGCGGCGCGGGCACGCCCGCGGCGCACGCGCTGCCGCCGGGCCTCCCGGACGCGGTCGAGTTCAACCCGGGCGGGCTGGCCGTGCTGTGGGCGGAGGAGGACTCGCGCGACGCGCTCTTCGAGGCGATGCGCCGGCGCGAGGCGTACGGCACGAGCGGCCCACGCCTGGTGGTGCGCGTGTTCGCTGGCTGGGACCTTCCGGCCGATCTCTGCGGCCAGGCGGACTTCGCGCGCACCGGCTACGCGCGCGGCATTCCGATGGGCGGCATCCTGCCGGCGCGCACGCGCGACATCGGACCCGCGATCGCGGTCTGGGCGCTCCGCGACCCGGGCACGGCGACCTCGCCGGGGACGCCGCTGCAGCGCGTACAGATCGTGAAGGGCTGGGTCGAGGGCGGCGTGGCGCGAGAGAAGGTGCTCGACGTCGCCGGCGACGCGAAGAACGGCGCCGACGTCGATCTTGCCACCTGCGAGGCGCGCGGCGCGGGCGCCGACGAGCTCTGCAGCGTCTGGAGAGACCCCGAGTTCGACGCGGCCGCGCCCGCCTTCTATTACGCCCGCGTGCTCGAGAACCCGACCTGCCGCTGGTCGACGCGCGCGTGTCTCGAGGCCGGCGTCGATTGTCGGGATCCGCGCACGGTCGGCCAGGGCTTCGAGGGCTGCTGCGACGCGCGCATCCCGAAGACGATCCAGGAGCGCGCCTGGACCTCGCCGGTCTGGTATGTCCCAGCGGGCTCCGCGGGGCACGTACCAGCGCAGCCGGAGGCGCCTCAGTGAGGCCGCTCCTGCACTTCGCGGCGATCGGTGCGTTGCTCTTCGCGGCCGAGCGCTGGATCGCGGCGCGGCCCGTTCCGGCCGCGCCCGCGGCCCGCGTGGCCACCGACGAGGATCTCCTGGTGCGCGAGGCGCGGCGGCTCGGCCTCGATCGCGCCGACCCCGTGGTGCGCGCGCGCCTGGTGCGAAACCTGCGCACCACGGACGAGGAGAGCTCGAGCGACGCGCTCTACCGCGAGGCGCTCGCGCTCGGGATGGATCAGAGCGATTTCGTCGTACGCCGCCGTCTGGGGGAGCGGATGGAAGCGCGCCTGCGCGCGGCGGGGGCCGACGCGCCGATCCCGGAGCCCGCGCTGCGCACCTACTACGATGAACACATTTCGGTGTGGACGACGCCGGAGGCCCTCGAGATCGCCCACGTGTTCTTCTCGCGCGCGCGCCGCGGCGCGGCGGCCGAGGCGGACGCCCGCACCGCGCTGGACCTCCTGCGCGCCGCGCGGGTCGGTCCCGACCAGGGGCCGGCGCTCGGCGATCCCTTCCTGCTCGGGAGCCAGCTCCCGGCGCGGACCGGCGCCGCGCTGGCCCGCGACCTCGGCCCCCGCTTCGCCGAGGCCGTCGGCCGGCTCGAGCCGGGCGCGTGGTCGGAGCCGATCGCGTCGAGCTACGGCGTGCACCTGGTGTGGGTGCGCGCGCGGCTGCCCGCGCGCTCCGAGCCGTTCGAGGCGGTGCGCGGGCAGGTGGAGGACTCGCTCCGCACCGAGCGCGGCGACGCCGCGCTGCGCGCAGGGATCGAGGCGCTGCGCGCCGCCGACCCGCGCTGAGCGCCCGCCGCGACGCGGGCACGCGCTGGGGAGCCGAGCGCGTCCTCTGATACCCTCGGGTCTCGCGGGGAGTCGAGGAGGCTTCGTGACTGCGATCGGCATCGCTGCGCTGGCCGCCGTCGCGGCGCTCTTCGCCGCGTTTGGCTGGCGGGGCGAGCGCACGCGGCGTGCCGAAGTCGAGCGCGAGCGCGGTGCGCTGCGCGACGAGCTCGATGCCCTGCGCGAGGCCTCCGAGGGCAAGGCGCGCTCCGTTCGCGAGCGCGGCGACGAGCTCGCGGAGCTCCGCCGCAAGCTCGAGAAGGCGCGCAAGCGCGCCTTCGTCGCGAGCGAGGAGAAGGCGCCGCTCGAGACGCGCGCCGCCGAGCTGGAGGCGAAGGTCCGCGCGCGCGAGCTCGAGGCCGTTCGCCTGCGCGATCAGGTCGTCCACCTCGAGGCCGAGCACGAGCGCGCCGCGCGCGAGGGGGCGCGCCTGCGCGAGGAGCACGCGCGGGCCGTGCAGGCCGCGTCGGTGCCGCGCATCGATGCCGAGGAGCACCAGCAGCTCGCACGGCGCAACGAGGCGGCCGAGCAGGAGGTTCGGCGGCTCGCCGACCTCCTGCGCGAGAGCGAGCGCGAGGCGAGCCGCTATCGCCAGCGCGAGCGCGTGCAGCGGCGCGCCTATACGGTCCTGCGCGGAGAGCTCGACGTCGCCAAGGATCGCATCCGCGCGCTGCAGGGCCTTCCCGGCGAAGAGCCGACCGCGGGCCACGGCGCCGAGATCGGCCCCGACTGAGCGCGGCGTGCTCTATCTCTCGAAGGTCGCCACCCAGCTCGTGCTGCCGCTCGACGTGGCGATCGCGGCCATGTTCGTGGCGGCCGCGCTGGCGTGGCGCAGCCGGGCGCGCGGAGCCGCCGCGGTAGCGGCCGCGGCTGCGCTGCTGCTCTGGGCCGCGTCGCTGCCGGTGGCGGCGTCCCGGCTGCTGGGCTCGATCGAGGAGCGACACCCGCCGGTGACGGCCGAGGAGTCGCCGTCGGCGGGTGCCATCGTGGTGCTCGGCGGCGGGATCAACAGCTTCGACCCCTCGCAGCCCCTGCAGCGCTGGCCGGACCTGAACGACTCCGGCGATCGCCTGATCCACGCGGCGCGGCTCTATCGCGCCGGCAAGGCGCCGCTGGTGATCCCGACCGGCGGCCGGATGGCGTGGGAGCCGGACGCGGTCCCACAGGCCGAGCTCGCCGCGCAGCTCCTCGAGGAGTGGGGCGTGCCGCGGGCGGCGATCGTACCGGAGCCCCGCAGCCGCACCACCTGGGAGGACGCGCGCTACGCCCGGGAGCTGCTCGACGCGCGCGGCATCCACGAGGTGCTGCTCGTTACCTCCGCGCTCCACATGGAGCGCGCGCTCGCGAGCTTCGAAGCGGCCGGCGTACGCGCGATCCCGGCGCCGACCGACTTCGAGGCCGCCGCTCCGGCGAGCGGCCTGCTGGGCTGGCTCCCGAGCGTCCGCGCGCTCACCGACACGACGCGCTCGCTGCGGGAGTGGCTCGGGCTCGCGGTGTATCGAGTCCGGGCGCGCGTGCAGGGGTCGGAGGCCCCGAGCCACGGCTGAGCGCCGGCTCGCGAGGCACGCTCGCTCCCGTCGGAGCTACTGCTCGAAGTAGCCCCAGGGAAACTCGGGCCGGATGATCGGCCTGTAGCCCGGTGGGGCAGGGATCGGGAAGGTCACGAACTCGTAGACGCCCACGAGCTCGCGCACGACGATCATGCCGAGGCCCTGGGCGACGCCGAG
>Ga0335071_10005927_pt1 | contig 12665 bp, 10 predicted proteins | sample Lox_Sample_15_FD_206724 | JGI IMG/M metagenome (GOLD analysis project Ga0335071, IMG submission 206724) | Soil microbial communities from Loxahatchee National Wildlife Refuge, Florida, United States - Lox_Sample_1.5 | ecosystem: Environmental > Terrestrial > Soil > Wetlands | place: USA...
ATGGAAATAGAGCAGGTGTAATATGCGAGGATTGAAAGTCCCACGCTTATTGTGAAAAGACTTCGTTTAGCAGGAAGAAATAGATCGTCGATGTTGCCTGATGTTTACTGCGAGTTCCAGATTGAGCTCATTATTGAAAGCGAGATTTGCGGTTGATGCGCTGCTGGAGATAAAGTGGAACTAGTTGACAACGGCTATTGTGCGAATAACCCTACCCTATATGCAATTGCAGATGCTGTAATCGCCATGAAGAAGGACCGCTCTGACTTACGTGTAGAAAGTGTGGGAGTCGGCGTGTATCCTGAACCGAAACACGAGTTCTTGATGCGATTTGCAAAGAAGTACTTAAAAAGCGTGCAACTCTTGCAGAAAACGCTGGAGAGCAACACACAATCCATGGAACAGTTACGCGTGATTCTTTTCAAGGATATCAAGACCGTCCGCATCAATGATATTTTTGAGAAGCCAGAAATGGCCACTGATCTTATGGAGCACAATCTCGACAAGCTCAGCATGCTACGGCAACGAGGAAGTGACCGCTTAATGGTTCTTAATTATGGTCATACAAGTTTATCTATTTGCTGATATGCGCTTATGCTTGCATTATGTTAAAATAAAAGTTTCTTTTATGCATATTTCAATTGAAAGAGCGTATTATTGCTGCGAGTAACAGATTTTTAGCTTAACATGTGGTACATGTTCTGGGGGCAAGTCGCTTTACAACAAGTACAGGGCCCTTGGCCTTTCTTATCACATTTTCCGAGACAGACCCCAAAAGCATTTCTTCTATATTGCTTCTTCCGTGAGATCCAATTACAATAAGTTCCACGTCCTCTTCAATTTCAGTTCTCAAGATCTCCCTTAGAGGCAACCCTTGTTCAATTCGAACGCTTGTTTTGATTCCGACATCATTCAAAGTTTTGGCTACTTCCCTCGCTTGCTCTTCCACTTCAATCATCATTTTATCTATCGTCTTGCAATATTCTACTGCTGCACATAGACCTGGAAATCGTATAAATGTATCTACGACATGGAGAATTACTACCTCTTCAGTTCCAGTGATTTTTCCGATGCTCTGTAAATATTTAAGATAGGGTATCACCTGTTTAGATGTGTCAGAAAAATCAGTAGGGAATAAGATTTTACGAAACATATTTTTACCTCCTATTCATACTCAATCCTCTAGAATGATTTTACAAGTGACCTATCCCTGATTATAGAAGATTAAGAATGTCCACCATCCAGCCACTGCCTCAGATTGCACTCTATTTGTAAATATTTCATCCATGGTAAATTCCCACTCCTGGCGTAAATAAAAATCTAATGCTTAATCTGCTTTCTGTGCAGGGTTTCCACTTGCAGAAGTCGTGATCGGTAGTCGCAGGGTGTCCATGTCGAGAAGTACCCGTGAGCCGCGGCCGTGTGTAAAATAAAAAAAGGCCCAGCGGACGAGCACGACCAAGCGGCTCTCGAAGTTAATCAGGAGAAGCAGATGGATGAATAGCCAGAGGAGCCAAGCCGTTATCCCACCGAAACGAAATCTGCCGACGTTGGCAACGGCGGCATGCCGCCCTATAACTGCCATTGTCCCCTTGTCGAAATAAGAAAAAGGCCTTGGTGCTCCTTCACCGCGGAGACGACGCCCTATCAATCTGGCCACATAGCGCCCCTGTTGCGTAGCCACAGGTGCAAGGCCGGGTAGAGGCTTTCCGTCCCTGCCTGCTAAGTGGGCCAAATCGCCTATGACAAAGATCTCGGGGTGACCAACCAGCGAGAGGTCAGGATTCACCACTACTCTTCCCATACGATCCACCAATACCCCGGTTCTTTCCGCGAGTAGCCTGCCTAAGGGGGAGGCCGCAACACCTGCCGCCCAGAGTACGGTGCGTGCCTGGATTCGTTCCGTACCGGCTGGATCTTCCAAGACGATTCCCTGCTCATTGATGGTTGTGACTTTTACGCCGGTTCGCACCTGCACACCGAGAGCGAGGAGTTTCTCCTTTGGATGTGCAGACAGTTCATGAGGAAAAGCAGGCAGAACTCGCTCAGCGGCATCCACAAGGATGATCTCGGACTCCTCAGAACGGATTGAGCGAAATTCATCCTTCAAGGTCTCTCTGCAGATCTCTGCAACCATCCCTGTCAATTCGACACCGGTGGGACCGCTGCCGACGATTACGAAGGTGAGCCATGCCTTTCGTTTCTCCGGGTCAGCTTCCCGCTCGGCCACTTCAAATGCGAAAAAGATTTTCTGGCGGATCAGACCGCTGTCCTCGATGCTCTTGAGCCCAGGTGCTACCTTCTCCCATTGATCATTGCCATAGTAATGGTTCTTCATTCCAGTGGCCAAAATCAGTGTGTCATATTCTATGACACCGTCGGCGAGGATGACACGCCTATTGGCCGGGTCAAAGTCGACCACCTCTCCGAGAAGAACGGCAGTGTTCTTCTGTTTTCGCAAGATGTGGCGAAGAGGCGCGGTTATCTCGGCGGGACTGATGACACCCGTTGCCACCTGGTAGAGAAGTGGCTGGAACAGGTGAAAATTTCGCCGATCTACGAGTGTCACCCTTAGCGGTGCGCTCTTTAATGTCCTTGCCGCAAAAAGCCCTCCGAACCCCCCTCCGACGATAACGACGTGATGTCTCGCATCCTGCTGTATCATGACCTATCTCCAAAACATGTAAATTTAGATTTCTGCCATTTTCACATCTCTTAATCGTAGATGTTTATACTTATTTCCAGGTGTAATGCATTAAATTCAGCTTCTGCCATAAAGCTGGGTTATACTCTTCAGTTTTTCGGCTATGGAAGGTGTCAAATTTCTGGAAGAAAGTCTCCACTCCCAGTTTCCATTAATGGTGCCCGGCCGGTTCATCCGTGCCGACCCGTCCAGACCAAGAACATCCTGCATCGGGATGATTACCATATTTGCGACAGACATCATTGCCAGCCTGATAAGTTCCCAATGTATATCTTCAACGTTGACCATGCGACCAAGGTAACGGAACAATTGCTCTCTGTTCTCTGGTGTTGTATCATTTTCAAACCATCCCCGTACCGTATTAAAATCGTGTGTGCCAGTAAGAGCTACAGTATTTCGTGCGACGTTATGGGGCGCTGAAATGTGCGTGGCAAGATTTTCACTAAACGCTGCAATAAGGGGCCTCATGCCGGGAAAGCCAAACCTATTCATCAATTCTCTGATATCGGCAGTAATCATTCCAAGGTCCTCCGCAATGATAGGCAGGCAAGAAAACTTCTTGAACAGGACATCAAAAAAATCCGTAGCGGGCCCGTTAACCCACTGCCCTTTGACGGCTGTCTTCTTGTCTGCCGGCACTTCCCAGTATGCGACAAATCCTCGAAAATGATCAATTCTGATGAAGTCATGAAGTCGCAAGCTGTATTCCAATCTCTTGCACCACCATTCATAGCCGGTTTTTTTCAACACATCCCATCGGTAAACAGGCGTTCCCCAGACCTGGCCCGCTTCAAAAAATGTGTCAGGAGGTGAACCGGAAACCACATGGGGTCTTTTTCTGTGATTCAGCTTGAATAATTCAGGGTTGACCCAAACATCCGCACTGTTGTGGGCAACATACATTGGTATGTCACCGATAATCTGAATGCCATGTTGATGGCAGAACCTTTTGAGAGCATACCACTGTTTCAAAAAGAGAAACTGGAGGAATTTTTCACTAGCAATCCGTTCATGGAGAAGCTGTCGCATTTCCTGCATGGCTTCAGGCTGTCTGTCCCGCAGATCTCTCGGCCATCGATCCCATGATTGCCCTTTAAAGTGGGCCTTCATCGCAACAAAAAGCGAGAAGTCATCAAGCCATTCGGAATTCTCTAAACAGAATCGCTCGTATTCGTTTTTGTCTTTTCGTTTCTTGAACCGATTTAGGGCTATATCAAATAGTGTTTTTTTATGAGAGATTACAGCGGGGAAATCAACACGCTCATTCGGAAATCGTGGCGGCGATGCTACGTCTTCTTGTTTAAGAAAACCTTCCTGAACCAACAATTCAGGGCTGATCATGAGCGGATTACCGGCAAATGCGGATATACTACTGTAAGGAGAATTCCCGTGAATCGTGTCTGTTGGATTCAGGGGAAGAATTTGCCAGTAGCTTTGCCGGGCCTTGGCAAGAAACTTTACAAAGGAATAGGTATGTGGTCCCAGATCTCCAATGCCGTGGACTGACGGTAGAGACGTAATATGGATCAATATGCCGCTCCCTCTTCTATTCACACTGTGCTCCAATTCCTTCATTGGCCTGCTTCGCATTCCATATTTTCTCCCAGTATTCACGGATAGAACGATCCGACGAAAACTTGCCCATACGGGCCGTATTTAGAATAGACATCTCCGTCCACCGTTTCTTGTCGCGGAATGACTTGCTCACCTCATCCTGACGGGCGATGTAGGATGGGTAATCGGCAAGGACCATATAATCATCCCGGCTGAGCAGGGAATCGATAAAAGGTTTGAACAGCTTTTTATCTCCTCCCGAAAAGACCCCACCGGCGATCTGATCAATTACTTCCCGCAGGTCAGGATTCGTGTCATAGTATTGCCTGGGGTTATAGCCATTTGCCTTGAGGTCCAGTACCTCTTCAGTGGTCAATCCAAAGAGGAAGAAGTTTTCAGCCCCCACTTCCTCACGGATCTCAATATTCGCCCCGTCAAGCGTGCCGATCGTTAACGCCCCATTCATAGAAAACTTCATATTTCCGGTCCCCGACGCCTCCTTGCCCGCCGTCGAGATCTGCTCCGACAGGTCGGCGGCAGGATAGATCATCTGGGCGTTCGTCACGTTGAAGTTGGGGAAGAAGACTACCTTGAGACGATCTTTCATTCCGGGATCACTGTTCACAACCCGTGCCACTGAGTTGATGAGTTGGATGATCAGCTTAGCCATAAAGTAGCCCGGAGCGGCCTTTCCACCAAAGATCACGGTCCGCGGCGTGATCTCGCCCTTCGAGTCTTTTTTGATGCGGTTATAGAGCGTGATCACGTGAAAGACGTTCAGCTGTTGGCGCTTGTACTCGTGGATCCGTTTTACCTGGATATCAAAGAGCGAAGCCGGATCGACCACGATGCCGGTTTGTTCTTTGATCACTGAGGCAAGGGTTTCTTTGTTCGACTGCTTGACCCTGCGCCAGTCTTCCTGGAATGCCCGGTCTTTTGCAAAGGGCTCCAGCTTTGTTATCTCTTTTTCGAGCTTATTCTGCCACCCATCTCCAATTTTAGTTGTGATTAACCGCGCCAGATCGGGGTTGCTGAGGACGATCCAGCGCCTAGGTGTCACGCCGTTTGTCACGTTGAGGAACTTCTCCGGATATAATTCATAAAAATCTTGTAAGACGGTTTTCTTGAGCAGTTCGGAATGGAGCACTGCAACACCGTTGATTGCGTGGCAGCCGACGCTCGCCAGGTTCGCCATGCGCACATACTTTTCACCCGACTCGTCGATAAGCGACAACCGGGCGACACGGGAGTCATCCCCGGGATATTTGGTCCGGACCTCGTCGAGAAACCTCCTGTTGATCTCGTAGATGATCTCGAGGTGCCTTGGCAGGAAACGGGCAAAGAGGGGAAGGGACCACTTCTCCAGCGCCTCCGGCAGAAGGGTGTGGTTGGTGTAGGAAAGGGCCTTTCGGGTGACGTTCCACGCTTTGTCCCAGTCCAGCAAGTGTTCGTCCACCAGGAGCCTCATCAGCTCCGCCACAGCGATCGCGGGGTGCGTGTCGTTGAGCTGCACGGCAAAGCTTTCGTGAAAGGAGTCCAGGCTTTTCCCTCTCATCAGGTGGATCTTCACCATGTCCTGGAGCGAGCAGGAGACGAAGAAATACTGCTGCCCAAGCCTGAGGTGCTTGCCGATATCCGGCTCGTCGTTGGGATAGAGAACCTTGCTAATCGTTTCGGAGACAATCTTTTCGTCGACAGCCTTGTAGTAGTCACCCACGTTGAAGGCTTGAAAATCGAAGGACTCGACGGCCTCTGATTTCCAGAGGCGGAGGACATTCGTAATTCCCTCCCCGTAGCCCGCAATGGGCGTGTCATAGGCGACTCCCTTGACGACGCGGTGCGGCACCCAGCGAATCCGGGGACTGCCATGCTCGTCGTGGTAGTGCTCGGTGTAGCCTTCCCCTTTCACATCATAGACGATCTCTGCCTGGCGGATTTCCCACGGATTTCCAAGGTGCAGCCAATGGTCGGTTCTTTCCACCTGCCAGCCGTCCCGGATCTCTTGTTTGAAGATACCATACTCATACCGGATCCCGTAACCAATTGCCGGAATCCGGAGTGTCGCCAGCGAATCCATATAGCAAGCCGCGAGCCTGCCCAGTCCACCATTGCCAAGGCCGGGTTCCGGCTCCTGACGGAGGAGTGTTTCCAGATCGAGCCCGAGTTCCGTGACGGCCTGCTGAACATGTTCCCGGATGCCGAGGTTGATCAGATTGTTTCCGAGATGCGGCCCTTCGAGGAACTCTGCAGACAGGTATGCGACCATTTTGCTGTTTTTGTCCCGCAGGAGGTCAAGCGTTTTGAGCAAACCCTCCTGGATCCGGTCACGTATTGCGTAAGCCAAAGCCATATACCAGTCGTGGGGTGTCGCCAGCTCGGGCACGCGTGCCTGAATGAAATAGAGATTATGCAGGATGGCCTGCTTCAGGTCTGCGGGGGTCGTGCCGGTGCGGATGCTCTCGCTCTTTCCCTTCGACATTCTCCCGCTTTTACTTTTCTTGGTTCCCGCCTTCTTGAGTGTCATAGTTCCTCCTGCACGAGTTCGCGATTGCTCCTTTCTCGTTTCTGTCTTCATCTATGCCTTTACCTTCGCCTGTGCTGCCACAGCCTCAATCGCATCCTTTACCTTCTCAGGATCTCCGAGATAGTAATGTCGTATTGGTTTCAGGGCATCGTCGAACTCATAGACAAGAGGCACACCTGTGGGAATATTCACACCGGGAATGACGTCATCGGGGATGTCGTCCAAGTGTTTTACCAGAGCGCGAAGGCTGTTCCCATGAGCGCTTATGAGGACTTTCTTCCCTGACCGGACCGCAGGCACGATAAGATCATGCCAGCACGGCAGAAAGCGCTCTACGGTATCCTTTAGACATTCCGTTAAAGGCAGTTGCACTTTCGTGAGACCCTTGTATCGGGGGTCGTGGCCTGGGTAACGGGGATCCGTTTCTTCCAGCGCCGGGGGCCGAACATCATAACTTCGCCGCCAGAGCTTCACCTGATCTTCCCCATATTTCTCTGCCGTCTGAGCCTTATTGAGTCCCTGCAACGCCCCGTAGTGGCGTTCGTTCAACCTCCAGTCATGATGGACGGGAAGCCACATAAGGTCCATCTTATCAAGAACAAGCCAGAGCGTCCGAATGGCGCGTTTCAAAACGGACGTGAAGGCAATATCAAATACAAACCCCTGCTCTTTAAGGACCAGACCGGCCTCTTTTGCTTCCCCGAAGCCCTTGTCCGAGAGATCCACGTCGGTCCACCCCGTAAAGAGGTTTTCCTTGTTCCAGACGCTTTCGCCATGTCTTATCAATATGACCTTTTTCATAACCTCCTCCTGCCGTCGCTTTCGTCATGTATCTGTATGTGAACTCAGACCCGCCATGCGTGCGGCCGCCAGACAAGACATCTGCCATTTACTTTGTTGCAAATTAATGCTTCTAGCTGTATACCCATTGCGGGGTGGAACAAAGACGGCCGCCGGAGAGATACGCGAGAGAGCTCTTTCAACACTGAGCGCGATCAGGTCTACTAAGGGGAGAGGGAATGTGACCTTCCCCTAACCTCGAAACTCTCAAAAGTGAGAACACCCAACGTCATCACTTCTTCTTTCCCTCACAGATTGTCAAGCCTCCTTGGATACCATGTATCGGAGAAGATCTACCACCCGGTTTGAATACCCCCATTCGTTGTCGTACCAGGAAATGATCTTGAATCCGGTCTGCTCCCCTTTGAAATTGTTCCGAATGGTCGTGAGGGAGTCATAGACGGAAGAGCTTTTCGAATGAATCAGATCGGTGGACACAATCTCTTCGTCCGTGTACTCCAGGATCCCTTTCAGATAAGACTCCGAGGCCTTCTTCATCAGGGCGTCGATCTCTTCGATCGTGCTCACTCTCGTCGATCGGAACGTCAAATCGATGACGGAGACGTCCGCGGTGGGAACGCGAAACGCCATCCCGATGAGCTTTCCCTTCACCTCAGGAATCACCTCATGAAGGGCCTTGGCCGCGCCGGTGCTGGAAGGGATGATATTCATGGCCGCCGCCCGGCCTTCCCGCCAGAGCTTTCTTGAAGGGCCGTCCACGATCCTCTGCGTGGCCGTGTAGGAATGGATCGTCGTCATCCCCCCTTTGTCGATGCCGATCCCTTCCTTGAGGATCACATGCACGATGGGGGCGAGACAGTTCGTCGTGCAGGAGGCATTGGAGACAACGTGATGTTTCTTCGGATCATATTCTCCTTCATTGACGCCCATGACACACGTCTTCACCTCCCCTTTCGCAGGTGCCGTGATGATCACTTTTTTGGCTCCTGCCTTTAAATGAAGATTCGCTTTCTCCGCGTCTGTATAAAGGCCGGTAGACTCGATCACATATTCAACGCCCAGGTCCCGCCACGGAAGAAGATCGGGTGTCTTGGTCGCTGCCACGCATTTGATTTTGTGGCCGTCGACGATAAGAACGTCGGCTTCTTCTGCAGAGGGACTGCTCTTCTCTGTAGAAAGAGTTTTAGGAAATCGGCCATGGATGGAATCATACTTCAACTGGTAGGCAAGATATTTCGCGTCGGTGCTTACATCCACGACAGCCACAACGTCCAACTCTTTTCCAACAAGCCCCTGTTCGACCATCGCTTGAAAAGCGAGTCTTCCGATTCTTCCGAATCCGTTAATTGCAACTTTTGTAGCCATACAGACCTCCTTGAGTATATTGTTTTGATTTTGTAAAGTCATAGCCGCAGCCGTACATCATCTCATATGGGATCTTCAGATCGTAACGACTGATAATGAGACTTGTTATGTTGTCCGGCTTCTGTTCATCCCGGACAACAGGACGAAAGAACCCTACCTTTCCACTATGGCCGGCAAGCATCTCCATGATGCCCAGGACAACGACGGACTTGCCGCTCCCTGGCTCACCACCGCTGATGTAGATACCCTGGCTCATGGTCACCTCCCGCCCTGCTTATCCCTGAGGTCGATAATCTCCATGCGATGGTTTGCATCGGGATGCTTCGATGAAGGACCTTCTGTCAGGATAGCGATATCACCTTTCACCTGATGGCTACCGACCCATCTTCTGACATAGGTATTCCAGGCGTCAGGGTGATCGGGCTCGCACACCGGATGTACTCCGCTGGAAAAGACGAGGTTCTGACAGGTCTGATCAAGAGAACTCACCGCTACGATCCAGACAGGCATCCTGAAAAGAGACAGGCTCCGGGCGGTTGTGCCGCTGTGCGTCGGTGTAAACACTGCGGCCGGAGATAAATATTCGAGACTTGCTTCAACCGCTATGGCGATAAGATGAGCTGGTTTGATCCTGCTGCTGATATCGATCCCCTCATACAGATCGCCGACCGTGACCCGTCGTCTCTTTGGTTCGACTTGAGCTGCGATCCTGGCAAGCATTTCCACCGCGTCTACCGGATATTTGCCCATAGCGGATTCTGCTGAGAGCATGACGCAATCGGTGCCGTCGAGGATGGCGTTTGAGACGTCTGTCACCTCAGCGCGAGTCGGCCGCCTGTTTTCAGTCATGGATTCAAGCATCTGCGTTGCCGTAATAACCGGCTTTGCCCTTCTGTTGGCCTGTCTCATGAGGTCCTTCTGGATGATGGCGATCCTTTCTATCGGGACTTCCACACCGAGATCCCCGCGAGCAATCATAATGCCGTCTGCGGCATCGAGAATATCATCCATGTGATCGAGGGCGTTCGAGCGCTCGATCTTGGCGATGATGAAGGGATGGTAGCCCAGCGAGTCGGCAGCCTGACGCACAGCCATGATGTCGGCGCCGGTTTCGACAAAGGACTGGCTGACTGCATCAATGCCTTCTTTCGCAGCGAACTTAAGACATTCGTGGTCACGTTCGGTGAAGGCGCTGATTCCCAGATTTATGCCGGGGAGATTCAGCCCCTTGCGGGACCGCAGCTCACCGCCCACGATCACCCTGCAGATCACCTCATTGTCCTTAACCGCAGAGACATCGAGCTGAATGATCCCGTCATTCAAAAAGAGCGTGTCCCCAACCTTGACCGCCTGCGGCAGCCTTTTGAAGGTGACCGAAGCCCGTCCCGCGTCTCCAACAATATCGTCGATGGTCAGTATAAAGGAATCTCCGGGCTTAAGTTCCACGGGCTCCTGCACTAGATTTCCAATGCGCATCTTAGGTCCGGAAAGATCAGCCATGATCGCTACCCGCTTTCCCGCAGCACGGGCCGCTGATCGCAGGTTTCTCACCACGGTGCGGTGGCTGTCGAAATTGCCGTGCGAGAAATTAAGACGGGCTACGTTCATGCCTGCCTGTATCATCCTTTCCATGACCTCGGCTGATTCCGAGGCCGGACCTATGGTGCAAATGATCTTTGTTTTATTACGGGGAAGTAACATGGTGTTCTCGCTCCTTCCTGCAAGAGTTCATATTTCTGATTCATTCACCTCATCATGGTTGGCTGTCCGGTTGATGCGAGGACACTGCTCCATATCCAGCCTGAGGGATCGATCTTCTTGCGTGCCGAAACAGCGAGCTGCGTTGGCACATGGGTGAACTGATCGTTCCATAAGCCGACGATCATGTCGGTCCTGCCGGCCATCCCTGCGTGCACGGCATTATGCCCCATGAGCAGGCAGAAGGCTGAATCATGAGGATTCGCCGGTTGACTCCTGATAATATAACTTGGGTCGATATACTTTAGATTGATCTCCATGCCGATCCGCTTGAAATAGTCTCTGATCGCGTCTCTCAGGTATATCCCAATATCGCCATACTTGATATTGCCCGAGATGTCCCGCTCACCTGAGGCTTTGAAAAGATCTTGGCCTGCTCCCTCGGCTACGACGATGACGGCATGACCTCTCTCATCGAGCCGCTGCTTCAGGGCGCCAAGCAGACCATCCACCGTAAAGGATGCCTCTGGTATCAGACAAAAGTTTACCTGGTTATCCACCAGCACGGAGTAGGCAGCAATAAAGCCGGAGTCCCGTCCCATTAGTTTTACCAGGCCGATGCCGTTGCGTGCACCGACAGCCTCCGCGTGTGCGGCATAGGTCGCCTTCTTTGCCTCAGAGACGGCAGTCTCGAAACCGAACGTTTCCTGGACGTAGGAAATGTCGTTGTCTATAGTTTTTGGGATACCGATCACGCTGAGCTTGAGACCACGTTTTCCAGCTTCCTCGCTAATGGCATGGGCGCCCCGTTGGGTGCCGTCTCCGCCGATACAGAAGAGGATGCCGATCCCCATACGCTCCAGGGTATTGACCATTATTGAGACTTCCTGATTGCCACGGGATGAGCCAAGCATAGTGCCACCCATCTCGTTGATCGGTTCCACGACCTGGCGGTTGAGCATGACCGGCTGGTGTCCGAATTTCGGCGCCAGCCCTTCATATCCGTAAGGAAAACCATAAATCGTCCGCACACCGTAATGATGATAGAGGCTCAGCACGATTGACCTTATCACATTGTTCAGCCCTGGACAGAGGCCGCCACAGGTAACAATGCCACAGGCAAGTTTTGAAGGGTCGAAGAATATCTTCTCCCTCGGACCTGCTACCTCAAATCTCGGCGGCTCATTTCCGGCGTCGAGATAACGTCTTATCGCATTGAGATCGCTATCATAGAGGACATGCTCATCACCGACGAATCGCACCCCGCTCATGGGAGACGGAATAGTGCACTCTCCGAGCCGTTGTACCGTAAAATCAAGCACCTTTTCCATATGCCTCCTTATTATCCCTTAAACATCGTGGTTCCGACAGCTCTGAGTTCTGTCACTGCCTTCCTGACACGCTCTGCCATACCAGATTCTGCACGCGTGAGATATATGCGTGGATCATAGGCCTTCTTATCACCCACATCTCCATCCACCTTCAGTACGCCGTTATAGTTTCTAAGCATATGGTCCGCTATCGGGCGTGTGAAGGCGTACTGTGTGTCCGTATCGATATTCATCTTGACGACGCCATTATCGAGTGCCTCATGTATGTCGCTCAGTTCCGAACCTGAGCCGCCGTGGAACACCAGATAGAACCGTGCTTCCTCGCCAAAATGTTTGACGACAGCATCCTGGCAGTCCTTCAGGATCGAGGGTTTAAGCTTTACATGGCCCGGTTTATAAACCCCGTGAACATTGCCGAATGTTGCCGCAAGAAGATACCGGGCGCCCTTTATCGAATTGAGGCGTCGGGCAACATCGAGGGTGTCCTCGGGAGTGGTATAGAGCTTCGCGCCCGCCTCACCCTTAACCCCGTCCTCCTCTCCACCGACGACGCCGGCCTCAATCTCCAGGATAAGCTCATTTTTCTGGAACCTTTCCAGGAGTTTGGCAGCGATATCGAGGTTCTCCTTGAGCGGCAGAGCGCTTCCGTCGAACATATGACTGTTGAACAGGTTTGGTCTGCCGGCTG
>Ga0335071_10005929_pt1 | contig 12662 bp, 14 predicted proteins | sample Lox_Sample_15_FD_206724 | JGI IMG/M metagenome (GOLD analysis project Ga0335071, IMG submission 206724) | Soil microbial communities from Loxahatchee National Wildlife Refuge, Florida, United States - Lox_Sample_1.5 | ecosystem: Environmental > Terrestrial > Soil > Wetlands | place: USA...
CGATGCCGCCGCTGCCGCCTGTGACCAGTGCACGCTTCATCTGAGCTTCTCCGCGTTCAGGATCACGGCGGCGCGGCCCGCCAGCAGCAGGCGCTCGCCGGCGCTCACGGCGAAACGATAGAGGATGTTGTTTTCGTCGCCGGACAATCGTTCTGCTTGGACGTCGAGATCATCGGCGATGTCGTCGAGACGCCCGACACGCAGGTCGACGCCGCGCACGCTCGCCAGGAACCCCTGCCGCGGTTCGACGTCGCTCGCGGCCAGCAAGGCGCCGTGCACGGCCATCGCCTGCGCCGCATATTCGATGCCGCAGGCCGCGCCCAGGCGCCCGCCGTCGCGCAACGGATTATCGGGGCTTCTGTGCGTGGCCGACGCGCAGCGGATGCGCTCAGGCGTCCACTCGCGCACCGAGTCGAGCAGACACATCGTGCCCTGATGCGGAATGTGGGCGGCGATCCAGGCGCGGTCTAGCACGGCGTGAGGTCGACCACGAGCTGCAGCGGCGCGAGGTATTCGAGACTGATGGCGCCGGCGCGCCTTTGCGCCAGCGCCGAGAGCAGCGGCAAGGCGCGCAGCGCGGGGATTGCGGTGCGCAACGCCTCCAGCTCGGCATCTTGCGCTGTCGTTATCGGCGTACCACCAAGGCTGACTTTCAGTTGCGCCAGCGAGCGGGCGCTGCGTTCCGGCGCGAGGAGCAACGCCACGCCCGCGGCATCGGGCACCGGCCGCTTGGCATGAATGGGCTCCGGATATTCGGCGTCGTACGACACCAGCAGGATCGGTGTGGCGGCGCAGACCGTCTGCGCCATCGCCTCCAGCAGGCCGGCTGCGAAGCTGGCGTCGAAGGCGCACAGCACCTGGCTCGGCGCCATGGCGCCGGTGGCGATGCCCCAGTAGCCCGCGGCGGCATTGTGAACCGAGTTGTGGAAGCGGGTCGGCGACAACTGCCGGTCGTCGGAAGCCAGCGTCTCGCACAGCGCGTGGCAGTTGTGGCCGTCGCCGGACGACGAGGTGAATACCGTCGCCAGGGTTGCCGGATCGGCGCCTGCCGCGGTACTCGCCTCGAGCCCGACGCCGAGTGCCGTCTTCACGAGCCGGCTGGCGCGCCGCCGCTCGGCGGCCGGCAGTACGGACGGCGCGGCCAGCACCGTGGCTTCGCGGTGGTAGGGCGCGCGCCCGCCAAGGATGTCGACGGCGGCAGCCCAGTTCGTGATGCCTGGCGCAACCACGCCAACGCCGTCGATCCACGCTGTCAGGCTCATGTTGCCCGCCCCAGCACGAGGCTGCAGTTGCTGCCGCCAAAGCCGAAGGAATTCGAGAGCACGCGCGTCACGGCGCGCTCGCGCGTGGCGAGCAGGTAATCAATCGGGATCGCGGCGTCGACAGATCGCGTATTGGCGCTGCCGGGCATGAAGCCGTGGCGCAGCGCAAGCGCTCCGATCACCACCTCGACAGCCCCCGCCGCACCGAGCGTGTGCCCCGTCGCGCCCTTGGTCGAACTGCAGGGAACGGCGGCGCCGAACAACGCGGCCACGGCCTTGCCCTCGGCGGCATCGTTGGCGGGTGTCGCGGTGCCGTGCAGGTTGATGTAGTCGATGTCGCCCGCAGCCATGCCGGCGTCGGCCAGCGCGCGTTCCATCGCCAGGCGCGCGCCGAGGCCCTCGGGATGCGGTGCCGACATGTGGTAGGCGTCGCTCGATTCGCCGGCGCCCAGCAACAGCACGGCATCCGCATCCAGCGAATCCGGCACCGGCTCAAGCAGCGCAAAGGCGGCGCCTTCGCCGACCGAGATGCCGCTGCGTCCCTCGTCATACGGCCGGCACGGCTCGCGGGATGTCAGTTCCAGCGAGCTGAAGCCATAGAGCGTGGTCAGGCACAGCGAATCCACGCCGCCGACGAGCGCCGCGTCGACAAGGCCGCAACGCATCATGCGCTCCGCGGCCGCGAACACCTTGGCCGACGACGAGCAGGCCGTGGACACCACGACCGCGGGACCATCGAGGCCGAAGTACTCCCGCGCAAAACCCGCGACGGAGTAGCTGCAATGCGTGGTCTCGTAGATGAAATCGTCGGGTAGCGCACCGCTGGCGGGGTCGCGCCGCCGGTAGGCCAGCTCGGTCTGCAGAATGCCGGCGGTGCTCGTGCCCAGGATGACACCAACCCGGCTGCGGCCGTAGCGTCCAATCGCCGCGCGCACCGCTTCCGCGAACCCGTCCGTCTCGAGGCCCAGTTGCGCCAGGCGGTTGTTGCGGCAATCGTGGCGCGCGAGTGGCGCGGGGAGCCGAACGTCGTCGACGCCCGCCACTTCACCGATCCAGGTGTCCAGCGCAACGGTCTCGAAGGCGCAGCGGCGCAGCCCGCTCGCGACGTCCCGAAGCGCGGCACGCGTCGGTGCCAGCCCGCGGCCGAGGCAGGTGGTGGCAGTGAATTGGGAAATCAGCAGGGGCGTCACGATGGGGCGGCAGACCGGGATGGCGCAGTCTATCAGGCCGGCCCTACGCCGGCACCTTCGCCACGATCATCACATTGGCGAACGGCTTGCCTTCGCTCATCGGTATCGTCTCGACGTCGAAGCCGATGTCGCGCAACAGCGCCACCCACTCATCGAGGCGGCGGTAGTACAGGGTCGGCAGTCGGTGACCGCGCACGAAGGTCACGGCCCGGTCCACCCAGTCGCAAACGTGGAAGTAAAGCCCCGCGCCAGCGTCGCCCACGCGCGTGAGCAGCATGCCGCCAGGGCCGAGCGCGGCGCGCACGCGGCGCAGGATGTCCTCCTGATGCGCGAGGTCGATGTAGTGCAGCACATCGAGGATGGTAACGACATCTGTCTGCCCGAATTCGGTCGCACAGATGTCGCCCTGACGGATGACGACCCGCGGTTCGCAATCCGCCAGCGCAGTGCGACCGCGCTCAACATCCCTCGGCATAAGCTCGAAGCCGCGCAATTCGGTGACCTTTGGCGGCTGCGGCCAGTCGGCCGGCCAGTCACCGCGATCGTAAAGCGTACGGCCGGCGAGGAGCCATGAAGCAAATACGGCCTGGCCACAGCCGAGGTCGAGAAAGCGGCCCGATTCGGGAAACACGCCCCGCCGCAGCATTTCGCGGAAGATGCAGTCACTGCGGAGTTTGCCGCGCGCGAAATGGTAGGCAAAGTGGCCGCCGGGCCGGTAGGGCCGGCTGGCTTCGTCAAGCAGGCGGGCGAGAAATCTGTCCGTCATTGTCTGTTCCATCGAAGGCGGTGGCGAGGGTCACGGAGTTTAGCCCGGCTTGCCGGATTGCCGATAGAAGGAGCGGCAGCACTTCCAGGATCACGGGTCGGCCGGCCGGCGTCGGCGCCGGGTTGCCGTCGTGCATGAGCATGATGTCGCCGGCCGCGAGCCCGCGCGTCAACCTGGTCAGCACGGCGTCTACATCGCCGCAACGCGTGTCGAATGGCCGCCGGGTCCAGCTGACGAGGGCCAGGCCAAGATCGGCCAGGATCGGTTGCAGGAACGGATTGCGCAGGCCCGCCGTGGGCCGGAAGAAGCGCGGCGCGCGGCCGATCACGCCGGCGATGCGCTCCTGCGCGATGGCGATCTCGCGCCGCATGCGCCACGGGCCGAGCAGCGAGAACCGCGTCAGGTGATGCTGGCTGTGGTTCTCTATTTCATGGCCGCGCGCCACGATTTCCCGGGCCAGAGCCGGCCTGCGCTCGACTTCCTCGCCGATGCAGAAGAAGGTGGCGCGGACGCCGGCGCCGTCGAGCATATCGAGCACCTGGGGCGTAACGTCGGGGTTGGGTCCATCATCCAGCGTCAGGGCAACCTCGCGCCGCGTAACCGCCTGCGCAGGCAGGCGGGTCACATTCGGCCCCAGGAGTTTGGAGCGGGGCCAAAGGCCAGCTGCCGTCAGGGCACCGTGGTTGGCTGCGACGGCGGCCAGCGCCTGCGGCCACAGGTGCGGGGCAACCACTACGGCGCCGACCGCGGCGGCATGCACTACGTAGCTTGCCTTGATGAGGGCGGTCGGCCCTTCGCGCCGCTTCATGCAGGGCGCCTCCCCGCCAACGTCGCCGACAACAGCAGCGCGAGCACGGCGCCCGGGCCGACGGTGATCCCGATCGCCTGCAGCACCGGCACGCTCGATGTGGCCAGCGCGCCGAAGCCGATCACGGTCGTGGAATTCGCGACGATCAGCGACGCCAGCGTGCGGGGCTGGCCGATGGCGTCGCCCTGATCGAAGAACAGCGCGTAATTGGAACCGACGGCGACCGTGAGCAGCAGGCCCACCAGATGCAGGAGCGTCAGATGTTCGCCGGCCAGCGTCAGCGCGGCCATGACGAGGAGCACCGCGAGCACGAGCGGTGCCAGCACGCGCACAAACCGCTCCCACGAGCGCAACGCTGCACCCAGGAGCAGTGCGATGGCCGCGAAGCCGGCCAGCGACAGGCCGATGGCTTCGTCGAGGTACTGCGCATAGAGCTGGTGCGTCTCCGCCCCGAGATCAAGGAAGGCCGCGTCGCGCTCGCCCGCAAGCGCCTGCCGCACCGCTTGTGTATCGAGGTCGGCATCGCCGACCGGACGCACGGGCAGCAGTACCGACCATCCGGTCGCGCGATGCAGGACCATGGCATCCACGGCCAGGCCCAGGCTCGAGCCCTTGAGCGACTCGCTCGTCAGGAGCGGCATCGTCCTCGCCTTCTCGACGTCGTCGAGAAACGGCGTCAGCTTGTCCACCCGCAACGGCAGGCCGATCAAAGCCTGGCGCAGGCGTGCGGCCAGTTCCGCGCGATCCGGCAGCGCCTCCTGGCGCGCCCGCTGCGAGGCTGCATCAGGAAGGAATCTCGTCGGCGTGTCGAAGCCGCCCAGCACGCCTTGGTCGACGAGACCTTGCAAGTGCGCCGAGAGGTGCTGCGCGGCTGCCAGCGCCGCGTCGCGTTCGGGCGCGCTGATGACAACCAGGTAGCCACGGTCGTGCGTACCGAGTTCGCTGCGCAAAGACTGGTCGATTTGCACGAGGCCGGCAGGCACCGGGCTGAGGTCGGTAAGGCTTGCGTTCCACAGGCGCGCGTGGTTCGCCCCGATCACCGCCATGGTACCGACGCCCAGCGCCAGCACGGGCCAGCGTATGCGCGCGAGGCTGCCCAGGAAAGGCGCGCAGGCTCGGCCGATAGCCGCGGTATCGCGAATGCGAAAGCCCGGCGGCTTGAGTTGCGGCAGGACGAAGCGCGTGACCGCCGCCGCAGCGATCAATCCGGACATGGAATACAACCCGAGTTGCGCCAGTCCGGGAAATCCGGAAAACAGCAACGACGCGAAGCCGCACAGTGACGTCAGCACGCCGAGGCGCACGGTCGGCCAGAACTCGCGCCGCCAGTCCGCATCCAACCCCTCGCGCGACTGCACGAAGTAGTAGATGCTGTAGTCGACTGCCTCGCCGATCAGCGTGGTGCCGAAGCCGATGGTCAGGCCATGTACGCTGCCGAAGCCGAGGCTGACGGCGGCGACGCCCGCAAGTGCGCCCGACAGCACCGGCAGCAGCCCGAGCGCGATGGCAGTCGCGGACCGGTAGACGAGCAGGAGCACGGCAATGATGCCCACTGCGCTGATGATGGCGAGCCGCTCGACCTCGCCTTTGATTGCGGCGCGCGATGCCACGGCGAAAGCCGGTGCGCCCGCAACGAGCAGCCTGGCATCCGCATGATCTGCGGCTAGCGCGGCGAATTCCGCATGGATGCGATCGAGCGCCCGCTGCTGGCCGTCGGTGTCGGAACCGGCAGCGTTCGTCTGCGCCATCAGCAGGGCACGCCGGCCGTCGCGCGAGGCCCAGACGCCGTGGCTGCTCGCCGGACCGTCGCCAGGGTCCAGCGCGCCCAGCAGCGTCATCATTTCGCCAGTGGGATCGTGCGTCAGCAGACCCTTCACCACCAGCCCCGCGGGTGACGCCAGGAGGTCGACGCTCTCGGCGATGGCGCCATGAAGTCCGGCCACCGAGAATCGCTCGGCGTCGACCATCGGGCTCAACAGATAGCGGTTCGCGAACAGGATCTCGCGCTCCTTGGCGAGCGCCGTGGCGTCGCCATTCTGGACCGTTGAGAACAGGCCGCTGGCGACGAGCTGCGCCGCGAGTGCCTTCGACAGCACCGCACGCCCGGCGGGATCGGAGCCCTCGATGCCGATCACGACCAGTCGCGAGAGGTTCCCTTCCCGAAGCTGCTCCACGAGAAGTTGCTGGCTCGGCGACGGCCGCTGCGGCAGGAACGCCGACATGTCGGCCGTGAAATGGCTGCGCCAGATGATCAGCAGGCACGCCGCGAGGCCGAAACACCAGACGAGGACGGCCGCGCGGTTTCCCTTCATTTTGCGTCGGCGGGCTCGATGGTCATTTCGGAACTGTCGCCGTCGGCCTGCAGGTAGCGAATACGCTGCACGCGGTTCTTGCTCCCGACGAAAGTGATGCGAAGCACGAACGCGGCCAGGCGCGGATCGGCCGGCAGCAGATCCAGCGTCCAGTGTTCCTCGTTCCCAGTCAACACCAGCCTGTAACTCTTTTCGAGCGCCGCGCGGTCGCCGGCCAGGGTTCCGCGCAGGCTGTCGACGAAGGCCAGCGCCTCCGGCTGGTCGGAGAGCCGCACGCTGAACTTCTGCTTGCCGCGCTCCAGACGCAGCTCGTCGCCATCGAGCATCATGGTTTCCGGCCGCGGCTTTTGCGTGCGCTTCTCGAGTTTCGCCGGCGGCGTGTAGATCAGTTCGCCGGAGGAAACCACCGGCTGGTCAAGCAGCGCAATCTTCTTGGTCTCGACGAAACGCGCATGGCCGCCTTCATGCTTCGCGAGGCCGTGCATCAGCGCATCCAGGTCCCAGGCGTACGCCGGCAGCGCCATGAAAGTCAGCACCGATGGTACGCCAAGCCATGCCCGGACCTTCATGCTGCACCCCCGCGCCAGAAGTCGAAGAAGTTGAACCAGTTGTACGGTGCGATGCGGCAGAAGCTTTCCAGCTTCGCTACGTATGCCTGCTGCGCCGCGACGATGGCGGCGTCGCGCGCCGCGCGCTCGACCGTGGAAAAATCCGCCAGCGGTTCGAAATGGATGCGATAGCGGTTGCCACCCAGATAGAGCCCCGCCATGAACAGTACCGGCCGCCGAAGCATCGAGGCGACCCGAAAGGGACCGACGGGGAAAGGCGCAGGCCGGCCGAGGAATTCGCAGTCGCACGTGGGGTCGTCGCCGAGCTTGCGGTCGGCGAGCATGCCGACCAGATGGCCGGCGTCCAGTTTCGCGCGCGCCAGCAGCATCGAATCGGGACGACCCAGCGCGATGATGTCCTGCATGGCGGCCGGATTGATGGCCGCCAGTGTGGCGTTCAGCATGCGCGCGTTCTCCTCGTACATCAGCATGCTGATGGCATGTCCGCCGAGGCTGCGGCCGAGGGCGCGCATCACTTCGAAGCTGCCCAGATGAGCGCCGAGCAGCAGTACGCCGGCGCCACCCGCGGTGGCTGCGCGTATCGCATCGGCGCCGACGATCTCGATGTCGAACAGGTCGAAGCGTTCATTGAGCAGGTACACGCGGTCGTGGATGGTGCTGGCGAACGCCAGGACATGCTGGTAGCCGTCGGTGATACGCGCTTCGCGACCCAAGGCGCGCGCCAGGTACTCGCGGCTGGCGCGGCGCGCGGCCGGCGCAAAGACCACAAAATAGGCAGCGATGCCGAACAGGACGAGCCGCGCCACGCGGCGGCCGAGCCGCAGCGAGATCCAGGCCATCAGGCGCAGGATCGGCAGGTTGCTGCGCTCCGGCCTGTCTGCCCAGACGAGGCCCGTTGTTTGGCCTTCTGTCGCCTTCATGCTTCGCCTGTCGTGGCAAGCGTGCCGGTGGCGACCGCGCGCCCGGCACTTGTGATGTCGAAACGCAGCGCGGCAGCACTCGACCTCGACCACGAGAATTCCAGCATCTCCCCGGGGCCCACGGGACTCAGGAATTTCGCGCTGCCGATGCCGACCGCCACGTCGGTGGCGGCCGCCGCGCATTGGATCAGGCGATCGAGCAACAGCACGCCGGGCACGATCGGCCGCCCCGGGAAGTGCCCGGCGAAGGCCGGGTGGTCAGGCGGTACGACCCAGGTCGTTCGGCGCACGGGTCCCCCTTCGCTACTCATGCCGTCCCTTCACGTGCCGTTCGAACATCCCTTGGAGCTCCTTGCGCACCAGCTTGCCGGTGGTATTGCGCGGCAACTGGTCGACGAACACCAGCGGCCGCGGCAGGAAGATCGGATCGATGCGTTCGCGCAGCCCATCGAGAAGCTGGCGCGACGACAGCGTCGGCGCGACCACGAATGCACACAGTCTCGAGACGCCTTCCGGCGTCTCGTCGTCAGGAACATAGAACACGGCGTCGCGCACTTGCGGAATGGAATTGACCTGCAGGTTCAGGTAGGCAAGCGAGGTCCGCTTGCCGGCAATGTTGACCATGTCCGCGTTGCGTCCGTGCAGCACGAAGCCACCGTCTTCCTTGAGTTCGAGGATGTCGCCCAGCGCCTGGCGCCCTGGCACGTGGCCGCCGGAAGCGAAAGTGACGCCGTCGCTCTGTTCGAGCACGACGTCACGCAGCAACGTCCAGTGCGGGCCATCGATGGTGCGCCGGCTGGCAAGCTGCCCGGTCTCGGTGCAGCCGTAGATTTCGTGCACCGGCGCGTGGAGCCGCGCCTCGGCCTCGCGCGCCGCCGCTTCGGACAGTGGCGCGGTTGCCGACAGGATCATGTCCACCGACGGCACGTTCACCTCGGCATCGAGCAAGGTGCGCAGATGAAACGGCGTCGTCACCAGCAGGCGCGGCCGCGGCACGCTGGCGAGCGCCGCGGCAATATCGGCCGGATAGAACGGCCGGCCTGCCCAAAGGGAACAGTTGCCGAGCAACGTCAGGAGGACGGTCGACTCGAGGCCGTAGCTATGTTGGGCGGGAACGGTGCCGACGATCGCATGCCCCAATGCCAGCAGGCCGAGCCGTTCGGCCTCGGCACGACCATTGCGGACCATGCCACCCCAGGTCTTCGCATGGGGCACGGGCGTTCCCGTCGAACCCGATGTGAGAAGAACCGCGGCCACCCGACCGGCAGGAATCTCGGGCACGGGCCTCGACGTCGTGACCGGCGGCAAGGCCGGGAAGGCGGCCTTCGGCAGGTCGATGTCGTCGCCATTGCCGTCGTGCAGGCAGAAGACATCGGCGGCGTATTCCTGCAGCCGGCGCACGGCCTCGGGCGTATGGGACGACGGCAGCAAACTGACCTTGTCGGCGACGATGCCGGCGGCGAGTCCGACCATGAAGCGATAGCGGTCCTGGCAGACGTTGAGGATGTGCCGTCCGCCAGGCAGTCCTTCGGCGAGGGTGGCAACGTCACCGAGAAACTGCGTCAGCGTCACTTCCCCGCCCGGCCTCCGGGCAACAATGGCGTCGGGGTGCCGGTGCGCCGTCAGGGGCAGGAGCTCGGCACTCACGGGCGGAAGGTGGCGCGGAATGCGCGCACGGTTTCCCGCAAACCTGCCTGGTCGCGTTCGGGCAGCACGTGCTTGCGCACCTGGTTTTCCGCGAGAAACATGATGCCGACGAGCGGCAGCGTCAGGATGTTCGCATACATCGACCAGGCATCGATCGGCGCGAAGAAGAAGAGCGAAGCCGAAAGCAGGGCCGATGCGGCGAAGAAGAACGTCCACGCGGCGGTGATATGGCGCGTGTAGCGCACGAGTTGTGGCGTCATCTCCTCATGCACGGTACTGGCGAAGACTGTGCACAGCGGCCGCCGCCGCGCCAGGAGCGAGCGCCCGAAAAGGAGCGCCAGAACCGCGTTCACGGCAAAGTGCTGGAGGAAGTAGACCCAACTTACCGGATTGTCGAGATTCGGCCACAGCCAGGCCATGACCGCGAGAATGGCGACAGTCAGGACCCAGAGCGCGGCGCCGACCCTGCTTTCGCGCGCAAAGCCGAAGCCGACGATCAGCATGGGAGCACCGGCGAGCAGGAGAACCCATGGTCCGAGGGCCGCAATGGCACTGGCATAATGGGCGAAGAAGGCGTAGGCAATCGTCAGGGCCGCCGCCAGCAATCCAGTCGTGCGGTCGCGATTCGCTTCCATCGCCTCGTCCCTGGGCATCGCGCGGGACCTACTTGGTCCGATTGGCGGCAATATGGGCGGTCAACGTGCGCAAGGACGAAAAGATGCGCAGGTTGTCGTCGTCGTCGGCACGCAGCTGGAATCCGTACCGCTTGGATACGGCTAAAGCCACTTCGAGGATGTCGATGGAGTCGAGCCCCAGCCCGTCGTCATAGAGCGGGGTATCCGGCTTGATGTCGGCAGCGGCAGTTTCGAGGTTCAGCGCATCGACGATCATGGTTGCCACCTCCGCCATCAAGGCGTCGGTCGCGGGCGCTTCGAAAGTTGGTTCACTCATGGCTAACTCTTAACGTGGGAAACGGAATTTCAGGTTGGTACATTGTTGCGATCGGTGCGCACTGCGAGCACCGCGTTGCTGCCGCCGAAGGCGAAGGAATTCGACAACGCCACGCGCGCGCCGGTGCCCCGCAGGGGAGTGTGCAGCACATGGCGTACGCCGGCACAGGCGGGATCGATGACGTCGACATTGGCCGTGGGCGGCAACGCATCCTGCCGCAACGCCAGGACCGTGATGACGGCCTCGACGGCACCGGAAGCGCCCATCATGTGACCGTGCATGGATTTCGTCGCGCTGACGGGGAGCGTCTCGGACCGCGCGCCGAAGACTGCGCGCAATGCCTCGACCTCGGTCGGATCGCCTTCGGGCGTGGCAGTGCCGTGGGCGTTTACATAGCCCACCTGGCCGGGCTGAAGTTCCGCGTCGCTCAGCGCGAGCTGCAGGGCGCGGATCTGCCCGGCCGTGTCCGGACGTACCAGGTGGCTGTGGTCCGCGGTGGCGCCGTAGCCGGCCAGTTCCGCCAGAATGGGTGCGCCGCGATCGACGGCATGCTGCCAGTCTTCCAGCACCAGCGCCGCCGCCCCTTCGCCGAGGACCAGCCCGCCGCGATCCACTCCGAACGGCCGACACGCGCGCGTCGCCGACTCCTGGTCCCCGGGTGCGAGCACGCGCAAGGCCTCCCAGGCACGCACGACGCCGTAGCACAGCGGTGCGTCCGAGCCGCCCGTGAGCATGATCTTGGCGTCGCCCGCACGAATGCGGCGGTAGGCTTCGCCGATCGCCGCAGCGGCCGAGGCACAGGCGACGGTGTAACTCAGGCAGGAATTACCGAGGCCGAACTGGATCGCGATGTGGGCCGACGCGGCATTGTTCATGCCCAGGACGACCGACAACGGGGTGATGCGCTCGCGGCCGTTCTGCCACAGGTCGCGGTAGCCCCGTTCATAAGCCAGCGTGCCGCCCAGCGCAGTGCCCCAGGAGACGCCGGCATGGGTCTTCTCCTGACGGTCGTTGGGATCGAAGCCGGCATGCGCCCACGCCTCGCGCGCGGCCACGTAACCGAGCTGCGCGAAGCGGTCCATGGTCCCGAAAAGCGGTCGCCCGATCGCGGCTTCGGCGTCGAACGACTTGCAGCGCACCGCCGGCATTGCGAGCGGTCGCGGCTTGTCGTCGGTCGTGTAGTAGTCGATGCAGGACTCAGCAGCCAGCATGCGGCCGAAGAAGTCGGCCGTCGTGCCCCCGAACGGGCTGACCATTCCGATCCCGGTGATGGCTACGCGTCGTCTGACCACAGCTAGCCCGCCTTCGCCGTGCCGCGCAGCCTCTCGACGATCCGGATCATGTCGCCGACAGTCTTCGGCGTCGGCAGATTTTGCGACAGACTGATATTGAGCCGTTCTTCGAATTCGAAGAAGAGTTCGAGCAGCATGAGCGAATCGATATCCAGTTCCTTGAGGGTCGCCGCAGGCGCGACCCGCGCCGGATCGACGTTGAGACGCTCCTTGAGAAAGCCACGCACAATCTCGAGTTCGTCGTTCATTGCGAAATCCGGCACGTCTTAGACATCGATATTGCGGGCGTAGAGCGCGTTCGACTCGATGAACGCGCGCCGTGGCTCGACGTTATCGCCCATCAACGTCGTGAAGATTTCGTCGGCCGCGATCGCATCCTCGATCTGCACCTTGAGCAGACGCCGTACAGCCGGGTCCATGGTGGTTTCCCAAAGCTGCTCGGGGTTCATTTCCCCCAGACCCTTGTAGCGCTGCTTGGACAGGCCGCGTTCCACTTCGGCCAGGAGCCAGTTCATGGCTTCGGCGAAGCTCGCCACGGCCTGCGACTTGTCGCCGCGGCGCACCGTCAGGCCTGACTCCCCCAGGCCCACGATCAGCTGGGCGGTGCTGCGGATCTGGCCGAAGTCGCCGGAGTGCAGGAATTCGGTGTCGATGTGGCCCGTGCGCAGGTTGCCGTGGCGCAGGCGCTCGACGCGCAGACGCCAGCTCTCCGACTTGCCGTGGTATTCGGCGGACACGCGCACGCCTTTGGGCGCGTGGGCAGACACGCGGGCGGCACTGGCGCGCGCGGCGTTTTCGTCGACAAGGTCGATGGCGATGTTTCTGGCCAGCACTGCATGCAGTACGCCCGGCTCGATGAAGTCGGCCAGCCGCTTGATGACGGCCTCCGAGAGCAGGTAGGCGCGAGCCACTTCGCCGAGCGCTTCGCCCTCGATGGCCGAAGCG